>Ga0335074_10005593_pt1 | contig 17395 bp, 20 predicted proteins | sample Lox_Sample_23_FD_206715 | JGI IMG/M metagenome (GOLD analysis project Ga0335074, IMG submission 206715) | Soil microbial communities from Loxahatchee National Wildlife Refuge, Florida, United States - Lox_Sample_2.3 | ecosystem: Environmental > Terrestrial > Soil > Wetlands | place: USA... | reverse complement strand
GAACAGCGTCGTTGCCTCGTCGCCGGTCATTCGACACTCCGCAACACGGGTGTCTCCCCGCGCGCCTTGAGCACGTCACGGCAGGCAAGCGTCAAGTCGTCAACCAGCTCCGAGAAGCGTTCCGGCCGCATGACCGCTTGCATCTCGTCCAAGTCAACAAGGGCCTGCTCTCCCGTGTCTTCGGCATAGATCAGCGCAAGGCGCTTGATTTCGCCCATGGAACCTCCCAGGGCAGAGAGGGCAGCGCCCTCTGTAAGGCGCTGACAGAGTCCCTCTCTGCTTGAGGTAAAGAGTACGCCAGGCCAGGCCACGCCACGCTAGGCCGGATTGAAAGTCCGGCCAGATGGTTACGTTGATCAAGTGCCGCCGAAGGGACCGCTTATGCCGACTGAGCGCGTGGTCAGTGACGTACGCGCGAAGATCGGTGCCGGCGAGTTGGTTCCGGGGGATCATCTGCCCGCGGTCCCCGATATGGCTAAGGACTACGGAGTATCCCGAACCACGATCCTGAAGGCCCTAGCCATCCTGAGGGATGACGGTTTGGTCTACACGGTGCCCCGTTGGGGCACGTTCGTGGCCGAGCGGAAGGGCTAGCTGACAGCAAGAGCCCCCGGCCTTTCGGGTCCGGGGGCTCTGTCGTGCTTGCACTGTCAGGCGATCATGTCTCCTGGTGGCGGCACTTGGCTATCAAGGCGTCGGCCCTAGCTGCCGACGCATCGTCAGACTGCCGGATCTCGGTAACGAGCTGCCCGCGTAGCCGGTGCAGCGTGCTGAGCATGTCGTCCACGGCGGCCATGGCGACGTTAGCGGCCTGCCGGATTTCTGGCTGAGCCTTGCTGTCGTCCCGGACGCTCCACTGTGCGACGGCGACGCCGAGAACGCCGAGCTGTGCATCCAGCGACGTCACGTAGTTCCGGTCTGGGCGCATGGTGATCTCCGATCTTGCTTGAGCAAGATCAAGAGAGGTTTTTTACAGCGACGGATTGACATCGTTCTGCTCAGGTTCCACCTGCGTTTCCGCAGGTGAGCACACCGTTTGCACCAGAAGGATTAAAAGTCCGCTGCTCTACCGTTGAGCTAACGCCCCGCGGCGCCGGGATGCCGGCGCCTCGCACGAAGCGTACCGACTCCGGGCGCCGGCCCCACATTCGCCGTGCGTCTGCCGGCGCGCACGGGCACCATCGCTCCGGCGGTCTCGGCCGTGGCCGAGGGCGTGGGGTACCTACGGGTCTTCCGGGTGGTCCTCCGGCGGTTCGTCGCCTGGCTGGTCGTCGTCACTCGGCCAGCAGGATCCCTCCAGCTACAGACGCCGCGTCCGTGTTCACGCAATGGCGCTGCGCCGGATGTAGATTCAGGACCAGAACGGTCAAAGGGGACGGTATGGCGGCGATTGCTGAGGGCCCAGTTGCGGACGAGGCCTTTACCGGCTGCAAGCGGCGTTAGCCACCGGCGAGGGAATTCAGCGCGCGACGGCCTGGGCATTCCGCAAGTGCCCGGCTGTCTGTGCCTTGCTGGTTGTGATCGGCATCCGCCAGTGTCTTGCGGGCCGAGGCGACGCGGCGATCGAGGCGTTCGTCCAGGAGAGCGCGGAACGCGCCGACGAGCCGGACTTCCCCCGGTCGGCGGCTGGCGCGCTGATCGAGTTAATCCTGGCCCCGGATGCCGATGCCGCCGCGCTGCCGCACGAGGAAGAGGGTTACCGCCGCGCCGCACGCGCGCTGATGCCCTCGCTGATGGTGCGCTGGCTGCCAGACGGCCAGGGCCTGCGTGAGCTGGTTGGTGCCGCGATGACGGCAAGTAACGCGCCACCGCAGCCAGCCAAGAGCGGGGCTGCCCGTGCGTGGCAGATCCTGGCCGACGGAGCTCCCGACCCGGCGCCTCCGGCCGCGGGTGAGTTGCGGCAGGCCATCGTCAACTACACCGCGGTGCTGGACCGGGACGCCTCCACGCGCTGGGCGCTGACGGCGTTGATCCGCTGCCCTCGCGGCAGTTCTATGGCGGCCGCGCGCACGAACGTGTCGAGACCGCCGCTGACGGCGCTGGCCACGGTGCCGGCGACGATCGGCGGCCCGCGCGTGGTCCGGTAGCGTCACAGCGTGCCTAACGTCTTCTTCGAGCCAGCCGGAACGGGTGCGTTCGTGGCAACCCCGGCCACCGCGGGACCCTGGAGCGCGGCGGCCCAGCACGGCGGCCCTCCATCCGCGCTCGCCGCACGGGCGCTGGAGCTGCACGAGCCGGACCCTGGCCAGCGGCTCGCCAGGGTGGCCGTGGACATCCTGCGGCCGGTGCCGCTCGGGAAGATCACGGTCAGGACCAGGACGGTCCGGCCGGGACGGAGGGTCGCCCTGCTCGAGGCCGTCCTCGAAGCCGACGGGCAGGAGGTGCTGCACGCGCGCGGCTGGCGGCTCGCGATACCGGACGGCGAGGTCCCGATCGTCGCGGCGGGCCCGGCGCCGCCGGACATCCCGGCGGAGCACCCGCTGCCCGCGTTTCCCGGCGGGCACATGACCGGGTACCTGCACAACATCGACTGGCGCTACGTCGCGGGCGGCGGCTTCGACGCGCCGGGCCCCGCCGTGGTCTGGGCCCGTGCGAAGATCCCGCTGCTCCCGGGCGAGGAGCTGACCCCGATGTGCCGTGCCCTGCTGCTCGCCGACTCGGGCAGCGGGGTGAGCGCCACCCTCGACCCGGTGAAGTTCCTGTTCATCAACACCGACCTCACGGTGATCCTGCCGCGCGACCCGGTCGGCGAGTGGCTGCTGCTGGATGCGCTCAGCACGATCGGTGAACAGGGCACCGGCATGGCAGAGACCGCGCTGTCCGACGTGTACGCGCGATGTGGCACAGCGGTGCAGACCCTGCTGGTGGCGCCGCGCTAGCCGCCGAGCGGCGACGGCTAGCGCGGCGGGACCATGACCGCGTTGCTCACCGAGAGGCCGTGAGACGCGGTAGGCAGCAGCGCCACCCGGTACCTGCGCTGCATGACCCGGGAACGCAGCGTGAACTGGGCCCGTCGGGCGCCGTTCAGCTTGGCCATCTGCACGTTGATCCAGCGCTTTCCGGCCTGGACCTGCAGCACGACGGTGTTGCCGGGATCCGCGAGCGGGCTGCTGACGGTGATCATCCCGGGCATCGGGCTGGAGCTGCCGAATCTGGCCGATACCGGCGGCGCGACGATGACCAGCACCGGCTTGCTGATCATCCCGTCCGGCCCGCTGATCCGGAACGCGGCGTTCACGGTGACGTCCGGGACGGTGATGACCGCGGTGCCGTTGGGCCCCGTCGTCGCGGTTCCGGCCTGCTGCGAGGCCTTCTGGCCCGCTTCCCGTTCAAGGAGGCTGACGCTCGCGCCTGCCACGCCGCCAGACTTGTCCGTGAGCTGGGCGGTGAACGTGTCGCTGTGGCCGGCGACGATCCGGCCGCTGGTGGCGGTGATGGACAGAGTGGCGGGGCCGGTCAGGGTCACCGGGCCGGAACTGCTCGGCTGCGCGGAGGCCGACGCTGAGGGCCCTGGCTTGTGCGCTGGGCCGTGACCGCGGGTGTTCCCGGGTGCGCGGGACGCAGTCGCGTTCGGCGCGGAGTGGTGCGCGGATGGGACGCCCGCGAAGCCGAGCACGTGGTAGGCCGCCTGCTGCAGCGGCGAGGGCAGCGCCTCGGTGTAGGCCGCCACGGCGAACCCGGCGGCGGCGGCGAGCGTGACCGCGGCGGCCATCAGGCCGGCCCGGCGTCCTTGCCGGCGCGGGCCCCGGCTGCCGGGGGCGCCGATGCGGGCGGTGCGCGGACCCGGCCCGTGCGGTCCGGCCAGGAGGCGGGATTCTGCCACGGGCGGCCCGGACGCGAGCGGCTGGAACGGCCGCGTCGCCTGGCTGTTCGCCCGGAACATCGCCAGCGCGGTGCCCTCGCCTGCCAGCTCGTCCGGCGTCGGGTCGGCGGTCAGCATGCCGAGCAGGGCGTCGACTCCCGGCTCGCTGGATACGAAGTCAGCGAGGTGCTCGCCGGGAACGTCGCCGGAGAGGTCCTCGGGGCGGTGGCCGGGGAAGCCTGGGAGATCAGTGCTCATTCAGCCCACCTCCCCAGGGGGCGACCAGGCCTGGGTCCTGGCCTGGAAGCTCAGCTCGATGGCCGGCGGCCAGCGCCTGGACCCGTGGGTCGGCGGCCAGTGCGCGGAGGCCGCGGTGCAGGGCGACCCGGACCGCGCCGGGTGACTTGCCGAGGATGCTGGCCACCGCTGGCGTGTCGAGGCCGGCGATGACCCGCAACGCCACGGCTTCCGCCTGGTCCTGTGACAGACCGGCGAGCATCGCGACCGCCTTCTTAACCGACATTCCGTCAAGTACTTCGTCTTCAACCAGCTGTTCGTCGGCGAACCCGTCGAGGCCGTCGGCCATTGGGCTGACGGGGCGCCGCACGCGCGCCCGGGCGGCGTCGATGGCGCGGTGCCGCGCGACGGTGAACAGCCAGCGGCGGAAGTCCTCATCATCGCCGGCGAACTTGTGCAGATCGCGCACGACCTGGAGCCACGTCTCGCCGGCGACGTCATCCGGGTCGTCGCAGCCAAGGACGTGGAGGTAGCGCAGCAGGCGTGGCTGCAAGGCCCGCCAGAGCTCGAGGAACCCGGCCTCGTCGCCCGACCGGGCCCGTGCCAGCAGGCCGCCCAAGTCACCAGCCTTTGTCGCCATAGCGCCTGCAAGAGTCCCACATCGGCGGACTGGGCGGGTGAACACGCGACACTTCTCAGCATCTGATCACGCATTTCCCAGCATCCAGTCAGCCGGTCGGCCAGCCCGCCGATGTGTGGACCTTGCATGGTGCTAGTGCTTCACGATGACGGCGTGGCTGTGGCTCGCGCGCAGGTGCGGCGTTCCCTTGAACACCAGCACGAACACGGCGACCCCCTTCGGGTCGACAGCGAACGCGACGCGGCCGTGCGCGCCGGTGCGCTCGTGGCCGATCTGCATCAGGCCCTTCTTGGTGACGCGGTCGAGGAAGACCAGCCGCCTGCGCAGCCCCATGTTGTGGTGCCTGGTGGACAGGCGCCCGAGCAGCACCGTGAAGTGGTGGCCGTGCTCCATGGCGTGGCGCTTGGCGACGCCCAGGTGGGTGGCCAGCCGCGGATGGGCCGTGGACGCATCCGCCGCGGCGGCGGTGGCCATGACGCCGGTGGTGGCGATCGCAGCAGCGGCGGCAACGGTTCCCGCTCGCGTCATCAGGGATGCACGCATGGCACTCCTTTTAGTTTGGGCCCCGGCATTACCGCTAGGGCGTCAGACAACACCCCTAGAGCGATACGGGCGTGCCGTGCGTTACTCAGGTGAAGAGCCCCTGCTCAATGGCGGGTATAAGGGGAGCATGGAAGCCGAACTGCCGATCTGCCGCACGTGCGGCGTGCAGTACCCCGCCCCCCGTGTGAACTGCCCGATCTGTGAGGACCAGCGCCAGTACGTCGGCTGGGACGGGCAGCAGTGGACGAGCCTGGCCGAACTCGCCGGGGCCGGCCACAGCGGCCGGGTCGAGCCCGAGGGCCCCGGTGTGGTCGGCGTCGGCGCCCAGCCGCCGACCTCGATCGGGCAGCGCGCGCTGCTGGTGCGCGCCCCGTCGGGGAACGTCCTCTGGGACATGATCACTTACATCGACGACGACCTGGTCGCCGCCATAACCGACCTCGGCGGCGTGAGCGCGATCGCCATTTCGCATCCGCACTTCTACGGCTCAATGATCGAATACGCGCACGCGTTCGGCGCCCCGGTCTACATCCACAGCAAGGACCGGCAGTGGGTGGCCCGCCCGGACGACTCGGTGGTGTTCTGGGACGGCGACACCCGCGAGATCGGCGAGGGCCTCACGCTGATCAACGCGGGGGTGCACTTCGACGGCGGCCAGGTGCTGCACTGGGCGGCCGACCCGGATGGCAGCGGCGCGCTGTTCTCCGGCGACATCTTCACGGTGGTCCCGGACCGCCGCTGGGTCAGCTTCATGTACAGCTACCCCAACCACATCCCGGAGCGCCCGCGCACGATCCGCCGCGCGCTGTCGCTGATGGAGCCGTTCCGGTTCGACCGCGTCTACGGCGCCTGGTGGCGCCGCAACGTCGCCGCCGACGGCGTGGCGGCGATTGCGCGCTCCGCGGAGAGGTACCTCAGCTTCGCGCTCGACGACTCGGGCCGGTAGGGCCTCCGGGGAATTCCTCGGGCCACGCAATTATCGGAGCGGCGCATACATGGCATTTCGCACGGCATTACCTCTCCACGGCCGTGGATCTCCAAAATGCGGACATCTTTGTCAATCTGGAAACATGTCCACGGCCGTTTCCTGTGAGACACAGCCGGGCGCCCCCATGCCGTGCCAGCCTCTGACGTGCCGCCTGGAATTCTGCGCCACCCCCGGCGCGGTGCCCTGCGCGCGGTCCCTCGCCAAGCGGATCGTCGTGGAGTGGGGGCGTCCCGATCTGGCCGACACCGCCGAACTGCTCGTCTCGGAGCTCGTCACCAACGCCATCCACGCCTCGGCCGGCCTGCCGACGCCCGTGGTCCGCCTGTGGCTCGTCGCCGAGCGCGACAACATCGTCATCCGCGTCTGGGACGCCAGCGTCCACATGCCCAGGCGCCAGGACGCCGGCCCGGAGTCCGAGCGTGGCCGGGGCCTGATGCTCGTGGAAAGCCTCAGCAAGCAGTGGGGTGCCTGCCGCAGGCCCTCCGGCAAGGTCGTCTGGGTTCAGATCTGACCGCGGTGGGCGGCACGCTGGGCGCCGAGGGCCGCTCGGCGGCCCCAGCGTGCCACCAACGGTTCGGCCGCTTCCTGCATCCGGCGGATGTCCTCCACCTCTGAACGGGTAAGGCGGCTGACGAATACACCAACGCGCGAGGTAATGGTGACCAGCCTCTCGCGCTCCGGTTGCCCGAAGGCGATCCGGATCGGAGTGCGGCTGACGCCCGTTCCGCATCCGGGCCGTCAATGGAGAGCTTGACCCCCGGCTGGAACTCGCCCGACCAAATCCGGGCGGGCACCGCGTCGAACACGAACCTTGGCTGCCATCTTTGCCGAAATTCGGCCGCTCTGGGCTGCTGACAGCCGATATTTCTGTGCGAAAATCTAGGCAAGTTTGGCCCACTGCGAGCATTCGGCAGGCCTTGGTGAGCGGAGAAGGCCGGTGACGCCCGAGTCGTCGTTCGGCGCCGTGCTGAGCCGGATCGGCGAGATACAAGCCCCGTTATCCGCGGCGGGATCTGTGCTCATCGGCCTGCTGGCGCTCATCGCGGTTACCTTGCAGGTGATCTGGCTGATCCTCCGGCACGTCAACACGATCGCACACGAGGGCGCGCACGCGATGACTGACTCCGCTCTCGGCCACCGAATCGAATGGGTGCACCTGAACGCGGACGCGACCGGGGCCACGAGGGCGACTGGGGGAAAGCTGGCGGGAAATGTCACGGCGACCTTTGCTGGCTACCTCGGCCCTAGCGTGTTCGGGCTCGGCGCAGCCAAGCTGATCGAGGTGGGGCATAGCGTCGCGGTGCTGTGGCTGACGATGCTGCTGTTGATTCTGCTGCTGTTCGTGCTGCGTAAGTTGTTCAGCTACGTACCGGTTCTGGTAACGGGGGCCGTGATCTTCGTCATCGCGCGCTATGGCTCCGTCGGCGCAGAGACCATCACTGCTTACCTCGTGGCCTGGTTTCTGCTGTTGTCCGGGCTTCGGGTCGTGCTCGAGCACAACCTGGACGCCGGTGATGCAGGGATCCTGGCCGGCATGACCCATATCTGGCGCGGGTTCTGGGTGCTGCTGTGGCTGGCGGGGTCGATCGCCGCGATCGCGGTCGGGGGCTCGCTGCTGGTCTGAGTCACGCCGGCAGCGTGAAGTGCTGCCGCAGTTCCCCGATGCCCTCGATGTAGCTGACCAGTTCGTCTCCGGGTGCCAGCCAGCGCTGCGGGTTGCGGCCCTGGCCAACGCCGGCGGGGGTGCCGGTGAAGATGACGTCGCCGGGCAGTAGCCGGGCGACCGCCGACAGCCTGGCGACGAGCTGCGGCACCGAGATGATCAGGTGGCTGGTGCGGGACTTCTGCACCTCCTCGCCGTTGATCGCGCAGCCGAGCTCCAGGTCGTCGGGGTCGTCGAACTCGTCGGGAGTGACCAGCCACGGGCCGGTAGGCCCGAACCCCGGGAACGACTTGCCCATGCTGAACTGCGGCGGGCTGCTGGCCATCTGGGTGATCCGCTCGGAAAGGTCCTGGCCCACGCACAGGCCGGCGACGTAGCTCCAGCCGGCGTCCGCGTCAGCATGCCACGCCTCGGTGCCGATGACCGCGACGAGCTCGACCTCCCAGTCGGTGTGCCCGCCGGGCGGCAGGTCGACGGTGGTGTACGGCCCGGTGATGCAGCTCGGGAACTTCGTGAACACGCTCGGGTAGTCGGGAACGCCGAAGCCCGATTCGTCCGCGTGCTCGGCGTAGTTGAGGCCGATGCCGAACGACTGGCGTGGCGCCGGTGACGGGGCGCCGAGGTCGTCGATGTCGTACGGCTCGGCCCGACCCTGGGCGGTCGCGGCCCAGGCCGTGAATTCGGCCCAGCGGTCGTAGGCTCCCTGCGGGTCGGCTCCGAACTGGCCGCCGCTTGCTCGTTCCACGTCGATGGCACCGGCGTCGGTCAGGATGACCAGCCGGCCGTCGAGGTTGCCGATCCGCACGAAGTCCTCCTTGGTCGCTCGCCGCGCCGGCCGGGGGCTGGCAGGTCCACTCCAGTGTCCGCTGCGCCCGGCGCGTCCAGCAACCGGCCCCCGTCTGGCCGTCGAGGCGGGGTCAAGCCGGGAGTTCGCGTCGTACTGTGGAGGCGTGGTGACAACCCGCGGCTGCCACTGCCGGTGAGCGTCGTCCGGCGTCAGGCGCAATACCGATGGCTCGTCGTGGCGTGCGGCGTGGCGCTGCTGTGCGGGCTGCCGGCCATCGTCAGCGCTTGGCCGGTCCCGAACTCGACGCTGTCCGCCGCCGCGCTGCGGACGCGCATTCTGGCATCCGCGGACGTGCCGTACCAGGGTTACGTGGAGAGTTCCGTAGACCTCGACCTGCCCAGCCTGCCCGACCTCGGGGACGTGAGCTCGCTGCTGGACGGCGTCACCGACCAGTACGCCTGGTACCTCTCGCCCGGCCAGTGGCGCGCCGACACGATCACCCAGACCGGCGAGGATGACACGTACCAGACCAGCGCGGGAACGTTCGAGTGGAACTACTCCGCCAACCTGATGACCCAGGTAACCGGGTCGCAGCCGGTCCGGCTGCCGCGCGCCGCCGACCTGCTGCCGCCCGCGCTGGCGCTGCGGCTGCTCGGCTTCGCCTCGTCCGGGACCCGCGTCTCGCGGCTGCCGTCGCAGCGCGTGGCCGGGGTGGACGCGGCCGGCCTGCGGCTGCTGCCCGACGACCCGGACAGCACGGTCGGGGCCGTCGACATCTGGGCCGACCCGCGCAGCGGCCTGCCGGTCGAGGTGGCGATCATCAGCCACGGTTCGACCCAGCCGATCCTGGTGGCCCGGTTCCTCGACCTGAGCGAGATCCGCCCGTCGCCCGCGGACGTGACCCCGGCCCCCGCGGCCGGCGTGGGCACGACGGTCACCGCGCTGCCCGACGTGAGCGGGATCCTGGACCGGTTCGGCCCGCCGCTGCCCGGCACGCTCGCGCGGATGACCCGGGTTGCCGTTCCCAGCGGCCTGGCCGACGTCGCCGCGTACGGCGCCGGGTTCTCCCGGTTCGCTGTCCTGCCGCTGCCCAGCCGGGTGGGGCAGAGTGCCCTGAACGCGGCGCAGTCCGCGGGTGCCGGCGGGGTCAGCCTCTCCGGCGGGACCGGGGCGCTTATCGATACGCCCCTGCTGACCGTGTTGCTCGCGCAGTCGCAGTTCGGCGGTCCGGTGTACCTGCTGACCGGCGCCGTCACGCCGGCGCTGCTGGTCCGCGCGGGCTCGGACCTGCTCAACGATGAGAGCGGATCATGATCGTCACGCGCGCGCTGACCAAGCGCTACGGCCGGGTGCTCGCCGTCGACCGGGTCGACCTGGACGTGCGCGAGGGGGACCGGTACGGCTTCCTCGGGCCGAACGGGTCCGGCAAGACCACCGTGGTGCGGATGCTGCTCGGCCTGGTGTACGCGACCAGCGGCGAGATCGAGGTAATGGGCAGGCCGGTGCCGTCCAAGGTGGCCGAGGTGCTGCCGCGGATCGGCGCGCTGATCGAGGGGCCGTCGTGCTACGGGCACCTGTCCGGCCGCGCCAACCTGGCGCTGATCGACGCCTCGGGAAAGGGGCGGGGGCCGCGCAACCGGCGGAAGCGGATCGGTGAGGCGCTGGACCGGGTCGGCCTGGCCGGGGTCGACAACCGCGCGGTCAAGAAGTACTCGCTGGGCATGCGCCAGCGGCTCGGGCTCGCCGCCGCCCTGCTGCGCGAGCCGCGCCTGCTCGTGCTCGACGAGCCGACCAACGGCCTCGACCCGCAGGGCATCCGCGAGATACGTGACCTGCTCGCCGAGCTCAACGCGGCCGGCACCACCGTCTTCCTGTCCAGCCACCAGCTCGCCGAGGTCGAGCAGTTGTGCACCCGGGTCGGCATCGTGGACCGCGGCCGGCTGGTCCTGCAGGAGGACCTCGACGCGCTGCGCGCCCCGACCGGCCGGGTCGTGGTCCAGACACCCGACGCGGACCGGGCAGCCGCGCTGCTCGACGGGCGGGTGGAGCGGCGCGACGGCGACCGGCTCGTGGTCGTGGAGGCGGATCCGGCACAGGTCAACGCCCGCCTGGTCGCGGCCGGGCTGCGCGTGTCCGAGATCGGCCCGGAGCGCCGCTCCCTTGAGGAGCTGATGCTGTCGGTGACCGGCTCGGGGTCGGACCGGATCGACGCCGGGGACCGGGGTGGGGCCAGACCCGGTGCGGCGGAGCGTGGGGCAACCCGAGAGACTGCCGGCCGGGACGGAGCCGAGCCGTGATTGGGGTGGAGCTGCTGAAGCTGGCGCGGCGCCCCAGGAGCTGGGTCAGCATCGGCCTGCTGTGCGGGCTCCCGGTGCTGGTCGCCGTGTTTGTCGCGGTTACCCACCTCGTGCCGCCGCCCGGCCAGGGGCCGACGCTGCTGTCGGCCGTGCTGTCCAACGGGTCGCTGTACCCGGCGGCCGCGCTCGCGATCGTGCTGCCGATCTTCCTGCCGGTGGCGGTCGCGGTCGTGGCCGGAGACGCGATCGCGGGCGAGGCCGGGGCCGGAATGCTGCGGTACCTGCTGGCCCGGCCGGTCGGCCGGACCCGGCTGCTGCTGGCCAAGCTCATCGCGCTCATCGTCTACACGCTGGCCGCGGTCGTGGCCGTGGCGGTGACCGCGTACATCACCGGGCGGCTGTTGTTCGGGTCGCAGCCGGTGGCCGTGACCAACTCCGGTGGCGGGATCACGCCCACGATCATCGTCGCGCACGCGGCGACGTCGCTGTCCGGGACCGCGCTGACCCCGGCCGACATCCTGACGAGGACGATCGGGGCGATCGCGTTCATCGGCGTGTCGATGCTCGGCGTAGGCGCGATCGCGCTGTTCCTGTCGACGATCACCGACTCCTCGCTCGGCGCGACCCTGGGTGCGCTCGCCGCGCTGGTGACCAGCGAGGTACTGGTCACCCTCAACGCCGCCGGGGCGGTCAGCCCGTACCTGCCCACCCGGTACTGGCTGGCCTGGGTCGACTTCTTCCGCCAGCCGATCCTGTGGCGGAACATCGACCGGGGGTTCCTCGTTCAGGGGGTGTACGTCGTGGTGCTGCTGGGTGCTGCCTGGGCGAACTTCGCGACCAAGGACATTACGAGCTGATGGCCCCCGTCTGGATCTGGCCGAAGGATTACATACAGGTAATCCCTCGGCAAAGCTAGGAAATCCTAGGCAAGGATGGCCCGGCTACCCTTCTGCGTACAACTATGATGGTTTTTCTTGGGTAAGCACCCACGTGAGAAGCGCGAGTAGGGTCGGTTCGCCCGCGTCCGGGCCAGCCGAGGCCGTGACCAAGCCCCTAATCAGCGTCCTGCACGGCTGTGTGTGCGGCGGTCGTCGCCGATAGGTGAAAAACGATCGCTAAGGCTGGAGGAGCAACCGGATGCGCAGTGCCACAGGGCCGAGTTCAAGCTCGGCGCCCGGCGGGCGGGCGGCGCCCACGGCAGGCCCGGCGCGTGTCCTCAGCTGGCTGGCCATGATCGGGATCGGCTCCTCGATCCTGATCATGATCGCCGCGTCCGCGGTGCGCGACAGCTGGATGTACCCGCCGATCAAGCTGCCGAGCGCCGGGCCGCCCTGGGACCTGACCGCCGTGCATATGTCCGCCGGGGTGGCGACCGCCTCCCTGTGGATCGCGCTGATCGTTGGCGGGCTTGGCGTGGTGGCCGGGCTCGGGGCGGTGCAGCGCGGCGCCAGGCCGAGCATCAAGATGATCTTGATCGCGGCCGCGGTTACGGTGGTACTGCTGACCGTGTTCCCCCCGGCTGGGTCCACGGACGCATTCGACTACGCCGCCTACGGCCGGCTCGTCGTCCTCGGCCACAGTCCCTACCAGGACGCCCCGCGCCTGCTGCGAGACACGCACGACGCCATCGCCCGGTCGGTGCCGACGATCTGGCAGAAGTTCTACAGCGTCTACGGGCCGCTCGGCACGCTCGAGCAGTTTTTTGCGGCAAAGCTCGGCGGCACCTCCGCCGCCCGGATCACCTTCTGGCTGAAGCTGTGGGACTCGATCGCGTTCGGCGTGGTCGCGTACGTCGCCGACCGGATGCTGCGCTCGAACCCGGCGCAGCGGCTGCGCGCCCACCTGCTCTGGACGATAAACCCGCTGCTGCTGTGGGACCTGATCGCGGCCGGGCACATCGACCTGCTGGCCGGCGCGTTCGGGCTGCTCGGCATTCTGGTGCTCGGCCAGCACTCGGAGACCGTCCGGCCACCGCTGCTGCGCGTGCTGGCCGCTGGCGCGCTGATCGGGGCGGCTGCGGACATCAAGATCAATTTCGCGCTGTTCGGCCTCGCCCTGATCTGGGTGCTGCGGAGGTCGCTGACCGGCCTGGCCGCGGCAGCCGCCGGGGCGCTCGCGGTGATCGTGCCGGGCTACGCCTGGTTCGGGCTGCCCGCGGTGAAGGCCCTGTCCGCCCGCCGCAACGGGACCAGCGCGGACAGCTTCTACGTGGACTTCATCGGGTCTCACATCCGCCCGCACCTCGCCGAGATCGCCGTGGTCCTCGTCATCGCGATGGCCGTGCTGGCCTACAAGCGGATGCCGATGGGCGACACGACCCGGCCGGTGATCCGGGTCGCGCTCGTGCTGAGCCTGGCCTGGCTGTTCTTCTGGCCGTATCAGTTCCCCTGGTACGACACGATGATCATCGTGTTGCTGATGTTCTACCCAGCGACCAGGATCGACTGGCTGGTGATCGCGCGAATCGTCGCGGGCTCGCTGCCCAACACGCCCGGCAACCCGTTCAGCCCGCCCGGCCACGTGCTCGAGTTGCTGCACCACTGGAGCATCGTCGTGGTTGCTCCGCTGGTGTTGCTCGCCGCCGCCATCGGCCTCGTCGTGCTGTGCCTGACTGGGCTGTGGACGCCGCGGGCGCCCGGCGGACCGCCCGGCCCGGCGCCCGAAGAGCCGGAACTGGTGCCGTCGGCCGCGAACTTATCTAGGGTACGGCGGCGCAGTCGGCCGAGGTCGGGGCGCGAAGCGGGCCGGGCCCGATCGCCTTCAGCACGATCTCTGTGACCACGGGGTTGGTCGGCAGCTGGCCGTGGCTGATCCGCTCGCGGGGGCAGATCGACTGGATCGGCACGTTGATCGCTCCGGCCAGCCGCGCCGATTCCGGCGGGGTGACCACCTGGTCGTCGGTGGTCCACAGCGACATCCAGCGCGGCCGCGTCGGCACCGGGGCGGCGTCGAGCTGGGCGAGCAGGCTGCTGCCCGGCACCAGTTCCTGGCAGGCCGGCGGGCACGCTCCGGGAACCAGCCCCGCGGCACCGGCGGCGATCGATGCCCCGTGGTACGGGGATCCCAGCGTGATCACCCGGCGCGCCTTGCCGGAGCCGCCGTCCTCACGCGCCCACAGCAGCGCGACGACCCCTCCGGCCGAGTAACCGATCACGTCGACGGATGGCGCGCCCCCGGCCAGAGCCCGGGTGACGGCGTCGTTCAGCACGCTGGCGTCGGCGTTCAGGGCCCCTGTCCCGTTTCCGGGCATGCGGACCACGATGGCCCGCCGGCCGGTGGCGCGGATGCGGGCCGCCAGCACGGACAGCGAGGCGGTCTGGCCGCCGTAGCCGGGCACGAGCAGCACCGGGCCCGGCCGGTTCTGCGGAGGGTAGCCGGACGGGCCCGATGGCCCGCCGACCGCCGCGACGACGCCCGCCGCGATCGCGGCGGCCACGATGAGGCCGAGCGCGCCGACGAGCAGCCTGCGCCGCGGCGACAGGGCCGAAACGCCGGCCAGCCTGCCCGCCGCCCCGCCCGCCCGCGGCCTGCTCATGATGCGGCTAGCCCCAGTCGATCGCTGCCCGGCCCGCCTGGTCGGCGTGGCGTTCAAGCCAACTACGCGCGAAGGGGCAAAGCGGCACGATCGTGAGGCCGTCACGGGCGGCCCGGTCGATGGCGGTCTCGACCAGCCGGCCACCGATGCCGCGTCCCTCCAGCTCAACGGGTACATCGGTATGGATGAGGACCAGCCTCTTCCCGTTGCGGCGGTACATGAGCACGGCGACGTGGCCGTCGGTGTCCAGCTCGAACCGGGACTCGGCCTGGTTGTCGGTGACCTGGGGGGCATCGCTCACGTGCATCATCGTCGCACCCGCGCCCTCGGGGCATAGAACGGGGCGGCTGGCAGTTGCCGGTGACCGTGCGCCGTGGAAGGAGCGGAGGATGCCCCAGGCTGTCAGGTTCGATGAGTACGGCGGGATAGACGTGCTGCGGGTGGTTGACGTGGAACGCCCGGTCCCCGGTCCCGGGCAGGTGCTGGTCCGGGTCAAGGCGACGTCGATCAACCCGGGCGAGGCCAAGATCCGGTCGGGTGCGCTGGCCCAGCGGTGGCCGTCCACGTTCCCGTCGGGCGAGGGCAGTGACCTCGCCGGCGTCGTGGAGGAGCGCGGCGAGGGCGTCACGAGCTTCGCGACCGGCGACGACGTCTTCGGGTGGACCGACAACCGCGCGGCGCATGCCGAGCTCGTGCTGGCCGAGGCCGCGCATCTCGTGCGCAAGCCGGCCGGCATCTCGTGGGAGGCCGCCGGGTCGCTCTACGTGGCCGGCGCGACCGCGTACGCGATGGTCCGGGCCGTCTCGGTCGGCCTGGGCGACACCGTCGTGGTCTCCGGCGCCGCCGGCGGCGTTGGCACGATCGCCGTGCAGCTTGCCAAGAACGCCGGGGCCGCGGTGATCGGCCTGGCCAGCGAGCCGCACCACGCGTGGCTGGCCAGTCACGGCGTGATCCCGGTCACGTACGGCGAGGGAGTGGCCGACCGCATCAGGTCCGCGGCCGGCGCCGCGGTGGACGCGTTCCTCGACACCTACGGCGGCGGCTACGTAGAGCTGGCGCTCGAGCTCGGCGTCCAGCCGGAACGGATCGACACGATCGCAGACTTCCAGGCCGGGGCGAAGTACGGCGTGAAGACCGACGGCAACGCCGCCGGGGCCAGCGCCGAGGTGCTCAGCGAGCTGGCCGGCCTGGTCGACCGCGGCCTGGTGGAGATCCCGATCGCCAACGTCTACCCGCTGGACCAGGTGCGGGACGCGTACCGGGAGCTCGAGCACGGGCACACGCTCGGAAAGATCGTCCTGCGCCCCTGACGGCGGCTAGACCGGGGGGAGCAGGGCCTCGGCGCCGACCGGCCGGAACCCGGCCGCGAGGAAGGCCCGGACGCTGGCCGCGTTTCCGGGGGCGATCTGGGCCCACAGGGGCGTGCCCTCCGGGACCAGGTGCCGGGCGGCGGCGGCGAGTTCGCGGCCCAGGCCCTTGCCGCGGTAGCCGGGCTCGACCTCCAGCGCGACCTCCCAGCGCCCGGCCACGCCGCAGCCGATGGACACGATCGCGCCTGGGGTCTCCCATACCCGGACGTGATCACGGTGCCGCAGCGCCCGCGTGATCCGGGGATGACCGGAAGGCATGGCCGGGGTCAGCATGATCTCCGGTGGGCCGGGCTGCGGGGCCGCGACGCACAGCAGGTCGGTGCTGTTCACGCGCCGCCCGGTCGCGCTGGACAGGGCCTGCAGGAACGACGGCAGTAACGGCCCGGACAGGTCCTCGGGCGGCAGCAGGCCGCGGACCCACACGGGGTCGAGGTCGACGAAGACCACCGAGTGCGCGGTGAAGGCGATCACTCCGGCGTCGCGCCGGGACGGCTGCGGCAGGATCGTGATGCTGCCGTCCGGCGGCGGGTACCGGCCGGCGGCGGCGTCGCTGAGCAGCCGCGCGAGCTGGGTGCTCACCGCGGCTCCCGGCTGCCCCGTGCTCTGCCAGGCATGCTCAGCGATAGGCCGAGATCCCGGTGATCGCCTGGCCCAGGGCCAGCGTGTGGATCTCCTCGGTGCCTTCGTAGGTGAGGACCGATTCCAGGTTGTTGGCGTGCCTGATCACCGGGTACTCGAGGGTCACCCCGTTCGCCCCGAGCACCGTCCGAGCCTGCCGGGCGATCTCGATCGCCGTCCGCACGTTGCTCATCTTGCCGAGGCTGACCTGCTGCGGCGTGATCTTCCCGGCTTCCTTCAGCCGTCCCAGGTGCAGCGCGAGCAGCTGCGCCCGGGCCAGGTCGGCCAGCATCCAGGCCAGCTTGCCCTGGGTCAGCTGGAAGCCGCCGATCTTGCGCCCGAACTGCTCCCGGGTCGTGGAGTACTCGACCGCCGCCTCGTAGCAGGACCTGGCCGCCCCGGTCACGCCCCACACGATCCCGAACCGGGCCTCGGACAGGCAGGACAGCGGGCCCTTCAGCCCGGTCACCCCGGGCAGCACGGCGTCGGCGGGCAGGCGAACGTCGTCAAAGTGCAGTTCGGACGTCACCGAGGCGCGCAGCGACAGCTTCTTGTGGATGTTCCTGCTGGTGAATCCTTGCGCCGCGCGCGGCACCAGGAAGCCCCGGATGCCCTCGGGCGTCGAGGCCCACACGACAGCGATGTCGGCGATCGACCCGTTGGTGATCCACATCTTGCTGCCGTTCAGCACCCAGTCGGTGCCGTCCTGCTTCGCGTTCGTGCGCATACTGGACGGGTCGCTGCCGTGGTCGGGCTCGGTAAGGCCGAAGCAGCCGATCGCGTCGCCGGCCGCCATCCTCGGCAGCCACTCCTGCTTCTGCTCCTCGGAGCCGTACTTCCAGATCGGGAACATCGCGAGCGAGCCCTGCACCGAGACCAGGCTGCGCAGCCCGGAGTCGGCGGCCTCCATCTCGC
>Ga0335074_10005592_pt1 | contig 17395 bp, 15 predicted proteins | sample Lox_Sample_23_FD_206715 | JGI IMG/M metagenome (GOLD analysis project Ga0335074, IMG submission 206715) | Soil microbial communities from Loxahatchee National Wildlife Refuge, Florida, United States - Lox_Sample_2.3 | ecosystem: Environmental > Terrestrial > Soil > Wetlands | place: USA... | reverse complement strand
GACCGCCGCTACGGCGCCTCCCCCGAGGTGACCGCCCAGCCCCCCGACCTCGACCGCATGTTGCGCTCCGCCGATGCCGCCCTCATCATCGGCGACCCGGCCCTCCGCATCGACCCGGCTCACTTGCCCTACCACGTCTACGATTTGGGGGCCGAATGGGTGGAAATGACCGGCCTGCCCATGGTCTTCGCCGTCTGGGCCGCCCGCCCCGGCCTGGTCACCCCAGAGGTTACCGAGGCCTTTCAGGCATCTCTGCGCTACGGCCGCGAGCACATCGACCAGATCGTTGCCGTCGAATCTGCCCGCCGCGAGTTCCCCCCCGACCTGGTCCGCGACTACCTCGGCCACCACATCGTCCACGAGTTAGGCGCCCGCGAATACGCCGGCATGGACCGTTTCCTGGCCTGGACCCGCGCCGCCCAACCGGTCGAACAGACCGGCTAACCCAGCACCGCCACGCCACCGTGACCGCCAGCCCCCGGAAACTCGCTCCCCGGCTCCCCCGGCGTCTCCGCGCCTGTTCCCCACCCCCCACCCCCCGCAACGAACCCTGGCGCCCTCGCCATTCCCGGCCCGTTTGACCCCCCGCCGTGTGCTCCCTTATACTAAAGACGGCGATGTATATCCTGACCTTGCTCGTTCATATCGTGGTGTGTATCTTCCTGATTATCGTGGTCCTGCTGCAGAGCGGGAAGGCGGCCGACCTGGCGGGAGCCTTTGGCGGCATGGGTTCGCAGACCGCCTTTGGCCCGCGCGGCTCCGCGACTTTGCTCTCGAAGGCCACCACGGTATCCGCTGTGATTTTCATGGTGACTTCGATGTCCCTCTCGATTCTGGCCACGCGCAGCGCGGGGCTAGGCGCCACGGTCCTCGAGGACACCCAGCAGAAAAAAGCCCCCGTAACCGCCCCCGCGCCAACGGTGCCGGCGACGCCGCAGACGCAGCTTCCCATCACCGTAACCCCGAACGGCGGCCAAAAGCCGATCCAGCTCAACATTCCGGCGCAAGGCGGTACGGTCAATGGCGGCAAACCGATCCAGGTGACCATTCCGACGCAAAAAGGCGGCACTCCCGCACCGGCGAAACAGACCCCGGTCAAGAAGTAGCGTCCGCCCCAGCGGAATCGATAGACGCACGGCCACTTATGCGGCCGCGCAGCCGGACCTGTCTTATAATGATAGGCCGATGCAGCCGCAACTTTCCGAAAAGCTGTGCGCCTGGTGGTCGCATCGGCAGGCACTCGATGGACGGCTGAATGGCGCCGCGCCTGCCGAGGTGCTGGCCCAGACCGGCTGGGCGCGCTCGGTGGGCGGGGTGGGGCCGTACCTGTCGCTGCGTGCGCGAGCGGGCGCCTCGCGCCAGGCAACCGACGCGGCCGTCGGCGCTCTCGCGATCCACGAACTGCCCGCGGCGCGCAACTGCACCTACGTGGTGCCGGCCGCCGACTTTGCCCTGGCCCTTAAGGCCGGCGCGGATTTCGCCAACGAATGGAAGACCGCGCGGAAGCTCGGCGTCACCGGGAAGGAAATCGCCAGGCTGCGGGAGGCCGTGTTGCAAGCGTTGGTCCCAGGGCCTCTGGAGCCGGAGGCGATTCGCGAAGCGGCCGGCCCGGCGGTGCGCAGTCTGGGCGAAGCCGGCAAGAAGAAGGGCCTCACCACCACGCTGCCGGTGGCGCTGGAGCAGCTTCAGAGCGAAGGCGAGATCCGCCGCGTGCCGGCCAACGGACGGCTGGATCAGCAGCGCTACAGCTACACGCTGTGGCGGCCCAATCCGCTGGCCGAATGGAAGCTCTCGCCCGCCGAAACCATGGTGGAGCTGGCGCGGCGCTACTTCGCCTGGACCGGCCCGGCGACGGTGGCCGAATTTCAGTGGTTCTCCGCGCTGGGCGCCAAAGCGGCCAAAGCCGCCATTGAGCCGCTCGGTCTGGCGCCGCTTCCGGCTCCGGACAGCGACCGGCTGATGTTCCGCGAGGATCTCGAAAAGTTTACATCCTTCCAGATCCCCAGGGAGCCTCAGTATCGGCTGGTCAGCAGCATCGACGCCATCAGCCTGCTGCGGCGCAATTTAAAAAGCATCGTGGAGCCTGCCGGCCTGGAGCGCATGGTCACGCGCGAGCGCGCCAAGGCCGAGCTGATGGATTTGCCGAGCCACGCCATTGTGGACCGCGGCAGGGTGGTCGGAATCTGGGAGTACGATCCGGCCACGGAATCCATCGCCTGGCTCGCGTTCCTCGCTCGGAATCGGGAGTTGGAGAAAGCCGTGGCGGATACCGAGGCATACATCCGGTCCGACCTCGGTGACGCACGGGCGTTTAGTCTGGATAGTCCCAAGAGCCGGGTTCCGCGCCTCGCGGCGTTGCGCCAGGCGGCCGGCCGCTGAGGCAGCGGGGTCGTGGCCGTCTATTGCGCCAATACGCCGTGCGTCCGGGACAGGGCGCTCCGGGTGCTCCAGGGACCCTCGCGCTGCCTCCGATGCGTCTCTCGTTCTAACTGCGCCCCACGGGCTTGGCGAATTGCTCGGCGAGTTGCAGGTGCTTCTGAAGGACGGGAATCATCTTGTTGGCAAATGCCTTCACGTCGGCGTCGCGGCCATCCTTGGCTTCGCGCCGGAAGGCGGTCAACAGTTGCCGGTCGGCGGATATTTCATCGTTGGTAAACTGGCGGTCGAAACTGGCTCCTTTCAGATGAACTAACTGTTCAACGGCCCGATCATGGCCGATGTTAATTCCCTTGGGGATGGTGACGCCGGTTTTGGCGGCCAGCTCACTAAGTTGCCAGTAGGCCATGGAGTGATCCTGCACCAGGGTCTTACCGAAGTCCTTGATATCCGCGCGGGCGGCTTGGGCTTCGGCCATCTGGCCTTCGTGAGCCAGGGTCATATCGGTCCGGGCGGCTGTGACCATGAACTGCTTGTCCACGTTATTCACGTTTTTCACGTTACTCACGGTTGCGGCGCACGCCACCCCGGATGCCAGCAAGACGAGGTAACCCTTCCATGTTACTCTGTTTCGAATTTGCATAAACACTCTCCAGATATAGTTTGAAACCGGGAGGGTGCGAGGCCCATCCTGTCGGGGCTGTACTTATTCAGGCGGTTGGTGCGTCCGAGTACATTCGGCGGGCGGCTTATGGGCGCTCGCCGCGCGCGAGACGGGCGTTGATGTCGTCGAGCAGCGGCGGCACATCGCCGATGCCATCCGCCACGTAGTGCGCCCCGGTTTGCTGCATGCGCCGGTAGGCTTTGGCCAGCCTGGCCTGGAGCAACGCCGGATCGACCGCGGCAACCTGCTCTTCGGTCATGCCGAGCTCGTTGCCGGTCTTGGCCAGACCGATGGTCCACATGCCGGCATTGAGGCCTTCTTCGATATCCGGCAGCGTATCGCCGATCTTCACCATAGCTTCCATCGGATAGGTTTCGAGGTTGATGGCGTTTTGCAGGCACATGTACGGATGAGGCCTCCCGGCGGGCACCTGGGTGGCGCAAACCGTGGAGTCCGGCACGTAACCACGGCGCGCGGCCTCGGCCTGCAACACAGCCATCATCTCGCCGGTGTAGCCGGTGGTGGAACCGATTTTGAGGCCGCGGCGGCGCATTTCGGTGACCGCTTCGAGGGTCCCCGGAATCAGGCCGGCGTAATCCGCCAGGCACGCCACCTGCAGGGGGACGAAGTCGCAGAACATCTCTTCCACGTCGGATTCGTCCGGTTCGCGGCCATGCGCCGACTTCCATCGGCGGGCAACATTCTCGTCCTGGGAGATCTGGCGGATGTGTACCCTCTTATGAGCGCCCATGGGAGCGCGGGCCTCTTCGATGGAGATTTCCACGCCCTTGCGTTTGTAGACTTCCATGAAGACTACCGCGGGCGCGAAGCAGCCGTAATCCATGGTAGTTCCGGCCCAATCGAGTAACACGGCCTTCAATTTGCCGCGGTAAGTGCGCTGAAAGACAAAGTCCATGGCTATCTTAACGTTCCTCTTTTGAAGTTACATCGGCTTACAAGGAAACGGCGCACGGCTCCTGGGGACGGCTTAAGTCGAGTCCCATGGCGGCCAAGGTGGATTGGACGGCCGCCAACAGATCCTGCACATCGCCCGGAAAAATCCGGCCGATGTGACCGATGCGGAAACAATTTCCCTGGCTGACCTTGCCGGGATAAATCACGTAACCTTTATCATTGAGCCGCGCATAAAACTCCGCGAAACGGAAGTTAGGATCTTCCGGATAAAGGAACGAGGTGATGATATAACCCTGCAGTTCCGGCGCCAGATACTCGCGGAAACCCAGCGCGCGCATTCCCTCGACCAGGGTGCGGTAATTCTGCCGGTAGCGGGCGGCGCGCGCCTCCACGCCTCCCTCCTGTTCGAGCTCGATGAGGGCCTGGTGAAAGGCCAGCAGCGCATGGGTGGGCGGGGTGAAGCGGAACTGGCCGTCCAGTTCCAGGCCCTTCCACTGCGCCAGCAGATCGAGGCTCAGGCTGCGGGCGAAGCCGCTGGTGGCCAGCAGCGCTTCGCGGCGCGCCAGCACAAACGCGAAGCCGGGGACGCCCTCAATGCACTTATTGGCCGAGGAGACCAGGTAATCGATGGACCAATCCGCCAGGTTCAGGGGCACGGCGCCAAAGCTGCTCATGGCATCCACAAAATAGAGACGCTGCGCATGCCGCACCACGGCGCCGATTTCGCGGACGGGATTCAAAATGCCGGTGGTGGTTTCGCAATGGACCACGGCCACGTGGGTAATGGCGGCGTCGCGCTCCAGCGCCAGCGCCACGGCCTGCGGGTCGACCGCCTGGGTTTCCGGGAACGCAAGCGCCAGCACGTCGATTTTCAGCACGCGGGCGATCTGCTCGATCCGCCGCCCATAGGCTCCATTGAGGGCCACCAGCAGCTTGCCGCCAGGGGGAATGGTGGAGGAAACCACCGCTTCCAGGGCGAAGGTGCCGCTGCCCTGCATGGGGATGGCCTCGTATCCGCGGCCGGCCACACCGCCGATTTCCAGGAGCCGGCGGCGGATTTCGCGCACCAGCGCGATGAATTCGCTATCGCGCGAGCCTAAATCCCGCAGCATTGCCTGCTTGACCGTCCGGCTGGTAGTCAACGGGCCGGGAGTGAAGAGCGCCTTGTCTTTGGAGCGATCGAGTAACTGCTTTTCCATGCGGACCGATATCCCTTCAGATGATAGGCGATGGCTGCCGAAGGAAGCAAGAAAGGCGTTCTACGACCGCCGGATAGGGTGCTTTTGGCGAGGCCACCCCTGTGGCGCATGGTTTAGCCTGCGCGCGTTGGATTATTTCGCCGCTTCCCGGCGAGTGGTTTCGGACCTGGCGGGCCCACGCCTGGGACCCCGGATGACAGCCTGCGCCCCTGTGTGTCATAATTCTTGCCATGCCAACGGCCGTGTTGAAAATGGAGCCCAAATCCGAGGGCATCATGACGCCCAGGAAGAAGCGGCCCAAGGAGCTTGCCGTCATCACCGAATGCTGCACGGGTTGCGCCGGTTCGCCGGCCTGCGTGCCGTACTGCCCGGTGGGCGACTGCATGTACTGGGTTCCCGACGAGGACCATCCGCCCTTCGGCCACATCGACGTCGATCCGCTGCTCTGCATCGGCTGCAAGAAGTGTACCAGCAAGGGCCCCGACGGCGCCTTTCTGGACGGCTGCCCGTGGGATGCCATCGAGATGGTGCCTATCGAGGAAATCGAGGCCCAGATTGGCATCCAGATGAAGAACTGAACTTCCGGCTCTTTCCGCCATGGCGCTCGAAATTCATCAACGGGAACGCGAAGGGATCACCATCCTCGACCTGAAGGGCCGGGTGACGGTCGGCCCGGAGGCCAGCGCGTTGCGCGAGAAGGTCTCCCAGGATGCCGCTGCCGGCCTCCACTTGCTGGTGCTCAACATGGCGGGCGTGGACTACGTTGACAGCACCGGTTTGGGCGCCCTGGTGATGAGCGCCACCACCATGCGCAAGAACGGCGGCAATGTGAAACTGATGAATTTGAATCGCCGCAACATCGAGCTGCTGGTGATGACCAAACTGGCGACCGTGTTCGAAATTTTCACCGATGAGCAGGACGCCGTCAACAGCTACTACCCCGACCGCAAACTGAAGACCTTCGATATCCTCGATTTTGTGCAACATTTGAAACCCGAGGAATAGCCGCCATGGCTTTGGTGGTGATTGGGGGAGTGGCCGCCGGGCTGAGCGCGGCAGCCCGCGCGCGGCGGCTCGATCCGCGGCTGGAAATCGTAGTCCTGGAAAAAGGACCGGTGATTTCGTATGGCGCGTGCGGCCTGCCCTACCTGGTGGAAGGGCGCGTGCGCCGGCCCGAAGAGCTGATCGTCTACACCCCCGAGTACTTCCGCAAGGAGCGCCACATCGAAGTGCGCACCGGCGCGCGGGTGGTCTCCATGGCCCACTCGCGGCGCGAGGTGGTGCTGGAATCGGGCGCGCGGGTGCGCTATGACCGGCTGGTGCTGGCTACCGGCGCAAGGTGCGACACGCTGGGGATTGCGGGCACGGATCAGCCGCACGTCTTCACGCTCCACACCCTGGAGGACGCCACGCGCATGCGGCGGTTTCTGGCCGAGAGCCGGCCACGGCGCGCGGTGGTGATCGGCGCCGGATATATCGGAGTGGAGGCGGCCGATGCGCTGCGGCGGAACGGGCTGCGGGTGACCGTTCTGGAGCGCTCGCCCAACGCGCTGCTGCGGGACGATCCGCAAATCACCCTGGCGGTGCGGCGGGTGCTGGAAGAGCATGGTGTGGAACTGCGCTGCGGAGTCGCGGTGGAGTCCATTGAACCGGGCCGCGTGGCCGGCGTGCCGTGCGACATGGTGGTGCTGGCCGGCGGATTCAAACCGAACGTGGAACTGGTCGCGGAAGCCGGCGTGGAGCTGGGGCGCAGTGGCGCGATCCGCACCAGCGACCGCATGGAAACCAACCTGCCGGGGGTGTACGCGGCAGGCGATTGCGCCGAGGTGACCCACCTGGTGAGCGGCAGCGCCACCTACATTCCGCTGGGCACCACCGCCAACAAGACCGGACGGGTGGCGGGCGCCAACGCCGCGGGCGGCCGGGAGCGCTTCGCGGGCATTGTGGGCACTTCCATCGTGGGGATCTTCGGAACCGGCTTCGCGACCACCGGATTTTCCACCGAACAGGCCCGCGCGCAGGGCTTTTCGCCGGTAGCGGCGCGGGTGGAGGGGCATTCCCGCGCGCGCTATTTCCAGGGCGGCAAGACCACCGTGGAACTGGTGGCTGACCGGGCCACGCGGCGACTGCTGGGGGGTTCGGTGATCGGCGAGGAGGGCGCCGCCGGGCGCATCAACGTGATTGCCACGGCTCTGGGGGCGCGCCTGACGGTGGATGAATTCGAGCAGCTCGACCTGGCCTACGCGCCGCCCTTTGCGCCGGTGTGGGACCCGCTGCTGATTGCGGCACAGCAATTGCGCAACCGGTGGTAAGGCGGGTCGGGCCGTGGTGCCCAGGCCAGCGGCGCGCCAGGGCGAGGCGAGGAGTAACAGAAGCAGGCAACAGGTTTCCGATGGGCGCTCCAGTTCATCTGCGAAGGCCGAGGCGTAACGATCTTCCATCATCCTCCTGTCCTGACCTCCTAAGACTTTTTCATGCCAAACCGTCATTTTTGGGCAAGGTCTGCGAAGGTCCATTAATGCGGCTTCGGGACCGTCTGCTTTGTTGGCGGCAACCAGATCTGATGGGGAACCATTGCACCTGTCTGAGGACGCATCTCGTAGAACGCGCCGTGCCCTGTGTCAAGTTCAAAGACGGTCCCGGTTCTGGTGTCGATCACGTAACCTTCGGCTTGCTCCGTTTTCGAATGGTATACGTATCGACCGTTCTGGCTCGAAGTCCAGCCGATCCACAGGAAGCCCAGCAGGACGAGCAATAGCGCGAGATCGAAAAGCCGATCGAAGAGCATTCCTTAGTTGCACGAATCCGTAATCACCGGCAGCGGTACGGTGTTCGATTGAATGCCCGTTGTGAGAGACTTCATCGACAACTGCACCTCCAAGTGCACGCCGAGGGAGCAGCTAGACCCGATGGAGGCTCCGCTAGGCATCGTGATGTTCACCTGGTCGAGACCTGGGATCGTGGTGTGGCCAGTGTAAAGTATATTCGCGGTCGCGGGATTTCCGTTGTTCGGCAATATAGAGACTTGCGGCCAGGTGGGGACGACGCCCAAACCAGTGGCCCAGATCACGAGAGCCTGCCCTGGGTGCGCCGGGTTTCCGCTGCCGATGAGAGCGTAGTTGGTGTCCGTGATGATTCCCCGCCGCAATGCCTGGGCGCATCCGGCTGCCGCTATGCTGCAATCCGGGGTCGGGTTTACGAAGATGCCGGGTGCCTGGGCCGCCACGTTTAGCGGTATCGGAGAGCCGGCGGGCGTATCCCATGTGCGCGGCTCCAGTTGAGAACCAGGACCAGCGGAGTCCGGAAGGAATATGTTGATCTGGGTGACGCTCTGGTAGAGGATCGGAACCGGTGAAAGGTTGAGTATGTCATCGGGATTGCCGTCCCACAGCAGTACCTCCGCCAGCGCGCCGCCGATGGTAGCGGGGTCGAATTTCCCGTAAACCGACACAAGAGAACCAGGCGCCACGGCGGAGCCCCCACTGGCAGCGTTGAAGGCCTGAGCGTGCAGGGGAATGGTGCCAAGGAGTAGCGCGGATGAAAAGAATTGGTAAAGGAATCTCATTCGGCGCTACCTCGCTGTGATCCCGATTACGGCGAATTTGTGCTTCTTCTTTTCCATGTCGAGGACGATGAAGAATTTCCCGTCGCGGTAAAACCGTACTTCCCCGTTGACCGGCAGAATCACAAGCTTGCGCCCGACCTCGGCCCACTGGTACCGGTAATCTGCAGTTTCGACCGTCACGATATTAGAGCGTCGGTACAGCGGGACCGCGATGGCCCCACGACCCATCGGGCTGGCGTAGGCGCCAGCCGCCTCAGAGCCTAGCCCTTGCGAGAGCACTTTCCCGCTCTCCCAATTGATTGCCTTATCAGCCGCACACGCTGCCGTGCTCCATGCCGTGAGAATCGCCGCCACGAGCACCTGGGTGCCGAGAGGACGGCGATATTGAAGTCTCATTTAGGGGAGTTTAGACCCGGCAAACGGGGCCGTCTACGCCTTCTTCGGTTTGTGGGAGTTGGTCCACCGAAGATAGCAGGCAGCGTTTAAACTTGCGGATCTCGCTCACGGTCGATCATCCCGCCTCGACTGAGTGATGGCAAAGTGCTGGCTTGAGGGACCAGAGGCCGGTCTCGCCGACCTGCTTGAATCCGAGACGGGACCAGTGGGCGGCCAACTTGTCGGAGGACGGCTAGGGCGCCACGGCCGCAAGAAATCACTTTACATAAAGAACTTTGCAGTGTAGAGTAGTCGCATGAGCAAAGTCTCCGATCCGCCGGCAGGGCCGCGGCGCCGCTGGATGCCGCCCGAGATGACCACGCCGCCCGTTCTCGATCCGGCCATTCCGGCGCCGCCGGTAAGGCCGCGGTATGCCCTGCTCATCAATCCCTTCTATCCGAAGGACCCCAACGCCAGCTTCGGCAAACACGTGCTCACCCCGACGCTGGCGCTGACCAGTTTCGCCGCGGCCACGCCCGGGCACTGGGAAGTCGGCTATTGGGACGAGAACCTGCTGGACGGGCGCCCGCCGTTCGACCCCATGCCGCAGGTGGTGGGAATCACGGTGCACCTGACTTTCGCGCGGCGCGCCTTCGCCCTGGCCGAGTGGTACCGCAGCCGCGGGAGCAAGGTGATTCTGGGCGGGCTGCACGTGCTTTCGTGCCCCGAGGAGTGCGCTCCGCACGCCGACGCGCTGGCCCTGGGCGACGGGGTGCAGCTTTGGCCGCGCATCCTGGCGGATGTGGAGGCGGGGTGCCTGCGACCGAAATACGCGGCGGGCTACGAAACCGACTACCGCGACGATCCGGCGCCCCGGCGGGCGATTCTGCCGCGGCGCAGTTTTCTGACCACCACCAGCCTGATTGCCACGCGCGGCTGCCACAACCGGTGCGGCTTCTGCTACCTGGCCACCGACGGCCTGCGCATGCCGTACCGCATGCGCGACCCGGCCCAGGTGGCCGCCGAATTTGCCGCCGATGGCCAGCCCTACGCGGTGTTCATCGACAACAACCTGGGGTCGAACCGCGAGTATCTGCGCTCGCTGTGCCGGGCGCTGCGGCCCCTCGAAAGGATCTGGAGCGCGGCGGTGACCATCGACGTGACCGACGACGCCAGCCTGGTGCGGGCGATGGCGTTGGCCGGATGCACGGGGGTGTTTGTGGGCTTCGAATCGCTCACCGACGAAAACCTGGCGGACGCGCGCAAGAAGACGCCCAAGACCGCCGACTATGCGCGCCGCGTGCGCATGCTGCACGACAACGGAATCCAGGTGAATGGCTCGTTCGTGCTGGGATTCGACCACGACCGCCGGGACGTTTTCGCCCGCACCGCGGAATGGATCGAACAAAACCGGCTGGAGTGCGCCACTTTTCACATCCTGACGCCCTATCCGGCCACGCCGCTGTTCCACCAGATGGCGGCGGAGGGGCGCCTGCTGCACCGCAACTGGGACCTTTACGACACGGCGCATGCGGTGTTCCGCCCGCGGCATATGTCGCCCGAGGAGCTGGAGCGGGGGTACGCGTGGATCTACCGGCGCCTGTTCTCGCACGCTTCCATCTGGCGGCGGCGCCCCGAGGATTGGCGCGCGGTTCCGCCATACCTGGCGATGTCGTACCTGTACAAGCGGTCGAACCGGTTCTGGCATTTGCTGATCCGGCATCACCTGGTGCACGCGGTATGGCGGCCGCTGGTGGAAGCGACGCGGCTCCGGCACCTGCGACTCCGGCGGGCATTGGCGCAGGCCGAAACGACGGGTGCGGCGCCGGGCAGCGTGGTGACGGCAGGTGTGTGAGCGCGGAGGGTGGCGACTCGATTGGCCGCCGGCGTCTTAGAAACCTGATGGACGACGATCTTGCCGACGCTGATTTTGCGCGCTTCGAGCTTCAGGCCGTGCTTTTCGACGGCATCGAAGATGATTCCGACGGGAACGTCCATTACAGGGCCGGGGAATTGGACCAGGTTGTCGGCGAATCCTCCGGCGGTGATGGAGGGCCACCTTCAGATCGCGAATCCACAGACCTTGGTAAAGGCGGCGCACCGACTTTCAGAAAAAACTCATCTGCCCGTGGTGAGTCGGGAAAGCTGTTGCGCAGCGGCACAAGGTCACCGCCGAAAAGGCTGTAGTAGAACATCGCGGAGGCACCCGCGCTGGCGACCCGCACCTTGAGGTGGTCCAGTCCGGAGACCGAAAGCATCGACTGGTCGCCACGCAAGATGCGCGCGGCGACTATCCCGCTGGCAATCTTACGAGTTCGCGGCGCGTGAATGAAGTCATGGCGTTTCGATCCGTCGCCAGTGTATCGCATCGCTTACACGAGATCAGGTCCGATGCCTGTTGCTCCGTGCCGACGGAGGTCGTTATACATTGTCCAGGCTCTTCGTATGACGCGTCCGGTTAGATCGATTGCGCGGCGGTGGGCGAGATCGCGGGGCAATCCTTCATTCAGGAGACTTCCGAGGTTGAAGATCTGGATACAGGTCTCTGCCCATCGGTTCAGGAGGTCCGCGGGGATCGGCATGCTTTGTGGATTTGCGATACAGGCGTTGGAGTGCCTTGCGCCGTGGAGATGGAGTTCGCCGAGAAAAGTCCCGGCACTTCGGCGTGCGCCCTCTGCCAGATCAATTACACTCGGGTGCTCGCCGAGGGGCCGCAATTCATTCTGGATTCGCGTTCCGAGATGGTCGATATGCACGCAGCTCATCGCCCACTCTGTGAGGAGGGCCTCGGAAATCCGGATGCGCCCGGGCGGCACCATATGCGAGCAGCATAGCGCGAACCGGGAACCATGGCTGGCCATAAGCCGCCCTCGCTTTGCCCTTGGCAGTGTAAACTGAAAACGGGACCTCGCACGCCTCGCCTGGCATGGATCTCACCACTCCCCTCAGCTCTATCAAAGGAATCGGCCCTTCGCGGGCGGCCATGCTCGAAGCCAAGGGGCTCGGGACGGTCGAAGACCTGCTGGGGTACGTTCCGTTCCGCTACGAAGACCGCAGCAACATGAAGGCCATCGGGCGGCTTGCGCCGGGCGAGATGGCCACGGTGATTGCAGAGGTGCGCTCGGCCAAACTCTCGGGCCTCAAGCGCCGTGACCTGGGGCTGTTCGAAGCCCGCTTCACGGACGCATCCCGCGCCATCCTCACGGGCAAATGGTTTCACGGCGGTTACCTGGCCAACGTGCTCACCGAGGGGATCAAAGTGGCGCTCTACGGCAAAGTGGAATTCGACACCTACGCCGGCGAACTGACCATGCTGCACCCGGAGTACGAAATCCTCTCGGGCGATGACGATGGCGATGCGCCGGCCTCGCTGCATACCGGGCGCGTGGTGCCGATCTACGAGGCCGCCGGCAAGGTGACCACACGGATGCTGCGCGTGCTCACGCACCGCCTGCTGCAGGAACTGCCGCCCGAAGAGGACCAGCTTCCGCCGCAGCTCATCGCGCGGCTGAAACTGCCGGACCGCGCGACCGCCATCCGCCACACGCATTTTCCGCCGCCCGACAGCGACCTGCGCCTGCTCAACGCTTTCCGCTCGCCGGCGCAGTTCCGCCTGATTTTCGAGGAATTTTTCTGGCTGGAGTGCGGGGTGGCGCTCAAGCGCGCCAAAGCCCGCACCCTGCCGGGCATCGGGTTCGAGCTGAGCGGCCGCGTCCGCGAGCAGATCAAGGCCATGCTGCCATTCAAGCCCACCGAGGCGCAGAAGCGCGTGCTCAAACAGATCGCCGACGACATGAAGGAGCCGCGCCCCATGAGCCGGCTGTTGCAGGGCGACGTGGGCAGCGGCAAGACGATTGTGGCCGCGGAGGCCGCCGTGATCGCCGTGGAGAACGGCTACCAGGTGGCGGTGCTCGCCCCGACCGAAATTCTGGCCGCCCAGCATGCCATCTACTTCAAGCAGATCCTTTCGAAGATCGGCTATGTGACGCTGCTGCTGACCGGCTCATTCACCGCGCGGGAGAAATCGCAGTTGAAGAAACTGGTGGCGGAGGGGCTGGTGCAGGTGGTGGTGGGAACCCACGCGCTGCTCGAAAAGGACGTGGAATTCAAACGCCTGGGGCTGGCCATCATCGACGAGCAGCATCGCTTCGGCGTGCTGCAGCGGCTCGGCCTGGTGCAGAAGGGCGTGCATCCGGACGTGCTGGTGATGACCGCCACGCCCATCCCGCGCACCCTGGCGATGACGCTCTACGGCGACCTGGACGTCTCCGTGATCGACCAGCTTCCGCCCGGCCGCAAGCCCATCCTCACCAAGCATTACACCGCCGACCGCATCGAGCAGGCCTACAGTTTCCTGAAGACGCAGATCGACCTGGGGCGGCAGGCGTACGTGGTCTACCCGGTGATTGAAGAATCCGAAACGCAGGCCATGAAAGCCGCGCAGCAAATGCACGAACACCTCTCGCGCGAAGTGTTTCCGGAGATCCCCATCGGGCTGATGCACGGGAGGCTGGGAGCCAACGAGAAGGAAGCCGTGATGCAGCGCTTCAAGGAAGGCGCGCTGAAGATTCTGGTGTCGACCACGGTGATCGAGGTTGGGGTGGACGTGCCCAATGCGACGGTGATGCTGATTGAACAGGCCGAGCGCTTCGGGCTGGCGCAACTGCACCAGCTTCGCGGGCGGGTGGGCCGCGGCGGCGACCAGAGTTACTGCCTGCTGGTGACGGAGAAGATGAACGACAGCGCGCGCGAGCGCATCCGCACGCTGGTGGAATCGACCGACGGCTTCCACATTTCGGAGATGGATTTGAGACTGCGCGGCCCGGGCGAGTTCTTCGGCACGAAGCAATCGGGAGTTCCCTCGCTGCGGGTGGCCAACATTCTGCGCGATCCCGACATTCTGGAGGTGGCTCGCCGCGAGGCTGTGGATTTTATTGCGCGGCCGCCTTCGGAAGAGGTGCTGCGGCGCGCGGTGGTGTATATCCGCGACCATTGGAACCGGCGGTACGGACTGGTGACGGTGGGCTGATGCGCATTATTGCGGGTGAGTTCCGATCGCGGCGCTTGAAGAGCCTGCCGGGAGCGGCCACGCGGCCCACGCCCGACCGGCTGCGCGAAACGCTGTTCGACATCCTAACGCCGCGGATTGCCGGCGTCACGTTTTTGGATGGCTACGCCGGGACCGGTGCGGTGGGGATTGAAGCGCTGAGCCGCGGGGCCGCGCATGCGTTTTTTCTGGAGCGCAACCGGGCGGCCATCGAGGCGATCCGCGAAAATCTGGCCTCGCTGGAGTTAGAGCGGCGGTCGACGGTGGTGCCCGGTCCGGTGTTGCTGACGCTGCCGCGGCACCGCGCGCGGATGGTGTTTCTGGATCCGCCGTACGAGCTGGAGCGGGAGTACACCGCGGCGATGGAAAGGCTGGGGGAGGCGCCGCCGGAGCTGGTGATTGTGCAGCATTCCATCCGTCTGGAAATTGGCGAGGGGTATGGCGGATTGCGGCGGACGCGGGTGGTGCGGCAGGGGGAGAATGCGCTGAGTTTCTTCGCGGCGTAAGAGGGGCGGCGTGCTTACCACTCCACTCGCAAGAGCGAGACGGCGTGGCGCGGCAACTCGAACTGCACGGCGAGGCTGCCGTCCTTCACCGGCATCCATTCGGGCGACGTCAGCAACTGCAACTGGCCGGCCGCTTCCAGGCGGGCGTACTGCTCGGGCGACGGCGCGGCGGGCGAACCCATTTCCTTCCATACCGTGTAGGAGTTGCTATGCGCGTCGTCGATGCGGTAATGCTCCACCAGCACCTTGGCGGTGGCGGGAACCCCGGCCAGCGCCAAGTGGATGCTGGCGGGCGGGGCCGGCAGATCCGCATCGTCGTAGTTCCACACCAGCACGGCGATCTGGCGGTCGGCGCGGGTGGCCAGGGCATCGATATCGGCTACCGCCTGCGTGCCGCTTTGCAGGATGCCATCCACACCCGCGGCGCCGGAGCTCTCGGCTTTCACCCGCTCGGCGTGCGGCTGGCTCATCAGGCCGGCCATGCGAAACAGGTTCAGCACGGGTTTATCGATGCCGTTGGTGGCCAGCGTGCGGAAGCCGTCGAAATAGGGCTGGCCTTCGAACTCAAAGGCCCAGGTGAGCATGCCGGCCACGTTGGCGTGGTAGCGGTCGGCCAGTTTGAAAATCGTTCCCAGTGCCGAGGCCGTGTAGCTGGGATACATGGTGCCGTTGCGGTAGACGTTCTGGGGGTACTGGCGGGCGGAGCAGGCGGCGCAGCCCTCGGGGTCGGCCTCGCTGAGGACGATGGGCAGCGCGCGAAATTCGGGAAACTGGTTGACGATTTCCATGCCCTTGGCCACGTCCGCCATTTCGCGCCGCAGGCTCATCTGGACGTGCCCATCGACGACGCGCGGCGATCCCTTGGCGTGGTAGCTGATGAAATCGAGCGGCGCGCCGGTCTGGCCGGTGGCGGCGTTGGTTCCGTGGGCGCAGTGGTCCAGGAACTGGCGCAGGAACTCCCCGGCTTTCTGGCCGTTCGGGCCGGTCGAGCCGGGGCCGCCGATTTTGGCCGCCGGCAGCGCCCGCTTCACCGCGGCGGCGGTGTAGTCGTAGAGTTTGCGGTATTCCTCGGGCGTGCCGCGCCAGTAGGAGATGTCCGGCTCGTTCCACACCTCCCACGACCAGCTTTCCACTTCGGCCTTTCCGTAACGCTCTACCGAATGAAGCACCCACTGGCGCACCAGCTCGGCCCACTTGGCGTAATCCTTGGGCGGGTAGGACCAACCTTTGCCATCGTCCGTGGGCCAGTGGCGGGTGTACGGCTCGGGATGGGTGGAAAGGGCCTCGGGCATGAATCCGATCTCCACGAAGGGGTGCGTGTGCGCGGCCAGGTAGGTATCGAAGATGCGGTCCACGATCTTCCAGTCGTAGACCGGGCGGCCGGCAGTGTCTTCGGTGTAGGCGTTGGTGGACCCCCACTTCAGCGCCGCGGTTCCATCGCCGGTCACCAGCAGATGGTGGGCGCGGATCTGCACGGGCCCGGGACTCAGGGCGGCCAATTCGCCGATCAGCTTGCGGCCGTTGGAGGCGTAGGTGAAGTTGGGCTCGTCATAACCGAAGTAGGCATAGATCGGACGGTAGGGACCCGGGGTTACGCCGGCATCCACGTGGATTTCCACCGTCTGCGGGGCGGGCGATTGGGCCGCGGCCAGGGCGCCGAGCAGGCCGAGCACCAGGGGCATTCGTGGAGAAAACATTCTGCAATTGACGCTAGCAGATTCACGGGGCGGGTGGGATGTCTGCCGCGGTTTGACGGGCTGCGGTCAGCGCCGGAAGAGGGCGCCCATGGGAATCTCGGTTTGCGGCCGGTAGCCCCAACTGGCTAGGCGCGGGCCGTAGAGTTCCCGCCAGGATGTGCTCGCTGGGGTTCCCGGCGCGGCCATCACGGCCAGATAAGGCGGCCGGGCGGAGGGCGGAAGGGCATCCAATTGCTCGGGAGTAAGCGCCTGCACGGCGGCGTCCACCGGGTTGCCGGCGGCCACCATGTGGGCTGCGAAATAACCGCCATCCGGCATCGCTAACACGGCCAAGCCCTGGGACCGCACGGCCGCCAGGCTGGGTTTCAATCCATTCCAATAGGTGGTCCAGAGAGCGCGGTTGTGCTCCACCAGGAAGGGTCCGCCCGTCAGCATCGCGGCGACGGCCAACCACACGGCGCGCCGGCCCAGGGCGGCGACTGCGGCTGCCGCCAGAAGCGCCGCGGCGGCCACGGCCAGCGGCGGGAAGAGGGCAACCGGCAATTTGGTATAGAGAATCAGCAGGCGGCTGGCGAGTTGGATGGCGATGAAAGGCCAGGCGATGGCCGGACCGGCCATGGCCACCAGCCAGACGTCACTGGCCGCCAGCACGCCATCCACGTAGCGGATGCTGTTCAGGCCGTACAGGAGAAAGCTCAGGTCGCCGCCCGCGATTTGGGCGCTGGCGCTGAACACCGAGCGGAAATACAGCAGCCAGCCGCAGAGGATCCAGGCCGCCGCCCAATCCATGGCGCCCGGCACCGTGCGGCGACGCAGCCAGATCCAAAGGGCGCGGGCGCACCGCCAGATGGCCAGCGGCAGGACGGCCGCCAAGGTCAGCGGAAACAGCAGGCCGGCGGGCGAGACCCCTCCGGCGGGCCAGAACAACGCGCGCCAGAGCCGCGGATCGTGCAGGCTGTAGAGGATGGAAGTGGCCGAAAGGTCGGCGGTGCCGGGCAGGTGCAGCGGGCCAAAATTGATCTGGAACGGGTAGAACGGGCTGCCGTGCTGG
>Ga0335074_10005591_pt1 | contig 17396 bp, 16 predicted proteins | sample Lox_Sample_23_FD_206715 | JGI IMG/M metagenome (GOLD analysis project Ga0335074, IMG submission 206715) | Soil microbial communities from Loxahatchee National Wildlife Refuge, Florida, United States - Lox_Sample_2.3 | ecosystem: Environmental > Terrestrial > Soil > Wetlands | place: USA... | reverse complement strand
GGTACTGGCGGCAAGGCCGTGGCTGTGCAGGCCGACGTCGCATCCGAGGATGAGGTGGCGGCGATGTTCGACCGGGCGGCGAAGCAGCTGGGGCCGGTCACCGCGCTGGTCAACAACGCCGGTGAAGTAGGCGAGCAAGCGCCTATCGGCGAGCAGAGCCCCGACGCGCTGACCCGGCTGATGCAGGTCAATGTCGTGGGCCCGATGCTGTGCGCCAAGCACGCGGTCCGGGCCATGTCGACCGCGCGCGGCGGCAACGGCGGATCGATCGTGACCATCGCGTCGATCGCCGCGAAGGCCCCGGCCGGCGCACCTGGCCTCGTCCCGTACGAGGCAACCAAGGGTGCGATGGTGACGTTCGCGCGCGGCCTGTCCAACGAGGTCGCATCCGAGGGGATCCGGTCAAACAGCGTCTCGCCGGGCGTGATCAATACCGACCTGACGCCCCAGGACCTGCGAGACAGCCTCGGAAAGCAGGCCCCGCTGGGCAGGATCGGCCAGCCCGACGAGATCGCAGCGACCGTGTCGTGGCTGGTATCGCCAGGGGCGTCGTTCGTCACCGGAACCGATATCACCGTATCCGGCGGGATCTGAACTCGGCCGACGGTCCCGCAGGGCCGTAACCCGAGCTCTGCGCCACCAGACGCCGCCACGACGGTCAGGCGAAGTTCGGCGCCTGCCAGGAGCCTGCTCGTCTCCAGCTGACCGCTCGCACCGCGACAAACTAGGACTAGCCCTTAACACCGGCGCAGGCGGATCTGTGGCACAATGTAAAACGAACATTCGCTTTTGTTGGAGGTCTGGCTGTGCGGAATCCCTTGGCGGCGCACCCGCCCTGGCGTCAACTGCTCATCATTTCGGTAGCCCTGCCCCTGATGATCGGGCTAGCAGTCTTGACGTTCGCATGGCCTGTAGTCCGCATGGCGCCGCGGGAGCTGCCAGTCGGCATCGTGGGGACGAGTCCTGTCAGCGAGCAGGCTGTAGCAGCTCTAGCCCAAGCCGAGCCAGGCGGTTTTGCTTTCCAGCTCTACGCCGATCAGGCCGCAGCTTCGTCCGCGATCAAGGACCGCGAGGTCTATGGTGCCTTCGCCTTCAGCTACCGGAAGATAACCGTGCTTGAAGCCAGTGCTGCCAGCCCGGCCGTCGCTCAGCTCCTTGACAGCGTCGGCCAGCAACTGGCGGACCATGCGACAGAGCAGGCCGCGGCTAGCGGTGAGCCGTTGTTGCGCACCCGCGTGGCCCAAGTGGACGTCGTCGCCGCGTCGGCCAGCGATCCGCGTGAGATGGCCCTGGCTTTGCAGTTCGTGCCGCTGAGCATCAGCAGCCTCATCATGGCGGCGGTCATCGCGCTGGTGCTCGGGTTTCGGCCCGCATGGCGTCAGATCATGGCCCTGGCGGTAGTTTCCTGCACGGCCGGACTAGGGGCGTACCTCATCGTGCAGGGCGACCTTGGCATGCTGCCCCATGAACACTTGGCGACCTGGGCTGCCCTGTCGCTGACCGTATTCGCGATGGGTAGTGCGACGGCGGGGCTGATCGCCCTGGTAGGCGCCCCTGGGCTAGGACTGAGCGCGGCCCTGATGGTCTTCGTCGGCAACGCCTTTTCTGGTAACACCTCGGCGCCTCAGCTGCTGCCCACGGTAGCTGACCACATCGGACAATGGTTTCCGCCCGGCGCCGCCGCCAACCTGCTCCGCAGCACGGCCTACTTCAACGGCAACGGGGCGTCCGGCCACGTATACGTGCTGATTATCTGGAGCGCGCTCGGGCTGGCAGCTATCGTCGTCGGCCACCACGCCCCGGTCCGATACGCGGCGATGCGCCTACGCGAGCCGAGCGGGTCACATGCCATACCAAGTAAGACGAACGTTCGTTCTAATAGGATCGAGACATGCCCAAGGTCACGCACCAGTACCGAGACGCCCGCCGCGACCAGATCCTGAGCGCTGCCAGACGCTGCTTTCTGCGGGATGGCTTCCACGCCACGTCGATGCAGGACCTGTTCGCAGAGGCCGGGCTGTCTTCCGGCGCGGTCTATCGCTACTTCGCGAGCAAGGATGACGTGATCACCGCGATCGCAGAAGAGAACATGCGCGATGTCGTCGCGATGATCCACGACGTCGCCAGCAGCCAGCCACACAGGCCGATCGGAGCCGTGCTTACCGACATCTTCAAAATCGTGCAGGCCAAAGATGCTCAGGAAGGCCTCGCCGGACTAGCCTTGCTGGCCTGGTCCGAAGCGTTGCGAAACCCTGTGCTCGCCGACCGGTTCGCAGATCTTTTCGCGCAGATGCGCGCTGACCTCACCGAAGTCGTGCGCGAGAACCAGCGCGCCGGGAACCTGCCACGACAGGTTCCTGCTGAGTCCCTTGCCACTGTGCTCATATCGATCGTGCCCGGCTACATCCTCCAGTTGGCCACGCTCGGATCGGCGGCGCTGGGAGAAGTTCCAGCAGCAATCGAGGCACTCTGGCCACACTGATTCTCAGCCTGATGCTGCCGAGCCATCGGCCCGCCAGGTTGAGACTGGTCACCCCGCCCGGTTGAGACTGATCGAGCCGCCCATCGTGCGGATGCTGAGACGAGCCGGCGCGCCCCGGCCGACGCGGCCATCGGCGAGTCGCCCGTCGGCATTAACGCCCACGCGCACAGACGGGAATTCGGAGTTAATCGAGCCATGCGGAGTTTGCGCGTCCACAAGCAGTGACGACCGACCGGGCAAAGTGACGGCTATTGCCCCGTTGTTGTTCCTGAAAAGGGAGTGGCTCCCTGGGTCTAGGCTGCCGTGGAAGTTGATCGTCCCGTTCTGCGCCTGCACCAGCGAGTGCCCGCCCAGACGCGTCGAGTTCGTCGTGATAGTTCCGTTGTCCGTGGTGGCGCTGAGTTGGCCGCTGACGTTGCTCGTGCTGATGGATCCACTCGTCGACCGCAGCGCGATGGCTCCGCTGACATTGGCCGCGCCGATCGATCCGCTGGTATCTTGCAGCACAAAGTTGCCATTGAGATGAGAGGCTTCGAGCGTACCTGCGGCGACTGCGACATTCGTGCTGGTGTCCTGCGGCACAGCCACGTCGAAGTCGACCCACGTGGGAATCGTGAGGCCGCTCTCCACCGAGACGGTGACTGTAATAGCGTCTCCCTGCTTTCGGTAGCGCGTCTGAATGGCATCGGTCACGCCACTCCGGTTCTCTTTAATGCTGACTTGGCCATCCGGCCCGGGCGCCACATGAACACTCCCATTCGAATGCACGAACCGGAGGACCACTCGGTTGCCGACTGAGAAAACAGTCGTGCCGGGAGCCGGATGACGCTGAACCGTGGTGGCCCTCGTCACGATTATCAGCACAACGGCCAGCACAACGGCACCAATCAGGATCCACCGGCGCGGACGCCGCCATTCCAGCGGGACGCGGGCTTCCAGCTTCGCGGCCAGGGAACTTGATGACGCCTTTCTGGAGATGCTGGCTATCGCAGCGGAGATGCCAGCGAAAATGCGGCGCAGCGTGGCCTGCGCGCGGGCGCTCACTAGCGTCTCATCGGTCACGTCTTTGCGCGAGTTGTCGGGTCCTCCCTTCCCGGTGCTCATGTCGTCCTCCAGCAGCTCATGGTTTCCGTGCCGGGCACCGCCTAGCGGCCGCCTTTATCCGTAGGCGTACAGCCGCGGTCCAGCGGTTGAATGCGAAAGAAGTTGTCTTCTTCGGTTACCACTGAGGGGCCTACGGACCAGAAACTGGCTTTGACAAGAGCCAGGAGCTACTCCATCCGTCGGGTGTTCCCGCCCGTGAGCGACTCATTCGTCTGGCGAGGCTGTTTCGAGGCACCGAGCGGTTTGCTCTGACTTCGGCTGTTATAGCCCGGTCCCGAGCCACAAGCCCAGAGCTGCGCCGATCTCGTCTAGCCGCGGCCGCGCCTGACCGGCCAGATCAGCAAGCGTCCAGGACATCCTGATGATCCGGTCGGCACCGCGCGCACTGACCTGTCCGCGATCCATCGCCTGTTCGAGCGGCGCCAGCGCGTCGTGCTCCGGACGGAAGCTGCGTCGGAGCTCGCTACCAGGAACTTCAGCGTTCAACCGCCACCTGGTGCCTCGTAGCCGGTGAGCCGCGCGGAGCCGTGCCTGGCAAACCCGTCCGGCCACTGCCGCACTGGGCTCGGCCAGGTGCCTGTCGCTCAGCAGCTCAGCCCGGCCGACCGGCAGCAGCTCCACCTTGACGTCTACCCGGTCAAGCAGCGGCCCGGACAGCCTTGCAAGGTACCGCCGCCGCACCAGCGGAGTGCACGTGCAGTTCGAGCCCCCGGCCGTAGCCCGGGCGCACGGACACGGATTAGCCGCCATCACGAGCGTGAACCGCGCCGGGAACCGCGCTGTCAGGCCCGACCGGGCGACAACAACCTCGCCGGATTCCAGCGGCTGCCGCAGCGCATCCAGTACATCTCTGTCGAACTCAGGCGCCTCATCCAGGAACAGGCAGCCGTGGTGTGCGAGCGACGCCGCACCAGGCCGGATCACGCCACTGCCGCCACCCACGATGGCTGCCTTGGTCGCCGTGTGATGCGGCGCGCAGAACGGCGGCTCAGTCACGAGCGGCCGGTCCGGCTTTAGCGCGCCGGCCACCGAGTGAATCGCGCTAACCTCCAGGGCTGCCGACGGCTCTAGCGCCGGCATAATTCCAGGCAGCCGCTCCGCCAGCATTGTCTTCCCTGTTCCGGGCGGGCCTAGCAACAGCATGTGGTGGCCACCAGCTGCGCAGATCTCGGCGGCTCGCCTCGCGACTGGCTGGCCGACCACGTCAGCTAGGTCGCCGTGCGAGCCCGTGCTTGCCCGAGCCGGTGCTAGCGCGGCCAGTCCTGCGCCGGAGTCCACGACGCGCACGCCTGAGCCAGCGTCGCCTTCGCGTAGCCAGTGGATCAGCTCGCCCAGCGTGGGCGCAGCGACCACCCGCATCTCAGGGACCAGCGCCGCCTCCGCTGCGTTTTCCACGGGTACGACAACCTGCCTGAATCCGGCGGCGGCAGCTGCGGCGATGGACGGCAGGACCCCTGGCACCGCACGAGTCCTGCCGTCGAGACCGAGCTCGCCCAGAAACACAGTGTCGGCCAGACTCTGCTTCGGCAGCACCCCGTCTGCGCATAGCAGCGCGATGGCGATTGCAATATCGAAGCCGCTGCCACGCTTAGGCAAGCTGGCCGGCGACAGGCCGACAGTGACACGGCGCATGGGCCAGTCACGACCACTGTTGATGACAGCTGACCTGATCCGGTCCCGTGCCTCCCGCAGTGCCGTATCGGGCAGGCCAATAAGCTGCAGGCCAACCAGGCCGTTTTCGATGTCGGCCTCGACCTCGACCACATGCCCCTGGACCCCGGCCAGCGCCACCGCATAGGTACAGGCGAGCGTCATCTGCCATCACCTCCTGCGCCGACGATGCCGGAGGGCAGTCGGCCACCGGGCCTGGCACGGAGAGGCTGTGGAACACCAGCTACCTTGGCGCCGGGGTGTGCACTGCGGCGACCAGACTGTCGGCAGCAACTGCTTTACTGCCGGCCCGCGCGGCGTCGGCACCAGCTTGCCTGTGCGGCGCGGCAGCACCCCTGGCACCGCACGAAACCCCCGGCACCGCACGAAACCCCCGGCACCGCACGAGACCCCTGGCACCGCACGAGTCTGAAGCGGAACTCTTCCAGTCGCCGTCGACGTGGAGGTCCCACCCCCGATGCCCGAGGATGGGATCCAGTAGGTCGGGATGGCACAAAGACCTAGGTGGTGACAGCGGTGACCCGTCTCAGGCAGCGCTTAGCGGCAGCAAGGGTCGAAGCGGCAGCTAGCCCTCTCGCTGCGTGGGACGCGCTGCGCAAAGCAGGGGAAAGCGGGCGACGATCATCGACTTGTACGAGCTGGTGGCGCCACCGCGGGGGCTGGCGGCGCCCGAGGCTGCCCACAGCCGGTTATCGCGCTTTTGGCAATCGTTGAGCGCTCCACGCGCGAGTCCATGGCGAAGCGCGCGCCCACCCGGGCGGCTATAGGGGACAGCTCCTTCGCGGGTACCCCTCGCTCACCCCCCGAGCAGATCGAGGTCGCGCACGCAGAAACCGTGGTGCGCCCACTCCTCGTTCAGCACCACGTGCACGCACTCGAGCACCGATTTCCCCCTGGCGTACGGCGGCCAGCCCCGGCCCGCCGGCACTGGCGCGGGCGCTGACAGCTCATCGGCCGTCACGGTCGACAGCCAGCGCTCTAGCTCGGCGCCCTGCACGTCGCGCACGGCCAGCACCTCGTCGAGGCTCGGGGCCGCTGCTCGATCCAGGCCCTGCTCCTCCTGGTCAGGAACGAAGTCGCACGCCAACCCGATCGCGGTGAACGGCTTGGTCGATCCCAGGCAGCAGCGACGGAACCACGAGTCGTGCACGAACACCAGATGCCGCAGCGTCTCCACCGCCGACCACTCGCCGCCAGCGCGCTGGTGTTCGGAACCCTTGGGCATCCCTGGGACCCGCCCGAGCGTCGCCGCCCAGCAGGCCCGCAGCTGCCGGAAGGCTTCCTGCAGGTCGGCCGGATCGGCCGAGCGGATCAGCAGCCGCACTGGATGACGGCGGTCGAGTTCGGCCTCGACGTACGACGTCACCTCGACTCCGTTGACCACCAGATTGCTCACCAGCCCGTCGATGACGGCGTCCTGCATCACCACCCCGATCAGACGGGCGCCAGTCAAGTCGCACTCGCGGAACTCGGCATTAGTCAGGTTCTGGTCCTCGAATCTCGCCATGCCGGGCAGTATCCACCAGCGTGCCGACACTCGCGTGCCTTCACTGCGGCGTTGGGAGTCCCGCGCTGTACCGTGGCTGGACGCGATCGACCGATGGCAAGAGCGTGCGCGCAGATCCGGATGCTCGCAGAGCGTCAGCCGTCGGGGCCAACAGATTGCGCCATCCTCGGCCTTGAGTCACACGGCTAACAGATTCAGCTCTCGGGACAAAGGGTGAGGCTGTCTTCGGAGCCGGCCGCGCGGACCGGATCACCGGCGGAGCATGAAGGACGCTCAGGTAGCCCGCTCATGTCCAGCCGCCCATGAACCAGCAGGCCAGCGATCGCCTAACGCGGTCATAGGCGTGGCCTGCCTCATGGCCATCATGGCGGGCGACGGAGCGTGACACCGGGAGCGTTCGTCAGCGAAACCCGCGGTCCTGACAAGCATCTCCAGGCGGCGCAGATGCCGGGACGGCAACCGCGGTGAACAGCTGCGGGGCGGCGATAGTGCTGCCAGGTAGCCGGCGGCGCGGGCCTGTAGCGCTCAGCCGGGCAACTAGCCGATTCCGGCGAGCGAGCGCGCCTCGCCGCGGTCGCGACAGGCCTGCAGCCCGACGATCAGTCCGTCCCGGACCGTGACAACGTCATATGTCCGGTCGTCAGCCTGCCGCTGCCTGTACTCATCGACCCCCGGGGTTCGCACCACCAGCATCACCCGATCACCAGAGGCAACGACTGCTTCCAGCTCGGCCCGCAGCCCTAGGTCCGCATGCCGGCGTAGCGCCTTCTCGAGCTCCTCGCGGCCACGGCAGGTCTGCGGCTGCGGGTCCACGTGTGCCGGATCGAGGTAGGTCCATTCCAGGTCGGGGTCCACGAAGTCCATCATCCGTGCGACGTCGCCCCGTTCGTAAGCCAGGAAGGCCTCGCGCACGATCCACTCGTTCTGGTTGCACATCTGGAGTTCCTCACGACGGTAACTCGCCAGCCCGGTACCTGGGGTAGGCGCGACCCACTATTCCCCCAAAATGGGCAGAACAGCAAGGCGACTAATCGGTCGCCCTCTGCGCGGCAACCCTGTCCCACGGATTCACCGGGAAGCACGCGGGGAGGTAGGGAAAGTCTTGTCAAGCAGGAGGTGTGAGCAATGGATGTCGGTCTCGTCCCCGCGGGTGCCGGCGAGTGCTCACCAGCCCGAGCTCCCGACCTTTTACATTGGCAACTTCCGCGAACTGGCCGCCCTCGAAGCGCAGCTTGGCGGCCCGGGCGAGGTAGATGAGAACGCGATCCTCGAGATCATGGCCCGCTATGCGACCGAGCCGTACCGGCCGCCGCGATTAGGGTCCATCGCTCCTTGCCCATGGGCGGGGTCAACGAGACCCCATCGGCTCCATCGGGCGGCAGAGAGCGCGAGCCTCCCAGCCCGCGAGAGCCGCGGCCTTTCGCCCAACGACGATAGGTCGCGCAGAAACGCTGACTCGATAGGTAGCTCTGCGCAGACAGGGCTACCTCTTGGGCCAGTGCCAGGACGGTTCGGCTGGCGCCTCCGGGCTTGCTATGACGGTCTCGCCGAACTCCTTGACCAGCTCGATGGCGCGCAGCTCAGGCCCTCCGTTCGGGACGGACCGGCGCAGCGCGTCGATCAGTATGCGAGCGTGGGTAACCGCAATCACCTGCGTCTGGCTGGCGGCGTGGCCGATCAGTTCGGCCAGTGACGGGAGCAAGTCGCTGTGCAGACTCGTCTCTGGCTCGTTCAGCACGAGCAGGCTGGCCGGACGCGGGCTCAGCAGCGCCGCGACCCACAGCAGGTAGCGCAGTGTGCCGTCGGACAGTTCCTCCGCCCCGAGCGGACGGAGCAGGCCGTGCTGGTGCAGCTGCACGGACAGGACACCGTTGTCGGCGCGCGCAATGGACAGCTTGCTGCCAGGGAAAGCCGAGTCGATCGCGGCATCCAGCGCTTGCGCGTCACCGACCTCAATGATGGTCTGGAGCGCGGCCGCCAGATCGGCGCCGTCGTGGTCGAGGACGAACGTCCGTGTGCCGATCTTGCTTCGTCTGGCCGGCGCGGCCGCGTCTGTCCTGAAGTGGTCATAGAACCGCCACGACCGGATCCGGTCCCGCAGGCTGAGCACCTCAGGCGCGCGCTGCGGGTCGGCGAACTCGCTCAGCATGCTGTCGTAGGCGCGGATGGGGTAGGGCTTGGACCAGCTGCCTGCCTCGTCGCGGATCTTGACAAAGCTGCCGGGCCGGTCACACAGCATTGCAGATGGCCGGAGCACCGGCCCGGCCCAGATGCATTCCCGTTTGATCTCAGGGTCGAGCGCGAAGGCCGTGGCTGCAGGTGGCGGCAGCCCGAGGTCGATCGCGTACCCGAAGTCATCGCTTCCGAAGCCGAGCTGCAGCGCAACGGACTTGGTGCGTACCGTGCCGTGGACCGGGTACCTGCCCTCGCGGACAGCCCGGCCGGCATTCTCCGGCCCCGCCCACAGCGCGGCAGGCAGCCCGCCCTCGCGGGCCAGCGCCGCCACGGCGCCGTTATGCGAGGCGTCGGCAAGCAGCCGCAGGGCCCGGTACAGGCTCGATTTGCCGCTTCCGTTAGGCCCGGTCACGACATTCAGGTCGGTCAGCGGAACCACCAGCCGCCGCAGGGACCGGTAGTTCTGCACAGCGAGCGTGCGCAGCACGGCTCGACCCTACCGGCCGGCTACCGTCCAGCTGGCGCGGCCGTGATTCTGTCTGACCTGGGCCGTTCCGCCACAACACGTCAGGGCCGGCGATGCGGCCTTCTGCGAACACCTACCGGATCCACTAGCCGCCGGCCACGTCCAATGCTGTTTGCAGGTCGACTCTGGCTACGACCGTGTCCGCCGACGCCGCGCAGTCGCTTACGCCGGGAGCTGGTGCAGCGCCGGTCGGCCTGCCAGACCGCCACTGAAAGCGGGCCAGGCTCCCGCCTGGGAGATTCTGGCATGATGCCGTCATGACCTGGACAGCACCGGACATCAACCGCGTCGATGAACATTTCAATGCCGACGAGCGGACCACACTCGAAGAGTTTCTTGACTGGTACCGCGCCACCTTGCTGCACAAGTGCGCGGGGCTGACCTCCGAGCAACTTGCCGAGCGAGCTGTCCCGCCATCGAACCTGTCGCTGCTGGGCCTAGTCCGGCACATGACGGGCGTCGAACGCAGCTGGTTCCGGATCAGGTTCGGCGGCGAGGAAGTCCCGCGGCTGTACGATCGCGACGGTCAGGATCCCGACTTCGATGACGCGACGCCGACCGCCGCCGAGGCGGATTATGCGGCCTTCGTCAGTGAGCTTGAGCTATGCCGGGCAGCCACAGCCGGTCACGATCTTGACGAGACATTCCTGCATACGCGCGTTGGCAAGCAGATCAACCTACGCTGGGTTTACGTGCACATGATCGAGGAATACGCCCGCCATGCAGGTCATGCCGACCTGCTGCGTGAGCGCGTCGACGGCAGCAAGGGATCGTGACCTTGGCCCCGCAACGGCCTAGCCGAGGCGGGCGACGGAGCCAGCCGGGCGGGCGACGCGGCCTAACGCCTTAGCCAAGCAGCCCGGTGCTTCGTACCACACCTGATGCCCGGCTCCCGGCACGATCGTCAACTGCGTGCGGGAACGCCGCGACCGCGGACTCGGCCGCCTGCCGCGGGAGCGGGCTGCGGGTAACCCCCCGATCACCATCTCAGAGATCGAGCCGCGCTCCTTCGTCTCAGCGGTCGTAGTGCGTCGGCGGGAGCGAGTCGCGCTGGCCCTCGATCTCCAGTTCGTCCTTGTCGACCTCACGGCGGATCTCGGCCCGCTCCTCCTGGTACTCCTCCGTCTGCGTGACATTCCACTGCGGCGGATCATCGGTCGCCGGCGGAACCTCGTCGGGATCGTAGTCGTCGATCCCGGCCGCTACCCGCTCCTCCTCGGTCAAGCGGGCAAGCCGGTCATCATCGAGGTGCTCCGGCATGCCGCCGTGCTCACGGCGGTCGCGGTGGAACTGCTCGGCTGGCTGGTCAAACTCCTGCTCTGCCATATCGCCTCCAGCGAATTGCGGCTCGGGACTGGCCGCGGGGCGCATGTATTGCACGCTACGCCCGGCCCGCGGCCGCCCTTACACGCCTGCCACGATCCCGTCGGCCGTGACTTGCCCACCCGCGATGCGGGGGCGGCCAGGGTCAGCTGCGGGTACCTGGCAAGAGCAGCGTTGCGAGCACTGCCGTCCGGTGGATGTGGCTAGCCGCGAAGCTTGCGCAGGATCGCGGTCAGGGCAGCCTGGTCGGCTGGGGAGAGCCGGTCGAAGACCCGTTCCGACTCGCTGCCGCGCGCCTCCCGGATGTCGTGCAGAACCTGCACGCCGTGCTCGGTCAGCTCGACCAGAGTGGCCCGCCGGTCGTGCGGATCTGGCCGGCGCCTAGCCAGGTCGCGCGCCTGCAGCGCGTCGATGACCTCGGTCGTGGACCGCGCCGCGATCTTCAGCCGGTCCGACAGTTCCGACAACCGCATGACGCCGTGCCGGCGCAGCACCTGCAAGGCGCGGAACTGGGCCGGGGTGATTTCCCAGGGTGCCAGGGTTTCCTGGGAGGTCTCCCGCAGCTGGCGTGCGACCGCCCAGAAGGCGTCCGACAGCGACTCATCGGCGCCCGCATCGGCCCTGGGCTCCGGGTCGCGATCCTGAACCACCGGAATAGCGTACCAGCTTTTCCTGTTGTACCCTCACATTGAGGTTACCTCAGCAATTACCGTGATCAGGGAACCTCCGCGAGCCGCGCAGGCTCGCATGACAGCAACCCCCGGCAGAATCGAGAAGCATTTGGCGTCGCCAGAAACGAACCGTGAACTCAGGAGAGCTGGCCGGGGCGGCGGACCCCGGACGGTGACCGCCGCCGAGAAGGCGCAGGCCCGTGAGGTGTCGCTGCGCCGCATCGGCCGGCTCTTCGCCCCATACCGCTGGCAGCTGGCCATTGTCACCGTCATCATCGCGGCCTCCTCCGTGGTCGGGCTGGCTTCGCCGTTCCTGCTCCGGGCGGTCATCGACAACGCCCTGCCCGAGCGGAACGTGCGGCTGCTCGCCTGGCTGGTGATCGGGATGGTCGGCGTTGCGGCTGTCACCTCGGCGTTCGGCGTGATCCAGACCTGGATCAGCACCAAGGTGGGCCAGCAGGTGATGCACGGGCTGCGCACCAGCGTGTTCGGTCACCTGCAGCAGCAGTCGATCGCGTTCTTCACCAGGACCCGTACGGGCGAGGTCCAGTCCCGCATTACCAACGACATCGGCGGCATGGAATCGGTCGTGACGTCGACGGCGACCTCGATTGCCTCGAACCTCACGACGGCCGTCGCAACCTCGGTGGCCATGGTCGCGCTCTCCTGGCGGCTCTCGCTCATCTCGCTGGTCGTCATGCCGCCCTCGATCTACCTGTCCCGCAAGGTGGCGCAAATGCGACGGGCGGTCACCACCCAGCAGCAGCGGGAGCTGGCCGACCTGAACGTCACCATTGAGGAAGGCCTGTCGATCAACGGCATTCAGCTGGCCAAGACGATGGGTACCGGGCCCTCGCTGGTCCGCCGCTTCACCGCCTCCTCGGCCCGGCTGATCGACCTGGAGCTGCAGTCGCAGCTGGCCGGGCGCTGGCGGATGGCCTCGCTCAGCCTGATTTTCGCGGCGATCCCCGCGGTCATCTACCTGGCGGCCGGCCTGCCCATCACCGCGGGAGTAATGACGATCGGCACGCTGATCGCGTTCACCACCCTGCAGAACGGGCTGTTCCGGCCGCTGACCGGCCTGCTCAGCACCGGCGTGTCGGTAGTCAGCTCGCTGGCGCTGTTCGCCCGGATCTTCGAGTATCTCGACCTGCCAGTCGAGATCAGCGACCCGGCGCACCCGGTCGAGATAGACCCGGCCGCCATTACCGGCCACGTGACTTTCTCAGACGTCAGCTTCCGGTACCCCGGTGCCGACCGCGATGCCCTGACCGGCATCAACCTAGACGTTCCGGCGGGCAGCACACTCGCTCTGGTCGGCGAGACCGGCTCCGGCAAGACCACCCTGGCGTCGCTGACTTCCCGCCTATATGACCCGGCCAGCGGGAGTGTCCGCATCGATGGCATCGACGTGCGCGATCTGCGGCTCACCGACCTCGCGTCGATCGTCGGCGTGGTGAGCCAGGAGACCTACCTGCTGCACGCCACCGTGCGGGAGAACCTCCGCTACGCCCGGCCCGAGGCGAGCGATGCTGAGATCGAGGACGCTGCCCGGGCCGCCCAGATCCATGAGCTGATCGCCAGCCTGCCCGACGGCTACGACACCGTGGTCGGTTCGCGCGGGCACCGGTTCTCCGGCGGAGAGAAACAGCGCATCGCCATCGCCCGGACGCTGCTTCGAGACCCGCGTGTACTGGTCCTGGACGAGGCCACCAGCGCGCTGGACACCGAGACCGAGCGCGCAGTCCAGCAAGCCTTCGACCACCTCGCTCGCGGCCGCACAACCATCACCATCGCGCACCGGCTCTCGACCGTGCGCAACGCCGATCAGATCGCGGTACTCGACCACGGCCGCGTCATCGAAGTCGGCACGCACGCCGGACTGGTCGCAGGCAACGGCCGGTACGCGGCGCTAGCGGCCTGACGAGAAGGCCATACAGGCTTAAGTAGGTGGGGGCGGGCCGATGCTGGCTAGTCGCTGCAAGGTCGGGGTAGCCGAAGCGGCGCGAGACCATTAGCCCATGGAACTGCGCGCAAGTGACGGGCGTGTGATCGCCCTCGAGGTGGTCGGCGATCACGAGGGGACGCCCGTCCTTCTCTGCCATGGGCTGGCTGATTCGCGGCTGGCCGCGTGGTGGCTCGAGCAGGCGGCGCGGGAGCTGGGACTGCTCGTGATCGCCCCAGACCGCCCCGGCACCGGCGGCACAGACCGGCACTGGCTAAGTCACCTCGCGGACTGGGCCGACGACGCGGCGACGATACTGGACGCGCTGCGAGTCGACTCGGCACAGCTTCTGGGCGTCTCCGGTGGTGGTCCATACGCAGCCGCGTGCGCTGCGCGCATTCCCGCTCGAGTGCGCAGCCTGACGCTCATCTGCCCGCTTGGCTTGCCTGACTGGCCCACCGACGGCATGGCGCGAGGGGAACGGATCTCCTTGGCACTCGCCACCCACGCTCCCGAATTCGGCGGCTGGTCCCTGGGACGGCTCGCCGCGCTGGCGCGCCGCAGCCCAGACATATATCTCTGGCTTGCCGCTACCAACCTGGCTGACGTCGATGTCCGCGCCCTCCAGCATCCCGAGATGCGCGAGTCCTTCCTCGCCTGCTATATCGAAGCATTCCGCCGCGGCTACTGGGGAGCCGCACAGGACCTGCGGCTGCTCACCGGCCCCTGGGGATTCGACCTCGGTTCGATCACAGCGCCGACTTCAATTCACCACGGGGATGCCGACAGCACTGTCCCGGTCCAGCACGCACGCCTCTATGCCGAGGCGATTGCAGGCGCGCAGCTCCACATCCACCGTGGCGAAGGGCACGTCTCGATCCTCAGCCAGCCGCAAGACATCCTCGCGGCTCTCGCCAGATAAGGTCGACGGGCTCCTGCGCATGCGCGACGTCCTCAGGCAGCAGGAACCTGAACATCGATGCCGTCATGGTGGTCACGCTTTCCTCCTCGCGGCGGCTCCAGGCGCCTGCCCGAGCCGGTCCGCCAGTGCCAGCACGGTGCGCCAGTTCCGTTCAGTGCCGTCGACTCCGAGCGCGCGCGTGAACCAGGGCGCTGTCCGGTGCGTGTTGTGGTAGCCGCGGACGTAGTCCACGTAGACGTGGTTGCCGATGACCCGGCAGGTATCCTGGATCGCCTCGACCGCCGTCAGCTTCTCGACGCGTTCCTTCGATGGCACCGCGTCGAGGAAAATGACTCGGATCAGGTGCGGCCGTTGCTGGACGTAGGCCGCGAACGGGTTCGCGGCGATCAGCTGGTCGATCTCGGCCGGCCGCCGGCTGATCACCGGGAGGTCTACGGAGAAGTCTGTTGCGATCACGGTCCGCACAAGGCGCGAGACCTGCGTGTGGGTGCGCAGCGTGGAGCCGGCGATGATGTTCCCGCTTTGTATGTAGGTGCGGACATCGGTCAGTCCAGCCGTCGTCAGCGAGTCACGCAGGGCTGCCATGGGCAGCTTGTGTTGCGGTCCGAGGCCGCGCAGCAGGCATAGCCAGGTCGACACGGCAGCACCGTAACAGGCCCGTTCGCAACCATCGCTTCCCGCGACTGCGGTCCGCTCACCAGATCTTCTGCTTGACACATGCGCCCAGGATCCGGCTACTCTCTGATGACAGCGCGTTGGGCACGCGCCGCGACTCGCCGGAAGGCTCGAAGCCACCCCACCTGAACGTTAAAGCTGGGCGACGGACGCCACGCTCTGTCCCGCCCGTGCGAGTCCGGGCGTTGAGCGAGGTACTCCGATGAAGACGCTGCCCGACAATCCCAACCTCAGCCACCTGCGCAAGCAGGCGAAGGACTTGCTCGCGGGCCTGCGCGACTGCGATCCAGGTGCGTCGCTTGCGAAGGCGCAAGCGTCGCTCGCCGAGCAGTACGGCTTCCGCACCTGGACAGACCTGAAGGCGGAGGTCGGTCGCCAGCGGGGGCAGGCCGACGTTGCCGACCCGGCACTCGCCCGCGAGATCGCCTCTCGATTCCGGCTAGGGGATGTCGCCGGTCCGATGCGCTCAATATCCCGGCCCGATGAGGTAGGCCGGCGCTGGTTCCTGCAAACCGATCGCGGCGAGTGGGCGCCTCGCACGGTGGATGACGTGTTCCCGGTGACCGACGGCGAGGCCAACGCGAAGTTCCAGGAGGCTGCGGCGCTAGCAGGGATCACCTTGCCAGCCCCTGTCCGCAGCCAGGCCGGCGCGGTGACCGAGACGATCGATGGCAGCCGGTGGCGCGTCTACCGCTGGCGGCATTCCGGGCCACCGCTGGCTGCGCCCGTAAGCGCGACAATAACCCGCGCGGTTGGCGAGATCCTCGCCATCATCCACGCACTTCGATTCCCTGTGGCCGGTATCTGTCCGTGGAGTTCCAGCCGCCTCAGCGCAATGAGCTGGGCGGAACTCGCGGACCGCGCCGCCGCCACGGGAGCCGGATGGGCGCCGATCCTGGCCGCAGCCGTTCCCACGCTGGCCGGGTTGGAGGCTCTCGCTGATGGCGTGGCAACCGGCGATCCGGTGCTGTGCCACAACAACCTCAACCCGGGCAATGTCCTGCTCGGCCCTGGGGAGCAACTCATCGTCACAGGGTGGGAACATGCAGGCGGCCTGCCACCGGAGTGGGAGTTGTCAGCGGCTCTCGCCAACTGGGCAGTCAACCCCAATGGCGGGATCAATGCTGCAGGCGCCCGCGCCCTAGTTGAGGGCTACCGAAAGCAGGCCGGCTCGCTGCCGCCCCTGAGCCTGGAAACGTTCCGCGGCGCGGCGAACGGCTTGCAGAACTATGTTGCCGGCCAGGTTGGCTCGGCCCTTAACACGACCAGTAAGCGTGATCAGCGCTACGCCGACCGGAACGTGCGGCACTTGCTCACGCACCTCCCGTCCGTGGCGACATACGAGCGAGTCCTCGATGCCGCGCTGACGGGGTAGTGCCGCCGGCGGCCGGCGGGACGGTATGCCGTCAGTGCCATCTAGCCCACCCCGCGAACATGCTCGATGCTGAACTCGCCGGTGGCAGCCCGCAGCACGCCGATGGCGTCGATCCTGATCTCTTCGAAGAACAGGCCGTGCGCTGTCACCCAAGCGATTGCGAGGCGGCGCAGCCGCGCCGCCTTCTGCCTGGTGATGGCCTCGAGCGGAGTGCCGAAGCGCACTCCGGACCTGGTCTTTACCTCGCAGATAACCAGCGTCTGGCCATCCAGGGCGATGATGTCAATCTCGCCAAGCTTGCAGCGCCAGTTACTCCCCAGAACCTCCAGGCCGGCCTCAGTCAGGAAGTCCGCGGCTAACTGCTCGCCTTGCTGACCAAGCAGGTCCTTTGCGTTCATCTGGCCCACCTCCGGCAGCTAACCTGCCGGAGGAAGGCTAGGACCGCTGGCTCGGGGGCGCGCCCTGTGCACATAGCCCTGGCGGCTCACAGCCACGGGCGGGGACCCACACGGATTGTCAGCCCTCGCTGTTTTAATGCGCCGCCTGAGCGACCGGAACCAGGCGCGGCACGCACCGCGGACAGCTGATGACAGCAGTTACCGGAACCGCCGGCCGGCCGCGACGCAACTCCCGCCTACTTCGGATCCGGGATCTCCAGGTCGCTCTTGGCGAGTTCCTCGACGTTGACGTCCTTGAACGTGACAACTCGCACATTCTTCACGAACCGGGCTGGACGATACATATCCCAGACCCAGGCATCCTGCATGGTGACCTCGAAGAAAACCTCGCCGTTCTCGGCCTGCCGGACGTTGAGCTCGACCTGATTCGTCAGGTAGAACCGGCGCTCCGTCTCCACCACGTGGCTGAACAGGCCGACGACATCGCGATACTCGCGGTAGAGCTGGAGCTCCATCTCGGTCTCATACTTCTCGAGATCCTCCGCGCTCATGTTCTCCCCTCCGATCAGGCGCCGCGGGCTACTGCTGCGGAGCCTGCCGTCGGCCAGCCATGCTCATCGAT
>Ga0335074_10005589_pt1 | contig 17399 bp, 9 predicted proteins | sample Lox_Sample_23_FD_206715 | JGI IMG/M metagenome (GOLD analysis project Ga0335074, IMG submission 206715) | Soil microbial communities from Loxahatchee National Wildlife Refuge, Florida, United States - Lox_Sample_2.3 | ecosystem: Environmental > Terrestrial > Soil > Wetlands | place: USA: Florida... | reverse complement strand
CTACTGGCTGGTGGCGCCTGATTTTTCGAGAGGGAAGTTTGCGGTAAGTTGGATGGATTTCACGGCGCCGCTGGCGTTGGGCGGAATCTGGCTGTGGTATTTTCTGTCGCAGCTTGTGAAGCGCCCGCTGCTGCCGCTGGGCGATCCACACCTGGAGGAGGCTTTGCAACATGGCCGGGAATAACCCAGAGAACGGCGAACACGACGTCCAGCCGCCGCCCGTCGAAAGGCCGCAAGAGGAGCCGGCAGCCGGCCATGAGATGCGCGATGTCAACGCCTGGGCCGTGGGTAAGTTCGCCATCGCCCTGGTTTTGTTGTGCATCTTCTCGATGGTGTTGTTACTGGGCTACTTCCGATATCTGGAGAACACCACGGCGCCGCTTGCGACCGGCACGCGCCCGGTTCCGCCGGAGCCGCGGTTGGAATCGACTCCGGTTCAGGATCTGAAGGCCATGCACGACGCCGAAGATAAGATCCTCAACAGCTACGGGTGGGTGGATCAATCCAATGGCGTGGTGCGGATTCCGATCGCCAAAGCCATCGATCTGCTGGCCCAGCGGGGTCTTCCCGCGCGCCCTCAGAACGGCGTCCAAAGCGCCAGTACCGCCAGCATCCCCAGTGAAAGCGGCCTAGGGGAAAAGGTGCAGCAGGTTGGCGGTCCGCTGGCCGGGATATCGAAATGACAACCATGGAAAGGAACCTTCTTATTACGTTTGCAGGCGCCGCGTTGGCGGCGTTCGCCCAGCCGGGACAGCCGGCGCCGGTACAACCCACGATCAGCATGCAGGACTCGCATCTGCGGCCCGCCCTTCCCGGCGCGCTTCAGGGCGTCGGCATCGATCAGCGGCTCGATCAGCAGATGCCGCTGGGGTTGACCTTCCGCGACGAATTCGGCCGCGATGTGCAGCTCTCCTCGTTTTTCCACGGCAAGCCGGTGATTCTGGCGCTGGTGTATTACCGCTGCCCGATGCTCTGCACGCAGATTCTGAACGGTCTGGAAAGCAGCCTGAAGGCCGTGTCTTTCATGCCCGGGCGGGATTTTGAAGTGCTGGCCGTCAGCTTTGACCCGAAGGATACGCCCGAGACGGCGGCATCCAAGAAACAGTTATACCTGCGGCGCTATGGCCGGCCGGGGGCGGCTAACGGCTGGCACTTCCTGACCGGCGACGAGACTAACATTCACGCCCTGACTGAAGCGGTGGGTTATCACGTCAAATACGATCCTTCCACCGACCAATGGGCGCACGCCAGCGGAATTATGATTGCGACGCCGGAAGGGCGCCTGTCGCGCTATTTTTACGGAGTGGAATACGCCCCGAGGGATTTGCGGTTGGGGCTGGTGGAAGCATCGGCCAGCAAGATCGGAAGCCCGGTGGACCAGATTCTGCTGTTCTGTTATCACTACGACCCCGCCACGGGAAAATATGGCACCTTGGCTGTGGGCATGGTGCGCTACGCCGGCGGAGCGTTCGTGCTGATCTGCGGCGGGTTCCTGGTTTTCGTTTTCCTGCGCGAATCGCGGGCCAAAAATCTGCGGCGGGCTGGATAGTTCGAGATGGGATCTTTACCTTTATTTCCGGAACAGGCGTCCACCTTCGCCCCCGAGGTGGATCACCTTCTCTATTACCTTCTGGCGGTGGCGGTTTTCTTTACCGTGGCGATTTTCGGGGCGATCTTCTACTTCGCCATCCGCTACCGGCGCCGCTCGGATCGCGAGCTGCCCCTGGTGATCCACGGCGGGTTGACGCTCGAAATTCTGTGGTCGGTGATTCCGTTCGGCCTGACCATGGTGATGTTCACGTGGGGGGCGAGCATCTTCTTCAATGAAAGCCGGCCGCCGGCGGATGCGCTCCAGATTTACGTGGTGGGCAAGCAGTGGATGTGGAAATTGCAGCACCTGGAGGGGCAGCGCGAGATTAATGAACTGCACATCCCACTGGGCCGCGCCGTGCGTCTGACGATGACTTCGGAAGACGTCATCCACAGCTTTTTCGTGCCTGCCTTCCGCACCAAAGAGGACGTGGTGCCGGGCCGCTACTCCACCACCTGGTTCCAGCCGACCAAGCCGGGCAAATACCACCTGTTTTGCGCGGAGTATTGCGGAACGCGGCATTCCGGGATGATCGGCTGGGTGTATGTGATGGAGCCGCGGGATTACGAAAACTGGTTGAACGGGGGTGCGCCCTCGGGATCTTTGGCCGATCAGGGCGCCAAGCTGTTCGAAAGCCTGGCCTGCTCGAATTGCCATAAGCCCGACGGTTCGGGCCGTTGCCCTACGCTGGTGGGCCTGTACGGCAAGAACGTGCAGCTTGCCAGCGGCGCTACGGTGAAGGCGGATGAGGGCTATATCCGCGAATCGATTCTGCAGCCCACGGCTAAGATTGTGGCCGGTTACCAGCCACTGATGCCCACCTTCCAGGGGCTGGTTACGGAGGAGGGCGTGTTGCAATTGGTGGAGTATATCAAGTCCCTGGGTCCCCAACCGGGTGCGCCGGCGGGAGCGAGTGTCCCGGTGGCGGCTCCCAACAAACGTTAGAACTATGATTACGACAGCGGTAGCAGAACGCGAACATTACTTAAATGCCAGCTATGGCATCAAATCGTGGCTTCTTACCAAGGACCACAAGCGTATCGCATTGTTGTACCTCGCCACCATCACACTGTTCTTCTTCCTGGGCGGCGCTTTCGCCACGCTGATTCGCATTGAGTTATTGACGCCGCAAGGCGGTCTGGTCTCGTCGGAGACTTATAACAAGCTGTTTACCATGCACGGCGTGACGATGATTTTCTTCTTCCTCATTCCGTCTATCCCTGCCACGCTCGGCAACTTCTTTCTTCCCATGATGATCGGCGCGAGGGACCTGGCCTTTCCTCGCATCAACCTGTTGAGCTGGTATCTGCTGGTGGTGGGCGGACTGCTGGCGCTGTTTGCCATGCTGGCGGGCGGCGTGGATACCGGCTGGACGTTTTACACGCCCTATAGCACCACTTACTCGAATTCGTGGGTGATTGCCACGGCGCTGGGAATTTTCGTGGCTGGTTTTTCCTCGATCCTGACCGGCCTGAACTTCATCGTCACGGTGCACCGCATGCGGGCGCCCGGGATGACGTGGTTCCGGATGCCGCTGTTCATCTGGTCGATGTACGCCACATCGCTGATCCAGGTACTGGGCACGCCTGTGCTGGCAGTGACGCTGGTGCTGGTCTTCTGCGAGCGGGTATTCCACATCGGCATTTTCGACCCGGCCCTCGGCGGCGACCCGGTGCTCTTCCAGCACCTTTTCTGGTTCTATTCGCATCCGGCCGTCTACATCATGATCCTGCCGGCGATGGGGGTGATCAGCGAGATCATCTCGGTGTTCTCGCGCAAGCCGGTGTTCGGATACGCTTTCGTGGCCTTTTCGAGCGTAGCCATTGCGGTGGTGGGATTCCTGGTGTGGGGCCATCACCTGTTTGTCAGCACCCAGTCGGTGTATGCCGGGATGGTTTTCTCGTTCCTGAGTTATTTTGTGGCCATTCCTTCGGCGATCAAAGTGTTTAACTGGACAGCCACGCTGTATAAAGGATCGATATCTTACGCCACGCCGATGCTCTACGCCTTCGGCTTCATCGGCCTCTTCACCATCGGCGGACTTACCGGGCTGTTTGTGGCGTCGCTGGGCATCGACGTCCACGTGACCGACACTTACTTCGTAATCGCCCACTTCCACTACATCATGGTGGGCGGAGCGATCATGGCGTACATGGGCGGGCTGCACTACTGGTGGCCCAAGATGACCGGGCGCATGTATCCCGAAGGATGGGCGCGGCTATCGGCGCTGGTCATCTTCCTGGGATTCAACCTGACCTTCTTCCCGCAGTTCATTCTGGGCTATCTGGGGATGCCGCGGCGCTATCACGTTTACCCCGATGAATTTCAGGTGCTGCACGTGCTTTCCACGGCCGGCGCCAGCGTCCTGGCAGTAGGGTACCTGATGCCGATGATTTATTTTATCTGGTCGTTGCGCTACGGCGCCGTGGCGCCCGCCAATCCCTGGGGCGCCACCGGCCTGGAATGGAAAACCGCCTCGCCGCCCCCCGTGGAAAACTTCGAGGAGACACCGGTGGTTACCCACGAGGCGTACGATTACAGTACCGTGATGGGAGAGGTGATTGAAGTTGGCTAGCCAAGCTCACGTTCACGCGGAAACACTTGCCCGGCGCGAGCAGTTCGATACCGCCGAACAACAGAGGGACGCCTCTACGCTCGGGATGTGGGTCTTCCTCATCACCGAAATCATGTTCTTCGGGGGCATGTTCCTGGCTTACTCGGTCTACCGCACTTTCTATCCACAGGTGTTCGCGGTAGCCTCCAGCAGCATGAACGCGGTCATCGGGGCAACCAATACCGGCGTGCTGTTGTGCAGCAGCTTCACCATGGTGATGGCGGTACGCGCCGCGCAGCTCGGGCAGCGGAAGGCGATCATCACCTTCCTGATTCTCACTCTGCTTCTGGGCCTCGCCTTCCTCGGCTTGAAGGGCTACGAATGGACCCTGAAGTTCGAAGAGCACCATGTACCAGGGCCGTCCTTCCACCTGGACGGCGTCGATATGCAAGGGCCGGCGCAGATTTTCTTTTCGCTGTATTTCGCCATGACCGGCTTGCACGCGCTGCACATGGTGGTGGGCGTGGGAATCCTCACGTGGCTCTTGATTGCCACTTACAAGGGAAAATTTACCGCCGAGTACATGACCCCCGTGGATATCGCCGGCCTGTACTGGCACTTTGTCGATATCATCTGGATCTTTCTGTTTCCCCTTTTGTACCTGATCGACCGTCACCTGAAATGACTATGAGCCAACAAGTCGAACACGTCGATTCCGTAACAACCTATGCCGTGGTCTGGATCGTGCTGCTGATTCTGACCGCCGCCACCACTGCCGTGGCCTATGTGGACCTGGGAGCCTTCAGCGTAGTGGCGGCCCTGACCATTGCGGTGATCAAGATGCTACTGGTGGCGCTGTTCTTCATGCACCTGCGCCGGAGCACGCACCTTACCCGCCTGGTTGTTTTGGGCGGTTTAGTCTGGCTGATGATCCTGCTGATGCTGAGTTTCGCGGACTTCATGACGCGCGGCTGGACCGGCGTACCGGGACGCTGACACGTCCGGCCGCCGGGTTGCCGGCACGCCTTTGGCCACTAGCGAAACTGATAGAAAAGCCCGATTTCGGCCTTCCCGAAGACGCTGCTGTACATGCTGCCGGTAGGCTTGTAGACCTTCACCTCGGCGCGCATCCCGAACTTGGCGCTTGAAAAGTAATAGCGCACGCCGCCCCCGAAGTTCACCGCGAAATCCGAGCCTCCCGGCTGGATGGCCGCCGGCAAAGTTTGAGTCGTACCATCGGTGTAAGTCAAGGTCGGAGTAACGGTTGTCTGCAGATGATGCAGCACGCCGACGCCCACCGCCAGATACGGAACAAACGGCTTCTCATGAATCGGAAAGCGGATGTGTACGCCGCCGTGAAAGTCGTAAAAGCTGATATTCCGGTCGACGGACACCGAAGAGACCCCGGCCGGAAGGCTCGACACCACCGGCGGACTGGCCACTTGCGGAAGATAGGTAAATTCCACGTAGGGCAGAATGTATTTGTTGGCCGCCACCGTGAAGTTGCCACCCGCCATGTATTGGGCGTTGACAATCCCATAACTTGCGCCCAGAAATGGTCCCACCTCAATACTTCCCGGCCGCAGGAAGGAGACGCTTTGTCCGAAGGCCGCCGCCGCGCCCGCCAGGGCCAGCAACCCGATCCGAAGGGGAGTAACGGATAATCTCATTTAGCCTCTCTAAGTGCGAAATCCAACGTTGTGACGTTCTATTCTACACCGGAGGGCAAAATGCCGCACGGAAAAAATAGCCGCGTCACAGCACTGGCGTTGTCCCGGTTGGGCCGGTTTGCCCGGCCACCGTGATGACTACGGGTACGGTGTCTCCCGTTTTGATGCCCGCCCGCACCACCACATTCACCTGGCCCTGCGAAGCCGGGCGTCAAGCACTGAACTCTACCGAAGTACGCCCGCCCGATCGCGATTACCTCACGCAACGCGCGCTGCCGCTTACCGCCCCAGCAGCTTATGCGTCGCCGGAGTGTCTTCTAAAATGCACCGAAATCCCACCGCATTACCGGTCGCGCCCTCCTTGCGCACCGAGATCCGCAGGTGCACGTCCGGCACGCTATCGAACGATCCACCGCGAATCACGTGGCCCTTGCCCGCCTGTGGACCCTGCGGATCGACCGGCGGCGATTGGCGATAGTAATCGCTGCTGTAGACGTCCGAGACCCATTCCCAGACGTTGCCGGCCATGTCGTTGAGGCCCCAGTCGCTGGGGTCGAAACTATGCACCGGCGCTACCTCGGAGAAGATGTCGCCGCCCTGCTTCCCTTCGAAATTGGCTTTGTTGCGGCTGTTGGGGCCGTCGAACGGATAGACGGCGTCCTTGCCGGCGCGCGCGGCGTACTCCCACTCGGCTTCGGTCGGTAAGCGGCCTCCCGCCCAAGCACAGTATCCTTTGGCGTCCTCCCAACTCACCTCGACCATCGGGTAATCGGGAGTCTTCCACTTGTTGTAAAAGAAGGGCGCGGAGGGCATGGAGGGTTTCTTCTTCTTCCCCTCGGACTGGGCCTGCAGATAGCGCTGGTAGGAGCTCACCTGCACCTCGTTGCGGCCCATCCAGAAGCCCTTGGTGATGGTCACCGGGTGCTGCGGCACTTCGTTCGGGAGGCAACGTTGGTCGCCCGGCACGCAGCCCATCTTGAAACTGCCCGGCGGAATCCAGCGGTAGTCCTCGTGGTCCTTCGTATTGGTGGCGGGAAAACCAGGGGTGAGCGGCGCCTCTTTGATCACGGTGACCACTTCCGGCTTGGGCGGAGGAGGCGGCGGCGCGGCCACCGGATCGTGGAAATAAAAGGTCGCGGTGACGCTATCGGACACCAGAGGAATCTGGCTGCCGGTGATTTTTAACACCGCCGCCCTGGCGTCCTCGAAGACCCCCCGCATCGGCATGCCCGTCTTGGCGATGTTGCCGGCCACTTGTCGGGTGAACAGTCCAATGCCGGCGGGCGTCTGGACCACGTGCCCCGGCGAAGCGGCGAAGGCCAGCAGGGTCTGGTGGCTTTCATACGGGTTGGGCTGCTGCACGCTGGCGTCGGTGGCCCCGCGGATAGGAACATTCAGGGCATACGGGGCCTCCAACAGGATCATCTTCAGACCCTGCGATTTCTTATCCAGCCGCTGCTGCACGGCCTTGAGCTGAATGGCCCGCCCGGACATCAGTCCGTCCGCGTTGGCGTCGAAATCGACCGGCAGCAGGTAGTTGTCGTCGCTATAAACTTCAGCCGCGTAACCGGAGAAGTACACAAACACCGTGTCGCCTTCGTGAATGCGATCCAGGAACTTCAATAGCGCGTTGATGTACTCCTGGCGCGTGAGGTTTTCAGCATGGGTTACGTTGAAGCCGGCGCCGCCGAGCGCGGCCTCTAGCGCTGCGGTGTCCGCGACGGCCGCGGGCAGATGCGGAAGGGATTGATAGGACGTATTCCCCACCAGGAACGCGTAGCGCTCCGGTCCCTTCAGCGTGCTGCTGGTTTGCGCTCGGGCCGCCAGGACCAGCGCCGCGGCCAACACCAATCGCCTGATCATGGAACAGCATTCAATTCTACACCGGAAGCCCGTTACTTGATATCCCAGGTGAGGGAGAAGGACGACAGCGGCGTACCAGACACGTTGCGGACGCGCAACCGGCTGAATTTGTTGGCGGCGGCCGGCGGGTCGACGGCGATTTCCGCGGCCGAGGTGCCCTTGGTGATGGTGACTTCGCAGCCGGGCAGCGCTTCTCCGGTCCAGGTTCCGGCAGCACCGCCCACGCTCTTCAGGGTTCTGCCCAGCAAGACGTAGCCGCCCGGGGGCAGTTCGCCGCTCCAGCCCAACCTCCCGTGGTCCACTCCGAACCAGTTACCGGCTTTGCAGTCCACCGCCTGATCGGTGACCGGCGGGTCGGCCGGGGGCGCCACAACCTTGGGAGGGGCGGGCGCTGTGGATTTCGCCTCCGCTTTGGATGCAGTTTTCGGAGGAGGCGTGGTCTCGACCGGTTCTGGTTTGGGCGGTTCCACCTTGGCCGTCTCGACCGGTTTCGGCGCGTCCTGCACGGTCAGCTTGACGTGCACATTCCTGCCGGAACCGGTCCCGGCAATCGTGAGCAGCGCCGAATACATGCCGGGGGCCAGCCGGTCCGGAGCGATGGAAACGGTCACCACATTGCCTTGGTCATCAGGCACGCGTTGGGCCACCACCCAATCGTCGCTCTTGGACAAAGTCCAGGCGCCATCTGAGGTAACCCGAAGCTTCTTCGGGCCAGGCAGGGCGGTGCCTTTCTCCCATACGAAGGAAATCTGGTCCGCCGTAACCTTTACCGAGCCCGCCGGTTGGCGGTGCGCGTTCCAGTAGAGAAACCCCGCCAGCGCCACAATAGCCACCGGCACCGCGGCGGCCGCCACTGCCAGCCACGGCTTGCGACCGCCGGGCGCACGCGTATCCGGCGGCGGAATCGGCTCGGCCTGCTGCTTCAGCACGCCATCCGCCCATGTGATCAGCTCGCGCAGGCGCGGCGTATCGGCCTCGGCCCGCAGGCCCGTAGCTCCTTCCTTGACTCCCTGGGCGTCGCCCTTCCGGTAGAGCTTCTCCAACTGGGCCATCTCTTTATCGATGCGTAGCCGCTCATCGCGCGATTTCTGTGCGGCCGTCAGGGATTGGCGGTACTCTTCCAGCGCGGGGTCGTTGGGAAACTGGCCCAGCAATTCGTCCAACCGGCGCAATGCGGCGTCGAATTTCAGTTCGCGCTCCAGGCGCTCCGCCTCCGCCCGCCCCTGGTCGTAAATCTGCTTGCGCCCGGCGGCGTCCTTGGCTGCCGCCGTGGCGGCCAAGCCCTCTTCGAGCGCGGCATCCCGCGGGTATTCTTCCAGCAGTTCCCGGTAACGCTCAATGGCGGCATCGTAGGAGCGGGCCGCGGCCAGCCTCTCGGCCTGGGCGCGGCCGCGATCATAGGCCTGCCTGCGCTGCTCGGCAAGGCGCGCGGCCTTCACCGCCGCCAGCCCTTCCATCAGGGCGCGGTCGCCGGGATATTCCTTCAGCAAATCCTCGTAGCGCCGAATGGCAGCTTCGTAGGATCGCTCGGCGGCGAGCCTTTCCACAGCGGTCCGGCCGGCGGTAAGGGCCTGGGTGCGCAGACTCTGGTCGCGGGCTTCGATAGCGGTTCGCAAGTCGTCGGCCAAACCGATATCCTCTGGGAACTTCTGCACCAGCGTCTGCAGCAAGGCGATGGCCTCGGAGACCTTTCGCTCGCGCATCAGGCGTTCGGCCTCGCCGCGGCCCAGCGCGGCCTCTTTCCGGCGCTGGTACTGCTCGCCGGCAGCGACGGCCGCCTTCAAGGCATCGGGCAAAAAGGGATCGTTGGGAAACTGCTGCAGCAACGACTGGTATTTGGCGACCGCGCCCTGGAAATCGCGTGCCCCCAGCAGCCGCTCGGCTTCTGCCCGCCCCTCCCTATAGGCTTGCTTGCCATCGTATTCCTGCTTCAGAGCGAGGATGGTTTTGAGGTCTTCCGGGATCGCCGGCTCTTCGGGAAAGCGCTTGTGCAGGCCTTGCAGCAGTTGAATGGCTTCGGCGAAATTCTTGAGGCGCAGGGCCTCGTCCACCGCCTTGCGCCCCAGCGCGTAAACCTGCTTGCGTTCGGCGGCGTCCCGGGCTGCGGTCGCCGCTGCCAGGCCTTCTTCCAGCGCGGCGTCGCGCGGATATTGCTGCAGAAGGGCCCGGTAGCGCTCCACGGCGGCATCGAAGGAGCGGGTCGCCACCAGCCGTTCGGCTTCGGAGCGCCCCCGCGCATAGCCCTGTTTCCGCTCGTCCGCGGCCTGGGCGGTTTTCACCGCCGCCAGCCCTTCCGCCAGGACCTGGTCGCCGGGATACTCCTTCAGCAAGTCCTCGTAACGGCGAATGGCGGCCTCGTAAGACCGCTCGGCAGCCAGTTTTTCGGCCTCGGCGCGCCCGGCGATGAGGGCCCGGTTCCTCTGGGTCGCCAGCGCGGCCCGCAAGAGTTCGGCTAGCGCGACATCCTCGGGAAACCGTTGGACCAGCGTCCGCAGCAAGACAATCGCTTCGGGAATCCGGTCCCGCAACAGGCGTTGCGCTTCGGCGCGCCCTTCAGCGGCTTCTTTGGTTCGCTGGTACTCTTCTTGCGCGGCGACGGCCGCTTTGCGGGCATCCGGCAGAAACGGATCGTTGGCGAACTGTTGCTCCAGCGCCTGGTATTGGGCGATGGCGCCCGCAAAATCGCGCGCCGCCAGCAGGCGCTCGGCTTCGGCCCGCCCGGCCGCGTAAGATTGTTTGCGATCGTAGTCCTCTCTGGCGGCCCGCGCCGCTTTGAGGTCTTCTCCTACCGCAAACTCTTCGGGGAACCGTTTTTGCAGTTCTTCCAGCAACCAGATGGCCTTGGCGAAGTTCTTATTGCGGAGTAATTCGTCGGCCGCGGCACGCCCGCGCGCCACGGTTTCGCCGCGGGCGGTGCGCTCCCTGGCCTCGCGCGCAATGCGAAGCTCCTCCTGCAGCAAAGGGTCTCCGGGGAAATCCGCCACCAGGCTCTCCAGCGTCCGCACGGCGTCGTCGAACTGGCGCTCGCGCAGCAGGCGGCTGGCTTCCGCGCGGCCCGCGTCGTATTTCAGCTTGCGCTCCTCCGCCGTGCGCTGGCGGATCACGCTGCTCAGCAGGTTGCGTGCGCCCGCATCCTGCGGGTCGCGTTCGAGGATCGCCTGCAACTCCCGTTCGGCCTCCGGCAGGGCGCGGTCGCGGATCCTTTCCTGCGCTGCCCGAAAGTGCTCCTGCCGATAGACAGCCTGCTGCAATTGGGTATCGAGAGCGTCGAAGCGGGGGTCGGGAGGACAGTCGCGGCGCGCCCGCGCCAAACCTTCGCCGGCCGCCTCCAACTGGCCCGCCTCCAGGCTTCGTTGGATGTCGGCGCAGGCGGATTCGATGGCCAGCAAGCGATCGGCCTCGCTCTTCTTGCGCCGCAGGTACTCGGCGACCTCATTGAGCTTGGCCCCAGCGGGATAACGGCGCATCCCGTCTTCCACGATCTTCAGGGCGCCGGCCCAATCGCCATTGTTGGCCCGGCGGGTGGATTCGGCGATCAACGCCGCGCTTTCGCGCTGGGCTGCGGCTTCGCGCTCCGCCGCCAGCCGCCGCTCCTCGATTTGCCCCTGATCGCGCAGCAGTTCCTCGCGCAGCCGGGCGACATCAGCGGCGCCGGGATGATCGTGCTGCAGCGCCGTGCAAAGTTCCAGCGCTTCCGGAATGGCGCCCTGCTCGCGGAGCCGGCGGCAGCGGGCCAGTCCCTCTTGCAAGCTGCGGGTTTTCTCGTCTTCCGCCTTGCCCGCGAGCACGGCATGCAATAAGCGCAGCAGGCTCTCGTCGCCTGAATAGACCCCGAGGCCCTCTTCGATCACGTGGACCGCGGCATCGAAATCGCGATTCTGGGCTAATGCGCGGGCCTGGCGGATCAGCCGCTCCAGGGCGGCGGCGCGCTCGTCAGCGGCCAGTTCATCGCGCGCAAACCCCAGCAGACCGGCCAATTCGCTATCCGCCGGAAATTCGCGATGGATCGCTTCGAGCATGGCGATGGCCTCGGCGAAGGATCGTTTCTTGATCAGATTACGCGCCGCGGCCACCACCGAGGCAACCTTTTCGCGAGCCTCCTTCTCGGCCTTCTGCCGTAGGGTCTGGCGAAGCAGTTCTTCGATGCGCTCGGTGCCGGGATAATCTTCCGCGGCCTTCCGCAGCAGTTCCACGGCTTCGTCGAACACCTCCATCACCAGCAGGCCTTTGGCGCGATTGATCGCTCGCTGGACATTGCGCTCGCGGTCCCGCTGCCCCATTTCGCGCTGGATTTTATCCAGCAGTGTTGCGGCATCCGGCGCCGTTGGGTCGGCGTTGACGGCGCTGGTGGCTTGTTTGAAAGCTTCGGTGAAGTTTTGCAGCTCCAGGTGCTGGCGCGCTTCCAGAATGCAGCGTTGGGCCATCTCGCTCTGCTGCTGCCTGGCTCGCAGCGCTTCCATTCGCTGGGTCAGCGAAGCGTCGCCGGGATCGAGAGACCGGGCTTTTTCCAAAGCCAGGAGGGCCCCATGGTAGTTTCTGGCGGCGGCCTGCGTTTCGACGGTCTCGAGCAATTTGTCGATCTTGGGCTTCACGGCCTGCCGCCGGAGAGCTTGCGCGATTCTTTCGCGCAGCCGCACGCCTTCGGCATTTCCGGGGTCGAGGTCCAGAATCGAGAGGATGATCGGCTGCGCTTCGGCGTACCGGCCGCCGTCCACCAGGCCGGCCGCCTGCGCGAGCAACCCGGTAGCCTGCTGGCGCTTCAATTCGCGCAATAGGGGAAGCGTGTCGTACTGAACCTCGGCGAGGCTTTGATAGCGGTTCTCGCGCTGCTTCGCCAGCAGCCGCAAAACAATCCGTTCCAGCGACTCGGGACAATCCGGCACGAGGGACCTCACCCGCTCCGGATCCTGATTCATAATGCGGTACATCAGCGACTCGTTGGTCTGTGCCGCAAAAGGATGGCGCCCGGTCAGAATCTCGTAGTAGATGATGCCGTACGACCAGATATCCGACAGCGCGTCCACGGCGCCGTCACTGAGTTGTTCGGGGGCCATGTACAGGACCGTGCCCACCAGGAAGCCAGTCTTGGTCACGCGGGTGTCATCCCGTTCGGTGAGGCGGGCGATGCCGAAATCCAGGATCTTCACCGTTCCGTCGCGCAGAACAATCACGTTGGCCGGCTTCACGTCGCGGTGCACAACGCCGGATTGGTGCGCGCAGTACAGGCCTTCGGCGATCTGCGACATGATATCGACCTTTTGCCACAGCGCCAGGGGTTGATCCCTGGCGGCCATGAGCCGTTGCAGGTCGCGGCCGTCCAGAAATTCCATCACCAGGTAGTGCTGCTGGCGATCCTCGCCGAAATCGTAGATGGTGACGATGTTACGGTGATGCAGGTTGCCTGCGGCGATGGCTTCGGTGCGGAAGCGGGCGATCATGCTGGGGTCGTCCAGCTCGGTCAGCACTTTGACCGCCACCTGCCGGTCCATCACCGGGTCGTAGGCAAGATAGACGTGGCCGAACCCGCCCCTTCCGAGCTCACGCACCACCTTGTATCTGCCAATCTGCTCGATCATGCCCGGCCGACGATATCGGCATCTCGCATTATAAGGCTAAGGGCCCTGCCAATCGAACCGGGGCGATGGATTTCCACTACCCGCGGCATCGGGGACCGATCCTGGCCACCGGATAAACAGCCGAAACAACCGTTTCATCCGGTCCAGTACTCTCAAAATCTTTCGGGCACTATGGCCCTATCCGTGGACAAATTGCGCTCCTTATTACAGAATGTGTACTGCCATGATGCGGACGCTTCTGTTATTTTTGTTCGGCTATGCAGTCTATGGTCAGGGAATTATCACTACCGTAGCGGGGACGGACCTGGTTTTTCAAGGCAACGGTAGTTCCGCCGTGAGCGCGCCGCTGGGGCGTCTCTCGCGCGTGACGGTGGATCCCAACGGCCGGCCGGTTTTCGCCGATCCCAACTACCACCTGATCTTTCGGGTGGAGACCACCGGCTCGATCACGGTGCTGGCCGGCAACAACGTGCAAGGGCTGGCGGCGGGTCAATCGCTGAAATCGGGCGGCGGCTACTCGGGCGATAGCGGTCCGGCCATTTACGCGGCGTTGAACCGGCCGGTCGGGGTGGCTTACGACGCGAGCGGCGACCTGTACATTGGCGACACCGCCAACAACCGCATCCGCATGGTCAATCCGCAGGGCATCATTACGACCATCGCGGGCAATGGGACGCCGGCGTTCACGGGGGACGGACCGGCGCTGGCCGAGTCGCTGAATTATCCCACCGATGTGGCCGTGGATGCCGCCGGCAATGTGTACGTCAACGACAACCAGAATTACCGCATCCGCAAGATCACCCCTCAAGGCAACATGACCACCATCGCCGGGACCGGCGTGGAAGGCATCTCCAGCGATAACGTGCCGGCCGCGGGGTCGCCCATCGGCGATGTGGAAGGGCTGGCGGTGGACGCCCAGGGCGACGTGTACTTCGCGGAGTTTTCCACCAGCCGGGTGCGCCGCATTTCCGGCGGAACTCTGACCACCGTCGCGGGCACCGGGGTGGCGGCTTTCGGCCCGGACGGCCCGGCGCTGGGGGTATCGCTCAATTCTCCCGGCGGCGTGGCGGTGGATTCCAAAGGTGACGTATTCATCTCCGATACCGGCAACGAGCGGGTCATGAAACTGTCGGGCGGTGCTCTGACTACCATCGCGGGCAACCATCAGCCGGGGTTTTCGGGGGACGGAGGGGCGGGAACGGCGGCCAGCCTGCATAATCCCTTCGGGCTGGCGGTTTCGCCCACCCTGGACATTTACATCGCCGACCGCGACAATTTCCGCGTCCGGCATCTGGATACGCAATACGTGATCACCACGGTGGCGGGCAATGGACAGTTGATTGCGGGTCAGAACGGCGTACCGGCCGGCCTGGCGGCGTTTCTGGACCCCTACGGCGTCAGCTTCAACGCGCAAGGCAGTATGCTGATCGCCGACACCGACAACAACATCGTGCGCCAGTTGAGCGCCAATGGCACCCTGGCCACCATCGCCGGCACCGGCGCGCAGGAAACCTCGGGCGATGGGGGACAGGCTACGCAAGCCGGCCTGTTCGGTCCCTTCAGTGTCACTGCCGATATCCTCGGCAACCTGTTTCTGGCAATGGCCGATTCCGGCAGCATCCGCAAGATCGTCAACGGCTCCATCTCCACCGTGCTGCCGATCGCTTCCGTACCGGGATCCAGCCTCAATGTGCCAACCCAAGCGGTGGAGGATTCTTCCGGCAACCTGTACATTGCCGACCTCGATAACAACCGGATAGTGCTACTGGCGGCGAATGGCAGCTTGACGCAGTTTCCCACCACCTTCATCCAGCCTGCCGGACTGGCCCTGGACAATACCGGGAACCTCTACGTGACGGAATTCGGCGGCGGGCGCGTGCAGCGGGTATCGCTTTCGACGGGCGCGGCTACCATCGTCGCCGGCGGCGGAAGTCTGGCGGGCACCGCGGCTGACGGCGGCCCAGCCACCAAGGCCCAACTGGAGCGGCCCGCGGGTGTGACTCTGGATAGCGCGGGCAATCTGTATTTCTCGGATTTTGGCGCCGCCGTGGTGCGCAAAGTGGCCCTCAACGGAACCATTTCGACGATCGCTGGCAACGGCCTGCCCCGATACTTCGGCGATGGCGGACTGGCCGTCAACGCTTCGTTGAACGGTCCCTGGGGACTGGCGTTCGATACCTCGGGGGCGTTGTACATCGCCGACGTGCTCGACAATCGCATCCGCAAAATCCTCAATACGGCGCCTACCTTCACGGCAGGTCCGGTGACGCTATCCTTTACCGCGGCCAGCAATGCGGCGGTGACCGATCCGCAAACGCTGAGCCTCTCCAGTTCGCTAAGCGGCCTGGAGTTCGCCATCTCTTCGGATTCGGCGTGGCTGCAAGCAACTCCCGCGGGCGGCGCTATGCCGCAACCGGTGCAAGTGACCGCCGATCCGACGGGCCTGGCGCCGGGAACTTATACCGGGAAGCTCACTATCGCCGCACCGGGCGCGAATCCAACGGCCATCACGGTGACAGCCACGTTCACGGTGCAGGCGGCTCTACCGGCCTCCTTGGGAGCAGGCTCCAGCAGCCTGACCTTCTCGTTCGTGACGGGCGCGGCGCCGGTGAGCCAGACACTGGCCATTAACAACCTGGGAAGCGGCACCGTGAACTATTCGATCACGGCGTGCGCGTCGGGCTCGGCGTGGCTGTCGGTCTCGCCGGTCAGCGGCGGAGCCACTGCGACGACTCCCGGAACCACCAACCTCACCATCACCCCGGGGCAACTCTCTCCGGGCACCTATATCTGCGCCCTGACAGTAACGGCCAGCGGAGTGTCTAACAGCCCCTTGACCATCCCGGTTTCGGTGCTGGTTTCCGCGCCGGCTACGCAGCTCGTGCTGTCCCAAACGGGACTCAGTTTTCAAACCATCACGGGAGGCGGCGCGCCGCTGCCCCGGGGTTTCGGCATCCTGAATGGCGGGCAAGGCGCCATGAGCTGGAACGCCCAGGCCTCCACATTGTCCGGCGGGTCATGGCTGAGCATCAGCCCAGCCAGCGGTTCGGTGGCCACGCCTTTGACGGATGTATCGCAAGTGACCGTAACCGTGAACCCCGCGGGGATGTCCGCCGGCACTTATTACGGCCTGGTGACCGTCACCAATTCGAGCAATCCGCCGCAAACCGTCACCGTCGCTTTGAACGTATTGCCCTCCGCCAGCGCGGCCAAGCCAGACGTTTATCCCTCCGGAATGGTTTTCACCGGCCAGACCGGGACCAATCCGGGGTCGCAGACATTTTCTCTCGCCAATCTGGGGTCGCAAAGCGTGACCTTCACTTCGTCACGCCAGGTGGCGGCGGGCGACCAGCCGTGGTTCGTGCATGTGCCCACCAGCGGGACATTAGCGCCCAATCAGCCGGTCAACATCGTGGTGCAGCCCGATTTTTCCAGCCTGCCCGCGGGCACCCACCAGGGCGGCATCACGCTGGCTTTTTCGGATGGATCGACGCTGAATATCGTCCTGCTGGGGATCGTAAGCGCGCCCGCGACGGCGTCCGGGGACTTCCACCCGCTGGCGTCCTGCAATCCGAGCCCAATCACGATCACGCTGACGGGCTCGCAGAGCCCTCTGACCGCGACGCTGGATCAAGGCTTCACTATCCAGGTGGTGATGGTCGACAACTGTCATAATCCCGTAACCAGCGCCAACGGGTCGGCCGGAGTGAAATTCACCAACGGGGACAACTCGATCAGCATGACCTCACTGCCCTCGCCTCCGGGAACCTGGACAGGTTCGTGGACTCCTCACACCGCCGGCGCGGTGACGCTGCACATTTCGGGGCAGGAGACCACCCCGTCGTACGCCCTGGGCAACCTGGATGTCAGCGCGGCGGTGGTCCAGCCCGGTGTGCAGGCGCCCTTGATCAGTCCCGGGCAGATCGTGAATTCCGCCAGCTTCCAGCCGGGCGTGCCGGTGGCTCCGGGCGGCCTCATCACCATCTTTGGCAGCAGCTTGGCGGGCGCCACCGGCTTGAACCCCAGCGCGCCCCTGACCACCTCGCTGGGCGACACCCAGGTGATGCTGGGAGGCACGCCGCTGCCGCTGCTCTACGCCAGCAATGGCCAGGTGAATGCGCAGGTGCCGGCGGGCCTGCCGGTGA
>Ga0335074_10005588_pt1 | contig 17404 bp, 16 predicted proteins | sample Lox_Sample_23_FD_206715 | JGI IMG/M metagenome (GOLD analysis project Ga0335074, IMG submission 206715) | Soil microbial communities from Loxahatchee National Wildlife Refuge, Florida, United States - Lox_Sample_2.3 | ecosystem: Environmental > Terrestrial > Soil > Wetlands | place: USA... | reverse complement strand
CACCCGCGTGGCCCGCGAGGTCGGCACCGAGGGCATGCTGGGCGGCCAGGCCGTGGTTCCGCACGTCGCCGGGACCTGGAAGGACCTGACCGACAACGTCAACTCGATGGCCAACAACCTGACCAGCCAGGTCCGCAACATCGCCCAGGTCACCACGGCGGTGGCCAACGGCGACCTGTCCAAGAAGATCGACGTGGACGCGCGGGGCGAGATCCTGGAGCTGAAGACGACCATCAACACGATGGTCGACCAGCTGTCCTCGTTCGCGGCCGAGGTGACCCGGGTGGCCCGCGAGGTGGGCAGCGAGGGACGCCTCGGCGGCCAGGCCGAGGTCGAGGGCGTGTCAGGGACCTGGAAGCGGCTGACCGAGAACGTCAATGAGCTGGCGGGCAACCTGACCCGCCAGGTCCGCGCGATCGGGGCGGTGACCAGCGCCGTCGCCACCGGCGACCTGACCCGGTCCATCTCGGTCGAGGCCCAGGGCGAGGTCGCGGAGCTCAAGGACAACGTCAACGCGATGGTCCGCTCGCTGCGCGAGACCACCAAGGCCTACCAGGACCAGGACTGGCTGCAGTCCAGCCTGGCCCGGATCGCGGGCAAGATGCAGGGCCACCGCGACCTCACCATCGTCGCTGAACTGATCATGAACGACCTCATCCCGCTGGTCGGGGCGCAGCACGGCACGTTCTTCCTGGCCGAGGTCAACGGCGACGACACCCGGCTGCGGCTGATCGCCGGCTACGGGCTGCTGGCCGACATGGAGGAACCGACCAGCCAGTTCCGGCTCGGTCAGTCGCTGATCGGCCAGGTGGCCAAGACGCGCAAGCCGATCGTGGTGACCGACGTGCCGGCCGACTACGTCAAGATCTCCTCCGGGCTGGGCGCCGCGGCGCCGACCAACCTGATCGTCCTGCCGATCGTGTTCGAGGACCAGGTGCTCGGGGTCATCGAGGCGGGCTCGTTCACCGCCTTCACCCAGGTCCATCGCGACTTCCTGGAGCAGCTGACGGAGACGATCGGGGTCAACGTCAACACGATCATCGCGAACTCTCGCACCGACGCGCTGCTGGCCGAGTCCCAGCGGCTCGCCGGTGAGCTGCAGGCCCGCACCCGCGAGCTCCAGGTCCGGCAGGACGAGCTGCAGCTGTCCAACGCGGAGCTGGAGGACAAGGCGGCCCAGCTGGCCCGGCAGAACCGCGACATCGAGATCAAGAACGTCGAGATCGAGCAGGCCCGGCAGGAGCTCGAGGAGCGCGCCCGCCAGCTCGACCTCGCGTCGCGGTACAAGTCGCAGTTCCTGGCCAACATGTCGCACGAGCTGCGCACCCCGCTGAACAGCCTGCTCATCCTGGCCCGGCTGCTGGCCAACAACCCGGAGCGGAACCTCACGGCCAAGCAGGTCGAGTACGCGAACGTGATCCACTCGTCCGGGGCCGACCTGCTGCAGCTCATCAACGACATCCTGGACCTGTCCCGGGTCGAGGCGGGCAAGATGGAGCTGCACCCCGAGCGGTTCCCGCTCCGCGCCGTGGTCGACGACCTGCTGGCCGTGTTCCGGCCGCTGACCACGGAGAAGGGCCTGGAGTTCGTGGCCGAGCCGCCGGCGCCGAGCGTCCCGGCCGAGCTGTTCACCGACCGGCAGCGGCTGCGGCAGATCCTGCACAACCTGATGTCGAACGCGGTCAAGTTCACCGACCGGGGCCAGGTGGAGCTGCGGATAGCCGCGGCCGGGCCGCCCGGCTCGGCCGAGCCGGTGCTGGCCTTCTCGGTGACCGACACCGGAGTGGGCATCAGCGAGCAGAACCTCGAGGTGATCTTCGGGGCCTTCCAGCAGGGGGACGGCACGACCAGCCGCCGCTACGGCGGCACCGGCCTCGGCCTGGCCATCTGCCGCGAGCTCGCCGTCCAGCTCGGCGGGCGGATCACCGCGGAGAGCGTGCCCGGCGAGGGCAGCACGTTCACCCTCTACCTGCCGGCCACGATCCCGGCCCTGAGCGAGGATGCCCAGCCGGCGCCGCTGGCGGCGGCGCTCGAGCACGGGCGGGCCATGGCCGGGCCCGCCGGGCCGATTCCGAGGACGCTGGCCACGGCCGGGCGGCAGCCCGAGACCATCGGGAGCGAGCACGACAACCTGCGCGGCCGGAAGGTCCTGATCGTCGACGACGACCTGCGCAACGCGTTCGCGATCAGCAGCATCCTGGAGCTGTACGGCATGACGGTGTTGCACGCGCCCGACGGGCGGACCGGGATCGAGACCCTCTGTGCCACCCCGGACGTCGACATCGTGCTGATGGACGTGATGATGCCCGAGCTGGACGGATACGCCACGACCGGGGCCATCCGCGAGATCCCTGAGCTCGCGGGCCTGCCGGTGATCGCGGTGACCGCCCGGGCCATGCAGGGCGACCGGGACAAGAGCATCGCCTCGGGGGCCAGCGACTACGTGACCAAGCCCGTGGACACCGAGGAGCTGCTCGGCTGCATGGAGCGCTGGATCGCCGCGGCGGCATCGTGAGCGAGCCAGGGGCGCCGGTAAGGCCAGCGAACCGGGCAACTCCGTGAGCGAGTCGCCGCCGTCGCTCGCCGCCGCCGGAACCGCCGAGCCCAGGTCGCTGAATCAGCTCGTGGCCGACGCGGCCGGCGGGATGCCCGGCTGCGCCGGGGCGGCCGCCGTGCTCTGGCGCGACGACGAGCCGGTGGCGCTGGCGGCGAGCCACCCGTCCCTGCCCGAGCTGATCGAGGTGCAGGTGCGCGCCGGGCGGGGCCCGCTGCTGGACGCGCTCGGCACCGGGGAGCCGGCGGCCTGCCCGGACACGCTCCAGGATGACCGGTGGCCCGAATTCGCCGACGCGGCGCTGCGCCTGGGCGTCCGCTGCTCGCTCACGGTGGCCAGCCGGCCCGGGCCGGAGGCCGTCTGCCTGTCGCTGTTCGGCGCGCGGCCCAGGGTGCTCGGCGCGCCCTCGGTCCCGGTCGCCGAGCGGCTCGTGGCATTCGGCGGGGTGGTGGTCGGCATCGCCTCGGAGTACGACGAGGCGCGGCGGGCCGCGCGGCAGCTCAGGGACGCGGCCGAGTCCCGGGCCGTGGTGGACCAGGCCAAGGGCGTCCTGATGCACGCGCTCGGCTGCAGCGCCGACGAGGCGCTGGCCCGGATGCGGCAGATATCGCAGGCGCGCAACCTGAAGGTGACCGAGGTGGCGGCGAGGATCACCGACGCGCGCGGCCCGGCCGGGCTGAGGTAGGCGCATGGCACAAGCGGCGGGCCCCCGGGCGGCGGGGGACGAGGACGCCCGGCCGAAGGCCAGGGCCGACGCCGAGCGGCGGCAGCTGCAGGCGGTGTTCCAGCAGGTGCCGGTGCCGCTGTTCGTGCTCGCGCTGGACGGCACCGTGCGCCGCGCCAACGCGGCGGCCGGCCGGCTCATCGGCTCGGGCCTCGGCTACCCGACCGGGAAACGGTTCACGGCGCTCGTCGACCCGCCGTCCCGGGCGGCGGTGCAGTCGCAGCTCGCCGAGGTCATCCGGTCCGGCGAGACCAGGACCGTGCGCTGCGGGGTGCTGACCGCGGCCGGCGTGGCCGAGTGCGAGGTCACCGCGTCCCCGCTTCAGGTCCGCGGGGACTCCGGCCAGGTCGCCCTGGTCGTGACCGCGCCCGGGACGGTGCCGGCGACCGAGCCGGGAACCGGGCCGGGGACCGCGCCGGGGACCGCGCCGCCGGGCCTGATCATCGGCGCCGGGGCCGGCGACGCGCCGGAGGATGCCGCGTCCGGCGCGAACGAGGACCCGGTGCGATCGGTCACCCGGCGCCTGGACCTGGTCACATCGGCCACCCGGATCCTGCTCGACGGCGTCGGGCACAGCGAGCCGGTCACCATGCAGCGGCTGGCCCGGCTGCTCGCCCCCGAGCTGGCCGCCTGGCTCATCCTGGACGTGGAACGTGACGGGCGGCTGCGACGCCAGCTCGCCCTGGGACCGGACGAGCAGCTGTCGGACGAGCTGGCCCGGTCCGTGGCGGCGGCCGACCCGCCCGCCGATTCGGCTCCGGCCCAGGTGTACCAGGCGGGCCGTTCGCTGCTGGTCGCTCACGCCGACGACCCTGGCCTGCTCGGCGCCGCCGCGGACGGCGAGCCGCTGCTGCCCCGGCTGGGCGCGGCGTCCGTGTTCTGTGTGCCGCTGTGGGACGGAGAGCGCTGCTACGGCGCGCTGACCCTGGCCCGGCCGGCCGGCCAGGGGCCGTTCGGCATGGCCGACGTCGGGCTGGTCGAGGAGCTCGGCGAACAGCTCGCGCTGGCCATGCGGGCCGACCGCGCGCTGCGGCACCGCGCCGAGATCGCCGACGCGCTGCAGGCCAGCCTGCTGCCGCGCCAGCCCCGCCAGATCCCCGGGGCCGAGATCGCGGCCGGTCACGTGGCGGCGGCCAGCGCGAGCGCGGCGGGCGGCGATTTCTACGACATCTATCCGGCCCGGGACGGCTGGGGCCTGTCAATCGGCGATGTCGCCGGCCGCGATCAGGACCCCGCGGCGGTGACCGCGATCGCGCGGCACGCGATCCGGGTGCTCGCGCACTGGGACAGCGATCCGGCCGGGGTCCTGCGCCGGGCCAACGAGATCCTGATGGAGGAGGAGTTCGGCGGGCGCTTCGTCACGTCGTGCGTGGGCCATCTGCGCTGGCGCGACGGTGCGCTGCACGTGGTGGTCGGCAGCGCCGGCCATCCATGGCCGATCCTGGTCCGGGCCGACGGCCGGACTCAGGCGCTGCAGGGAGGCGGTCTCCCGCTCGGCATCTTCCCCGACGCCGAGCCCGCGACCCAGGAGATCGACCTGGAGCCTGGCGACGTGCTGTTCTTCTTCAGCGACGGCCTGACCAGCGCGCGCGGCCCGGACCTGGCCTACGTCGAAGACCGGGTCAACGACGAGCTGGCCGGGCTGGCCGGCCGGCCCGCCGCCGAGGTCGTGGCCCGGGTGCAGGAGGTGGTGTCGCGGTTCGGCGGCGGCGAGCTGCGCGACGACGTGACCATGCTCGCCCTGCGCGCGATCGGGCCCCCGGCCGAGGAGCCCTAGCCGGCCGGGCCCGTGGCGGGTGCGGGACGTAACCGGCGCGGGCCGGCGTCCGGGCCGTTGATGCGCCGGCGCAGGTGGGCGAGGGCCCGGGCCAGCAGCTTGGACACCTGCATCTGCGAGATGCCGAGCCGTTCGCCGATCTCGGCCTGGGTCAGGTTCCCGTAGAACCGCAGCAACAGCAGCCGCTGCTGCCGGGCCGGAAGCTCGTTCCAGTGCGCCTGCACCGCCTGCATGTCGAGGGCGTGTTCCAGCCGGGGATCCTCGGCTCCCACCAGTTCGGCGAGGTTGAGGGCGTCGCGGCCGTCGGGCAGCGGCGCGTCCAGCGACGAGCCCTGGAACATGAGGTCGGCGTGCTCGGCCGAGCGCAGGTCGGCCCGGCTGACGCCGAGGTGCTCGGCCAGTTCGTCGGCCCGCGGCGCCCGGGCCAGGCGCTGAGTCAGCTCGGCCCGGGCCCGCTTCACCTCGTGCCGCAGCTCCTGCGCGGACCGCTGCACCCGCACCTGCCAGCGTTTGTCGCGGAAGTACTGCTTGATCTCGCCGCTGACGTAGGGCCGGGCGTAGGCGGCCAGGCTGTCGCCGATGGCCGGGTCGAAGTTGTTGATCGCCTTGAGCAGGCCGACGTACCCGACCTGGATCAGTTCCTCCTGCGGCTCGGGGCTCTGCCAGTACCGCTGGGCGCAGGACCGGACCAGCGGCTGGTACCTGGCGACGAGCTGCTCGCAAGCGGCGGCCCGCTCCGGGCTGCCCCGCGGCAGCCGTCGCACCAGCCGGACCAGGGCCTGATCGCCCGGCTCGCCGGTCCGGGACGACCGGGCGGCCAGCCGGGTGATCGACGCCGTCATGGGCGCTAACCTCCGCGTCGGGGACAGAGCAGGTTGTGCCCCCTGAGCGCGGATCAAACATCTACCGCGGACGGACCGCCCATTCGTCCGGGCCAGCCTGCGGGCGGTCCGCCCCGGGCGGAGGTTCATCGTCGTCCTCGCCGGACTGGCCCGCCGCGGCCAGCGCCTCGGCGACGCTCGGGCTGATGGCGATCAGGCGGTCGATCCCGGTGATCGCCAGCACCCGCTGCACGGCGGGTGAGGTGATCACGAGCACCATGTGCGCGCGGCTGGCCGTCGCGCGCTTGTGCGCCCGGACCAGGGCGTGCACGCCAGCGGAGTCACAAAAGGTGGTTCCGCCCATATCGACGATCAGCGCCGCCGGGCCGCGATTCAGGACCGAGAGCAGGTCCTCTCGGACCTGGTCGGCAACCGTTATATCGACCTCGACCGGCAGCGTGACCACGGCCGACTGGCCCAGCCACAGCACCGGGAAGTGTTCTTGAGGCACGCGTATCACACCCCCCACGGGGGAGAAGAGAGGCCTGGGCCACGTCTCCGGACCCACGAGAGCGGCCGCCCCGCACCGAGCGTTGCCGCCAGACGATTATCCCCGCCCGTCTTGCCGGGCACAAGCCGAGGCCGCCCGCCACCGGCGGCCCGCCGGCCCGTGCCCCCGCAGACCGCGCCGGACCGCCTATGCGGGCGCGACATCCGGGCGGTCCCGAGTTGACCGTGGCCGCGTATTCACCGGTAGCGAACGCGGCGTTCCGGCGGGCCGCCGGGCGGCGGACTGCCCGGTGGGGATCTGGACTGGTTTGTCCGCGCGCTGGATGGCTTTGAGGCGGTCCCCGGCCAAGCCTGGACTTGGTTACAGCTGCCGGCAAGCCAAGCGTCCTGAAGCAGGCACGCCTGCGAAAAGGGGGGACCGTGAGAGGCTATGTGGTCGTTTTGAAGGCGATGACGACGCCGGATACTCGGCGTACTGTGCCGACCTGCCCGGAGTCGTCGCGGCAGGCGCCACGCACAGTGAGGCCGAGCAACTCATGCTGGAAGCAATGGCGGAGCACATCGCGCTTCTTCGGCAATCCGGCGAGCCGGTACCAGAGCCGGCCGAGGCCGACAGCGTCATGCTTCTCGATCCCGCCGCCGCCTAACCTCTCGATCCTTTTTCGCTCATCACGCCGCCGCACGCGGGCGGACATGATGGCGGTGCCGGAGCCCGCGGCGTTGACCCGGAGCGTGCCGCTGCCGTGGGGCGATCCTCCGGGACCGGCAGAATCGGCTGCTTTTCCACGTCGCTCTCCTCCTGAACCGGCTGCGGGGGCTGTTCCTCGATCTTCAACGGACGGCCCTCCTCCCTGCTGGCTCATACCCTTGCTCCTAGCTTCCAACGTGGCACCGACAGGACACTATTGCCAGCCCCATTCATGTCCGCTCAACGCAGAATCTGCTGGTGCCGCCAGAGGGCGGAACAGTCGCGCTCTCGTCGTGCGTGATGGCCTCCTCCGCCCGCCGAAATGGCTGCCGCAGAGCTACCTACCCGTTGTCGTCCTGGACGCGGTCGGCTCAACTAGGCACTGGCGGCCATCCCCAGGTAATCTCGCCGCACAGCGCCGCGACGTCGGTCCGGTCGCTCAGCGCGGTACGGCGGGCACTTCTGCGACGATATGACCGGCGCTTACGTTGGGCAGTGCCTCACAGATGAGGGCCAGATCCTTCCGGCTGACCAGGCCACGCCGGTAGCTGCGGACATAACGCGCCAGATGCAGGCCCTCCTCGTCGCACGCAACGCCGGGGCTGGCCCAGCAGAATCCGCACGTCGCCATGAGCGCCGCCGCCGCGCGTTCCGCGCCGGTCATGCCGGGTACCTCCATGCCCAGTTTCTCGCCCAGCTCCAGGTAGGCAGTGGCCCGGGCGAGCCCGGCCGCGCACTCATCGCATAACCCGTCCACGGGATCGCACGCATCGCAATCCACGGGCGGGTCGCGGTAAAACACCGCGTCGGCTAAGGCCTGACGCAGCAACTCGCGCTGCTCGGCGACGATCAGCAAGGCAGGGCGCTCAGGCATGGCAGTTCCTCTCGGCCTCTTGGAGCGAATCTCGGGCGCCAGGCCGAACGGCAGGTCGGTCTCGGTCCGTCCGGTCAGATTTTCACTGTACACCTGTCGGTACCTGACTACCCACATAGGCGGTTGATACTAGCCCGACCTGGGCAGGTACCGTCCGGGGGCCATGGGCGAGACGTACAGCTTCCGGCCCGACGTGCCGAAGCATGTTCAGATCGCGGCCGAGCTGCGCGAGCAGATCAAGACGGGCAACCTCGTGCCGCGCCTGCCCATCCCGAGCGAGCCAAGCCTGATGCAGATCTATGGCGTTGCACGGGACACCGTACGCAAGGCCGTTGCCGTGCTGCGAGAAGAGGGCTACGTCACCACGGTGAAGGGCATGGGCAGCTTCGTGCGTGACAGAGAAGACTGGCCGTCAGAGTGACCAGGGGGTGACGGCACTACAGCGCCCTGCCCGCCAGCATCGCGCCCGGAGTCGCCGGGGTGCCTGGATGCGCGCGGTCGTAGTCTGGCGGTGTGGTCAATGGCGATCATTCGCGGGACGGCGAACCCGCTCCCGTCCCCGCCATTCCCGCGTCGGCCGGAGCGCTGATCTTCGACCCGGACGGCCGCCTGCTGATCCTGAAGCCGACCTACAAATCGGGATGGACCATTCCCGGCGGCGTCATGGAGGCCGACGGGGAAACGCCATGGGAGGCCTGCCAGCGGGAGGTGCGCGAAGAGTGCGGCCTGGAGGTGCGCGGCGGCCGCCTGGTCTGCGTTGACTTCCGTCGGCCCCGCCCGGGCCGGCGCGGCGGCGTGCGATTCCTGTTCGACTGCGGCGCCGTCGACCCCGCCCGGCTGGATGCCGTGGTGCTGCAGCCTGAGGAGATCTCCGAGCACAGGCTCGAGGCGCTGCCCGCGGCGCTGGCTATGCTCCGCGGGCCGATCCGGCGGCGGGTGAAGGCGGCGTGCCGGGGCATGAGGCGGGCCGAGGGGCTGGTGTACCTGGAGGACGGCCGCCTGGTACGGGGCGTCGGCTCTTGACGACTGCTGGTCGCGGCGGCGCCCGGCAGTAGGGCCCGAGCGTCGGCTTCTGACCGTCGCTAGCCGACCTGTGCCGTGCGGCTGCCGAGTCCCGGTCGTCCGTTCCTACCCGGCCAATCGACGCAGCCGACCCGCCGCGCGGCCTCGCCTCGGCCTGCGATTAAAGCCCGGCGCGATCCCCCGGAAAGTCGCTCATAAAGCATGCGCAATCACGTCGTTTAGCCGGTTCGCTGATGCTTTCTTATGATATGCAAGGTGATCACAGTTATTTGCATCAGATAAGTGAGGCATCTGATATGCATCTGCGACGGTGGCTGGCCGTGCCGCTCGCAGTTCCCGTGGCTTTTGCGGCATTCTCAGGTTTTCTCCCGGCGGCGCAGGCCAGCGTCGGCGTGGGCGTGCAGGCCGCCCCGGTTCGCCTGGGCAGCGTGGCCCGGGCGGGCGGGAGTTACGCGCTGCCGCCGGTATATGTCGTCGACACCGGCACCCAGGCCGAATCGATCAGCGTCAAGGTCGAACGGCTGCACGCAGAGGCGGGGCGTGACGTCCCGTCAGCATGGGTCCGCGACACCGGGCCGGGGTTGCGGCTTTCTCCGCACCAGTCGGCGCGGGTTCCGCTCGAGCTCGTCGTGCCCGGCGGCGCCAGGCCCGGCCGGTACCTGAGCGACATCATCGTCAACGGCTCCGCGGTGACCTCGGTCGGCAAGGCCAACCTCGGCGTGGCCGCCGCCACCGCGCTGGAATTCAGCGTGGCTCCCGGCGCACCGCCCGCCCCGTTCCTGCCCACCTGGACGTGGTGGCTGCTGGGCAGCCTGATGGTGCTCGGCCTGACGGTGGCCGGGCTGCACCGGTACGGATTCCGGGTGGGCATCGAACGGAATCCGCCCGCGGTGGCGCGCGCGGCCGGCCGTTCCCGGCTCTCCCGCTGGCGCCGCCGGACGCGCGCCGCCGGCGCGCTGGCCGCCGCGGCCGCGCTGGCCGCCTGCAGCACCGGTTCCGCGTCGCAGCCCGCCGGAACGCCGGGCAAGGGCCAGAGCATCGCGATCTCGCTCAAGGTCGTCCCGACCGTCGTCGCCGTCACCGTCTCGCCCTCGTCGGCCTCGTTCGGCGGCTGCACCGGGGGGAACAAGAGCGTCAACACCGCCTCGACCGGGAACGCGCTCGGCTTCCCGAACGGGCGCTGCTGGCTGGGCACGCCCGGGTCGCACGGGACCTTCCCGATCACGATCACGAACACCGGCGTCGCGGCGGACATCTACGTCAACGGGGCGTCCGCGTCCCCGTCCGACAACGGCACCGGGTGGGGCCTGTGCAACATCGGCGCCAACCCGGCCTCCGCCTGCACGGGCACCGGCGGCAAGCTGCCCGGAGACGACCAGTACCTGCTGCAGAACTTCGCCGGCGGCAGCACGAATGCGACCGGGCTGACCGGCACCATGACCTGTGACGACGAGTTCGCCGCCGGCTCGTGCTCGGCGGTGCAGGGGGATTCGCAGCAGGAGGGCATCGAGCTGACCGGGCCCACCTCGACCGCCGACCAGTCCACGAAGTGGACGGTCACGATCACCTGGACCGCGTTCTCCCTCGTCCCGCCGACCTGACGCCGACCGGCTGCGCTGACGTCGGCTGCGCTGACGCCGCCGGTCAGCCCGCCCAGCCGGGCCGGACCAGCCCGGCCTGGTAGGCGAACACGACGAGCTGCGCCCGGTCCCGCGCCCTGAGCTTGGTCATCGCCCGCGCGGCGTGGGTCTTGACCGTCGACGGGCTGACGTAGATCTGGCGGGAGATCTCCTCGTTGGACAGGCCGGTGGCGATCAGCGCGACCACCTCGCGCTCGCGCGGGGTCAGCTCATCCAGGCCGTCCAGGCTCCGCGCCTCGCGCGTGCGGGACGCGAACTCGGCGATCAGTCGCCGGGTGACGGTGGGGGACAGCAGCGCCTCCCCGCCCGCCACCACCCGGACCGCCCGGATCAGCTCGGCGGCGTCGGTGTCCTTGACCAGGAACCCGGCCGCGCCCGCGCGCAGGCCGTCGAAGACGTACTCGTCGAGCTCGAACGTGGTCAGGATCACCACGTGCACCCCGGCCAGGCCCGGCGCCGCGGCGATGCGCCGGGTGGCCTCGATCCCGTCCAGCCTCGGCATCCGGATGTCCATCAGCAGCACGTCCGGTGTGGCGCGGGCGGCGAGCCGCACCGCCTCCTCGCCGTCGGCCGCCTCCCCGACCACCTCGAAGTCGTCCTCGGCGTCGAGCAGCGCGGCGAATCCGGCCCGGACCAGTTCCTGGTCGTCGGCCAGGGCGACCCGGATCACGCCTCGCCCCGGCGCAGCGGCAGCCAGGCCCGGACCACGAAGCCGCCCTCGGTCCGGGGCCGGGCCTCGAGGGTCCCGCCCAGCGCCGCCGCCCGCTCGGTCATCCCCGCGATGCCGTTGCCCGATCCGCCGCCGGGCCCGGCCCCGCCCACCCTGGTCGCCGCCGGGCGACCGTCCGGCCGTCCCTCGTCGTCGACCTCGATCAGCAACGCGTCATCGCCGTGGCGCAGCCGCACCGTCGCGCGAGCGCCGCCGGAGTGGCGGGCGCTGTTGGTGAGAGCCTCCTGGATGATCCGGTAGGCGGTCAGATCCACGTCGGCGGGCAGCGCGGCGGGCTGGCCGTCCTCCTCGACGCGGACGGTCAGCCCGGCGGCGGCCGCATGCTCGGCCAGGTCGCCTAGGCGGGCCAGCCCCGGAGCCGGCGCGCGGGGCGAGCGCGGCGAGCCGGGCGCCTCGTCGACGTCGCGCAGCACGCCGAGGACGGAGCGCAGCTCGACCAGCGCCTGCTTGCTCACGTCGTTGATGGTGACCAGGGCCGAGCGGGCCCGTTCCGGCTGACGGTCCATCAGATGCAGCGCCGTGTTCGCCTGGACGTTGATGACCGAGATGTTGTGCGCCACCACGTCGTGCAGGTCGCGGGCCATCCGCATCCGCTCCTCGCTGGCCCGGCGGCGCAGTTCCTGTTCCCGGCCGAGCGCCACCGCCGCCGCCCGCTGGCTGCGGATCCGGATCAGCTCTCCGATGATCAGCAGGAACGCCAGCCCGGCCGCCAGCCCGAGCGCGAACGTGACCGAGCTGTGGTTGGCCTGGCCGATCAGCCACGGCGGCCACACCGCGGCGACATAGCCGATCACCAGGGACGCGATCGCGGCCGCCCGCTCCCGGGCCACCACCGCGGTGAGGAACGCCACGATCAGCGCGAACCAGATCACCGCGGCGTTCAGCACACCGGCCCACAGCGTCGTCGCCAGGACGACGGCCAGGACGGGGACCGGGTAGCGGCGCCGGGCCAGCAGCGCCGCGCCGCCCGCCGCGAGCAGCACGTAGGCCAGGATCCCGGGCGCCGGATGGTGCTGGAGGTGCGGGTTCCAGGTCGAGGCCGCCCGCGAGCCGCCGAGTTCGATGGCCAGCACCGCCGCCGCGATGCCGGCGTCGACGGCCCACGCCCCCGCGCTGGGAGGCCAGGCGTGCCCGGCTCGCGGCTGGGCTCGCAGCCAGTTGCGGACTCGGGCGATGCGCGGCCGGCGGCCGGCCGGATCGGGTTCGTTCACTAACCCCGACGGTACGCGCCGGCCCCGGCCGCGGCGTCGGCTCCTCGGCTACGTCCAGCCGGCCCGGCTACCACCGATGGCGCATGACGCCCGCCGCGCGCTACCGCACCGGACGACCCGGAACGGCCCGCTCGCCCGACGCCGCCGCCCGCCCCGTCCCGGCAGGCTGAAGCGGCACGGAGAAAGGAGAACGCACATGTCGGTGATCGAAGTACGTGGCCTGACCAAACGGTTCGGCCGGGTGCTGGCCGTCGATCGGCTGAGCTTCGAGGTCGAGGCCGGTCACGTCGTCGGCTTCCTCGGCCGTAACGGCGCCGGGAAGACGACCACGCTGCGGATGCTGCTCGGCCTGGTCCGTCCGGACGCGGGCACGGCCACCATCAACGGGCGGGCCTACCGGGACCTGCCCGAGCCGCTGCATCAGGTCGGCGCCGTCCTGGAGGCGTCCAGCTTCCATCCGGGCCGCACCGCCCGCAACCACCTGCGCGTCCAGGCCATGGCGGCCGAGGTCGACCCGTCGCGCATCGACGAGGTGCTCGACCTGGTCGGCCTGCTCGGCGACGCCGACCGGCGGGCGGGGGCGTTCTCCCTCGGCATGCGGCAGCGCCTGGGACTGGCCACCGCGCTGCTGCCCGAGCCCGAGGTGCTGATCCTGGACGAGCCGGCCAACGGCCTGGACCCCGACGGCGTGCACTGGCTCAGGGACCTGCTGCGCGGCCTGTCCGCCGACGGCGTCACGGTCCTGGTGTCCAGTCACATCCTGGCCGAGGTCGCGCAGACGGTCGACTCGGTCGTGATCCTGGACCGCGGCCGCCTGGTCGCGCAGTCCTCGCTGGCCGACCTGACCGCGGGCGCCGGCAACCTCGAGGACGCGTTTTTCAAGCTGACCAAGGAGGCATCGCGATGACCCGGCTGATCCGCGTCGAACTGCTGAAGCTCCGCACCGTCCGGATGACCTGGGGCCTGCTCGCCACCGCGGCCGGGCTCACGGCCCTGTTCTCGGTGCTCGAGGCGAACTTTTCCGGGGGCACGAGCAAGGTCGCGTCGCTGAGCACGGCCGCCGGCCTCAACTCGGTGATCACCGGCGGGATCTGGGCCCTGGTCCTGGCCGCGGTCATGGGCGTGGCCGTCTCCAGCGGAGAGTTCCGGCACTCGACCGCCACGCTCACCTACCTGGCCACGCCGCGCCGCGGCCGGGTCCTGGCCGCCAAGACGGTCGCCGCGGCCGCCTTCGGCGTCGTGTACGGGCTGGTCGGCTACCTGATCGCCCTCGGCGTCGGGCTGGGCTTCATCTTCGGCCGCGGCTACCACGTCCCGGTCGGCGACGCCACGCTGGTCCGCTACGGGCTCGGCCACCTGGTCGCGGCGGCGCTCATGGCCGCGATCGGCGCCGCGCTGGGCTCGCTGATCCGCTCCCAGCTCGCCGCGGTCATCGGCGTCTTCGCCTGGACGATCGTGATCGAGTCCCTGCTCGGCGCGCTGTTCAACGACGTGCAGCCGTACCTGCCGTACACCGCGGCCACGACCCTGGCCGGGTCGCAGCTCGGCGGCGCGGCGTTCGGGCCCGCGCACGGCGCGGCCAGCACGGCCACCGCGCTGCCGTTCGCCGGGGCCACCGCGCTGCTGGCCGGCCTGGCCCTGGTCCTCGCTGTGGTCTCCGCCCGGACCACGGTGGCGCGCGATGTCACCTGAACCGCCCATCATCAATCCGCTCAGCGGCGAGCGCATCACGATCCTGGCCGCCGGTGCCGGCACCGCGACCGACGCCAGCGCCCTGGACTGGGAGCTGGTGCTCGCCCCGGGCGGGCGGGTGCCGAGCCGTCACGCCCATCCCGGGCAGGAGGAACGCTTCACCGTCCTCGAAGGGCGGATGCGCTTCCGGATCGGCGGCCGCCGGATCACCGCGGGCCCCGGCCAGACGGTCACGGTTTCGCCCGGCACCGTGCACCACTTCGCCAACGCCTCGGACCGGCCGGCCCGGATCGCGGTGCGCACCAGCCCGGCGCTCGGCATGCGGGCCCTGCTGGAGACCGCGGCCGCCCTCGCCCAGGAGCAGCACGCGAAGGCCCGGCGGCTGCCCAGCCCGGTCGACCTGGCCCTGTTCATGCGCGACTTCGAGCACGAGGTCCGCGCGCCCTATCTCCCGTCCGCGCTGGTGCGCGCGGTTACCCGCCCGGCCGTCTGGCTGGCCCGCCGGGCCGGGCTCGACGCGCGCTACCGCCGCCTGCGCGCCCCGGGCGGGCACCGCGCCGCGGACCAGAGACCGTGACCGCTTCCGCGATCGAGGTCGAGCACCTGGTCAAGCGCTACCGGGGCGCCGCCCGCAACGCCGTGAACGACATCAGCTTCGCCGTCCCCGCCGGGCAGCTGTTCTGCCTGCTCGGCCCGAACGGCGCGGGCAAGACGACCACGGTGTCGGTGCTCACCACGACCCTGGCCCCGACCTCGGGCCGGGTCCGGATCGTCGGCCGGGACCTGGCCACGCAGCAGGCCCTGGTGCGCCGCGAGCTGGGCGTGGTGTTCCAGCAGCCGGCCCTCGACCTCAACCTGACCGCCGAGGAGAACATCCGCCTGCACGCCGTGCTGTACGGGCTCTACCCCTGGCGGCCCGGCTACCGGCTGATGCCGGCCGCCTACCGCCGCCAGGTGCGCGAGGTCGCCGGCGTGCTGGGCCTCGGCGACGTGCTCGGGCAGCGCGCCCGGGCCCTGTCCGGCGGGCTGCGCCGGCGGCTCGAGATCGTCCGGGCCCTGATGCACCGGCCCGCGGTGCTGTTCCTCGACGAGCCGACCGCTGGCCTGGACCCGGGCAGCAGGCGCAGCCTGTGGGCCCACCTGACCCGGGCCCGGACGGAGATGGCGACCACGGTCGTGCTGACCACGCACTACCTGGCCGAGGCCGAGTCGGCCGACGCGGTGTGCGTGCTGGCCCGGGGCCGGATCATCGAGCGCGGCACCCCGGCGCAGATCAAGGCGCGCCAGCTCAGCCCGACGCTCGAGGACGCCTATCTGCAGCTGGTCGAGCGATGCTGAGCCGGACCACGGCGCCGCGCGCCGGGCACGAGCTGTCCGCGGTCGCGGCCATCGCCCAGCGCGACGTGACCAAGCTGCTGCGCGACCGGCCCCGGCTGGCGGTCAACCTCGCGTTCCCGGTGCTGCTCATCGGCGGGCTCGGCGCGATCCTGCAGCCCACCGTCGGCCGGGTCACCGGCCTGAACACCGTGACGCTCGCGTTCACCGGCGTGCTCGCGGCCAGCCTGTTCCAGTCCGCGGCCGCGGGCATGATCTCGATCGTCGAGGACCGGGAGAACGACTTCTCCCGCGAGCTGTTCGTGGCGCCGGTCTCCCGGCTCGCGCTGGTCACCGGGAAGGTGGCGGGGGAGACGCTGGTCGCGTCGGTCCAGGGCGCGGCCGTCGTCGCGTTCGCGCTGGCGTTCGGGGTGCGGATGACGCCGGGGCAGGCGGCGGCGCTGCTGCCGCCGTGCCTGGCCTGCTGCCTGCTCGGCGGCTCGTTCGGGCTGGCCACGATCGCCGCGCTGCCGGGCCAGCGCTCGGCGATGCAGATCTTCCAGTTCCTGATCATCCCGCAGTACGTGCTCGGCGGCGTGCTGGTGCCGCTGCGCGGCACCGCCTCGTACCTGGACGTGGCCGCGCACCTGATGCCGATGCGCTACGTGGTCGAGCTGACCCGCGCCGCCTTCTACGCCGGCACTCCCGGTTACGCCCAGGTGGTGTCCGGCCGCCCGCTGGCCGACGCGGCGGTGACCGCGGGCCTGTTCGGCCTGCTCATGGCGGCAGGCGCGGCGGTGTTCGGCTACCGCGAGCGCACCCGGTGAGCTATCCTCCGGCGAGCACGCGCTCGAACGCGCGCAGGTAGCCGGGGTCACCGTCGCGCTGGCGCGCCAGCCAGTACTCCGCACCCCAGAACAGATAACCGTCTATTACGCCCCGGCTCCCCACGGCCCAGTCCATGACCGCGCGGTAGTTGCCAATCAGATCCTCGGGGCGGCAGCTGGACATGGCCCGGCCGGCCGGGTTGGGCGGAGTGGCCACCGCCTCCCACGGCTCGGCCTGTCCCTCGGCGATCATCAGCCGCCGCCCGGCCCCCGCGACCTGGTCGCGCAGCCGCTCGCGCCGCCGCCTGCCCCGCCGCGTCTCGCCGCCGTCCAGGTAGACCGAGAGCGGCCCGGCGGCGGCCACGGCGTGCCGCGGGTAGACGTCGGCGCCCACGATGTCGGCCAGCCGCAGCGCCACCGCGAGCGAGTCGCCCTGGTCCCGGGTCCGCCAGCGCTGCTGCAGCGCGACCGGGGTGGACGTGGGCAGGAACCCGTTCATCAGCACCGGCCGGCCCGGGCCGGCGTCCCGGACCGCGGCCACCTCGGCCGCGACGAACGCCTCCGACAGGCGCCAGGAGTGCTCCATGCCGAGCGGGTCGGCCGCCTCGTGCTCGACCTGCCAGGTGGTGATCGCCTCCCGGTCGCGGTACCGCCGCACCATGCGGGCGACGAACGCAGTCCCCGCGGCCAGCAGCCGCGGGTGCGTCTGCGGCGTGACCAGCCTGCCCTCGGGCAGCGGCCGGTCCAGGTGATGCCCGGGCACGAAGTATTCGGGATAGCCGAAGTTCTTCACCGGGCCCAGGCCGACGATGACCCGCTTGCCCGCCCGCTCCGCCGCGTCGAGCACCCGGTCGAACTCGCCGGGCTCGAAGACGCCGGGCGCCGGCTCCAGCCGGTTCCAGTAGGCGGCGATCCGGATCAGCTCGAACGGGTACCGCAGCAGCGCCGTGAGCGCCGCCTTCGGGTCCAGCCCGAGCGCCTCGGCCTGCAGCGGCCGGAAGCTGATCCCGAGCGGCGCC
>Ga0335074_10005587_pt1 | contig 17407 bp, 15 predicted proteins | sample Lox_Sample_23_FD_206715 | JGI IMG/M metagenome (GOLD analysis project Ga0335074, IMG submission 206715) | Soil microbial communities from Loxahatchee National Wildlife Refuge, Florida, United States - Lox_Sample_2.3 | ecosystem: Environmental > Terrestrial > Soil > Wetlands | place: USA... | reverse complement strand
TGCGGTTGTGGAGTCGATTTTGCCGCTGGTGGCCGGGGTTACGCCGGAGCTGATGACGGTTGCGCTGAAGGAGGACGCGGCAGGGGACGTCGATTTAGCAGCAGTGGACTTTGACGCGCTGCTGGAGAGAATGACGGTGCTGGCGATTGGGCCGGGACTTGGGCAAATGCCGGGCGCAGAGAGGCTTCTATTGGAGCTGATAGACCGAGCAACGGTCCCGCTGGTTCTGGATGCGGATGCGCTGAATATTCTGGCGAAGAATCCAGAAAGGCTGAAGGCGGCGGGAAGGACAATCGTGCTGACTCCCCACCCGGGCGAGATGGCGCGGGTCGCGGGCATCACCACGCAGGAAGTACAGGCGAACCGTGAGGGGCTGGCGCGGGAGTTCGCGAGGGGGCATGGAGTGACACTGGTGTTAAAAGGATGGAGGACGCTGGTAGCGCATCCTGACGGGACGGTGGCCGTGAATACGACAGGGAATCCTGGGATGGCGAAGGGCGGCAGCGGGGATATTCTGACAGGGATTGTAGCTGCGATGCTGGCACAGTATCCGGACCGCGTAGCGGACGCGGTGAATGCAGCAGTCTATGTGCATGGGCTGGCGGCGGATTTTGCGGTACGTGAGCAGGATGAGCATACACTGCTGGCGACGGACACTGTGGCGCACTTGTGGAGGGCGTTCGGATTTAAGGCGCAGGATGAGGGCGGATATACCTGGCTGCAAGGGCTTCCAAGAGCGGGAATCGGGCTATGATGGAGACGCGATGACAGGTGCAGCATGGGCAAAGGCGCACGAATTTGTATCGGCCAGCGCGGAGGAGACAATTCGCGCTGGACGGGCGATTGCCAAGCTGCTGGATCCGCCGAAGTTCCTGATTTTGCGCGGCGATTTAGGCGCCGGCAAGACGACGCTGGTGAAAGGGATTGCTGAGGAACTGGGAGCCGCGGAAGCCGATGAGGTGACCAGCCCGACATTTACGCTGATCCATGAGTACGAAGGAGAGCGAGAAGGCCGACCGGTGCAACTGTACCACCTGGATCTTTACCGGATAGAAAATGAGCGGCAGCTGGACACGTTGGGGCTGGATGACTTGTCGAGTCCGGACAGCCTTGTACTAGTGGAGTGGGGAGAGAAGTTTCCGAACATAGTGAGCCGTAGCGACGGCGAGATTGTGATGACTTCGACAGGCGGCGATACGCGCAAGATTGCGCTGACGCTCAAAGATTGAGGCCGCCACCGGCTGCTATTAAGTCAGATACGGAGAGTATCGGAGCGCCATTCTGCGATGGCCTGTTTAATCTCTGCGGGCTTGAGGTGCTCGGTAAGCGTTTTGTGTACGAGCGCAGGAATTTCTTTGTCTGAAGCGAAGCGAAGTGCGATCAACTGCCGTTCTGACAGCTCAGAGATGCGGGCGCGCATGGCATCAGGGACCAGATTGACGATGCGAAGCCGCTCCTCAAGCCGAATGACGCGGTCCTGGACTCTCATAGGGTTAATGCGGACCAGGAAGAGCAGCAGGAGCAGCGCGACGGACATGACGAGGTTCCACGCAGTGAAAAAGTCTGGTGAACGTACGATAGCAACCATGGCGATGATGATGTTGACGAAAAATGCAGGTACGAGCACAAGGTGAAAGGCCGGATGTATCCGGACGTGGTTTGCAAAATTTTGCGGCTTTACCTCCATTTGCCTTCTCCTTTCGGCGGTTACGGCAAGTTAGCGATTAGAATTTGCGCAGGTGTCCAGATGCAGGTCTCCACCAAAAGGTGGAGTGAAAAACCATTCCTCAGACCCAAGACATTGGGCATAGGCAGAGGTACTCTGGTTTTGTCTTTTGCATATATAGCAACCTCCTAACCCTGACCGCTTTTGCGGCCAGGGCTTTCTTTTGTTCCTGTAGAAATGACCGAGCCAGATGGACGAAGGTCGTCAAGAATCCAAGAATTTCGACGCAGTGCGCTGCTTTTTTCAGATCAGCTCGGTCCCCCAGAGGTCGTGGAGGTGCAGAACGCCTTCGATGGTGCCCGCGGGGCCCACGACGATCAGCGAGGTAATTTTCATCTCTTCCATCAGGTTGAGGGCGCGGACGGCGAGTTCGTCGGGCGCGATGGTTCGGGGGTGCGAGTTCATGGCTTCGCCAGCGGTCTTTGTCAGGATGCCGGGGCCGTCGCGTTCGAGCAGACGGCGCAGATCGCCGTCGCTGATGATGCCGAGAAGGTGTCCGTCGTCCTCAATGGTAGTGATGCCGAGTTTTTTGCGGGACATCTCATAGATGACGTCCTTCATGGGTGTGGCTGGGGTGACGCGAGGGATTGCATCCCCAGAGTGCATGAGCTGGCTGACGCGAGCGAGGCGCTTGCCGAGCTTGCCGCCAGGGTGGAGGGCGGCGAAGTCCTCGGCGCGGAAGCCCTTTTTGATGGAGACCGCGATGGCGAGTGCGTCTCCCAGGGCGAGCATGGCGGTGGTGGATGCGGTGGGGGCGAGGCCCATTCCACAGGCCTCGGCAGGAACGCTGCAGTCCAGCGCGACGTCGCTGGCAAGGGCCAGGGTGGACTGGGTGTTGCAGCAGAAGCTGATGAGAGCGTCGCCGATGCGCTTGATGTTGGCGAGAAGACGGAGGATCTCTTCGGTTTCTCCGCTGGCCGAGAGGGCGATGACGACGTCGCCTTTGGCAAGCATGCCGAGGTCGCCGTGGACGGCCTCTGCCGGGTGCAGGAATAGAGCGGGACTGCCCGTCGAACTCAGTGTGGCAGCGATTTTCTGGGCGATAATACCGCTTTTGCCCATCCCGGTGACGACGACACGACCGCGAGCCTCTCCGCACTGCAGGATGGCGTTGACGGCGCGTTCGAAGGTGGAAGCCATTGGGCCCTCAAGGCGCTCGGCGAGGGCCATCAGGGCTTCTGCCTCGATGCGTACGAACCGCGATGGTGTGTGGGGCGTCAAACAGGACGATGCTATCAGAGAAGTGCCCGCGAGTAGAATGATGACAAGAGGGTAAGAGCTGGTGAAAAGGAACATGGTGGTAATTGCCGCGGTGATCGCAACCCTGGGAATCATGATCTGGGCGGGTGTCTCGAATTACAGACGGCAACAGCGAGAGCAAGCAAATCTGAAGCGGCTGCAGGCGATGATTGAAGCGACACAGCCAGCAGGCGCCCCGGATGAGAGCGACGACGGGATTGATGAGAATCCGCTGCAAGGGAAGATGGCGCCGAATTTTACGCTGACGGACACAAAGGGCGAGAAGATATCACTCGCGGATTATAAGGGCAAGGCTGTGGTGGTCGACTTCTGGGCGACGTGGTGTCCGCCGTGCAAGATTGAGATTCCGTGGCTGGAACAGTTTAACGAGCAGTATGGAGGGCAGGGGCTGCAGATCATAGGCATCTCAGAAGATGATCTTGACCTCGATAACAAGACCGAGCTGGCGAAGGAGAAGCAGCAGATCGCGGAAACGGCGGCGCAGCTGAAGATTAACTACCCGGTTCTGTTTGACGATGCGAACGTCTCGACCCCCTACGGCGGAGTGGATGGGTTGCCGACTACCTTCTTTATCGATCGCAGCGGCAAGGTAGTGGCATCGACGGTTGGACTGGCTCCACGCGAGCAGATAGAAGCAGACATTAAGAAGGCTTTGGCAACCGGCGGGGGCGCGTCTTGAGGCTGCTGTGGTACGTAGCGCTACTGGCAACGACGAGTCTGGCAGGAGCGCAGAAGCTGCCGTGGCAGGGGCGCCTTACGGGCGCAAGCATGGAGAACAAGCGGCCGCAGTATGTGCAGTATCTTTTTCCTGAGCAGGTTTCAGTTGCGGCCGGGAAAGACGCAGTGATTGATTTGCACTTCCGGGTGAATCCCGGTATGCACATCAATTCACATACGCCGCGGGAGAAGTGGCTGATTGCGACGCGGCTACTAGTGATAGATTCGCCTGAGCTCAGCGTAAGCCGGGTGGAGTTTCCGGCCGGCGAAGACTACACACTGGCATCGATGCCCAAGGACAAACTCAGCGTGTACACGGGTGAATTTGTGCTGCAGGCGCACATTGTGGCCAAGCGCGGGCAGCACATTATGCAGGGCGCATTGCGGTATCAGGCCTGCGATGCGAACTCGTGTTACCCGCCGCGTGAGGCTCCCGTAGCTGTAGATGTGATCGCGAAGTAGCGACTACTCTGTTCGGGGAATCGCTTCTGCTGCGGCGAGGCGCGCGACGACGCGGTCCTTGCCGAGCGCAACCATCACAGCAAACAAGCTGGGTGCGACGGCCTGCCCTGTGAGGGCCACGCGTGCGCCGTTGATGAGCACGCCCGCTTTGATCTGGCTTTCGTCAGCAAGGGCGCGCAGGGTCTGCTCGGTGGAGGCTTCCGTGAACTCGGGCGTTTTGGCATAGTGCTGCGCGAGTTGCACCAGAAAGGCCCGGGTCGCGCCGTCCTTGAGAAACTTAGCAACGGCGGCTGGATCGTAATCGAAGGCGTCGCTGAAGTAGGCGCGGAAGGTGGTTGCGAAGTCTTTGAGGCTGCGGGCGCGGGGTTTGAGCAACTCGATGGCGGCGAGGATGTCCTCTGGTGTGCGGTCGGGTACAAAGCCGGCGGTGGTCCATTCCTCCTGAATCAGCGGCAGCAGTTTCTCAGCATCGTAGGCGCGGATGTATTCAGTATTGAACCAGGCGAGCTTGTCGTTGTTGAAGACGGCGTTGGATTTGGAGATGCCGTCGAGCGAAAAGAGCCGGATGAGTTCGTCGGAGGAGAAGATCTCCTGATCCTTGTGCTCGGAGCCGGGCGTCCAGCCGAGCAGCGCGAGGAAGTTACAGAAGGCTTCGGGGACGATACCCATTTCCCTGTAAGCAATGACCGAGGTTGCGCCGTGACGCTTGGAGAGGCGCGTCTTGTCCGGCCCGAGGATGAGCGGCACGTGCGCGAAGACAGGCAGCTCGGCGTCGAGAGCCTGGTACTGGAGGACTTGCTTCGGCGTGTTCGAGATGTGGTCTGCGCCGCGGATGATGTGGGTCAGGCGCATGTCGAGGTCGTCGGCGACCACGCTGAGGTGGTAGGTCGGGATGCCGTCGGAACGCAAGAGGACGAAGTCCTCGATTTCGGCGTTAGCGAACTCGACGCGTCCGAAGACTGCGTCGTCAAAGGCGGTGACGCCGTTGTCAGGAACGGCAAAGCGCACGGCGGAGGGTTCTCCAGCGGACTTACGCTGTACGGCGACCTCGGACAAGATGCTGCGGCAGCGGCGGTCGTACATGGGCGGGCGGCCAGAGGCGACGGCTTGGGCGCGGCGCTGTTCAAGCTCGGCCTTGGTGCAGAAGCAGTAGTAAGCGTGGCCTGAGGTGAGGAGCCTCTCGGCGGTCTGCTTGTAGAGATCGAGCCGGCGGGACTGGAAAAACGGACCTTCATCCCAGCCGAGGCCGAGCCAGCGCATGCCGGTGAGGATTCCCTCGACCATTTCTTCAGAGGAGCGCTCGAAGTCAGTGTCTTCAATGCGAAGGATGAAGGTCCCGCCGGTGTGGCGGGCAAAGAGCCAGTTGAAGAGCGCCGTACGGGCGCCGCCGACATGCAGGTAGCCAGTTGGGGAAGGCGCAAACCGAACGCGGGGTGTGGTAGCTGAGGTCATGGAAATGTCTGGGGTCAATCTTTGATGCTAAAGCATTTTGGGGGAATATCGAAAGCGCAGCGCTTGAGCGCGTCGGGAGAGCTACTTCAGCCTTTCCTCAAGCAGGATGTCGACGGTGTCGCCAACATCTTTGCCGATAGCCCTGCGGTTTTCGGCTTTGACGGGTAGCTTGTGGGTGCCGTCTCCGAGGGCCATGAAGGAGCTTTGGAAGGGATGGCCGTCGATGGTGCCACGAACCCTGACGAGACCCCGCGTCCCGAAGAATTCAACTGAGCCCGGCCACACAACATATGTCCAACCGCCCTTTTCAGGGCTTTTTTGCAGCCGAGCTGTGAATTTTTTGTTCAGCATAGCGATTTATCAGACTCCGGTGAAAACAACCGGGACGCTCAGAACTGCGGCGACGACGGTGGGTTCTGATAGGTGAAGTTGGTGACAGACTGGCTGACAGGGACAACCTTCCATTCAGAAAAGGCGAGCGCATAGATGGCGATGATGTTCACGATGGGGATGAAAATCAACAGACTGAACCAGGGTGAAAAGCCGGCTTTCTTCCAAATCATCCAATACGGAATGATGGCAATGATGAACCCAACGATGAGGATGATAGGCATGATCGCCATCATTCCCTGGAGGGCATGCAACTGCGACTGATCCATAGGGCAACCCCTTATACGGGAAATAGATGCGACTCAAGCGTAGCCGAGGCGGAAGCTGGTGGAAAGTGGAAAATTGAGCGGAAGCAATTACAGCGCGGCGGAAAACCGCCCTGCGAATCGCGGAATCATGTTATGTCTTCGGTGTCGAAGGGCGGACGGTGGAGAGGTATGCGTCGTGACTCGACTCCGTGGACCTGGCTGACGAGGTTCTTGACCACGTCTTCAAGCTGCTTCTGGTTCTCGACTACATCGGCCATGCTGCGGAGTTCCGAGGGATCCTCGACCTTCTCAAGCAGGACGACGGCGTGGGCCTGAGCGACATGGTCGGCGTTAAGCCCCTCGGGGGTCTTGGCCTTGATGCCGACATCGGAGGGTTTGAGGTTGAGCAGGTCAGCGACGCGGTCGCGCATGTCGCTGGCAATGGGGCCGATTTTCGGCGAAGCGAGGACCAGCGTGGTATCGATGTTGACGATGCGGTAGCCGGCGTTCTGAATTTCTTCCAGAGCTACGTTAAGGAAGATGGCGGAGTCGGCGTTTTTCCATCGTGGATCACCGGGCGGGAAGAAGCTGCCAATGTCTCCAGCTGAGACGGCGCCGAGCAGCGCATCGGTAATGGCGTGGAGGAGCACGTCGCCGTCGGAGTGTCCGGCGAGCCCTTCGGGGTGTTCGATGGCGAGGCCGCCGATCTTGAGCGGCACACCCGGTTTGAATGCGTGTGAATCCCAGCCGTATCCAATGCGTATGTTCATGTCTTTCTCGTCTTACGGAGCGCAGGCTCGTCTTACAGAATACAGGTTCCGCGAGGGCTCATCAGCGCAGCGCAGGCTGGTGCTGGAAGTAGAATTCGGCCAGTTGCAGGTCGCCAGGCTGCGTAATTTTGAAATTTGCCGGAGAGCCTTGCACGACGGCCACCTGCGCGCCGGAGCGCTCGACGAGGCTGGCCTCGTCAGTGCCGATGAATTCGTCCGCTTCGGCTTCAGCAAAGGCGCGCTTAAGCAGACCGCAGCGAAAGCCCTGCGGAGTTTGCGCCTGCACGATATATTCCCGGGGAATGGTGGAGGTGATGATGGCGCCGTCCGCGGTGCGCTCAACCTGCTTAATAGTGTCGACCGCGGGAAGGCCAACTATGGCCGCGTCATGCTTTTCAACCGCGCGGATGGTGCGCTCGATGGTTGCGGCGTCGATAAGCGGACGTACGGCGTCATGCACAAGTACGATGTCGTCGGGACTACAGTCGATGGCGTTGAGTGCGTTGGCCACACTTTGCTGGCGATGGTCGCCGCCCTCGACGACGCGAACTTTGCCGGAAAAGCCGTAATCGTGGATCTGCGCGGCGAGGCGGTCCATCTCGTTGGCGCGTACTGCGACGTAGACCTCAGCGATTTGCGGCACTGCAGCGAATGCTCGCAGCGTGTGGATGAGCACCGGCACACCAGCCAGTTCAAGGAACTGCTTGGGCGCTGCGGCGGCTGACTGGCCAACCGCCATGCGCGTGCCGAGCCCAGCCGCAGGAAGAATGACAAATACCCGCATAAACAAAGGAGTATATCAGTTATGAGCAGCCACTGGGGCATGGCGGCGGTTTCCATTTAAGGTTGCAGCGGATTCCGAACCATCCGATTTGCTAGCTCCGCTATTCGTGCGGAAGAGGCGGCAGATGCGGATGGTGATTTGGGTACGGCGGCTTTGGATATTGCGGCAGCGGATGCTCCTTCAACTGCTCCAAGGCTACTGCGACGGCTTTTTCGAGTTGCGGGTCGCGGCCTTCACGGACCAGTTTCGGATCCTGCCAGACCTCAATGTCCGGCGGAACACCATGGTTTTCTACTTCCCAGTGTCCACTCAAACCAGAGATGGCAGTTCGAGGCGCGGTCACCATGCCGCCGTCCATCAGCACAGGATAGCCGCCGATGCCGACGAGTCCACCCCATGTGCGCACTCCGACAAGCGTGCCGATGTTTTCTTCCCGGAACAGCCACGGCATGGCATCGCCGCCGGAGCCGGCGAACTGATTAATGATCATCACCTTCGGGCCGTAGATTGCCATGGTGGGCTCCATCATGCGTTTGCCGTCGCGCGGGAAGATGAGCCCCTCCGGTTTGCGGTTCAGGTAATCGATAATGTAGTCCGCAATTTGCCCGCCGTGATTAAAGCGTTCGTCAAGAATTGCGCCTTGCTTGCCGACCTGCGCGAAGAAGTAGCGATTGAAACTGGTGTATCCGCCGCCCCCGGTATCGGGCAGATACACGTATGCAAGTCTGCCGTCGCTCAATTTATCAACGAGGCGACGGTTATTCTCGATCCAGTCAAGATGCCGCAGAGCGTGCTCATCGGGAATCGGAACCACGTCGACTTCGCGGGACCCCTTATCGTCGGGATTCGGGCCCACGCGGATCTCAGTTTGCTTACCGGCAGTCTCCTGAAAGGCCTGATAAATGTTGTCGGATGACGTCAACTCGCGTCCGTTAACGGCGAGCAGATATTCGCCCGCTTTTACGTTGACGCCGGGTTGGGTCAGTGGAGCTTTCAACCTGGGGTTCCAGTTCTCGCCACTGTAGATTTTTGCGAACCGGTATCGGCCATTGTCGACCGTGTAGTCGGCCCCAAGAAGTCCTACATTGACTTTCGGCGTATTGGGCTCCTCGCCTCCGCGAACGAACATGTGGCCAACAGACATGTAGCTGAGCATCTGGCGGAACAGGAAATTCAAATCGTTGCGACTGGCGAGTCCTGGCAGATAGGCCGCGAATTCCCTCTCTGCAGCTGCGATGTCATAGCCGTGATAGTTGGGGTCGTAAAAGAAGTCGCGCTCGATGCGCCAGACCTCGTGGTACATCTGGTTCCATTCCTCACGCGGCACCACCCGAACTTCCATATCGTCGGTCTTCAGCATGCCTTTGCCGGCCTCGACCGGCTTCGACGCGTCCGCGATGAACCAGTGCTTCTTTTGTTGATACAGAATCTTCTCGCCGTTAAAGGAAATCGCGAATCCTTGTACACCCTCAACGATTGTCTTTACCTTGCGCGACTTAAGGTCGAATCTTTTGATGGTGAATTGAGGTGGGCCGGGCCGCGTAAAGACGATGGGGCCTTCAGACAGATAGATCTCGCCTTCTTTGCCGGCCTGCAAGTCGTCATAGTTGGCGGCAGGAATGGGAAGGGCGAGGATGCGCTGCAGAATGCCGTCGAAGTCAATTTGAACAACGGGCGGCTTTTTCGGGGTTTTGGCGGGCTTTTCTCCCGAATTCTTCGTAGGTTCGGAATTCGCAGCGGAGGTCTGGTTTGCCGATTCAGCCGCGACCTTCTCGTCATCGCTCTGCGGCGGAATCGGTGAAGGCAGGTCTTTTCGAAGCACCGCCACATAGACGCTTTGCGTGACCGGATGCTCGTCGCTTGTCATGTCCAGCCCTGCGGCGCTCAGACCGGTGTTCGTGCTGGCCAGGAAGTAAAGGTATTTGCCGCTCTTGTCGAATTGCGGATCGCTGCAGTCGCTCATCCCGTCGGTGATCTGCGAGACTTTCTTTGTGCCGAGAGAGTACACGAACACGGCGTTCATCTGGTTCGGCAGCCGCTTTGTGTAGGTGATCCACTGGCTGTCCGGCGACCATGATTCGCTCAGCTCGTTTCCGAATCCCGCACTATATTCGGCGGTGTCGACCTTTACCGGCACGGGATGGTCGATATCGACATACCAGATGTTCAGGAATTTATCGGCGTAGGTAATTTTTTTGCTGTCCGGCGACCACACGGGGCTGTAGTAGAACGCCGGTTTTCCCAGGTTGATGATCTTCGGTGGGTCAAGTCCCTTCTGATCGCGGATGTGCAGCTCATACTCGCCGGATGCGTCAGAGAAATACGAGATCCAACGGCCATCAGGCGACCACGCCGGCTCGCGCTCCGCCACTCCCGGAGTACTTGTGATGTTGCGAATGTCGCCTTTCTCAGCAGGAACCGTCAGGATGTCTCCGTGAGCTTCAAACACGGCGCGCTGACCTGTCGGTGAAATTGCAGCGTTTTGGATCTGATCCGCAACTTTCACCCAGTGCGGGAGCAACTGCGGCATGTCTGCCGAAACAGTGACATGAACCTCATGATCGCTGTGTGATTTCAGATCGTAAAGATGAAGCACGCCGAATTGCGAATAGACAATGGTGCCCGGTCCCGCGGACGCCGACGTGATATCGAAGCCGTGATTATCGATGACGCGCGTGACTTTTTGCGTCTTTGTATCGTATGCGAAGAGAGTGCGGGCCCCGTCGCGGTCAGACAGGAAGTAGACGGTGTCGCCCACCCACATAGGGTTGCCGTCATTCGAATTATTGCGCGGAATCTTTACGACGCTCGAATCGGCCAGGTTGGCGATCCACACTGGCGTCGTCTGGCCTCCCCGATAGCCTTTCCATTCGGGCTCCCATTGAAATATCGGGACGTAGGCGATGTGAGTGTCGTCGGGCGAGTAGGAGCCACCCTCGGCCATCCCAAGCGGAAGCTGCTTCGGGAATCCGCCGCTCACCGGAACAGTGAACAAGTGAGAGGGATCGTTGTCGCTGGTACGCGATGACTGAAAAAGCACGTTTTTCCCGTCGGGCGTCCAGGCAACTGCGTAGTCCGGGCCGGGATGGTAAGTCAGTCGGCGCGGCTCCCCGCCTGTCGACGCAACAACGTAGACGTCAACGTTGCCATCGTAATTGCCGCTGTAGGCGATCGTCGATCCGTCGGGCGAGAAGATTGGCCCGGTTTCGAGATCTGTTCCGGTGACAAGGCGCTGTGCGGCCCCGCCTTCGCGCGGAACCGTCCAGATGTCGCCACCATAGACGAACGCAATTTGAGTTTTGCTCAGCGTTGGGGTTTGCAGAAGCAGCAGCTTCGGTTGAGCCATGGAGAGTGGAACGGCGGCCAGAGCGGCGAGAGCGAACAGTGACAACTTCGCGAAAATTGACCTCACAGACGGGTCCTCCGGAGCATTGCGCCTTCGCGTCAGACGAAAGCACGTTGTTTTTTGAACACGGTGTTACATCGCATGAAAAGCCGGGCCAGTATACGCTGTTCAGAGATCTTTGAGGCGAAATAAATGACCGGGCCGGTTGAATCTGCACCTCTTATGCGGCGGCCGCAGGCGTTAATGGTGAGGGCGCTTTGCGCTTTCGGGCACAGAGATTGCCTGCGGCGGTCGGTTGCCGCATCACGATATACTAAAAAGTTCACACCAAACACGAGAATCTATGAGTACAAAAGCAGAAATTCCTGTAGCGGCGGATTTTTCGGCAGAGGTCCAGGAGTGGATCGAGGCCTTTGACGATGTGATTGTGGCCGAGGGCCCTGAGCAGGGAGCGGAACTGCTGGACGCGCTGCGCAAGCGCGCGCGCCAGGCGGGGTTGGTTCACCAAGGCGAGCTGATCACGCCTTACATGAACACGATTCCCAAGCACGAAGAGGAGCCGTATCCCGGCGACCTGAAGATGGAGCGGCGGGTCGAGTCGTTGATTCGCTGGAACGCGATGGCCATGGTACATGGCCAGAATAAGAAGGACACGGGCATTGGCGGGCACATCTCGACGTATTCTTCGCTGGCCACGCTGCTGGAGGTAGGATTCAACCACTTCTTCCACGCCAGGTATGGCGATCAGCCCGGTGATTTTATTTATTTCCAGGGGCATGCCTCGCCGGGTGTGTATGCGCGCGCGTACCTTGAAGGACGCTTTGACGACCAGCGACTGCTGAACTTCCGCCATGAGCTGCGGGACAAGCCGGGACTTTCGTCGTATCCGCATCCGTGGCTGATGCCCGACTTCTGGCGGTTCCCGACGGTGTCTATGGGCATTGGGCCGCTGAATGCGATCTACCAAGCGCGGTTTATGCGCTACCTAGAGCATCGCGGGCTCGTCCCGCCGACTCCGCGCAAGGTTTGGGCCTTTGTGGGCGACGGCGAGACGGACGAAGTCGATACGCTGGGAGCTCTGTCCGTGGCTTCGCGCGAGAAGCTGGACAACCTGGTCTTCGTAGTGAACTGCAACCTGCAGCGGCTGGATGGGCCGGTGCGCGGCAACAAGCGCATTATCGATGAGCTGGAAGGTATCTTCCGCGGCGCTGGCTGGAATGTGATCAAGGTGATCTGGGGCGGCGATTGGGACAAGCTATTCGAGCGCGACCACACCGGGTTGCTGCTGAAGCGCATGGAAGAGTGCGTGGACGGCGACTTCCAGGCCTACAAGGCGAAGGACGGCGCATACCTGCGGCGGGAGTTCTTCGGGAAGTATCCGGAGCTACTGGAACTGGTGAACGACTACACCGATGAGCAGCTTATCAAGCTGCACCGCGGCGGGCACGACCGGACGAAGATCTTTAATGCCTACAAGAAGGCTGTGGAGCACACCGGCGGACCGACGGTAATTCTGGCCAAGACGGTGAAGGGCTACGGGCTGGGCAGCACGCAGGCCCGGAATGCGTCCCACCAGGAAAAGAAGCTGACGGACGACTCGATTACAGCGTTCATCCATACCTTTGATATTCCGGTGCCGGATGAGCTGGCGAAGCAGGGCAAACCGTGGAAGCCCGCGGATGACGCACCCGAAATCCGGTACATGCAAGAGCGCCGCACGGAGCTGGGCGGCTACATGCCGTACCGGCAGGTACCGCCGATTGATTTCACAGCGCCGGCGCTAGACTATTTTGCGGAGTGGACCGGCGGATCAAAGGGCCGCGCGGTCTCGACCACGATGGGCTTTGTCAGCATTCTGCGCCACTTGCTGAAGGACCCCAAGAACGGCAAGCTGATTGTTCCGATCGTACCCGACGAAGGGCGCACGTTCGGGCTGGAGTCCGCGATCCGGCAGGTGGGCATCTATGCGGCCGAAGGCCAGAAGTACAAGCCGCACGACGTTGACATGATGCTTTATTACCGCGAGGAGCAAGACGGACAGATTCTGGAGGAAGGAATCACCGAGGCGGGGTCGATGGCATCGTTTACTGCTGCGGGAACGTCGTATTCGAACTACGGCGTGCCGATGATTCCGTTTTACATGTACTACTCGATGTTCGGGTTCCAGCGCGTGGGTGACATGATCTGGGCCTTTGCCGATTCACGCGGCAAAGGATTCCTGATGGGTGGTACCGCAGGACGGACGACCATGCTAGGCGAGGGCCTGCAGCACCAGGACGGGCACAGCCATGTGCTGTCCTCCACGGTGCCGACGTGCCTGAGCTACGACCCTGCGTTTGTGTACGAGATAGCGGTGATTCTGCAGGACGGACTGCGCCGCATGTACCAGGAGAACGAGCAGATCTTCTATTACATCACGATGTACAACGAAGACTATGCCATGCCTGAGATGCCGGCGGGTGTGCAGGAAGGCATTGTGCGGGGCATCTACAAGCTGAAGGCCGCTTCCAAGGGCAAGGCCACGGTGCAGTTGTTCGGCAGCGGTCCGATCCTGAACGAGGTTCTGAAAGCGCAGGAAATTCTGGCCGAAAAGTATGGCGTGCAGACGGATGTGTGGAGCGTGACCAGCTACAACGAGCTGCGTCGCGAGGCCATGGCCGTCGAGCGCTGGAACCGGCTGCATCCGGCAGAAGCGGAGAAGACGCCCTACATCCTGACCGCGCTGAACGGCGCGAAGGGGCCGATTATCGCGGCAAGCGACTACATGAAGTCAGTGCCTGATCAACTGGCTCCGTGGCTGCTGAACCGGCTGGTTTCGCTCGGTACCGACGGGTTCGGGCGCAGCGACAACCGCGAACATCTGCGCAGCCATTTTGAGGTGAATGCCGAGTCGGTTGTTGTGGCGACGCTTTCCAAGCTGGCTCGCGACGGCAAGTTTGACGCGGCGAAGGCGCAGAAGGCGATTGCGGAGCTGGGAATCGATCCGGAGAAAGTTGACCCGGCGAAGGCGTAACGCTTTTCCTGGCAGTACTGAGCGTCTGGTGGAGTGATCCCACAGGCGCTTTTCTTTGCGCGAATGAAAATGGGTGATATGGCTCAGGCCAGTGCTTCGGCTTCTTCGATGGCCGGAGCGAGGGTAAATACACGATCGGCGCGGGTAATCTTGAAGAGATCGAGGATGCGATTGCTGGCTTCCGCAGTAACAACTTCTCCACCACGGCGGCTGGCTGAAACATGGCAGTTGATCAGAACGCAAGGCCAGAGGAGTCCATCCAGGGGACGCCAGAGATGTCGAAGATAAGTGAGGGTGTGGCGCTCTTTATTGAGCTGATCCTGCAGGTCGAACATGGCATTGAGGACGAGAGGCCCAGTGAAACAGTAGATTCGCGTGGACGTCTTGCGCCCCGGAAGTGATTCATAGCTAAACGATTCGTTGATCATTACGGATGCGCCGAATCCAGCGGATTGCGAAAGAAGGTTACAGTTGTGTGAATCGTGTGTTCGGGTCTGCAGATGGCCGTATGATGATGGGAAGACCCCCATCCTGCCGGAGGAAGATTGCTCTACTGGCTGCTTTATCAGAAGCTGTTTCCCTACTTCAGACCCTTTCGCATCTTCCGGTATCTGACGTTCCGCACAGCCTTTGCCACGATCACAGCGATGTTAATTGCGCTGTTTGTGGGACCATACGTGATCGAAAAGCTGCGCGAGTTCCAGATAGGGCAGTACATTCGCGAAGAGGGCCCGAAGGAGCACCAGAAGAAAGCGGGAACACCCACGATGGGCGGGGTGCTGATCTGTATCGCCATTCTGCTGCCCACGCTGCTGTGGTCGGACTTGACGAATCCCTTTGTGTGGCTGGTGATGGGGTCGACGCTGATGTTTGGCGCGATCGGCTTTGCGGATGACTACATCAAAGTGGTGCACCGCAGGAACCTGGGGCTGACCGGCCGGGCGAAGCTTGGGGCGCAGTTTCTGGTTTCAGCGGGGATCGCTATTGCCTTGCTCGTTTTGCAGGCCCAGGGGGAGTATTCGACGCAACTCACGGTGCCTTTTTTGAAGCGGCTGCACCCGCATCTTTCACTGGGGTTTCTGACGCATATTCCACATTTTGCCCTGATCGCCTCCCTGCCGTTTGTGCTCTTCGTGGTGCTGGTGATCGTGGGGTCGAGCAACGCGGTCAACCTCACCGACGGGCTGGATGGGCTCGCCATCGGTTGCACGATTATTGCGGCCGGCGCGCTGACGGTGCTGACCTATGTGAGCAGCAACATCGTGCTCTCGGATTACTTGGAGCTGCAGCGCATGTCGATGGTATCCGAGGTGACCATCTTCTGCGGATCGATGGTGGGCGCCAGTATTGGGTTCCTTTGGTACAACGCGCATCCTGCGGAGGTTTTTATGGGAGACGTGGGGTCGCTGGCGCTCGGCGGGGCGATCGGCACTGTGGCCGTGGTGATCAGGCAGGAGCTGCTTTTGCCATTTATCGGTGGAATATTTGTGATCGAGGCGCTCTCGGTAATTCTGCAGGTGGGGAGCTACAAGCTGCGGAAGAAGCGGATTTTCAAGATGGCTCCGCTGCACCACCACTTTGAATTGCTGGGGTGGTCAGAGTCGAAGGTGATAACACGGTTTTGGATCGGGGCACTGGTGTTTGCACTCTTTGCACTCACGACGCTGAAGCTGCGATAGAAGCCGGGTTCTGCACAGCTGCGGACGTGAAACAATGGCCTGTCCGGGCTGTAATGTGAAGGCAGCGGAACGGCGCAGGAGCCGCATAGACTCGAAAGCATGGAACTCAAGGGCAAAAAAGTACTTGTCGTGGGCCTGGGGAAGTCAGGCCTTGCGGCTGCGTTGTTTCTGCGCCGCAGGGGTGCTCAGGTCACCGTTTCGGATGTGCGAAGCGCCGAAGCGCTCGCCCGTGACATTCCGGCACTGCTTGAAGAGGGAATTATGGTCGAGGCCGGAGGCCACGGGCTGCTGACCTTCCGCCGCCAGGACTTGATCGTGGTGAGCCCTGGGGTTCCGCTGGATACTCCGGAACTGGTGCAGGTGAGGAACTTCGGACTTCCGATCATGGGGGAACTGGAGCTGGCGGCGAGGTTTTTGAGGGGAAAAACCATGGCCATTACCGGATCCAACGGTAAGACGACAACGACGAGTTTGTGTGGGGAGATTATGGCCCGGGGAGGCCTGAATGTGCAGGTCGGCGGGAATATCGGTGTGCCTGTGATTTCACTGGTGGATGGTTCACGTGAGGACGGATGGTCGGTGTTGGAAGTGTCGAGTTTCCAGCTCGAGACAACGGGGCAGTTTCACCCGGAAATTGCGGTGATCCTGAACATCACCCCTGACCACCTTGACCGTCACGGGAGTTTCGAGAACTACATAGCGGCGAAGGAAAGGATTTTTGCGAACCAGACGGCAGACGATGCACTGATCTTGAATGCGGACGATGACGCAGCGAAGCGCTGCGCGGCCCGGGCAAGATCGCGGGTGTTCTGGTTCAGCCGGGCACAGATTGTGCGCCAGGGAGCATTCGTGCATGAGGGCGAGATCATGTTTCGTGCCGGTGAGCACCAGGCGGCGGAGACGATTCTCGCGGTCGATGAGATTTCGCTGAAGGGTGAGCACAACGTGGAGAACGTGCTCGCGGCGGTGTGCGCTGCCCGTCTTGCAGGCGTGCCGGCGGAGGCGATTCGGGACGCGGTGGAGAAGTTCAAGGCTGTCGAGCATCGGCTGGAATTTGTGGCCAGCGTTGACGGAGTGGATTATTACAACGACTCAAAAGCGACGAACGTAGATGCGGCGATGAAGGCCATCGCGGCATTTCCGAGCGGGATCCATTTGATTCTTGGGGGTAAGGACAAGAATTCAGACTATACGCTGATGCGCCCCTTGCTGGAGTCGCGGGTGAAGGCAGTCTATACGATCGGCTCCGCGGCGGAGAAGATTGAAGGGCAGATCAAAGGAGCCGCGCGGACAGTCCATTCCGAGACACTGGAGGCGGCCGTGACAGCGGCAGCCAATGCGGCTGAATCGGGAGACGTGGTGTTGCTGGCGCCCGCGTGTTCGAGCTTTGACCAGTTCGAGAACTATGAGCACCGCGGGAGAGTCTTTAAGGAGCTTGTGCTGGCGCGGACCGGTTCAGGCGAACGGAAGAGCGCCTAGGCCCCAAGATGGCAAAGCGCGTCGGAGTGGACAAATGGCTCTTTGGGGCCACGCTGATCCTGGTCGTCATCGGCCTGCTGA
>Ga0335074_10005586_pt1 | contig 17409 bp, 16 predicted proteins | sample Lox_Sample_23_FD_206715 | JGI IMG/M metagenome (GOLD analysis project Ga0335074, IMG submission 206715) | Soil microbial communities from Loxahatchee National Wildlife Refuge, Florida, United States - Lox_Sample_2.3 | ecosystem: Environmental > Terrestrial > Soil > Wetlands | place: USA... | reverse complement strand
CCAGCTGCAGCCGCAGCGGGTCGGTGGCGGCCATGGCCGGCACGATCACCTGGAGTCGCTCCAGCGGCAAGGTCCCCGCGGGCAGCGCGGCCTGCGCGCCCCGGCCCGCGGCCAGCGCGGCGGGGGTCGCGCGCCACGATGCTTGTCGCGGGGCCGGCTCGGGCGGTCCGGGGGGACGGGTGCCGGCGGGAGCGCGGGCGTCGCTGGCCGTGCGGGCGTCGCGGGCGGGCTGGGGGGCGCGGGCGGGCTCGGGGGCGGGGAGGTCGCCGGTCCAGAGCAGTTCGGCGACGTCTTCGAAGGTCCGGCTGGTGGCGAGCCGGATGACGTCCAGGCCGCGGTAGCGGAGCCGGTCGCCGGTGATCTCGGTGATGGCCGACTCGACGGTGATGTCCGCGACCCCGGCCGGACGCCGGGGACGACCGCGCCGGGCCAGTCGCTCGACCTCCTCGGCGTCGAACAGGCTGGTCCGGCCGTCGGGGGCGCGGTCCCGGCGCAAGACGCCGCGGCTGACGTAGGCGTAGAGCGTAGCGGGCTTGACGCCGAGCCGCCGCGCCGCCTCGGTCGCGGTCAGGAACTCGGTCACGGGGATGGCACCCGGCCAGCGGTCAGAAAGTCGGTCATGTGCGCCTACGCTCCGCTCGGCGTTGAATTTAATCAATGTTGACTGGATTAGTCCGCACGGTCAATCTTGATTTATGCCATCAATCCACTTTCTCGACGTGACCAACCGGGATGGGGTGCAGACCGCACGCACCGGGCTGTCGAAGTTCGGCAAGGTCATGGTCAACTTCTACCTGGGACGCCTGGGCGTGGCGCAGTCCGAGATCGGGTTCCCGTTTCTGTTCCACGAGGTGCCGTACGTCCGGGCCTGCCTGGCGCTGGCCGAAGCGGGGGCGTTCGGGGACCTCCGGCTGTCGGGCTGGTGCCGGGCGGTACCCGCGGACGTCGAGGCGGCGGTGGCCGTGACCGGGCCGGACGGGCTCGGCCTGCGCCATTACAACGTGTCGATCTCCACCTCGGACCAGATGATCGCCCACAAGTTCCGCGGCAAGCTGGACCGTACCGCGATCATCGACGAGATGACCGCGGCCGTCGCGGTGGCCAGGGCCGCCGGGGCCGAGACGGTCGGGGTCAACGCCGAGGACGGGTCGCGGACCGACGACGGCTACCTGCTGGAGTTCGCCACCGCGGCGCGTGAGGCGGGCGCGTCGCGGGTGCGGTACTGCGACACCATCGGCGGGGACTCCCCCGGCCGGATCAGGGAGCGGTTCGCCAAACTGGCCGCCGCGATCGGTATCCCGGTCGAGACCCACTGCCACAACGACCTGGGCATGGCCGTGGCCAACTCGGTGTCCGGGGCGCTCGGCGACCTGGACGCCGGGCAGGACGCGTGGGTCAACACCTGCGTGAACGGGATCGGCGAGCGGGCCGGCAACGCCGACCTCCTGTCGTGCATCCTGGCTTTTTCGTACGGATTCGGAATATCCGAGTCGGTGGTTATTGGCGACCGGCTGGACCCGTCGTGGGCCCGGCGGTTCGCGCTGTGGGCGTCGTACGCGTTCGGGCAGCCGCTGCCGCCCGCCTGGCCGGGCGTGGGCCGCAACGCGTTCGCGCACGAGTCGGGCATCCACGCCGACGGGGCGCTGAAGGACCGTGGCAACTATGAGCTGTACGACGACTCGGCGCTCGGGCCGTTCCCGGCCGACTGGTACGCGCGCGAGGGCCGGGTGGTGCTGACCGGCGAGTACGGCGGCAAGGCCGGGTTCCGGCACGTGCTGGACGGGCTGGCCGTTGAGGTGCCGGCGGACGCTGAGGATCTGGTGTTCTCGCTGGTCCAGCTGTGCGCTTCGGCGACCGGCAAGCCGCTGACCGACGACGAGCTGCGGCTGATCGCCGGATACCCGCACCAGCTGGCCCTGCTGTTCCCCGGCCTGCTCGGCTAGGTCGGCTAGGGGGTTCAGGGCGCCGGTGCGGGTACCCGGTTCGCGCTCGGTCTTCAGGCCGCCGCGGCCAGGCCGGGCGCGCCGTCGGCGCGGTCTTGCGCCGCCTCGTCGGTCGCGGCCCGTCTGGTCATCGCGGCCACGGGGACGTGGGCCGTGCTGGCCGCGGACGCGATACGGCGCCCCAAGGTCGGGCACGGGAGGTTGGATCTGACTTGGCTGCACACGCTCACCCGGCGGGGGCCGGGCGGGGGCCGCGCCTCGGCCGGGGGGCGAGAAGGGCGAGCCGGGGGCACGCACCGCGGTCCGTTCGGGATAATTTGCCCTTGTGAAGGTCTTCATCTCGTTCGACATGGAAGGCGTGGCGGGGATCGTCGACTGGTCCCAGTGCCGCGCGCCGGGCCAGCCGTACGAGGAGGGGCGGCGGCTGCTGCTGGGCGAGGTCAACGCGGCCATCGACGGGGCGATCGCGGGCGGGGCGACGGAGATCGTCTGCAACGACTCGCACGGGACGATGAACAACCTGGACCCGGCCGAGTTGCACGGGCAGGCCGTCTACGTGTCCGGGCGGCACAAGCCGCTGTACATGATGCAGGGCCTGGACACCACCGCGGACCTGGTGTTCATGGTCGGCTACCACGGGTCCATCTCGGGTGAGAGCTCCGTGCTGTCGCATACGTACAACCCCGCGGTGGTCTCGCACGTGTCGCTGAACGGGACGCGGGTGGGTGAGAGCGGGATCAACGCGCTGGTCGCGCTGGCCTGCCAGGCGCCCGTCGGGCTGATCACCGGGGACCAGCAGACGATCGCCGAGGCCGACCCGTTCATGCCCGACGCCGAGCGCGTGGTGGTCAAGGAGTCGTTCACCCGGTTCGGCGCGTCCAACCTGCACCCGGAGGTAGCTCGGGAGATGATCGCCGACGGGGCGCGGCGGGCCGTGGAGCGGGCGGGCGCCGAACCCTCGGAGGTCTGGGAGATCGCCGCCTCGTCCTCGTCCTCGTCCTCGGGCGAGAGCGAGAGCGAGAGCGAGGACGGACCCGAGCCGGCCGTGCTGCGGCCGCCGGCCATCTCGTTGCCCGCCGCCCTCGAGGTGCATATGCAGACGGCGGACATGGCCGAGGTGGCCTCGTGGGTGCGCGGCGTGGAGCGGACCGGCGTGCGGGCGGTGAGCATCAGCGGGGAGGATCCGCTGGCGATATTCCGGTCGTTCGTCGGGCTGACCTACATCACGCGGGTTTCGGAGGGGCGCTGAGGGCGGGCTGGCGCAGGCCGGTGATAAGCATGCCGATCAGGCGGTCATAGCTGGTATCCAGGTCCTCGGCGAGCTGGAACGCGCCGGCGGCCTGCAGCGAGGCGAAGCCGTGCGCGGCGGCCCGGACCGCGCGGGTGGCGTGGATCGCGTCGTGGCCCTCGATGCCGTAGCCGCGCAGGACGGCGAGGATCACCTCGACGATGCGGGTGCCCGCAGCGGCCAGGTCGGGGTCGGGGGCCGGCTGCTGCGGGAGCGCGGCGTACCGGTTGGGGTAAGCGAGCGCGTAGTCCCGGTAGGCGATCATCAGGGCCCGCAGGGCGTCATCCTGGCTGCGGCCCAGGACGGCCGTGGTCAGGCGGTCGGCCAGGTCGTTCATGGACCGGACCGCGATCAGCCGGCGTAGGGCGTCCAGGCTGTCGATGTGCTTGTACAGCGAGGGAGTGGCCACTCCGGTCACAGCGGCCACCGCGGCCAGCGTGACCCCCTCCGGTCCGGCGGTGTCCAGCAGGCCGATCGCCGCGTTGACGACAGCGTCGGGAGAAAGGCCGGCCCGGGGCATTAAGGCACGCCCGGATTCAGGTGGGCGAGCCGGCGGCGGCACCGGTGACCTGGTCGCGGCCCCAGCGGGCCAGCGTGGCCTCCCAGTCCAGCGGCAGGGTCATGCCGCCGTTGGCCAGCTCCGCCTCCCAGTCGTCGGCGGGCACCCGCCACAGCACCTCGAACTCGATGCCGCTCGGGTCCTTGGCGTACAGCGACTTGGATACCCGGTGGTCGCTCTCCCCCACCAGCGCCCCGGCCGCCAGCAGCCGGGCCCGGGCGTCAACCAGGTCCCCCAGCGTGCCGACCTCCCAGGCCAGGTGGTAGAGCCCCGGGCGGTCCGGCTGATCGGGCGCGTGACCGGTGCCGATCTCGAACAGGCCGAGGTCGTGGTCGTTGGCCGAGTCCGGGGCGCGCAGGAACGCGGCACGGCCAGGGATCTCCATCCGGACCTCAAAGCCGAGGGTCTGCCGGTAGAAGTCCACGGTGCGCTGCAGACCGTGCACGTATAGAACAGCGTGGTTGAGGCGGCGGACGGCCATCGGCGCTTCCTCTCCTGAATGGGCTACTGAACTATGGAATTCCCGGCGGGGGCCCGGTCATTCCCTGCTCAGCCCCCGTTATTTAGGCCCCGGTTATTTCGGCACCCGGTTATTTCGGCACCGTGGCCGCGGCCGACGGCGGGACGGGCCGGGGCTCCGGGACGGGCCGGGGCTCCGGGACGGCGGGCGTGAGGCCGGTGTAGGACGCGGGACCGGTATAGATGGTACGGGGACGCAACGGGGCGCTGCGGGCATACTCCTCCATGGCGTGCGCGATCCAGCCCGCGGTCCGGGCCACGGCGAAGATCGCCTCGCCCGCGCCGGGGATCATGCCGGCCACGCTGACCAGGGTGGCCAAGGCGAAATCGATGGTCGGCTCGGGCAGGGCGCGACGGCGGGTCTCGGCCAGCACCGCGTCGGCGACCGCGTACCGGACGGACCGCGGGGCCGCCTTGCGGGTCAGGTCGAGCAGCACCGTGGCCCGCGGGTCGGCCCGCTGGGCACCGGTGTCGAAGGTGCCCAGGCCGGGGATCCGCTCACCCCGGCGCAGCAGGTCGCCGACCACCCGGACCGCGTCGGCGGGCTCCCGGGCGGCCGCGAGCATTGTCTCGGCGCCGAGGGAGGCGCCGCCGTAGGCCACCGCGTGCCGGGGGCTGGCGTGCATGGCTCCGCCCAGCGCGCCGAGACCGGTGGCCACCACCGCGTACGGATCGGCGCGGACCGAGGCGGCCATCCGGGCCGCGAACGTGGACGCGGCCATTTCGTGGTCGGCGAGCAGGGCCATCGCCGCGCGCAGCGCGCCGAGCAGGCCCGGGTCGGGCCGTTTGGGGCAGATCTTGTACCAGAACCGCCCGGCGATGCCGCCTTCGGCCAGCCGCGCGGACGGGACGGCGGGCAGGGACCCGGTGGCCGGCGAGCCGGGATCGGGCAGGCAGTCGATCATCCCGGCGATGATGGTGCGGCCCGCCGCGATGACCGCGGGCGGGTCCAGGTGCAGGCGCAGCGGGTCGGTGGCGGCCATGGCCGGCACGATCACCCGCAGCCGTTCCAGCGGCAGCGTCCCTTCCGGCAGCGCGGCCTGCGCCCCGGTGCCGGCCGCCACCGCCTCGGCGGTCGCCGCCCAGGTTCCGTCCCGGCTGAGGCCGCCGGTCCACAGCCAGGCGGCCACCTCTTCAAAAGGGCGCCACAGCGCGAGCTTGGTCACCTCCATGCCGCGGTAGCGGATCCGCCCGTCCGCGACCTCGGTCAGCTCGGATTCGATGACGAAGTCCGCGGTGCCCGCTGCCCGGCGCGGTTCGCCGCGCTGTCCCCGCCCGGCCAGGCGCGCGACCTCGTCGGCCTCGAACAGGCTGCTCCGCCCATCCTCGCCGCGCCGCCGCGCGAGCATCCCCCGGCTCACATAGGCGTACAGCGTGGCCTGCTTGACCCCCAGACGCTGCGCAGCCTCGGCAGCGTTGATCCACTCCCCCATGGTGCAAGACCATAGCGGCCGGTGATCAACGTTGACGGTATTACTACAGCGTGTCGTAGTACTTAGGGTCAGCTCAGGGGTGAGCGGGCTCGGTCGCAGCGGCTAGCCGAGCTGCCCGCGCCGCCGACGGCGGATCTCGCGGTACCGGCGCCGCTGCGATTCGTCGAGCATCAGCCAGGCAGTGGTCGGGACCGCGATGGCCACGACGATGAGCGCGAATGCCAGCCACCAGGGGATGAACCCCAGCAGGATCAGGCCGACGACGACCCCTCCGATACCCCACTTCAGGTGCGGTGACATGCTGACTCCGTTCATCCATCCCGGGCTGGGCCCCGGGAAGGCCCCGTATGAAAGCCCCGGGCCGGCCCGGCTTCTTCTAGCTTATAGCGCGCTGGCGCATCCGGCAGATCTTGTCCGCCCGGACATCGGGAGGCGGAGTACGCTGCGGCCATATGTGATCACGAACCGCTTCATCAACCCGCTTTGACCGACCCCATGGGAGGGCGCCGTGACGATGGCGATGCCGGTGGAGCCCGAGGCCAACGAGCTGCTGAGCCGCAGTCCGCTCGCCCTGCTGATCGGCATGGTGCTCGACCAGCAGGTCCCGCTGGAGCGCGCTTTCAGCGCGCCGCTGGACCTGGTCCGGCGGCTCGGGCACGAACCCACGGTGACTGAGCTAGCCGAGTTCGACCCGGTAGCATTGGCCGGGATTTTCTCCGAACGGCCCGCCCTGCACCGCTACCCGAAGGCCATGGCCGGCCGCGTCCAGGACGTGGCCCGGCTGATCGTGGACCAGTACGACGGCGAGCCCGAGCGCCTGTGGACGACGGCCGGGACGGGCGACGAGCTGCTGAAGCGGGTCTCGGCGCTGCCCGGGTTCGGCGCGCAGAAGGCGAAGATCTTCGTGGCCCTGCTGGGCAAGCAGTTCGGGGTGCGGCCGCCGGGATGGCGGGAGGCGGCCGGGCCGTTCGGGGCCGAGGGCTCGCACCTGTCGGTGGCGGACATCTTTGACGCCGATTCGCTGGCCCGGGTGCGCTCGTACAAGCAGGAGCTGAAGGCCGCGGCCAAGGCGGCCAAGGCGCCGGCGTCCTAGGCTCGGGGCTTAATGGGGCTTATGGAGTCGTTCATCGACGAGCTGCCCAAAGTCGAGCTGCACCTGCACCTGGTGGGATCCGCGTCGGTCCCGACGGTGCTGGAGCTGGCCCAGCGGCACCCCGGGGAGGCCGTGGTCCCGCGGACCGAGGCGGAGCTGCGGGCGTTCTACGGGTTCCGGGACTTCCCGCACTTCGCCGAGGTGTACGGGGCGGTCAGCGCGCTGGTCCGCGAGCCCGCCGACATCGCCGCGCTGGTGACCGGTGCGGCGCGCGACCTGGGCGGGCAGAACGTCCGCTACGTCGAGCTGACCGTCACCCCGCACACGTTCACCAAGGAGGGCATGCCGGCCGCCGAGGTCACCGAGGCGCTGGACATCGGCGCCGCCGCGGCGCGCCGCGAGCACGGCGTCCGCTTCGGCTACATCTTCGACATCGCGAGCGAGTACGGCGGCGAGGCCGCACGGGCCACCCTGGACCATGCGCTGACCCAGCCGCCGGAGGCGCTGACCGGGTTCGGGCTGGCCGGCATCGAGCAGGCCCGGCCTGCGCACCGGGACGTGTTCCGCGAGGTGTTCGCGGCGGCCATCGCGGCCGGATTGCACAGCGTCCCGCACGCGGGCGAGATGTCGGGCCCGGAGACGATCTGGGAGGCGCTGAACGGCCTGCGGGCCGAGCGGATCGGGCACGGGATCAGCTGTTTGGCCGATCCGGCCCTGGTGGCCTACCTGCGCGAGACCCAGGTCCCGCTCGAGGTGTGCCCGACGTCCAACGTGTGCACCAAGCAGGTGCCGGACCTGGCCTCGCATCCGCTGCCCCGGCTGCTGGCCGAGGGCCTGTTCGTGACGCTGAACAGCGACGACCCGCCGATGTTCGGCACGTCGCTGACGCAGGAGTACCGGCGGGCCGCCGCAGAGCTCGGGCTCAGCCGCGACCAGCTGGCTGACCTGGCCCGGAACGGGGTGCGGGCCTCGTTCCTGGACGCCGCGGCCAAGCGGGCCCTGCTCGGCGAGATCGACGAAGTGGCCGCGGGCTCGTCCGGGGGTTAGCTCGCGGCGCCTGGCTCGCGAAGCTAGGCGCCGGCCGCGCGGGCGATCTCGACCCGGGAGCGCAGGCCGGTCTTCTGCAGGATGTGCGAGACGTGGGTCTGCACGGTGCGGGGCGAAACGAACAGCCGGGTGCCGATCTCCCGGTTGGTCAGGCCGTCGCGGACCAGGGCGGCGATCCGGTTCTCGGTCGCGGTGAGGCTGGCCCAGCCGAAGTCGGTGTCGCGGTGCGCCTCCCGGGAGCCGCGGCGCAGGCCCAGCGCCCGCAGCCGCCCCAGGGCCCGGTCCCGGTCGGGCGCGGCGCCCATGCGCTGGTAGCCGGCCAGCGCCGCGTCCAGGGCGGCGGCGGCCCGGTCACGGTCTCCGGCGGCGGCCGCCGCGCAGGCTAGTTCCTCGCGGGCGAACGTCTCGGCGGTCAGGCGGCCGGCGCCGGCCAGGTTCGCCGCGGCGGCCTCGATCGCGTCGGGGTCGGCGGTGAGCATGCCGGTGACCAGGCGCGCCACCACGGGCGGGCAGAACGCGGGCACGTCCTCGCCGAGCTGGCCGGCCAGGCGTCGGTCCATCCCGGCCAGGGCGACCCGGGTCACGTCCGGGGCCAGCTCCGCGGCCCAACGGTCCGGGTGGCCGCGGACCGCGGACCACAGCGTCCTGGCCAGCGTGCCCGCCTCGCGGATCGATCCCTCGGCTTCCAGCACGGCCAGTTCGGCCCAGCCGGGCCGGTCGTGGCCGAACTGCAGTGGCAGACCGCGGTGCCGGAAGGATTCCAGGCGCGCCCGGGCCGGACCGGTGCGGCCGCGATGCGCGTCGATGTAGGACCGGACGCCGACCGGCAGCGAGATCCAGCCGGTATCGGTCTCCTCGGCCCGCTCCAGCGCCGCGTCCAGCTCCGCGACCGCGCCGTCCCAGTCGCCGGCGACGAGCGCGATCCCGCCCGCTACGAAGCCGAGGAACGGGTCGACCCACCCGGCCTGCCGTTCGGCGCTCAGCTGCCGGGCCCGGTCCAGGGCGGCCTGCGCGGCGGCGGGGCCGGACGCAGCCAGCTCGAACACGGCCGGCATGGACAGGGACGAGGAGCGGGCCCGCAGGCTGCGCGGATCGCCGGTCAGGGCCTCCCTGGCCTGGATGACCGCCAGCGCCTCCTCCGGCCGGCCCGCCAGGAACGCGGTGCAGGCCACGGTGGCCAGGAGATTGGCCTCGGCGTCGCGGTCGCCGGCCGCCACGTAGCGAGCCATCATCGCGTCCAGTTCGGCGGCGGGCGGAGGCTGCCCGGCCTGGACCAGGAGCCAGGCCCGGGTGCCCTCGAGCTGACGGCGGGTGGTGTCGGGGAGCGCGGGGATGGCAATGGTCCGGTCGATCACGGCCAGCGCCGCGCCGAGATCCGCCCGGTTGGCCAGCGACCGGATCAGGATCACCTGCATCGTCGCGGCCACCGCGGGATCGGTGACGGTCATGATCCGCTCGCGGATCAGCGTTTCCGCCGCCAGCCCGCTGCCCCCGTGGAACAGGGCGTCCGCGTGGTCCAGCAGCATTTTCTCGGGCACGTCAGCGACGCCGACGGCGTCCACCTCGTCGAGCAGGTCGGCGGTGACCTCAGGCGCATACCCGCGGGTGGCCTCGACCGCCTCGTGCAGGGCGCTCGCGAGCGCCGGGTCACCGCCGGTGCCGGCGGCCCGCAGCAAATGATCCGCGACCAGGCTCGGCCGGTAGCCCGCCGCCGTGAGCACCGCCGCGACCCGCCGGTGCAAGGCCCGGCGCTGGGCGTCGCCCAGCTCGCCGTAGAGCACTTCCCGGAACAGGTCGTGGCTGAAGCCGAACGTGCCGGCCGGGTCGCGCCGGACCAGGCCCGACGCCATGGCCCGGGCCAGCGGCTCGTCCAGGGCCTCCCCCGCATCCCCCGCCTCTCCTGCCTCCCCCGCTTTGGGCAGCACGCTGGCCAGGTCGTCGGCGCCGACCTCGGTTCCCCACACCGCAAGCGCGGCCAGTACGTCCCGGGCGGGCTGGTCCAGCTGCCCGAGATTGGCCCGGATGACCTCCTGCAGGCCGGTGCCGTGCAGGTCGAGCTCGAACCGGGCCTCGACCGAATCCGGCCCGGTTTCGGTCAGGGCGCCCGCCTCCTGGTAGGCGCGCAGCAGTTCGGCCACGAAGAGCGGATTGCCGGCGGCCAGCCCGAGGACGCGGCGCAGCAGCGGGCCGGGCCAGCGGCCGGTCCGGTCGTATACCAGCCGTTCGACCATCATCCGGCCCATGGGCGGCAGCCGCAGCCGGACCTCAGCCTGCCGGATGAGCATGGCCAGCGGCTCGCGGGACGGGTCCGGACGGGTGCTGACGAGGACGGCCAGCGGCAGGCTGCGGCTGGCCCACACCAGACGGCGGAGCAGGGTCAGCGTGGCGGCGTCCAGGTTGTGCGCGTCGTCGGCCCACAGCACGACCGGGCCGTCGGCGCACAGCTGGTCGACGCGGTCGAACGCCGCGTCACCGGGATCCCCGCCGCGCGCCAAGGCCAGGTCACCGAGCAGCGGACCGACGCCGGCGAACGGGTCGTTGCGCCGGCCCGGCTCCCCGGCCGTGCGGAGGATCTTCGCCGCTCCGGGCGGGACGGAGTCGATGATCGTCCGGGTCAGGAAGGTCTTGCCGAGGCCGGCCGCGGCCTCGATGACCACGCTGGCTCCGGCTGGCGTACGCCGCTGCACCACGCCCAGGACCAGATCGTGTGCGGCACGTTCGACTGCGGCGCGATCCGGCGCCGGTGACCGGCCGCTGGGTGCATCCGTCACTTATCGAGCATAGTTCGCGACTTAAGCCTCCGGCGCTGGCGGCGCAGCTGGGCGCCCAGGACCGGGCTGGCGATCCAGAACACCCAGGCGTAGGTGGTGACGAAGAAGAGCGGGATCGATACTCCGAAGCCGGCCATCACCAGGTAGGACTTCCTGGCCAGGCTGGCCGAGATCGGGGCCGGGATGTCGGCCAGCTGGTGGGAGTTCATGTGCCGGAGCATCGCGTACACGGTGCCCGACTCGAGCAGCTGCAGCAGCGCGTAGAAACCGAACCGCAGGGCGTGGGTCGCGAGGTTCTGGCCGCTGACCACGAGCAGCCTGGTCGCGAACGGGTTGAGCACGATGCTCAGCAGCCACCAGATGTTGATCGCCCGCAGCCGCCCGTCGACGCGTTTGGCGTAGGCGAACAGCTCGTGGTGGTCGCTCCAGGCCGCGGCGATCACCACGAAGCTGATCAGGAACGCGGCGTAGTGACCGTCGTCGTGCTCCGCCGACTTCCAGAACGCCGTGACGGTGCCGCCGGTCGGCACCGGCAGGTCGATGGCGAGCAGCGTGATCGCGATGGCCACGACCGCGTCGGAAAAGAACGTCAGGCGCTCGGCCGCGCGCGCATCGGTCTCCACCTCGTCATCGGGCACCAGCCGATCATCTCGCGGCTGGCGCGGCCGGGGACAACCGGATCAGGCCGATATCACCGTGCCGCTGTCTCCGGACAGCACCTGCTGCGGGATCTGGCCGAACGTGTACTGGGCCGGAGCCGACCCCGGCACCAGCGTGAACGTCCAGATGACGTCGAACCGGTCACCGGGCCAGGGCTGCGGGATGACCGTGCCCGGCACGGTCGGCAGCGACGTGGCGATGGCCGGGATATGGTCGTGCTCCCAGCAGATCAGGACCACGCCGGAGCAGCTGCTCACCACGCTGGCGGCGAGCTGCGGTTCGCTGCCCTCGGCGAAGTCGGACACGATGGCCACGCCGAGCCGGTCGGACAGGGCTTCGATGGTCTGGTAGGTGCGGTGCACGGCCGTCTTGTCCGCGCTGCCGTAGGACGGCGAGAGCAGCGTCCCCGGCGTGCGCAGCCCGGCCTGCAGCGGACCGAGGGCGGGGTCGAACAGGACGGCGAGCGCGCCCGAACGCTGCCAGCCCCGGGGCAGCACGGAATGCGGGTCCTGATTGCCCTGGAAGTCGACGCCGAACGGTGCGGCCGGCGCGGGTGCCGCCTGCCCGGGGGCGGTGGCCGGCGGGTCGGCGGGCTTCTCGCCGTGGCGGATGACGTAGATGATGTCCGGGGGCGGGGTGGCGGCTGGCGATGTCATGGACTTCAGTGTGCGACGCCACGATGGGTGACGGGTAGGGTTTTGCCCAGGTAACGGAAGCGCGGGGTAAATGACCAGCCAGGCGGGCACGACGGGTCACGCGGGGCCACCGGAGGAAGCGGCGCACCCGCGCCGCGACCGGACGCCCGGCGCCGCGCCGCGCCTGGCTCTCGGCCAGGCCTGGCCGCTGGTCCTGCCGCTCGCGCTGCTGATCATCCTGGGGCTGGCCGGGCTGCGCGGTTCGGTGGTGACGCCGAAGTGGAACGGGCCGCTGCGGCACGAGGGGCCGGTCATCGGCCTGGTGCTCGAGGTGGTCCTCGGGTTCCTGCTCGTGCTCACGCTGCGGCGCCGGGCCGCGGCGGCGCGCGCGGCCACGGCCAGCGGCGTCGAGGTCCACGACGTGGCGGCCAAGCTGCGCGCGGTGCTCACGTTCGTGCTCGGGGCCGGGATGATCGCCGTGGCGGTGGCCATCATCGTCACCCTGCACCTGCACGCGTTCTCCTCGCACGTGTACACGTTCAAGCCGTCCCCGGTCAAGATCAAGGTGAAGCCGGGACAGAAGCTGAACCCGGGACCGCAGGGCACCTCCCACTTCCCCCTGGCCGCCTTCCTGTACGGCCTGCTTGTCGTGGTGCTGGCCGCCGCGGTGGCGCTCAGCGTGTGGTGGTCCCGGCGGTTCGCACCGTCGCTGCGGGCCAGGCACGACGACTACATCGCCGAGGACCCCGAGGACCTGCGGGAAGCGGTGGAGTCGGGCCGTTCGGCGTTGCGCATGGTCGATGACGCGCGAGCGGCGATCATCGCCTGCTACGTGGCGATGGAGGCCAGCCTGGCCCAGCGCGGCGCCGCCGACACGCCCGACGAGCTACTGGCCCGCGTGACCAAGAGCGGCCTGGTGCGCGGGACCGCGGCGGCCCGGCTGACCGCGCTGTTCTACGAGGCCAGGTTCTCCAGCCATCCGCTGGGCCGCGGCCAGCGCGACGCGGCCGAGCAAGCCCTCGACGAGCTCGCCGCGGCGCTGCCCTCGCCAGCGGAGCCTTCGCAATCCGGGCCCTCGCCAGCGGAGGCGAGCCCGTGACGCGGCCGGGAAAGACGCTGCCGGAGAAGGAGACCCGGGACGACGGGGGCATGGTGAGCCCGTGGCGCGGCACCGCGCCCGAGCTTCTCATCGCGGCCGCCGCCGTGGCCGCAGCCGCCGTGGCCGCCTACGCGACGGCCGGCTGGGCGGGCCTGGCGGTGGTGGCCGTCGCGGCCGGGGCGGGCGCGATGGTCCTGCTGCGAGCACTGCTGCCGCAGCTCACGCCGGACACGGCGCGAAAGGCCCAGGAAAAGCCGCGGGCCCGCACGCTGACCGGCTACTCGCACCGCAGGTTCGTCGTGCGCACCGCGACGACCAGCCGGAACTACTACGACAGCGAGCTGCGGCCGGTGCTGGAGCATTTGCTGGCGGCCCGGCTGGCCGAACGCCACGGCGTGCACCTGTACCAGGATCCGGAAGCGGCGCGCCGGGTGCTGTGCCGCAACCCGCGCGACCGCGGCCTGTGGGACTGGATCGACCCGGCCACCCGGCCGGAGAACCCGACCCGGGCCGGGCAGGACGGCCGCGGCATCCCGCGGCACACCCTGGCGCGCCTGATCGACCGATTGGAGAAGCTTTGATGGGTCCCGAAGAGACCGCGGCGAACTGCTCGGCCGTTCTCGACGAGCTCGAGCGGGCGGTGGTCGGCCGCCGCCGGACCCTGGAGCTGGTGCTGATCGGCATCCTGGCCGGCGGCCACGTGCTGCTAGAAGACCTGCCCGGCCTGGGCAAGACCCTGATCGCCCGGTCGTTCGCGAGGGTGCTGGGCCTGGACTTCGCCCGCATCCAGTTCACCCCGGACCTGCTGCCCTCCGACGTGGTCGGCGCGTCGCTGTACGACCAGCGGTCGGCCGACATGGTGTTCCGGCCGGGGCCGGTGTTCACCCAGCTGCTGCTGGCCGACGAGATCAACCGGACACCGCCGAAGACCCAGGCGGCCCTGCTGGAGGCCATGGGCGAAGGGCAGGTCAGCGTGGACGGGCAGACCCGCATGCTGCCGCAGCCGTTCATCGTGCTGGCCACCGACAACCCGATCGAGTACGAGGGCACCTACGAGCTGCCCGAGGCCCAGCTCGACCGGTTCCTCATGCGGCTGCGCCTGGGCTATCTGAGCAGCGGCGACGAGACCGACATGCTCCGCCGGCGGGTGACCCGCGCCACCGAGTACGCCGAGCTCAGCCCGGTGACCAGCGCGGACGGGGTGCTGGCCATGCGGGAATCGCTCGAGCGGGTGGAGATCTCCCCCGACCTGCTCGACTACATCGTGGCCATCGTCCGGGCCACCAGGGATGACGGGCAGGTCCAGGTGGGCGCGAGCCCGCGCGGCGGCCTGGCCCTGGTCCAGCTGGCGCGGGGCCAGGCGGTGCTGAACAAGCGCGACTACGTGATCCCCGACGACATCAAGCAGGTGGCGGTGCCCGCGCTGGCGCACCGGGTCACGCTGCGGCCCGAGCTGTGGGTCCGCCAGGTCTCGGCCGACGACGTGGTGGCCAAGATGCTCGCGGGCGTGCCCACGCCGAGGACCGATCCGCGATCCCGGGCGGTCACCGGCTGATGTCCTTTCCTTCTGGGCCGAACGGAACGGGGCTGGACGCGCCCGAATTCGGTTTCAGCCTGCGGTGGCGCTCCTCCCGGCATGCTCGGCGGCTTCTCACGCTGGGCCTGGCCGCGCTGTTTGTCGCGACCGTGGCCCGGCGCCCCGAGTTCGCGGGAATCGCCGCTCCGGCGCTGCTGCTGCTGGCGGCCGGGCGCAGCCAGCGGCGGCCGCCGCGGGTCACGCTGCGGGTCCGGCCCAGCGCGCGGCGGGCCTTCGAGGGGGAGCTGGTGGCCATCGACCTCGAGATCGACGGCCAAGGCGATGACAGCGTGCAGTGGACGCTGCACCCGGGCCGGGAAATCGACCCGGTGGGCGCCACGGCCGCCGACGGCCCGCAGGTCCGCTTCACGTTCTCCCCGCGGCGCTGGGGACGGCGGCAGATCGGCACGCTGGACGTGGTGCTGCGGGACCGCTGGCGGCTGGCCGAGGGGCACCTGACCGTCGACCTGCCCGCGCTGGACTGCTATCCGGCCCCGGCCCAGCAGCGGACTCAGGTGGTACTGACCCGGCTGCCGAACCGGCTCGGGGAGCACGCGGCCCGCACGTTCGGCGAGGGCATCGAGTTCTCCGGGGTACGCGAGTACGTGCCGGGCGACCGGCAGCGCAGCATCAACTGGCCGGCCAGCACCCGGCGCGGGCGGCTGCAGGTGAACACGTTCACGGCCGAGCGCTCGCAGGACGTGGTGCTGCTGGTCGACAGCACCTCGGACGTGGGCGAGCCGGGATCCTCGGCGCTCGACCTCGCGCTGCGGGGCGCGGCGGCCGGGGCCCGCGCGTACCTGGACGCCCGGGACCGGGTCGGCGTGATCACCTACCACTGGGGTTCGGTCGGCTGGCTGGTGCCCGGGCTGGGCCGGCGGCAGGTGTACCGGATCATCGACGCGATGCTGGCCAGCGAGCGGGGTGCCGCGGGCCCGTCCGGGTCGGCCTACGGCACGAGCATGCGCCGGCTGCCGCGGGCCGCGCTGCCCCCGGGTGCGCTGGTCGTGGTGTTCAGCCCGCTGCTTGACCAGCGGTTCATCGAGACCCTGCGCGACATGCGCGAACGCGGCTTCACCATGCTGGTGGTCGACGTGCTCAACGCCGATCCGCCGGTCCGGCCGCGCAGTGCCGACCGGATGGCCCGGCGGATCTGGCGGATGGAACAGGAGGCGATCAGGTTCTCGCTGCGCGAACTCGGCGTCCCGGTCGTGCACTGGGACGGCGTCCAGTCCCTGGACCTGCCGCTGGCCCGCTACACGCGCCGCCCCCTGGTCACCGGGGCTTCTCGGGGGTCTTGGGGTTCGCGCCGATGACCCGCCCCGCCACCATCCGGGCCGCCGCCGCCCTGCTCGGCGCGGGCTGCGTGGTCTGGGCCGCCGCGCCGCTGGTACACACGGGCCTGGCCAACCTGGCCCTGGCCCTGGCCATCCTCGGGGTGGTCGGGGGCGTGCTGCGGCTGCTCCTGGCCGGGGTCCCGGTGCCCGAGGAAACCTTCCTGCTGCCCACGCCGCTCCGGGCCTGGCTGCGGTTCCTGGAAACGCTGCGCCTGGTGCCGTGGGAGGAGGGCGCAGTCATCGCCATCGTCTGGCTGGAGGTGATGCACTCCTCCCGGCCATGGCCCACCGCGGGCCTCGGCGCCGCGCTCATCGCCTACCTGCTCGCCACGCACCTGGCCGAATCCGGCGCCTCCCCCGGGGTGCTGCGGCCCCAGGCGCGGGTGCTGGCCGTCGGCGCGGTCCTGCTGGCCCTCGGCGCGGGCGCCGGCATGCTGCCCGCGGCCGGCCCGGGCGCGGGCTCGGCACTGCTGCGGCTGATAGCCGCGATCGCCCTCATCGTGGCCGCCGGCCTCGTCCTCCCCTACGTCGGCAAGGCCTAACGTGGATCTCGTGAGTAGGACGCTGCAGGTCGGATCTGCCAGACGAGGACATGCCTGACGAGGTCATCGCTGTCCTGAAGGCACGCGCGGCTCGGACACGGATGCCGCTGTCGGCCTACGTCGCGGCACGGGGACATCGTCGAGGTGATCCGTCGGCACCGCGAGAGTCGTTGACGCCTCGGCGGCGGGCGCGCGGTCCCGGGCTGCACTCCAGTCCCGCTGGTCCCATTTGCGCGGAACATCCGGCTTCTGCGGAAATTCGGGGCAGCCCCAGTTGACCGGATGTTCCACGAAGGCCGGATCATCCGCGGTAATTTCCGCATCGCGGAACGGAGGCCCGGCTGGCGTCTGACGGAGTTACCAATGGTGCCAGCGTGGTACGTGGGATAGGCGGGTAGGGAAGGTCCATAAGGAAATGGCCCAAAGGACGGCCTGGGCAACCACGACCCAATTCGGCGGCAAGTGGCCGACCGGAGCCTCGAATGTTCCGAGCACGCCGGTGCCCCCAGGCGCGGCAGCGGAGCAGACGTGAACTGATACGCCTGCACGCTTGTAGGAAGCTACAAGGGGGTGAGCGGGACACGGGGGATCGTTGGGAGCTGGCCGGTGACGTCGGGGCTGGCCAGGGTGGAAGATGGGGATCTACGCGCGAGAGAAGGGGCTTGAACTGCCATGGCAGAGATCATCCGGGCCGGGCTCATCCAGCAACGCTGGACCGGGGACAAGGAATCGATGATCGCGGCGGCGGTGGACCATATCCAGACCGCGGCCTCGGCCGGCGCGCAGGTGGTCTGCCTGCAGGAGCTGTTCTACGGGCCGTACTTCTGCCAGGTGCAGGACGCCGACTACTACTCCTACACCGAGGCCATCCCGGACGGGCCGACCACCCGGCTGCTGCAGGACGTGG
>Ga0335074_10005585_pt1 | contig 17414 bp, 16 predicted proteins | sample Lox_Sample_23_FD_206715 | JGI IMG/M metagenome (GOLD analysis project Ga0335074, IMG submission 206715) | Soil microbial communities from Loxahatchee National Wildlife Refuge, Florida, United States - Lox_Sample_2.3 | ecosystem: Environmental > Terrestrial > Soil > Wetlands | place: USA... | reverse complement strand
AGAATAGGTGCTAGCTTCCAGGCATCCTCGAACCCTTTGTTTTTCAGACAATCGCTCAGCATCTGCTCAAGTTCGGTAGCGAGCAATCGACTATTGGAATGAACTCCAGCACCCACTCTCGATCGAATTGAATTCAGCCCCTCGATGTAAGATTCAAGAGCCAGTTGGTCAGAGAATTGCGAACCGAGTTGATATCTGACATCGTTTCTCGTGCACTCAGCGTTTTGGCGCAATGCAAGTGCCGCGCTGTGTAGGGCCGATGCGGGATTATTTAGCTCGTGAGCGAGGTTGCCGGCCAATTTACTGAGCGCCGAGAGCCTGCCGATCTGCTCCTCGGCTCTTGTGTATTCTCGGTTACGGTCGATCAGGATATGGGCCACACGCTCTGCCATCGACGGAATCTCCGTCAGTAAGGCCGGAAAATGACTTTCGTGCAGTTCAAGCAACCACACATTCCCGGAAGCCCGGCCATCAGCATTCCAGGCGCGCATACGCGAATAGGGTGTCTTCCCGGTTATCCGCCTTGCTTTGCCGATAAATAGAGTGACCGGGCTTGAGGCGTGTCGCTTGATCGTTACTTCGCCGGCGAGTACAAAAATGAGATGCTGCGGGGGCGTTCCCTGGCTGAAGATCAGCTCTCCGTCCTGTACGTGTCGATCAGTCCCGGTATCGGCGATCCATTCCAATTCCCTTGGGGTAAGACCCGCCAGTTCCTCAATCGTTTGCAGGCGAGCGATTAACAATGCGCGTTTTGAAAACACATCCGGCTCCGGCGCACCCGAATCGAAGGTATTCGTCATCTTGCCCTCCCGTTTGAAGTAGAGGCCGCCCCCCCGGAAACAGCATTTGGACAGCCATCCCGAATGCGCTCCGATAGTAAGTCCGACACAATATTCAATTCCTTGCGACGAATCTCAGACCAATAGTCGCCGGTGTTGGCGCTTCGCCGCGGGTTAGCCGGGAGGGGCCTTTGTGTCATTTGCTCTTTACTGGCCTTTCCTAAAGCGGTGAAACTTTATGGATCAATTTGATTCGCCTACGCCTTGCTCGTTAGCCCTCTCCGCAGAGATACCGACCGCCAATCGATCGCGCTTCTCTTCGTGCACAAATGCTTCGCCGTCGTTGACAATGAACTCCATGTCTCGCATCTGCGGACGATCGATAGTCGGCAAATAGACTTCATTGAAACACGTAAACCAGACCTGGCTCGATGCGCATAAGCGTACACACGGCATCCTTCACACTCGACGTTCCATCGTGGAGTCACGCCGGGAACATCGAGCGCCTCGCCTTGTTGTTCAAGTCACCTGTACAAATGCCGATCGCTCATCTCACCCACCATCCTCATTCACCGTTTCGCAAGTGTTGCGTTCTTGCAGAGCGCGAGCCCGCGGCTTTCGCGGGCAAGTCTCGGTCTAGCAGCTTCACGATCAGGCTGCATTCGATCAGCTCTGAATTCGTAGATGCGATGTTTTGATGGGGTCCAGGGGGTTGAGATACGGAACTCATTCAATGTTTCTTTACTTTTGTGGATGCGCGTAGATGATCTCCAAACGGTAGATATATATGAAGCGAAAGTGCGAATTGCCGCGCCTGCGACGAGTGTCTGACTTTACCGAACAGTCGTTCGCTACATGTTTTCTCTCAAAACAGCGAATTCGAGAGTAACGTCTCCTATTGCAGATGATCATATGCACAGCCGAGCATAGCCGGCTTTCTCGATGAGCCATTCCCGGCTCGTAAGTTGGGCAAGTCCAAACCACAAACTCCAAGGAGAATCAAAATGAATTTTCAAGAGCCTCAGAAACCCAAACTGTGGCGCCACGGCACGATGCTGGTGGTCCTGTGTCTCTCGAGCGCACTAGCGGCTCAAGGCCAGCCGGGCCGCAGCATCCTGGTGATCACAAGCACCAACAACGCTAGCAGCAACGCTGCGCTCGTATTCAAGCTCGATCCTGGGGCCACGCCCTCGCTTTCCCTTCAGCAAACGTTGCCCACGGGTGGCCAAGGTGGTGCAGCCGGGACCGCAGGAAATCTTCAGTTCGAAAATAATTTGGGGGCGGTCGCGAACTACGGGTCAAACACCGTCAGCCAGTTAGAGCGGAACGGCAACTCCATCGCCGTTGGCAGAACGATTGGTCTGGCGAGTGAATGCGTGCAACCCGATTCTTTGGCCTTGACCCAGAATCAACTCTTCGTCGTGGGCGCCAACTGTGCCGAGGTCCATTCGTGGCCCTGGGGTTATTTGGATGGGCCGGTTGTGAGTCTGCCTGATTCTACGGCTAAGCAAATAGCGGTGGGCCAGACCTGGGCCGCAGTGACCCTGGGCTCGGGATCGCTCCTGCAACTCCCGCTCACCAAGGATGGAGCGCTCAGCGGATCGAGCACTGACATAACACTGCCCAGCGATGCGGATGGTGCGCCGCTTGGAGCAGGGTTCTGGGGAGATATTCTGGGCTTCACTCCGGCGCACAGTGTCGACAGCTTCGCCATCGTGAACAATAGCGGCGACGTATTTCCAATTCCAGGACCCACGCCTCCGTTTCCATCCAACGCGCCCTGCTGGGTGGCCAAGGGGCCTGGCAGTGTCTGGTACACGGGTAACGCTCCAGGCGATGCTGTCTCCGAATTTTTCAGCGACGCCCAGGGCGGGGTATTTTACAAATCCGTACCGCTGCCTGGCTCACCGACGGATCTGACGGTATCGCCTGATCAAAAGTGGTTGGCCGTGGTTTATACCTTTAGCGGCGAGGGCTATGTCGCGGTTTTCTCCATCGACGAATTTGGAGACCTTACGCCAGTGACGACCTCAAGCTCCATCGGAGTCCCTTCGTTTCACGGCGTCGCGATCAGCGAATAGCCTAATGATTCACCGTTGTACTGCCGGCGGGCAGTGCCCGCCGGCAACGACGATTGGGACAGAATGGAAGTGTTGAGGGACCTGGCATTCTCCCTCTTCACTGACCGGTATTTGGCCTGAAATGATTCAACACGCCGGTATGCTGTTCTTAGACACTCAATAGTTCCAAAGGGATTGATTGCCCTGTTTCCCTCTGGCGCGACTAATAAGGCGTAGTACGAATAAACTCGTGCATTGCGTCTGAAATGACGCAACCGAAGAGTAGTTGTGCGGCCGTTTTAACCGAGAACCCTCTGTCGGTTCGTGCCAATGCCAGGCTTCACCAGGCAACAGAAAGGAACCCCTTAATAAGGCTCGCGGTTTCATCCGGGTTTTCTTCCGGGAAGAAGTGACCACCCCTCATGGCTTGTCCTTGCACGTGCGGAGCCCATTGCCTCCAAATACCAAGCGGACCGCCGTCTTTCGCATAGAACGTATCGAGCGGGCCTCCCTCAGCCCAGAGATGCAGCATCGGGCATTCGATCCGCTTGGACGCATCCCTATCAGCACGATCATGTTCGACATCAATAGTTGCCGCAGCTCGATACTCTTCACAGATGCCATGAATACGGGCCGAATCACGAAAGGTCAATAGATATTCTTCCAGAATCTCCGAGCCAAAAGAACCATGCCCAAATGGATTATCGAAGACGGCGTTCGGAGCGCCGTGCATATAGCTCTCTGGCAGAGGATACTGCTGGGATAGTAAGATCCAAGGCCAATATGTCTTTGCGAAGCGCGCATCGCTCCGATCCCAGGCCTCGAGTATTGGGATCACGTCGAACACAGCAAGTCGTTGCACGTTCTTCGGATGATCCAAAGCCATGCGATAGGACACTCGACCTCCACGGTCGTGGCCAATTAGTGCGAAAGTCGGATGGCCAAGCTTGATCATCACATCCACCAATTCTTTCGCCATTGCTCGTTTCGAGTAAGGAAAGTGATCCTCAGTGGAGATGGGAATTCCGCTGCGTCCATACGCCCGAAGATCTGCGCAGACCACCGTATAGTTTTCGGCGAGCCGGGGGGCAAGGAATCGCCACATCAGGCTGGTACGCGGGAATCCATGCACCATCAAAATAGCCGGACCCTTCCCATAGCGGCGAAGGAACACTGTGTTATCCGCGACCTCGACAGATAGTGGCTCGAATGAACTGTTCTCGGTCCCAGGCACCGGCTCAGTGGGATTCTGTGAGTTCGCAAGCCCCGAGAGAGGGATCTTAAACAAGGCAGAGACGCTGACACCTCCGACCGCATTCAGAAATGTACGACGTTCCATTGTCTCCTCCATGTCGCCGGTCCTGCGGCATCGTCCGACGCCACTTCAACCGGCTGCGCCGCCTGATTGAGAAATTCGCTGACCATGGCTTGTGAGATTCCGTATTCAGCGCTATAGAACTGTTTCGCGACCAAAAGCAGGTGCAGCCAGACTCATTCGAATAAACTGCGATATCTGTCTTCGTGCCTCCGACGTCGCCCGCCGTCAGCATGGAGCTTTTCCCTCCTGCTTCGAAAGCCCTACGACAAGCTGCAGATGTCAATCACCTATGGCTCAGAGGCGGCAGACAGGGTCGTATCCTCTTCGACGTACAACGCATTCGAGGGAAGCGAGTCTACGAGACGAACGAGGTCTTTTCCGAAAATCAAATCGAGCGTCCAATCAAGCGCTACACGGACTTTCTTTTCGACCTGGGGCAGCTTCCAAAGATAGATAGTGCGCCATAAAAACCATGCGATGAAGCCGGAAAAGTTGACTCCCAAAATGTTCGCGACACCGGTTCTTCGCCCAATTGCTGCCAAGAGCCCTAATGTTGAGAAGGAAAACGGGCGTTTTTTCCCCCCACTGATCGCTGCCATGACGTTTTTTGCCACAACCGACCCTTGACGAAGGGCATGTTGAGCTGTCGGCGGATATGGCTGATCAGTCTTTGGATCGAGAGAAGCGGCACAGTCGCCCAGCGCCCACACGCCGGGCCAATCGGGTATTTCGAGGTATTGATCCGTTGCGATGCGGCCGCGTATCAGTGCGCACGGCAATGAAGCGATGAGAGGGTTCGGCGAGGTTCCAGCGGTCCAGACGACGGTAGATGTCGGGATGCGAGAGTCGTCGGTCAAGACGACAGCATCGTCGTCAACATGCTTAATCTTCGAATTCACTCGAATTTCCACGCCGCGAGCTGCCAGCTTCTTTTGTGCGTACAATCCCAGCTTGGGGCCTAATTCCGGAAGAATCACTTCGCCGGGATGAACGAGAACGACACGGAGCATCGCCGTCTCCAGATGCGGATACAATCGGATCGATTCGCGCAGAAAATCGTTCATAGCAGCCACCGTCTCGGTGCCGGCGAAGCCGCCCCCGGCAACAACGACGGACAGCAACTGGGGTCGCGAGCCAGCCGCACACTCGAAATCTGCCTCTTCCAGCATGTCGATCATTTGATTTCGCAGGCGAACCGCATCGCTCAGGGATTTCATTGTGATTACTCTTTGCTCGAGTTGCGGCAAGCCAAAGAAATTTGTCGTTGACCCAAGGGCAAGAACTAGATGGTCATAGTTGAGCGTGTGACTGTGACGCGTCGGTCCATGGGCTACTCTGACTGCCTTCGAGGCAAGATCGATATGTTCCACTTCTCCATGGAAAAATCGCACTCGCCGCAAGAGCCTTCGAATTGGGTTCACGATGTGCGTCATGTCGAGGTCGCTTGCGGCGACCTCGTGAAGCATCGGGGTGAAGAGCGAGAAGTTCTGCCGGTTCACCAGCATGACCTCTACATTGCTGTCGGCCGAGAGCCTCCTTTCCAATCCGAGAGCGGTGTACAGCCCACCGAAGCCGGCACCCAAGATCAAGACGCGCTTGCGCGTATGTGTGTTCGCCATTTCTCACCTTTTCGAAGCGATTCAACAATTGTGCGTTGTAGTATTCGTTTCGCCTGATGGACCGCGACTGATGAGCGGCTAAAAATGTCACCAATAGAGGCCGAACAAAGCGCGAGGTTTCGAAATTTCACATGTAAGACTCACCAAACATGAGGACGGTTACACAACCTCTCCGCAGTCGCCTGCTGCCCTATTTCATTCCTTATTGCGATTGCTCAAGCCAGAGACACGCACGGCGTGTGCCTGACTTTGACGACCGTGATGTCGTCTACCTGACCGAATTGTTGAGCTACGGTGGCGATCTCGAGAGCGGAACGGCTAATGATCGCCTGCGTACGTTCATCGCCGAAAAAGTCTTCGTTTTGGTCTGTGGCCTCAACAACGCCATCGGATAGTAGGGTGAGGCTGTCATTACACTCGATTTCAAAGAGTGAGTGCTGATATACCAGGTCAGGAAACATTCCTAGCGGGGGCCCTCCGTCGCATACGACTTCCTCGTCGTTTCGGTAGGGGTGCAGGTGCCCGGCGTTTGATGCCTTTATCTGTCCGCCGGGGCTCAGCTTGACACAAAGGCAGGTGATAAATTCGTTCTCTTGTCCGCGAAGGATCTCCCGATTCAATCGAGCAAGAAGTTGCGGCGGATCTGAGATCTCCGCCGCGATTACTTGGAGGGCTCCAACAGCGAAAGCGACGGTCATTGCCGCTTTCAGCCCTTTGCCGCTTACATCTCCAATCACAACAAGGATGGACCCATCCGTTTGGGGAAGCACCTGATAAAAGTCGCCGCCCACTTCTCTGGCTGGAAAATAGGCCGCCTCAATAGCGTAATAGGGCTGAGACGGGAGCACAGCCGGAATTAGGTGCTCCTGTATTTCTCGAGCAGCCGCCAGTTCGGCTGCGGTACGCGCCTGCTCGCGGCTTACTCTACTAAATCGGAAGAACATGACCACCGCTATCGACAGCAGAAATACCAGGCTCCCAATATCCGCCAACTGCATGCTGATCGGGCCAATTTGAATCGGATCGACTAAGAAATTAAGTTGCCGCCAATCCAAAGTGATGGACGCCGTTCCGAGGTCGAACAGGGCCGTCGAGATCGCTGGTGCAAGGCTGGGTAGCATAAGCCAGCCAGCTTCCTTATAGCCTCGCCGATACCAGATTAAGAGGAGTGTGGACAAGATCAAACCAACTGGTGCGGTTGCAGCTGCCTCAAGCAAGACATATGTGTCACTCGGAAACCAACCAACCCAGACGAAAACTCCAATAATGGGTGTTGCACAAAGTAATGCTTGATAGATTCGCCATGCCACACCCACGCGCCGACCTGCAAAACTGTAAGTGAACTCAATTTGGGCGATAACCCATGCATAGATCAGGGGGTCGGCAATTAGGAAGGTTACCGAGAGCGGCATCAGTCCCGCAGCCTGAATCGTGGAGAGGCCGTTAGAGGTGCCCACGAGCAATAAGTAGAGCCCGAGAAAGATGTATTCCCGTTCGCTCCGCTGCGCGCCATGAAGAGCCAGGGAGCCTATACCAGCAAGGCAAAGCATGAGGTTGATGCAAATCGAGAGCGCGAATCCGTAGAGGCGTTGACTCGCTAGCGCCTGCCGCTCGTATTCGATTGCCGCTGGAAGCCCTGCGGTCACACTCGTAAATTGAGGCAAGTGCCAGGCGGCATAACCGGGCGAAACGTTCGTCCTCAAGGCGAATTCGAAAACCCCGTCGGGAGAACTTATCGGAAAGACGGTCTCAACGGTCCGACCGACCATAAGAGAGGACCGAAGAGTCGCCCCCGCCATCCTAGTGCCATTAACGAACAACGCATATGTGCCATCACCGCCGGCAATTAAGAGTTGCACATCACGCTCACCAGGTCCGAGGTTGACCTTGCGACGATACCAGTGCCAACCTTGCGAAGCGGGGCCCAGATCTTCCAAATCTACAGCCTTCCACTTACTGTCATCGTATTCTGGGCGCGACCACTCGGCTTTGTCACCGTCCCGCTCAAGCCATCCTTGATTCAGTTCGGTCAGTCCAGTTTCCCATTGTGTAACTTCGATAGGGGAGGGAACGGCGGCGAGGAGTGGCGGACAAATCACCAACAAAATGAACGTCAATGCCAGCACCCTTGGATTGCACCAAGCCGCGCAGCATAGCGCGCTGAACAACTTACTCCTCGATGGGGGCGAGAAAATCCTCGGGAAACACTTTGCGTTCATCATTAGCGTTTGGTTTCGAACTGCAGGGCAGCCTTCCCAAAATGACTGATCAGATACAACGATGCTCCAAGCGCAATGACATCCTTGTAAAGGAGGAGACCCAGCAAATCCATGAACCTCATCAATGGGATTCCAGGAATGGAAATGGTCGTTCCGGGGGTGGTTACGAGCATGGAACTCGTTATGGTGAACATGAGGGTCGTAACTAGGCCCCCGAAGATACCGGCTTTGGGCCTTACATAGCCCGCAATAAACAATATGGCTGCAAGCCACTCGGTAAGACCGATGATATCGGTCCCGATATAGGGACCGAAGAGTCTGAAGTGCCACCAAATCAGCGGACTGTGTTCGACGAGTGGGGCGATGCTCTCAGCTCCGCGGCGGGTCAGCTTAAATGCGCCGGCCCAGAGGAGCATAACGATCATGCCGATGCTTGTGATCAGGAAAGGCAGATTGCAGTCGGTCACCCATGCGGCGATCCGGGTTAGCGGGTTGCTGTCCCTATGGGAGACGACGCATGTTGAGCAAGTGATTGCCGGTTCCTGCGTTTCGATTGCTCGTCCTATCGGGTCTTCGTTCATTGTTTGATCTCCGTGTTCAAACTTTGACGCCACGGTGCCGAAGCGCCCCTCCGAAGGGAAACCCCGTCAAGACAAGATTCATTCATCTGTTGATTGAATGGATGCTCCGCCAGAGATTGGCAGTCCTGACAGTTCTCCGATCTCACCTTGGAGCAATTGAAACTCCAAGTGCGGGGTTGAGATCGGGTCGAAATTTTGTCACGGTAAGTTCTTTGCGCTCTGTACGGTGAACGCACGCTATTCAACCTCGCGATCGCCCTACAGAGTCGAAGCTGCGACGAATAGCCGACAGTGACGAACCATGGTCCTGGTATCTGTCATCGATGACGCAGAAGTCCACCAGATGAAAGGAATCACTCGATACAAAACAGAAGTTGAGAAACAAAGACCGTTCGGCTTCACAAACTCATTTTTCTTCGCGTAACTTTCTTTCTTGTTTTAACTCCAATGGACAGCTTTCCGGCCATGGGAAGCGGGACTCTATCGAAACACGCTTGCGTTCGCTGCGCGCGTCGCAGTCAACATCAATCCCCGTTAGCCTTCGGGCGCGGCCCAATCACTGAAAGGTGGACTCAACAATGAAGACCTCAGTTCAATCCCTCGCTCTCGCCGCCGCGTTTGCAGGCCTGATCGGCGGCACCTCGATCCGTCTCAACGCCCAAACGGCTCACCAGAGTGGCAGCAGCGTGCAGGCCGCGCCAGCTGGCATTGTGCTCGTGCAGGACAAGCCGCTCCCAAAGCACGCGTGCAAGGGTCAGAACGACTGTAAGGGACAGGGAGGCGGGGACAAGAAGCACGCCGGCAAGAATGATTGCAAGGGTAAGGGTGCCTGCGCGACGGACGGTTCGAAGCCGCCGAAGGCTGCCTAAGCCGGATGTGGTTGATGCATGAAGGCCGGAGAGCGAAAGGACCTCAGGCCTTCATGTTGAATTAGCGTGCACTCTCTTGGAGAAACTATGCCGGCAAATCGCTTCAACGGTTATACGGAGTACGGCGTCGGAATTGGCTTACGCGTGCCACACTACGACCACATTCTCTCCAAAGCACCTGTCGTGGACTGGTTCGAGATTATTTCGGAGAACTATATGGTCCACGGCGGACCGGCCTTGGAAACGCTCGACCGAATCCTTGAACAATACCGGGTGGTACAACACGGTGTGTCAATGTACTTCGGGTCTGCGCAGCCATTAAATCGTGAGCATCTCAAGCGGCTCAAAGAGCTCACCAAGCGCACGAAGACCCCCTGGGTCTCCGATCACCTTTGTTGGGGGAGTGTGGACGGCCGCTACACTCACGATCTTTTGCCGATCCCATACACCTTTGAAGCGGTGGCGATCACGGCAGAGAAAATCCGGCAGGTTCAGGACTATCTCGAAATCCCTGTTGCGGTAGAAAACGTCAGCAGCTACGCGGAGTTTCACGAGTCGGAGATGACTGAGTCGGAGTTTCTTAACGAGGTTGTTGAAGCCGCAGATTGCGGAATCCTGCTGGACGTAAACAACATCTATGTCTCGTCGCAGAACCACAGCTTTAATCCCTGCGATTACGTGAATAGCGTCACGGCCGAGCGGGTCGCGCAAATCCATATTGCCGGGCACTCCAAATTTGAAAAGTACATCCTCGACACCCATGATCACCCGGTCCTCGATCCTGTTTGGCGGCTATACTCGCGGGCAATCGAGAGGGTAGGGCACACAGCCACGCTTCTGGAATGGGACGACAAGATTCCCTCTTTCGACGAGGTGCATGGCGAAGCACTAAAAGCGAATCAGTACCTTCAGCCGGATCGTAGCGCGTCCCCGGGGCGTGGTAAGTGGAGATGAATCTCTTAAGGAGGTAGTCCAATGGGGACCCTTTTAGAGCTGCAAAAGCGCATGGCTGAAGATGTGATGAGGCCCCTCACGCCGGACTTTCAGATGCAAGCTACATCGGAAGCAGGGGTGTCAACGGCCGATTTGGTGAGCAGTTACATCAAACCCAATGACCGTCTCTCATCCTTCGAAAGACTTGAAATCTACAACCGTCAGTATTGGTTTCGTATTATCGACGCGCTTTCCGAGGACTTTCCCGCTCTCAGCGCAGTCCTCGGATCCGAAGTGTTTAACGAATTGATTCTCGCGTATCTTCGCGACAACCCATCGAGGTCGTTCACACTGCGAGACCTTGGATCGAGGATGCCGGAGTGGATACGCCGGAACCCAGAGTATGCAGCGGAACGCCACGATCTAGTGGTCGATGTCGTAGCTCTCGAGTGGGCATACGTCGAAGCTTTTGACCGTGCAGCTCTTCCACCCCTTGATGCGGCGGAACAATCAGGTTTCAGCCCAGAGACTTCGCTCAAACTCCAGCCTCATCTCCAACTGCTCAGCCTCCAATACCCGGTTGACGAGTTGGTCTTGGCTGTGCACAAGGAGAAACCAGCCAGCGATATTATGAGCAACGCAGTGTCGGGGCACCATCGGAATGATCACTTTGCTCTCCCCCCCATGGAGCCCAGGGAAACTCTCCTTGCCGTCCATCGTTTTCAAAATACCGTCTATTATCGCCGACTCGAACGAGAGACTTTCACAATTCTCTCCTTGCTTCAGTCTGGTGAATCAATCGGCGTTGCTTTCGAATTGGCTTTTCGTGACAGCGAACTGTCTGTGGAGGAGCAAATGGTGAAGATACAAGAATGCTTTGCGCACGCAGCTCAACTCGGCTGGTTCTGTAAAGCTGAGGAGATCGTATGAGCAAGTTTCTTCAGATTTATCGTCGCGCTGTCGCAACCATTTCATTGCTGCAGTCCCCGATGCTTCTGGCAGTAAGGCTCTATTGGGGATTTCAGTTCGTCCAGACTGGTTGGGGAAAGCTCCACAATCTGGCAAAGATCACGTCGTTTTTCGCCAGCCTAAATATTCCCTTCCCGGGCTTCAATGCGCCCTTCGTTTCTACCCTTGAATTTGCTGGGGGCATCCTGCTTATGATTGGCCTATTCTCTCGCCCCATTGCATTGCTCCTGGCCGGCAATATGCTGGTCGCCTATTGGACAGCTGACCGAGAGGCTCTCACTTCAGTCTTCTCTGATCCAGGCAAGTTTTACGTGGCAGATCCGTACACGTTCCTGTCTGCTTCACTCATGGTTCTTATCTTTGGCGCCGGGTTCTTCGCTGTCGACACCTATATCGCGAAACGGCTGAAGGAACTTGACCAGGCGTCGGCATTGCAAACACCCCGCATTGACTGACTGATCCGGGCAACATTCTTGCACTTCCGGCTGTCTGGAATGGCAGCGACCTCATTTCGCATGAACGGCTGAGTTGAGCGCACAAAGCAGTTCCGTGTCATTAAATGGCTTGATCAAGCACTCAACCGCGCCCAGTTCGAGCATTTCTGATCTAATCGTCGCGTCTGATCGCCCTGTAATAAAGAAGGCTCGTAACTAACGACCGATCGGTATAATCACACGGCCGTCGGAGGCGCGGCACGTTATGGCCCGCAGTAAGGTGAGCAGGCAAGAGGTTCTCAGAGGTGCACTTGAACTCTTTAGGGTATTTGGTTTTGAAGGAGTCAGTCTAAGCGCTATCTCACAAAAAACCGGCCTCGAGAAGCCTAGCCTTTATTTTAGATTTCCTGGCGGGAAGGCGCAGATCGCACTTGAGGCGCTAGGTGAGGCAGTGAAGTTTTTCTCTGGACAGATATTCGGGCCACTCTGTGGAGTAGGGAACCCAGAGGAGAAGGTGCGCTTGGCAATTGAGGGGCTCAGAATCTTCTACGGAGACGGAACAATTCCGTGTGTGACTGATTCGCTTTCGTTCCCGACCGAGTATCCAGAAGTTGCCATGACACTGAATCGGTTTCTCCAGGCGTGGATCGAAGCCTTCAGTGGGATCGCCGAGGAGACTGGTATGGCCAGACAGGAGGCCCAGGCAAGAGCCGAGAACGCAATCATCGCACTTGAAGGTTCGCTCATCGTCTCACGAGTGCTGCAAGATCCTCGGCCGTTTCGAAGGACGCTGCTCGAGATTCCCGATGTTCTCCTTAAGTCGAAGTAGACATAGCGGCATGGCGCGCATGGAGGAACACCGGTTCAGCGCCGCGGTAGCCTCTCTCCCTTGCTGGTCAAAAGCTCCGGAAGAAGCTTAATGACATTCAAGAATGGGGCTCTGTTTCCTAAAACGCGTGCCAGCACGAGCGAGCCCTCAATTCGGACGATCGCCTCCTCAGCCTTGGAGCGCGCAAGCGCAAGGGGCATGCCGCTTTCCTTTGCGACGTCTGTGAATGCTTTCAGCCATGCCTCAAGCGCCACTCTCAAAGTTGTCGCAAGTTCCTCGCTCCCTCCGGCGATCGAAAGAACATCGGTGATACACGGCCTCGTCCCATGATGATAAAAGATGCGCAGTTTTGCGGCCACAATCGCGACGCGCTTTTGAGGAGATCCCTCTTCCCTTAATGGAGCAAAGACGTTTACTTCGAACCAATCGATCACCCGCTGGACTACTGCCATGACAACTTCGTTCTTGCCGCCTGGGTATCGATAGAACAGACTCGCCTTCTCGAGGCCGCTGGCTGCCGACAGTTGGCGCAGGCTTACTCCTTCGTAGCCGCGGGATCGAAACATATCCAGTGCTTTATCAAGGAAAACCTCATCACTGATTGTCTTGTGCGCCACGGAAGGAGCCTCCTTCTATCTTTAACCAAGTCTACCGTTCGGTAAAGAGGCACGCCTATGCACAAAAGAGGAAAAAAGGAAAATTCCGTATCGCGGCCGATCAGTTGTAATCAAACGCGTGTACGTGAACTGATGCTGATCGGGTGGAGCGTGATCGCGAGATTGTTGCGCGGCATTGGACTGGGCATTGGAATTCTGGCGTCGGGCATGTCAACACTTGCAACTCAAATACACATTGAAGGGAGTCATATGCTCTACAAAACACTAGAAGTGGGAGGTGTCAGAATCTTCTACCGTGAAGCAGGTGCGCGAACGCACCCGACAATCGCTCTTCTGCACGGTTTTCCGTCGTCCTCACACATGTTCCGTGACCTGATTCCCCAGCTCGCGCCGCACTATCATGTTATCGCCGCCGATATGCCGGGCTTCGGATACAGCGATCAGCCATCCCCCGAACAATTTGAGTACACCTTTGATCATATTGCCAGCGTGATGGATCAATTCCTGGATTCGGTGGGTGTCACGAAGTACAGTATCTATATTCAGGACTATGGTGCGCCGATCGGATTCCGACTCTTCCTGAATCACCCCGATCGCATTCAGGCAATCATCACACAAAATGGCAACGCGTACACGGACGGCCTGAGTCCCTTCTGGGGCGAGTCAGTCGAGCCCTACTGGAAAGAGAAGACACCTGAAACAGAGAAGAAGATTCGCGATTTGCTCACGCCGGAGATAACCAAGTTCCAATACACAAAAGGCTTTGTCGGTCCCGGGCGTGTAAGCCCCGATAGCTACACATTCGACCAATGGACACTGGACCGACCTGGAAACGACGCAATCCAATTAGCCCTGTTCTACGACTACCAGAACAACGTAAAGCAGTACCCGCAGTGGCACGAGGCCTTACGCAAGTACAAACCCCCGGTGCTGGCGGTGTGGGGAAAGAACGACCCTATCTTTATTCCCGCGGGTGCGGAAGCGTACAAACGGGATGTGCCAGACGCCGAAATCCACTTTGTGGACAGCGGACACTTCGCCCTTGAGGATCATGCTGCGAAGATTGCAGAGTACATCTACGAGTTCTTGACGCGCAAAGTGCGGTAGTAGACTTCTTTTTCAAAAGTGCAGTGCTCGCAAAGGGGAGCATGAAGGTCTTCCTCGGCAAAAGTGAGGATTGGGATGGAGGGCGAAATTAAGGCTCTCCATCCTTTTTTATGCTCGTTTCTAGCTGTCTATTTCCTCTTGCCGGCTGCATATGTGCGAAACATGGAAGTTGTTAGTGCCAGGTGTGTGAGCTGTGAGAAAAAAACATCCTTGGCCAGAGCGTATCCGGTTTGTACCTCTGGCGGAGAGCTTTGCGTTTGCGTAGCGAGCCCTTGGTAAAGTCGCGTGGCAGGGCGCCGGCGGCTCGACCGGAGGCCTTCGAATTCGCCTTGGATCGCTTCCTGGAATCCATTCGGAATTCTCAGTTCAACCTTCTTATCGGAATCATTCGCATGACATGTGGCCGAGAGTGATTCATGGCGCGCTCCTAGGGCCTGTTAACACTACTGAGATGGACGGCGTTGCGAGCGCAAATCCGGTCAGACGAGGCCGAGCCCGAAGGCTTTGGTGGCTCCAAGGTCGAGGGCGAGAACAAAGTATGACCGAATTTGCGCCGCAACCCGAAGGGACGGGGCCAGTTTTTCCGATTTCGTTGTCGTTCGTCGCTAGCAGGCACCCGGTATGCGTCGCTCCTCTCTCCTAGAACTCGAAAAAACTGGCTCCCGTCGCCGCCATCTCAGTAGTGTTAACACGCCCTACGTCACGCTACCGACTTGTCATAGAACGCATGCATGTGCTCCGAGATGTATTCCAGGCAATCTTCGACGGCGAAATGTCCAGAATCGAGCCGATGCATTTCTGCTTTCGGTAGTGCTTCAAGGTATGCTTCTCCGCCCTCGCGCGTGAAAAAGATGTCGTCCTGCCCCCAAAAGATGATCGTTTTCGGCTGCCTTTCCCTGAGGAATGACTGCCACTTCGGATAGAGGTCTACGTTCTTGCGATAGTCGTAAAAGAGGTCCAACTGGATCTGGCGGCCATTCGGCTTCTGAATGGACGTATAGAAATCTGAGTTCCAGTTGTCGGGGCTGATCAACTCAGGTTTGGTCGCTCCATGCAGGTAAACGGCCTTTACGGTGTCGTACGCCAGCAGGCTGGCGACAGCTTCTTCGTTCTCGGCTGATCTTTTATGCCACAGGGCGTCTCGAAGTCCCCCCCACGCCGACGTAAAGCCCACCACATACGCGTTTGTGTTTTGGATTATCAGCCATTCAAGCACTTCCGGCCTTTTAGTTACAATTCGGAAGCCGACAGGGCCGCCATAGTCCTGAACAAACATACCGAAGCGCGTGAAGCTCTTTTGCTGCAAGAATTTTTCCGTGATCTCGGCGAGTTTGTCGAAGGTGTAAGAGAAGTTCTTCGGATCCGGCGCGTCGCTATTGCCAAAGCCGGGATAGTCGGGCGAGATTACGTGAAATCGATCTGCAAGTGCGGGAATGAGGTTGCGATACTGGTGCGAAGAGGCTGGCCAACCGTGAAGAAGAACCAGTTTGGGGTTCCCAGGCTTACCGGCCTCTCTGTAGGCGATCTTCAGTCCGTCAACTTCCAACGTGGCATACCTAACAGTTGTGGATGCGACTTCTGGAGTGTGGTTCATTGTCCTCGCATGTCCTTTCGGGAACTGATTGGCAATTCCGTCACGTTGGATACACGGCAATGACAAAAGTGACGATGATTGTTCAGATCATTTTTTGCCGAGAGTATGGGCAGGATCGTGTTCGCGTCCTTGATCATCTTAATGGCCGCCCCGAATAACTTCCTCGCCCTGCATTAGCGGATGGATTGGGCTTCGAGACCCCTTCCACCGGCAGGCACAAACATCCACCTGAGCAGATAGCCCGATGGGCCAGCAAGGACAACCTCTGCTGAGTTGCAAGCAGCCGGTGGATTCTCTGAGGCTCATGGCAGCACTGGGACTGAACTCTTGATGGGCAATCGGAAACAGAAGGTTGATCCGGGACCATCAGTGGGTTCAAGCCACAAACTTCCGCCGTGTGCCTCCACGATGGACTTTGAGATCGCAAGTCCCATCCCTAACCCCTTTTCTTTCGTCGTAAAGAAGGTCTCAAACAGGCGCTCCGGATCTTTGACACCTTCACCGTAATCTCGAATGCTTATCACCAAACCGTCAGCGCCAGCGAAGTTCGAGTAGATGCGTATAATCTTTCTTCGAGGTTCTAAACCGTCTACGGCATCCATTGCATTGACCACTAAATTCAAGATGACCTGTTGAATTTGCAAGCGATCACACAAGATTCCTGGAAGCTGATCTCCCAGGGCGACATCCATGGTAATATTTCGTCTCTCCGCTTCATGCTCGATGAGTTTGAGAACCTCTGCCATCAGCTCTTCGATTCTGTGCTCCGTGGTACTGGGTGCCACCCGACGGAAGAGGGCGTGCAAGCGCTTCACAATTTCTCCTGCGTCACTCCCATCGCGCACAATTCTCTGAAGGACCTCGCGGACCTTGTTGATTCTCGGCTTCTCCCGATCAAGCCAGTCCAGTCCAGCCTCTGCGTTAGCCACGACAGCTGCAATCGGTTGGTTGACCTCGTGAGCAATTGAAGCAGTAAGCTCGCCGATGGTCGCCGCTTGGTTAGCTCGGGATAGTCGGTCCTTTAGCGTCCTGATCTCCGCTTCAGCCCGCTTTTGTTCGCGCAAATCAAGTACGAAGGCAACTCCCTCGGTTCCCGTCTCCTCGAATAGCGCGGCCCCAATCAGCACCGGCACACGACCGCCGTCCTTTCTGAAGAACTCCTTTTCGTAGGTCTGAGCAGTCCCGGTGGCCTTCACTTCGGTCAGAGCGCGCTCATCTCGTTCGCGCCATTCGGCTGGCGTCAGATCTAACCATCGTAGGGACCCTGACGCAAGATGTTGAGGCTCATATTGGAGCATATGCAAGAATGCTTCGTTCGCTGAGATGATCGCACCATGCACGTTCCAAATGAAAATGCCCAGCAGGTTGGCCTCAACGAGACGTCGGATCTTCCTTTCGCGGCTCGCGAGATCGCGATAAAGTCGCGAATTTTCAAGTGAGATTGCCGCCTGCGACGCGAGCACCTTCAAAACCGTGACGCGCCCGG
>Ga0335074_10005584_pt1 | contig 17415 bp, 15 predicted proteins | sample Lox_Sample_23_FD_206715 | JGI IMG/M metagenome (GOLD analysis project Ga0335074, IMG submission 206715) | Soil microbial communities from Loxahatchee National Wildlife Refuge, Florida, United States - Lox_Sample_2.3 | ecosystem: Environmental > Terrestrial > Soil > Wetlands | place: USA... | reverse complement strand
ATGGATCACGCGGAAGCGCAGGCATTCGCCCGGCAATGGGTCACGGACTGGAACGCACACCAAGTTGACGCCCTGCTGGAGCACTTCACCGACGACGTTGTCTTCACTTCACCGGTAGCGGTCCGCATCTTCGGCGGCGACGGCGTGATCCGTGGCAAGGAGGCGCTGCGCAAGTACTGGTCCGAGGGCGTCCGCCTCATCCCGGACCTCCACTTCGAGATCCTCGCCGTCTATGTCGGCATCAGCACACTTGTCATCAACTACCGCAACCAGGCTGGCGGAGTGGTCAGCGAGGTTCTCACATTCGAGGGCTCCCTGATCAGGGAAGGCCACGGCACGTACCTTGCCCAGGCTCCCCCCGGCGGCGGGTGAAGTAGCGGTCCTAGCGAGCGTTTGCACGCTGGCCGGCGATGAATATTCATGTAGGGCATCTGGGCCGGTTGGGCGCTGACCAGTCCTGTTGGGCCGCTGTTCATGCGCACGGGGCAGTCGCTGACGTGGCTGCGAGGGTCTCGGTCGCCGAAAGGGTTCGTGCCCACGACACGGCTGGTGCGGGACCCAGCAAGGCTGGGCCCCAAAGGGTCTGTGAGCCGTGAGCCTTGCGCCTCCGTCTTCGCGTCCGCTTTCGCAGCTCGCCGCGCCGCTGCGAGGCTCCGGCCCTCAGGCCGGACTTCCCGCGTTCTAGCCGCTCTGCGCCGCGCGGGCGTCCTAGCGGTTAGTAGGCAACGCTCGTATGGTTTTGCTGTTGCGGGACGGTTAACGGGAGGTTCGGCATGAGAGCTCGCGTTGGCGGCGCGTTACGGCTGACATCGACGTTGGGGGCGGTGATGCTCGGCTGCGGGTTGCTGTCGGCCGGGACACTGTCGGCCGGGTCCGCCACGGCGGGCCACGCGGCGTGGGCAGGCGGCCCGAAGGTGCTGCTGGTGGGCACGTATCACGGCAAGGCCGGCCGCTACGCCAGCATCCAGGCCGCCGTGAATGCAGCACGGCGCGGTGACTGGATCCTGGTCGGCCCTGGCGACTACCACGAGACAGCGGACGAGACCGGCCCGCATGGCAACCCGGCAGACGGCGCGATGGGCGGCGTGTTCATCGACAAGCCGGGTATCACGCTGCGCGGCATGAACCGCAACACAGTCATCGTGGACGGGACCAAGGCCGGCGCGACACCGTGCAGTTCACAGCCGTCCGAGCAGAACTACGGGCGGGTGGCGAGCGGTCATGCGGTAGGGCGCAATGGCATTGTCGTCTGGAAGGCCAGCGACGTCAGCATCGAGAACCTGACGGTTTGCAACTTCTTGGCCGGGACCGGCGACTCCGGCAACCAGATCTGGTGGAACGGCGGTGACAACTCGGGCAAGATCGGCCTGACCGGTTACTGGGGCAGTTACCTCACCGCGACCTCGACGTTCTTCGGCACCGAGAGCACCGCTGCAGAGTATGGCATCTTCGCGAGCAACTCGGCAGGCCCGGCGGCGTGGAACCAGCTGTACGGCAGCAACATGAACGACTCAGGTACCTACGTGGGCGCCTGCAAGCGGCGGTGTGACGTGGTCATGGATCACATGTGGATGGAGAACAACGCGCTCGGCTACTCGGGCACCAACTCAGGCGGCACGGTGATCATCGAGAACTCCCAGTTCGACGACAACCAGGACGGGCTCGACACCAATACCCAGATCATCGGTGACCCGCCCGCCCCTCAGGACGGCCGGTGCCCGAACGGCGGCATCAGCCCCATCACCCACACCACCTCTTGCTGGGTGCTGATCCACAACTACATTCACGGCAACAACAACAACATGGCACCGGCGGCGGGATCCGCGGCGGCCGGCCCGGTCGGCACCGGCCTGACGATATCGGGCGGCCGTTACGACACGGTCATGGATAACACGATCGTGAACAACGGAGCCTGGGGTGCGCTGTTCGTGCCCTACGCGCAGTCCGGCAAGCCAAGCCTGCACCAGACCTGCGCTGGTGTCGGCGGCCATAAGCTCCCCGTCTTCGGCTGCGTCATGGACCCCGAAGGTGACGCCCTGCTGCGCAACAAGTTCCGGCACAACGGCTACTTTCATAACCCAAGCAACTCCGACTTCGGCCAGATCACCCTGTTCGGTGGCGAGCCGCAGAACTGCTTCGCCCGCAACCGGTACCCGGACGGCAGCGCTCCGGCGAACCTGGAGAAGACGCAGCGCCGCTGCGGCGGCATCACCAAAGCCGCCAGAACCGGCGGACCGCTGTTCGCGCAGGTGCTGTGCGACACCGGCCTCGGACAGTGCCCGGCGCACGCCCACTACCCGAAGGTGACCGGCAAGGTGGTGCTAAAGCCACTCCCCAAGAACCTGCCGACGATGCCCAACCCGTGCGCGAACGTGCCAGCGAACCCTTGGTGCCCGCGCGGCTGGCACCCCTGGCAACGAAACAGCGGGGCTCGGACACTGACCGCCGCACTCACCTTTACCGCCGCGCGTGCACCGGGCCGGAGGCCGTCCGCACTGACCCCTGTCAACGGATCGCTGCACAGGCTCTGAGCGTGGCATACACGCACTGGTCGGCAACGTCGCAACACAGCGAAGAGCCGAGCGGGCAGCCACCGTGCACCGGCATGACCGTGCGGCATCTCTGGCCACTTTCCGGCGCATGCTCAGCACGCCCACCGGATGAACCGCATGGCGTGGCCCGCTACCGCCCGCGCGGGCCCGCCGCCCTGGGGCTCAGCCGATGTGCCAGTCCAGGCCAATGGCGTCGAGGAAGATCTGCGTGCAGAGCGAGCCGCGCTGGGCGGCTGGAACGAGCACCAGCGGGTCGTCGGTGAAGGCGCATTCGACATACTGCGTGACTGCGTCGTCGGCCTGCGGCACCGTCGGCGTGCCGTCAGTGATAACCGCCTCATAGTCCGCGAGCCGCATCAGGTACTGGCCCCGGACCTGCTCCCGGTCACCGAGCTTCGTGCCAATGGCCAGCGTCACGCCGAGCTTCGCCGGCCCGACTCGCTCAGCGGCGGAGCGGTCGTCCTCGCCCGGCGCGCACGTCACGGCAGGGAAGCCCCAGACGCCAGCCAGCGGGTCCTCGGGATCGTCGGGACGCTTTGTCACAAGCACGGCACCGTCCGGCCGGCGGATCACCACGGCAATAGATTCCTTGACTGGCTGCATCAGGCTCGACGGTAGCAAATCCCGGCAGAGCAGGTATTCGGCCGTCCCGAAGCCTGGAGCGGCCGCCGCATCATTCGGCTGGCTGCGCGCCCGAGCCTGCCCAAGCAGACGGTTGCGCTGCAGATTCGCGAGCGCGCCCGCGACATCGGCATCTTCAAAGCCCTCGGCATGACCCCCAGGCAGACCCTCACCATGGTCATCTGCTCGGTCGGCATCACTGGCCTCGTCGCGGGCATCGTCGCGGTCCCGGCCGGCACCTGCTGCACCACCAGGTGCTCCCGGCGATGGCCCACGCGGCCAACCCCGGCTTGCCGGCCTCGCTGTTCTCCGTCTATTCGGCACCGGAAATGGTGATCCTCGCCCTGGCAGACCTGATGATGGCCATAGTGGGCGCACTAGTCCCGGCGAGCTGGGCGGCGAACTCCCGCACCGCCACTGCTCTCCGCACGGAGTAAGTCACGATCCATTATCCGTAACGGTCGTCTCGGTCGACCTCGCCGCCGGCACCGGCACGGGCGTGTCAGCGCATAATCGGGACGCGACCATCCGCCGCCTCGCGCACCCCGGCGCCATACCCGCCGACTTCCTTGGGGAGCACTCGCGCACGGAACGCGGCGGCCGCGCACGATGATGCCGGGCAGCGAGGCCAGCACGCCGCCAGGGGGCAGGATTGGATGATGAGCAGATCCCGACGGTGGGGCGACGCGTGGGCGTGACGCTCGCCGTCCACCAGGTCGGCGGCGGTGCCAGGCGGCGGGTGCGGACGACCCGCCACTGGGCGCTTGACGTGCTGGGTGGGCCCGGGCAGGCGCGGGTTGTGCTGATCCTGGCTGCGATAATCGGCCTCAGCGAGGCGGCGACCTCGACGATCTCCGCCACGGCCAGCAACTTGGAGCGTGCCTTCCATATCGGCAACGCCGAGTTCGGTCTGGTCGTGTCGGTGGCGGGACTGGTGGCCGCGCTGTGCATGCTGCCCTTCGGTGTTCTGGCCGACCGCTACTGGCGGACCAGGCTGCTGGCGATCAGCGTTGCGCTGTGGGCGGTGGCGATCGTGGTGGCCGGGGCCGCCACGAGTTACTTGTGGCTGATACTGGCGACAGTCGGGCTGGGCATCGTGACCGGCGCGGCCACGCCGAGCGTGGCCTCGCTGACTGGGGACTACTTCCCCGCTGCCGACCGTGGCCGGCTCTATGGCCTGATTCTGGGCGGGCAGGTCATAGGGGCCGGCCTCGGCCTGGTTATCTCGGGCGACATCTCAGCGATCGTGTCCTGGCGTTACGCGTTCTGGTGGCTCGCCGTGCCCAGCCTGGCGCTGGCCTGGGCGGTGTGGCGGCTGCCGGAGCCGACGCGGGGCGGCCGGAGCAGGCCGGTAGCGGCCGGGCCAGTGCCTGTTGCGGGAACCCCGGGTGGACCGGCCGCCGACGCGCACCAGGCCGACGCCCGTGACGCAGCGGTCAGCGGCGCTAGAAGCACCGACGGCGCCATGGGCGGGCAGGATGTCAACCTGGCGTACGAGGCCGCCCGGCGAGCAGGCGCGAAGCCACGGTCTGAGCTGGTGCTGCACACCGATCCCACGGGGAACTCGCTGTGGTGGGCCGTCCGTTACGTGCTGCGGGTCCGTACCAACGTCATCATCATCCTCGCCTCGTCACTCGGCTACTTCTACTTCGCGGGACTGCGCTCGTTCGCTGTCATCTACGCCACCGAGCACTACCGGATCAGCAAACCGATCGCTACCGCGATGATCGCGGTCGTCGGGGTCGGCGCGGTCATCGGCGTGCTGGCCGGCGGCCAGGTAACCGACCGGATGCTGCGGCGCGGCGACATCCGGGCCCGCGTGCTGATGCCGGCGGTCTGCCTGTTCGTCGCCCCTCCTGTGCTGGCTCTGGCCATCGTGACCGGTTCGCTGCTGATCGCTATTCCGCTGCTCATCGTCGGTGCCTTGCTACTGCTCGCACCCGAACCGCCAATGGACGCGGCCCGGCTGGACATCATGCATCCCCGGCTGTGGGGGCGGTCCGAAGCGGTCCGGACCGTGTTCCTGACCGCAGCCGAGAGCTTCGCACCGATCGTGTTCGGCGTACTGTCCCAGTACGGCTTTCACGGGACGGCGAGCACGAACGCCACGACGCACAGTTCCGTCGGCGCGGCCGGGCTGGAGTACACCTTCCTCGTGATGCTCGTGCTGTTGTTCGCCGCCGGCCTCCTCGCCCTGAGCGCGCTCCGCTGGTACCCGCGCGACGTGGCCACCGCCAGCGCATCTGTCGAGGAGATCGCCCGTTCCGCCGGCGATGTTGCCGACGGTTCTACCGGAGCATGAGCTGCGGCGCCCCGGCGAGCAGTTGGCCTGTTCAGTGGCAGGCGAGCTCGCCGGCCACTGAACAGGCGCTACGGACCGGCCGGTTCCTGGCGCGGCGATAATCGATGCGTGGCGTTCCCGAAGATCGAGCTGCACGTTCACCTGGAAGGCACCGTACGAGCCGCGACGCTTCTCGACATAGCCAAGCGGAACGACGTCGCGCTGCCCGCCGACACCGTCGAGGGCCTCGGCGAGCTGTACGAGTTCACCGACTTCACTCACTTCACTCAGGTGTGGGCGACCACCACGTGCGCGCTGCGAACCGCGCGCGACTTCCGCCAGATCGTGGTCGACTATGCCGCGGAGGCGGCCACACACGGGGCTGTCTACCTTGAGGGCATCTTCGGCGCGTCCGACCATGTCGCCAGGGGCGCAGGCTGGGACGAAGTGTTCTCCGGCTACTGTGACGGCGCCGCGGAGGCCTTCGAACTGCACGGCGTCCGGGTGCGGCTCACGCCTGACGTGAATCGCAGGTTCCCGGCTGAGGTGGCCGAACTGACCGCCCGCTATGCGGTCTCATACGCTGAGCGCGGCGTGGTCGGGCTCGGCATCGGTGGCAGAGAGGCTGAGTTCCCGCCCGAGCCGTTCGCGCGTGCCTTCCAGATTGCCAGGGGCGGCGGGCTTGGTTCGGTCCCGCACGCCGGCGAGGCTGCTGGGGCTGCCTCCGTCCGCGGCGCCCTGGACGCTCTGGCCGCCGACCGGCTAAGGCACGGGATCCGCGCTATCGAAGATCCGGGCCTGGTGCGTGAGCTTGCCGATCGCGGGATCGTGCTGGATGTCTGCCCGATCTCGAATGTGCGCACCAGGGTGGTCCCGTCGCTGGCTGAGCATCCGTTGCCCGACCTGGTGTCGGCCGGGGTCGCCTGCTCGGTGTCGACCGACGACCCGGCCATGTTCGACACCGACCTGAGCGCTGACTACGCCGCGGCCGGCAGCCTGGGCGTATCCGCTCGACAGTGCTTCGACGCCGGACTGCGCGGCGCGCTCTGCGACGAGGCGACCCGCGAGCAGTTGCAGCGGATAGCCGAGCAGTTCAGCTGGGCGCCCGCCAGCGAGCTCGCCGCCAAGCCGGGGTGACCTCCGTCGCAGCCGCCGGAGCAATCCGCAAGCGAGACGGCCGCTCCCCGTGGTGTCCGATGGGCGTGACGAGGCGGTCCGGCTGGTAGTGGGTCGGCGGTCGGCGGTCTGGGTGCCTGGGTGATAAACGCCACGGCACGCACGCCTTACGTCCGGGCTGCCTACCGACGATTTCAGCGGTAAAGACGTATTCGCAACGTTTTCGCGATTATCTGGGTGCGTGATAGTGCGTCGCAAGCCCACCAGGAGCCCCCGGACCGTCATTGCGGTTTTGCTTGGCATCGCGCTCACCGCTGCGTCGGCTGCCCAGCCGGCGCTGGCGCGGGAGGCCAGCGCTCTGCCGCTGGTCACCGACCCTGCCTCGCTCGTGAACCCGCTGATCGGCACAGCCGGCGGCGTCAACACCTTCCCCGGCCCGGACACGCCTTTCGGCATGATCCAGTGGAGCCCTGACACCGCGCCGAGCCGCCCGTACGGCGGCGGGTACTCCTATAACGCCAGCAGGATCTCCGGGTTCAGCCTGACCCACCTATCCGGGCCAGGCTGCGACGCGTTCGGCGACGTGCCGGTGCTGCCGACGGTGGGCGCGATCGGGACCTCGCCGTCCAGCGCCACGGAAACCTTCTCCCACTCGGCCGAGACAGCAACGGCCGGGTACTACGCCGTCACGCTCGCCGACGGCGTCGGCGTGCAGCTGACCGACGCGACGCGCGCGGGCATCGCCAAGTTCACGTTCCCCGCGACCACCAAGGCCAACCTGCTGCTGAAGCTGACCGGCAGCGAGGAACCGGACGCGGTCACCACGGCGCAGGTCGTCGGGAACGACGAGATCACCGGCTCGGTCACTTCCGGGCATTTCTGCAAGCCAACAGTCTGGGAGCGCGACTACACGCTGCACTTCGACATGGTTTTCAACCACCCCTTCACGGCCAGCGGTACCTGGGCGGCGAGCCCAATCCCCGGCGTGGGCATGCTGCGCGGACCCGGCGGCGAACACGTGACCTTCGACACCACGGCTAATCAGACGATCACCGCGAAGGTCGGGATCTCGTTTACGTCGGCGGCGAACGCGGCGCTGAATCTGGCGGCTGAGATTCCGGCCTGGAATTTCGGCCACGTCGAGCACGCCAACCAGGCGGCCTGGAACGCGATGCTCGGCAAGATCCAGGTTGGCGGCGGGACGCAGGCACAGCAGGTGCAGTTCTACACGGCGCTCTACCACGCGCTGCTGTACCCAAGCGTCTTCAGCGACGTTAACGGTCAGTACACAGGCTTCGACGGGGCCGTGCACACGGTGCCGCCTGGTCACGTCGAGTACGCCAACTACTCGGGCTGGGACATCTACCGCGGCCAGGTCCAGCTTGCTGCCCTGGTCGCGCCGCGGCAGACCAGCGACTCGATCACCTCGATGCTGGACGACTACACCCAGACCGGCCAGCTGCCGAAGTGGAGCCTGGCAAATGGCGAAACCTACGCTCAGGTTGGTGATCCCGCCGACGCGATCATCGCTGATGCTTATGCGTTCGGGGCCCGGGACTTCAACGTCGCACAGGCGCTCGCCGACATGATCCACGAGGCGACCGTGCCCAACGCCGTCCGACCCGGCCTCACGCTGCTGAAGCAACACGGGTACCTGCCCTACGACGGCAGCTACGGCTGCTGCGACTTCTATGGCACAGTATCCACCCAGCTCGAGTACGACACCGACGACTACGCGATCGCGTCGCTGGCCAGAGCTACCGGGCAGCGGGCCTCCTACCGTGAGTTTGCCGCGCTGGCGCAGAGCTGGCACAACGTCTTCAACACCGGGACCGGCTACGTGCAGGCCCGGCTGTCGGACGGGCGGTGGCTGCCAGACTTCTCGGCGGCCACGTTGTCTGGGTTCGTCGAGGGCACATCGGCGCAGTACACCCCGATGGTCCCGTTCGACATCCAGGGCCTGATCGATGCTCGCGGCGGCGACGCAGCGTGGGTCAGCTACCTGAACAGTCTGTTGTCCAACATCACGAGTCCAGGCCCGCAGAACGCGGACCTAGGCAACGAGCCCAGCCTGGAGATCCCCTACGAGTACGACTACGCGGGCGCACCGTACCGGACCGAGCACGTGGTCCGGGAGATCGAAGACGACCTCTACTCTGACACCCCGGCTGGCGAACCGGGCAACGACGACCTGGGCACGCTCAGCGCCGCCTACGTCTGGGACGACCTCGGGTTCTATCCGGAAACGCCAGGCACTGGCGTGCTCGCGCTGGCCAGCCCGGTGTTCCCGGAGGCGGTCGTGCACCTGCCGAGCGGAGCGCGTTTCACGATCAACGCGCCCGCCGCCCAGGACACCGCACCCTACGTGGATGGCCTCACCGTGAACGGCCAGCCCTGGAACCGGGCATACGTCAACTACGCCACCCTGGCCAGCGGGGGGACGCTGCACTATGACCTAGCTGCGACACCCGACACCACATGGGCAAGCAGCCCGGCCTCCGCGCCGCCGTCCGACCCCGGCCGGCGAGAGGTGCGTGCGAACCTCAGCCGGTCCGGCCAGCAGCCCGATCCTGGCGCCCGGCTGGTCCGGCAGCACGTCGTTCGAGGCCGCCAATCTCATGGGCCGCCCGCTGACCGTCGAGTGGAGCGCGAGCGTCGGCGCCGGGACCAGCCCAGCCGACGGCTCGGTCCAGGCCAGCGGGCTCATTGTCAGCCCCGCCGCCGGCTCGCTGACCGTTGCGGCGCACTCGAACGCGACGGCAGCAACCACCGCTTCTGTCGGGGACTGCCTGTCCTTGACCAAGCGACTCGATGGCGCCGTCGTGTCGCCGGTTATCGCCCCGGTGTGCGACCGGCCCCGAGATTCCTCTTGCAAGGCTAGGTATCGGCAGGTCGCGATTGCGTCAGGTCTTGTTGTAGGACCTCGAAGAGCGCTTCAGCCTGGCAGTAACTTCGGCCCCAATCGTCTCGCACGTCCGGTATGAGTCGCCCCCGACCACTTGCGCGCCGACTCCTCGGTGTTAGTCAGCATGAACCGTAGGCCAGATCTCATACCTGAGATCGACCCCGAGGGCTGATGTCGCGCGGCCGGGCTGGCCGTAGCTTCAGTGCTGCCTGACGCCATGCACTGATGGAGACTCGGAGGCGGAGTTGCGATGAAGCATAGGACGGCGAAGGAAACGGCGATCATCTGTGTGGCCGGCGTGGTCGTGGTGGCGCTGCTGACCGTGCCCTTCGAATTGAGGCCAGAAGGCCCCAACGGTCCCGTGCTGAACAACGGCACGTACCTGGTGTGGATCGCCGTGGCCGGGGTCATCGCCCTTGGGATGGACCTGGGCTATCGGTACCTGACTACCAGGAAGCGGGCCCAGGTCGGCCTACTTTTCTCAGCTCACCAGCCGTGCTGAGCTGATGCTGACAAGCGCCCGCTCACCAGGCCGTCTACATGCGGAAACTGCCTGGACCTCCACGAGCTTCACGATCTTCGAGGGCGTCTTCGAGGTGCAGTGGATGATCATCGGCCGGCCGGTCACGGGGCCGCGTTAGGTAGCCCGGCCTGTGGATATGCCTACCTGGGGATGGCGTTGTCGATGAGGACGGCGGCTATGGCGGCGGCGGTGGGGAAGGATTCGGCGTTGAGGACTCGGGTGCGGGCCGAGGCGCCATCGAGGAGTAGCGCCAGTTGTTCGCCGAGCTGTTCGGGGTTGGTGGCGCCGGCTTCGCGCGCGGTTTCGGCGAGCCGCGCGGCGATGGCTTTCTTATAGTCGCGTGCGCATTGGGATGCGGGGTGTTGAGGGTCGTGGATTTCGACGGCCGCCGCGATGAAGGGGCACAGGGGCGTGATGTCCTGCGTCCCGGACGCGGGCACCGCGAAGGCAGCGAGGAGCCGTTCGCGGGGCGTGAGGTCGGTGCGGTCGAACACTTCGGGCATGACGTCGGGATCGAATCGGCGCAGGTATTCGGCGACTAGTTCGTCCTTGCCGGTGAAGTGCTGGTAGGCCGTGCGCTTCGACACCTGAGCCACCGCGCAGAGCTGGTCCATGCCGGTGCGGTTGATGCCCTGATCGCGGAACAGCTGCTGTGACGCGCCGAGAATGCGCTCGCGCGCGCCCCTGCCGCGGCGCCGGCCTTGGGGGCCCTTCTCCAACTCCGTCATGCCTCCAGCATAGCTCAGTTCGGTACCGACCGGTGTACATAGTTGCGTCCCGGCTGGCCACCCGATATGTTAAGCACACGGCACGGTGTACATAACGCGCCGGGCGGTTTCGGATACCCATCAATTCAAAGGAGCGATCGTGGGAAAGCTCGATGGCAAGGTAGCGGTGATCACCGGCGGATCTACCGGCATGGCGCTGGCCGGCGCCAAGCTGTTCGTAGACGAAGGAGCTCACGTCTTCATCTCCGGCCGGCGGCAGGAAGCGCTGGATGAAGCTGTCAAGCTGATCGGCCGGAACGTGACCGCCGTGCAGGGCGATGCGGCCAACCTGGACGATCTGGACCGCTTGTACGACACGGTCAGGCAGGAAAAGGGCGCGATCGACGTGCTGTGGGCAAGTGCCGGGATGGGCGAGCAGGGCAGGCTCGGCGAAATCACCGAGGAGCAGTTCCATGCCGCCTTCTGGCTGAACGCCCGCGGCACACTGTTCACGGTGCAGAAGGCGCTGCCGCTGCTCAACGACGGCGGCTCGATCTTCATGACCGGGTCGAACGCTTCGCTCAGGGGCTTCCCTGGGTGGAGTGTGTATGCGGGGAGCAAGGCAGTGCAGCAGGCCTGGGCCCGCGTGTGGCTGGCCGAGTTGAAGGACAGGCGGATCCGGGTGAACGTGCTGACCCCCGGCCAGGTCGCCACGGCGAAGCAGGAGGAGCTGTTCGACGAGGAGACGAAGCGGCAGTTCGAGTCCCTGATCCCACGGGGAAAGATGGGCCGCCCTGAGGAGATCGCGACGGTCGCGCTCTTCCTCGCCTCGGACGACTCGAGCTACGTGAATGGAATGGAGCTGGTTGCCGACGGCGGCACGACCGTGATCTGAGCTGGAGACACCGGTATGTGCGGGTACACAACGAGGGGTAGCCATGACCAAGTTCGCCCAGCACCGCGCCGCCTTCGAGTTCTTCATCGACTGCGTGCAGCGCGGCGCAGGCAAAGACGCCATCGCCCGTTGCCTCGCCGAGAACGTGGTGCTGAACAGCCCGCTCAGCGATGAGCCGCTCACCGGCCGCGAGGCTGCCGTGGAAGCCATACAGACCGTCCACAGGCTGGCGGCCGATCTCACCTACAAGGAGGTCCTCAGCGGCGAGACCCACCACGCCGCATTCTTCCGGCTGCAGATGGAAGACACCGTGGTCGACGGAATGGACTACGCCCTGCTCGACGCGGACGGCAAGATCGCCGAGGTGACCATATGGTGGCGCCCGCTGCCGTCCGCAGTCGAGATGCAGGGGCACCTTGCGCATGTCCTCGGCTTGCAGCCTTGGCAACTGCGCACGAACGGGGAGTAACGATGAAGGCCGTGCCCTGCGCCCGCACGGGCACACGGCCCGATGCCGGGCGGGTGAGTGTTCCCGTGACGGCGCGGCCCCGCCGGCCTTCCGCCAGTGCCAGAACAAGCGCGCTAAGCAGCGGGCGAGCACCATCTCGTCGTTCGACCGTTCGTCATCGTTACGCCCAGTGCAACCACGGCATGCCGGGCGTGCAGAAGATCGACCACATGGCCGCCGGCGAGCAACTGATTGCGGCGCACTTTCCCGCCGGGCTGTCGGTCCCAGTTAACGAATGGCCGCTCCCCGTGGTGTCCGATGGGCGTGACGAGGCGGTCCGGCTGGTAGTGGGTCTAGCGGCGCGCTCGATACCTGCGGTCAGACTTCACCTGCCGTTGACACCGGTGGATCCGCCGACTCCGCAATGACCATGCTGGGCGGCGCACAAACGTGCACTCGCCCAGCAGCATCCGGGCGGGGGGCGGTTTCAGGCAAGCCGGCGGGCAGGCACGATCTGAAGGCCAGCCCCAGCGACAACCGCGGTAAGCCGGACCGTAACGGGCGGGGTCATCTGGCACGTCTGCGCAGGCGTAAGAGCAGCGGTTGGGGCGTAGTGGCCGCCGAGCCGATGGCGTGTCAGGCGTCCTAGCGACGCGCGTCGAAACCTGAATTCGTCGCAGAAGGGAATCGTTGTGCAAGCCATAACTGTAGGAGACCGTGCCGCGGGCGCCGCCGGCCTCACGCTGTCCGACATCCCGTACCCCCCACGCGGCCGAGAACGACGTGATCGTGCGCGTCCACGCGGCCGGGTTCACTCCGGGGGAGCTGGACTGGCCGGGCACGTGGACCGACCGCGCTGGCCATGACCGCGCCCAGAGCGTGCCCGGACATGAGCTGTCGGGTGTTGTCACCGATCTGGGCTACGGCACTACCGGCGTGACCGTGGGCCAGCGGGTGTTCGGGCTGGCCGACTGGACCCGTGACGGGTCGCTAGCCGAGTACGCCGCGGTGGAGGCCCGCAACCTCGCCCCGCTTCCGGCGGACATCGACCACACCGTGGCCGCCGCCCTTCCTATTTCGGGGTTGACCGCCTGGCAGGGCCTGTTCGACCACGCTCACCTCAAGACAGGCCAGACCGTCATGATCCACGGCGCCGCAGGCGCAGTCGGGTCAATCGCCGTGCAGCTCGCCCGCGAGCTTGGCGCGCGCGTAATCGGCACCGGCCGTGCCGGTAATCGAGACACCGTACTCGGCCTGGGTGCGGACGCGTTCGTGGACCTGCAGGCCGACCGGCTGGAGGACGTCGGCGAGGTCGATGTCGTGTTCGACGTGATCGGCGGCAACGTCCTCGAACGCTCGGCCCCGCTGATACGCGTCGGCGGCACGCTCGTCACCATCGTCGGCCCGCCGAAGGTGCGGCCTGCCGACGGCCGGGCGATCTTCTTCGTCGTCGAGCCGGACCGGTTCCGGCTGGCGGACCTCGCCGAGCGGGTACGGTCCGGGCGGTTGAACCTGCTCGTCGGGCCCGTGCGACCCCTCGCCGAGGCGTCATCCGCGTTCACCTCTGACCGCCGGGCATCCGGCAAGACGATCATCCGGGTCACCCAAGGCGGATAGCCAATCAGCATGCGGGCCGTTCCGGGCGGCCGCTCGTTCACGCCGGACGCGGCCCTGCGGCGGCGGGATCAGCATCATTCTCGTCCGGTGGCGACTCCGCCTCAGCGGCGCCGCGGTTGGCAGCGCGGTTCACCGTGGATAGTCGCCTAGATGGCGGGAACGCAGGGTTCCCGGTTCCCGGTGCACATGAACGTTCACCTCCGGCGCCATCCTCTGTCGTCCACACGGAGCGCCCCGGTGGCCAAACTCCTTGACGCAGCTCGCCCGTGCGCATCGCCTTCATCGCCTTTACCGCCGAGTGGGCCGACCACACGGTCGAGGTGATGCGCGAGAAGTACTCGGTCATGGCGCGGCCCGATTCGACACCGCGCCAGGTTCTTCTCACGTCTTCGACCGCCCGCAGGATTGACCAAATGGCACTGGTCGCTGGTGGAGCGGACAGCCGTCGCCGCCGAAACTCATGTGTGACGATTAGCTCATCAGCGCCAGCACCACGATCGTGGGTATGGGCGGCGCAGCCGGGCCATGGACCGGGCGTTACCGTGATCTTCAGCGGTCCTGGCGATGCAGTCGTGACGCAGGTGGATGCCGCGAATCATCGCGGGCTCCGCGAGGAGACAGTGCTAGGGGTTACTGATGGTGATCGCTGAGTGCGGCCGGCGCGTGGCGCCTGGGCCGGCGGCCGGGTCGGGGCGCCCGTCCCGGTCATACGTGGCCCCGGCATGTCCCGAGGAGTTGCTGTGATCTCTCATCAGTCACTGCCAGAAGTCGTGCGGCTGACGCTGCGGCGGCGCATTCTCAACAACGAACTCGTCGCGGGGGAGCGGCTGATCGAGGCCAATCTGGCAGCCGAGTTCGGAGTCAGCCGGACGACGCTGCGCGCCGCCCTCATGGAGCTCAAGAACGACCGGCTTGTGGAGTTCTCGCCGCGCCGGGGCTGCTCTGTGGCACGAATGTCGCGAGCGGAGATCGAGGATGCCTGCTTCGCCAGGTACCTGCTTGAGTCGGGTGCGGCCTGCGAGGACCGCGCCGTCATCGACGACAGCCTGATCTCGTCGATGGAGAAGGAACTCGACGCGATGGCCGAATGCGTCGACGCCGGCGATCTGGCGGCGATCGTGGAGTGCGACACGAGCTTGCATGGCCTGCTCGTGGCGGCTGGCGGCCGGGTCCGGCTGACCGAGCTGTGGCATGAGCTCGACGGTCAGATGGGCGCTCTGATGCGGTCCTCTCTCGAGTTCCAGGGAAGCGATCTCTCTGATGTAGTGGCCAGGCACCGGACGCTGATCGAGGCCGTCCGCACGAAGGACAGGGTCCTGATGGCCGCTGCCATCAAGGAGCATTACCTCAAGCCGCGGGCGTTCCAAGACGATGACGACGTCAGCTGAGGCGCGCATACCCGGCGCGGGCGTCCATCGGTTCCGTACCCCGCCGGCCCTCGCAGCTGCCGCGCTAGATGATTATGCGGCCTGCTATGGCGCCTCGGTGCTGGACCTGGATAAGGCGCTCGCTGCTGCGCCAGGGCCTGCTGACCTGATCGACCTGACGCATGGCGACACCCGCGCCTTCGTGCCTCCCGCCGTGGCCGCCGCCGACTTCGCCGCCGCAGTGACGGAGAACACCGAGGCCTACACGGCTTACCGGGGGAGCGCCAGTCTGCGGTCGGTGGTGGCTCCGCGGCTCTCGCGGCTGCTCGGCCGGCCAGTCGACGGCGCCAGCCAGGTCATCGTGACGCCGGGCACTCAGGGCGGCCTGTTTACGGCGCTGTCGGCGCTGATCGCGCCAGGCGACAGAGTCGCCTTGCCCGACCCCGAGTACTTCATGAGCGAGCGGATCATCGCCTACCTTGGCGGCAAGGCGTTCCGGCTGCCGCTGAGCCAGGACAGTCACGGGCGGCTGTCGATCAGTCCGGAGGCGCTAGCCGCCGCCGGGACTGCTGACCTGCTCGTGCTCTCGCATCCCAATAATCCAACCGGGGGCGTGTACACGGCAGAGACCGTGCAGGCGCTCGCCGAGCTGGTGACGGGCAGCGGCATGCTGGCTGTCGTGGATCAGCTGTATTGCCGCCTGATCTTCGCGGGCACGGAGTACCTTCATCTGAGTTCGCTGCCAGGCATGGCCGAGCGCACGGTGACGTTGGTGGGTCCGTCCAAGACCGAGTCCATGAGCGGCTACAGGATCGGCGTAGCTGTCGGGCCGCCGCCCGTGATCGAAGCCATTGAGCGCGTGCTCTCTCTCACGGCACTGCGCACAGGCGGCTACTCGCAGCAGGTACTACGCCATTGGATGGCTGATGACGACGTCTGGCTCGCTGAACGCACGGCCGCGCACGAGGCGATACGCGATGATCTGGTCGCGCGTCTGCGGGCGATTCCCGGTGTCAGTGTGGCGTCGCCAGCCGGCAGTTCTTATGTGTTCCCGGACGCCTCGGCGACTGCAGCCGGCAGCAACGATCACGACCTGGCGCTGGCGCTGAAGGCTGCCGGAGTTCTTGTGAGCCCCGGCTATCAGTTCGGCCCGTCCGGACGGGGCCGGTTCAGGATCAACTTCTCCCAGGATGCCGGCCGGCTGGCGCTGGCGGTGGACCGCATCGAGGCTGTCCTTCGGGCCTGAACGTTGACTGCCCGGTTCGCCGCTGGCTGGGTTAGCTCAGGGCAGCGATCAGGTCGATCCCGACGTCGACGCCTGGCCGGAAGTCGATACCACGAATCGTGGTGCGGGCGGGCCTTGCCGCACCGAAGACGTCCGCGTAGGCGGCATCCATCTCGCTGAACATGGATGCGTCCCTGACGTAAACGGTGGCCTTGACGACGTGCTCGAGGTCGCTGCCCGCTGCTGAGAGCACCGCGGCCAGGTTACTCAGTGCCTGCCTTGTCTGGGGACCGACGCCGTCTGGCACGACGCCCGTGGACGGCTCGATGCCAACCTGACCTGCGCAGTAAACGATCCCGTCGTGTGTTCGACGCCGTACGACGGCGCTTCTCGCTGTGGCTTCTTGGACATACAGTGCTCGAGCGCGGCGCGCGTGGCTCAGTCCAGCGCCAACGTCACCCACGATGCTGTACCCGTACCGCCGGGCATCGGCCAGCGCGGCCAGCACGAAGAACGCCTGTCCGATCACGGGCCTGCCCGGCGGTGCGAGCAATGTACTAGAAACCAGGATATTAGTCGAGACCGTTGGCTAACAGAAGGTTGCATGTCCAGCGGAACTCGCTCCGCCATGGCTGCGCGTCGGGTACAGGCGCGACCACAGACGACGGCATCCAGATTCCCAGGTTCGCTCGGTAGGGCCGACGCTAACAGCAGCAGGCCAGCGGCCCGTAGTCATGTCAAGACGGCTGGCCGGCGTCGGCGCCGCCTAGCAGGGGGTATCACCGGTCATGTCGCTAGTCAGGGATGAGGCGGGGGAGCCACCTGGGTAGTGGTGGTACCCGTGCGGGCTTTGCCGACGGCCGATCCGGCCCTCGTCGACGGCCTAGCGCGCCGCCTCCGCGAAGGCGATCCCTTCATGAACGGCTGCTTGGTGCTGGGCGCTGAAAGCCGCTTCCCCCGACCGCCACGTAGCCCAGATGCGAGCGCGGAGGGCGTAAGGGACCAGATTCCAATCTCTGCGGCACATCAAACGGGAAGGGTCGATCGGTTCACCGCAGCCGATCACTGGGCAGCGCTTCGGGCCGGATGACAGAGGCAATAGAGCGCCGCCGGGACCTTTGCCAGGGCCAGAGGGTAAGGCTCGCCGGGTTGAGCGCT
>Ga0335074_10005583_pt1 | contig 17417 bp, 13 predicted proteins | sample Lox_Sample_23_FD_206715 | JGI IMG/M metagenome (GOLD analysis project Ga0335074, IMG submission 206715) | Soil microbial communities from Loxahatchee National Wildlife Refuge, Florida, United States - Lox_Sample_2.3 | ecosystem: Environmental > Terrestrial > Soil > Wetlands | place: USA... | reverse complement strand
AAGATGGATTGTTCCTCCGGAATAGCACCGAATACTGATCCCGTAATCCAAGACGATAGTTACGTCCTCGTGTCTGCGTTCATGGCAGGAGCTAGAGCAGCACAGCCGTTGCTCTCTCCGTCACTCGCTGTCATTGATGATTTATGTGATGATTAAGGGTTAACAGCCATTAAAACAGCTGTTTGTTCTAAGGCTAGGTGAAGTATGACATATGATGGTATTTCATTATATGAAGCCATCTTTGTATTGTTTCATTGAGCTACTTTCCGGTACAGACTAATTTGGTTATCTTATCTCTATATACTTCTTCCCGTCATATCGAATCATACAAAATGGAAAAAGCCAAGTCAACCGTTTCAGCTCCCTCTGAAAAAAAGCCCAAGGTGGCACCCTCGGCGGCCGCCGGGAGCGCAGTGATGCCTTCGCTGGCGAGCCAAGAGCTGTCAGCTCTACTCTCGGCGAGGGCGGAAACTTCACAATTGGTGGCCTATGCGCTGCATGTACCACAAGCGTGGCTGATGGCGGCGTGACAGGTGGTGTTTCTGGAATCAAAGAGACTCCACAACTGAGACGAACGGTACTGGCCTTGGCAAAGGTATGAGTCGGGGTAACAGTAGCCTGAACCGATCAGGTCTTAATAGCGCAGGTGCAATGGGGTGAGGGTACTACTACTGATACCACTGGCGAACCTAGCTTGAAAGACAGAGTAGATCCTAAAATCGATGCTGATGGCGATGGAAAGTTGGGTTCGTGTCCTAGATAATTTACCTATTTGAGATACATAGTGAAACTTTTTTGGGATGCTTATGAACAACGAGTTTGTCTATTTTTTATGAGAGAAACTAGATACAATAAAAAAGTCTAGAACCAGAATTTATATCATAGCACATAGCATTTTTTCTTGCTTCATGTTCGTATTGAAACCTTGCAGATCTACTCTAGTTGATTGTTTGTGAGGAGGTTTGCAAGACATTAGGGCTTAAAGAAACTCCTACCCAAGTCAATGTATCTTAGCCACCTCGGGGTGCACACGATGTGATATATTGCAAGGTTTTTTTTGGGTGCACCTGTTTTCCATATCCGTAGCACCTGGTGGAGGCATGAGTATTTTGCCTTTCGTTTGTTCAAGAAGGCTCCTATCCTCAGTGTCGTTCTTGTCATTTATGTTTTCTCCTGATGCAATGTTCTCTTCTTGCCGCAATACAAATTCAGCCATCACGCTCAAATCGCATGTTTAGATATATACAAGAGCAATCGTAGGGACTCATCATCTTGAAATAGAACTGAACATCTGGCTACGGCACTCTCAACGTCTTCATGGTACCGTGCTGCTTATGGTTGCAAAGCAGCCGACTGAACTAGCACGGAGCATCTATATAAATGTCGGCAATGTCTCTTGTTATCTTCAATTACAGTTCCAAAAACAACGAAAGCAGAGCTGGTTAGGCAGATAAGACTATCCTTGTCACTATGGATCATCTACGCACATCAGCTACCAGCAATTTCCATAGTTGGGACGTGGAAGTCATGCTTCATGCGGTGAGGACATGTGGTGTTGAGCCTGCCCTACTACAATGGGAGGTCTACGTATGCTGACTATATTGGGTAGATCAACTTTACGCTTTCATTCGGTGAGTGTACATCTCGTTGATATGTATTCTGTTCTTGCCACCATCTCTATTTTGGCAATAATCCCATGAAGGGTGGTGGGAAAGTGGAAGGGGCGAACGTACACTTGTCGGCTAGAGAGAGCAGCGCGTCATTGGACTCTTCGAATTATATGTAACTACTGTTTTAGCTATTGATACTGTGCCCGTGTCTATCCCAGACATCCTGCCGCCACTCGTCCCCCTAGCAGCGGACGTGAGGTAGTCAATTACTCATGCTCACGATGTAGATGAGCGAGCAGCCAATCATGGATTTGTATATCGCTTCTCTGATCTCGAGAGGGAGCTTGGTGAGCAAAGGCTGACTGGCATTGGTCCCTCATATGCTGCACCGCCTGCAGCTCGCTCAAAGACAATGTAAGAGATGTCGGTGAGTACGGTGGATGCTGTGAGTATCCCCAAACCCCAGCAGTGAAAAAGCTGGTAATCTAGGAGGCTGATAGGAGGCTGGCTTCCAAGAGGCTGTACATATAAGGACTCTATGTTCAGTTGAGACTGCAAGCAATTAAGACATTTTCATATCGTGCTCAAACAATAAGAGATACGTCTTCGGTGCATTAGAATGATTACATGGTGATTGCGGTGCAACTGACTCTGGTCGAGACCTGTTGACGGCGATGGGTTAGCTAGTAGAGGGATGTGAACGAGAAGTTTAATCCCTTGTTCAGCGACCACCCCGGCCAAACCTACCAATTAGAATCGCAACAACTCAGATACGGAACCTTAAATTGGGAAGCTCCATATGAAATAACCGAACCGCTTGAATAGACGCGGCCTCAGACCATTGCTCCCTTCAACATTGTCCACCACGCATGATGCAGCTACATAGACATCAAGATACCACTCCCAAAGATCTTCTTCAGACTTGGTTTTAAATAACCCGGACTCTTGTATCTGTAGGACATGCTGCAGGATCCAACCCGGGACCATGCGGAAGATTCTCCAACTGCCTCGCTATTTAGGGCCAACTCAGGTGAACCGAGAGGAGAAATACAACAGACTAGTTCTTTAGCGAGCGGCCGAGGCAGCGTAAAACAGCAACCAACCCATTCGGCAGCCAGAACCGGAGTACTCAGACATAAAGTGTAAAGTTTTAAATTCTTATAAATGATTTTTTATACATTTTTTTATAAAAATTCTTATAATATTATATATTGTATTAGTCAGGCCCTTACAGCCCTGCTCAACCAGTGTTGGGCAGCTGAATACTTCCCAAAGCAGTTTCGAGCTACCCGCACAATTGTTCTGCGAAGTAGACGTAGCACTCACTATCCGCAGCCGTAAGAGTGGTCGCCATTTCACTTACAATTCTCGATCCTAGGACACTGTTTTCAGCAGCTGACTTGCCAAATTCAATCGCTGATATACTCGCTCTATGGTCGCCTGATCCTTGGAGCAGTAGAAAACATCAAGTCGTCTTCCCTATTCTCATTTTAGGACCAACTTAAAAAGCATATGGCTGCCCTCCATCGCCTTCTCGGCTCACGATGGCCGGCCCCCACATTGAATCCCCCTCCTATCTTAATTTAAAACCTCTCTTTCTCAACCTTACTCTCTACTACTACCTCGCGCTCTGCCCAACATTTACTTGGGTTTCCAACCGGTTTCGCTCCTCGTCAGACCTCCGACCAGGCAAAGTGAGCATGCGCCATCGTCAGGTTTCTGCCTACTCTTCTACAGACGACAGCGATCCGTCAGATATTGAGAGCTGTTTCGACACCAATCCGATGGATGGTAATAGACGCAGAAACATACACTTTTCACGTAGATGGGCGCCACATTGGATTCTTTTCAGTCTCTCATCCACCCGCCGCAAGTTACCCCATATTCCCTTTCGTCTCCACAGCTTCCAATTTCGCCTGGACCTTCTCCACATACTCCAGCCCGCCTTTGATGACCGCAATGTCGTCATTTCGCGCAAACAAGACATCTCTCTTAGTAACCGCGCAGATCACGTTCCTTATCCCGGAGAACCAGTCGTATGGCACAAAAAAATGCCTATTGTACGACACTGAGCTATAGCCTAGATCCTCGAGATCTGCGGAGCAGACCCAAGAGTGGGTGTCGAGGAAGATGAGCCTGCCATTGTCAGCGCGACCGATGATGTGTGCGACACAGTGGGCGAGGGCGGCGAGCTGCGGGCCGAGAAGCGGGCTCAAAATTTCTGTCGCTATAACTTCTTCCTTGATTGAGATCGTGTCGGAATCCTTCTTGGTGTTTGCTGCTTCGACAACGTCTTCCTTTGCGGTGTCAATCCCGATACTAAAATAGGCTGCGTCGAGGAGGTATATGCTACGTGTATTCGCCGAGCCATCCAGTTCAGATAGTTCGAGGAGAATCCGCCGTCTGTGACCTGACATGTATGAGGTGACACTCTTCAACTGCAGTCCCTTTGTGTCGATACTGATGGGCGCGGATGCGATTTCAGACCAGTCGCTCCAAGCATAGATTCGAGCGACTGCGCCTTCGATACAGATCATATGAAGTGGCGACTGCTGGTGCTGAATCCACTTTCGGATTCCAGGTCTTTTCGTTCGGACGTCCTCCTGCTGGCCATTAATGCTCCAGAGGTGGTCCGACTCCCGGGTTGACAGGACAAATTTACGGGCTGCCTCGCCCGGTAAGACTTGAATAATAGATTTTCCGCAGTCTAGGCGAGATTGAAATAGCATCTTCTCAGCTACCCATCCCTTTTGCTGTGTCTTCTGTATGGTCCATGCGAAAATCACGTTCGATGCATCGACACTCATTATAATATCGCTTTGGGGCCACCAAGTAAGGATGCGAACTAGCGACTTGTGGCGGTAAAGAGTCCGCAACTGGGCTCCAGTCTTCAAGTCGTACGAGCAAACTGACCCGTCCTCCTTACCGCAAAACACAACCTCTCCCTTGGGATGCAAGAGCATGGCACTGATCTTGACTTTAGTGTCTAGCGCGACTGCCTCGAAGACAGACTTAGTACTGCCGTCACTGCTGTCATCAGCTACCATATCCCGAAGAAGGACCGCAGGCTCCCAGATGTTACATTGTGATCCCCTGATGTCAGCAAAGTGGAGGCTGTCTCTGCTGAAGGCTAATTGCTTGATATAGAAGTTAGAAGACTTGACCCGGTAGAGCAACCTCAAGGTGTCAAATTCGTAGATCTGGATAGTTCCAAACCCTGCACCTCCTGCAAGCAGGTGTCCATCCGGGCTAGCGGCAAGCATATGACAATTTGCGTGCGAGCTTTCCAGTTCCTGATCACCAAACGGATCGAGGAGCACGAGTTCACCATCTAAGTAAGATGCAGCGAGGAGGCTTATGTTTACATTAGGGTTGAAAACGAGGGCAGAGACCACATGCGTGCTTGTTTCGCCACTAGGTAGTTTCTTCCCGCAAGTACCGTAATAGGTATCTTCCTCGAGGTCCCAAAGCGTTATTGGTTGTCCGCTGTAAGCGACAGCCAGCATTTTGTGGCTTACGGAAACTGATATGGCACACGGCTGACGGCGTAACGGTGTATCAAGGTGTTCACCCGAGTCGTTCCACAGTCTATCAGGTCGTTGGATCCCGTCGTTGTCCAGATCCCATGATGCTAAGTAGTTCTTGATAGATGCGGCTATTAGCAGGCTCTGATCAAATATTAGACAAATAGACCGTTGTGGGGCTCGAAAACTGTGGATTATTTCCCCGCTGCGAACGTCCCAGATCCGTATGGTCTTCATCCCGCAAGACGCCATCAAATCTGACTTGCTCTTGAACTGCAAAAATCTAACGGGCTCGCTATGATTCAGAACTTTGTATTCCTGGCAGGATGTCGCATGGTACAGTGCGATTGTGCCGGTCGTTAGACCCACTGCAAAAAATTCGTCGCCGTAGCAAACGGCGCTCGTCTGGCCCTGATGGAAATCGACACAAGATAATCGGTCGTCCCACTGGGCGTTTGAGAGTCCTACTACCGAGAGCCTCCGCCCAGGGGTTGCGGTTTTATACACCGTCGACTCCGTAGGACAGAATGGCAGGATAAGCGAGTAGATTGCTGAGGGCGACGTTATAAGAGCATCGGCAAACTTCGCCGCAATGCGGACGAGATCCGTCGTCCAGCCTCTGATAGTTTGCATTTCCCTGCCAAGGGGGGACTGTTCGGCGGAGCATGAATCGAGATACGTACGGAGATTCTTCGCGGCGCGGATCAAAGGGGTGAGATCTTGTGTATTGGCAATGACCTCTATCCATGACAACACATTCGATTTCAGAAATTTATTCACAAGAACCAAGATGTCGTTTGCAAGGGGATCAGCCTTGGCCAGATGGTATGAGAATGCTGCACAGGCATACAGTGAAAACTCAGCCCTTTTCCCAGTGGCAGATATGGCAGAAATACGTTTGCCGCTCCGAGGAGGGTTCATCTCTTGCCCAGTGAGGTATGTGAGACATGTTCTAGCGATCCGAGTGTGCGCCACTCTCTTGTTGATGGCAAACTCGGATTCCAAATTCTCATTTAGCAGGAATTCTCTAGCAGTCTCATGCACCATCTGAACCTTGCCGGTTTTGTCAACAGTCACCAGCTGGCCACACAATGCCACGATACTCTCCTCAAGTTTGAGGAAGTTGTCCTTGACGTCTAGTTTCAGAGCTCCGTCAAGCTCCTTCGTTGTCAGAGGCCTTGTTGCACATGTTGTCCAAGTGAGGATAGCATTTGTGAGCTTCTTCCCACGTGTGGCTTGTGACATCAATTCCAGCGTCCTATGGTATAGGGGTTCCATGTCCCGAGGCACGTCGTCGAGAACTTGGTTGACTTCTTCCTCCCCGTATGAATTTGACAACTCATTCAGGACCAAGACTGTCCACAGGAATGACCCTTGGGATTTCCCCAGGATCTTTTCCACCAGTGCAGCACGGTCGTCATCGTCCTTCACAAGAAGAGACTTTGCCTTCGCTTCAACCAGGAGCTTAATGTCAGGAAGAGTATCCGCTGCTGAGATTCTTTCAGATTGGAACCGGTGAGTGCCGAGAGTCATAAAGTGCTTCTCTAATTCAGAAGTTTCTCGGCTCGTGATTAGAATTCGTAACGGTATCGATTCATCGAGTTTGGCTAGCATCAGATCAAAAAGGGAAGAAGAATTCACACATTCATCTAGGCCATCAATGACCCAATAATGCTTGGGGAGTTCCGTTTGAAAGATGCCAGACAAGAACAGCTTCCGCCATATAGTGCGTTCATTGTCGTTGTCGAACTTTATATCATCCTTCTGCATCTCCAAGAGCGTCTCTCGCACTTGAGCGTTCGTACAAGCCATCTGGAAAGCTATGGATCGGAGACAGGCTCCAAGCTGCGACTTGGACTTGTCACCGTATTTGAAGAAAAAATAGCTACAGTCCAGATTCGCTCTTTGTAGCTGATCAATGGCATAGCCTGCGAGCACAGACTTGCCAGCTGCTGGTTTCCCATTAACCCAGAGTACACTAGGAGCATTTGAGGCAAAGTTCTTCCATCTCAGGTAAGTGTCTTTCGTTGACAACCATTCACAAGTTCCGGACATACGAGCATCTTCAGCGGCGATGAGGTCATCTTCTAGCTTCTCAGACACACCCAAGTACTTTTCAAGGTCCTTAACCTGGCTGCGCCATAGTTTCTCTTTCGATTTTATTACTATAAACTCTTTAGCAAGGCCAATTGTGGACTTCATATTGGGCCATACCTATCTTGGAGATACCATTAACGGTAGAAGCAAGTGTATTGCGAAGGATTAGATAGTTTGGGTCTGTTATTGTGTCGAACTTGCAGATTGAACGGTGGTCGGCGTTCATGGGCATCTGTTTCTCTTCGGGGTATCCTAGCGTGGCCGAATCAGGATCAACAATGAGTGTGCTGAGGACTCCTCCAATACTGAGTTCCTTAGTCTCGTAGAACGACCAGAGATTTATGTTGGTGGAATAATGGCGAAATTCATCGTTGATAGTTTGTATAGCCTCGGAGCTTCGTTTTAGGTCTGCGACGTAAGCTTTGGACGAGTAGGCGACCTGAAGAATGCCGTTCAAGAGCTTGGCCGAATTAGAACCTCTATGTGGCGTCGCAAGAAAGAAGATTGTGTGAAACCGGTTTGCCAAAGTCTCATATGATGCATCTTGCCTTGCTAACATGTAGGCCCTCTTGATAACCAAGCCCCCCATGCTATGCCCTACGAGCACTATCGGCGTCTCTGTATGACCCAGATATGGCGAAGTGCTCATTTCGGCCAGCAACGACTTGCCGAAATGATGGATGTTCAGGCAGCTGTCTTTGCCTTTGACCCAATCAGAATTATATCCGAAACTGTGTACTCGCACGCACTTGAAAGCAGGATCTTTGGGAAGCCATTCCTGCGGCCAATAGTGTGTTACCGAGCTTGTCTTGCTCCACGTCTTCCTGGAGCCGCCGCCAAGGCCGTGCACGAATATGAAGTCGATAAGAGGCTCGGAGGGAGAGTGCAGGAGGTTGAGTCCAAGGGGGCCTTTCGGGTCATCCACGCCATCGTCGACAACGGTGGTGGCCTTGCTGAAGACACTCGAGCCAGATGATGACGCCAGGTCGGTATCTTTGCGCCGAAAACTTCTAATGGACTATGCAAGATTCAGTCGAGGCCAGGAAAGAGCACGAAGAACCTTACGAAGTTGTTTTGCATTTTCTCTCAGATCAGCCCAGAGAGCGCTCAGACCTCATACTATCGAATATACTGAAACGCATATAAGCACTATAATTTCTCCTCATGGGAGAACTCGCTGGGAGCATCATCGACAGCATGCCACCGCCGCAATGCAGTCGATTTGGGTGCGAGGAAGTGTCGGATGCGCAGAACATTTATTTCTAAAGCTTGCGAAGATAAAAGGCAATGCAGGAAAACCGATGGCTCTGTAAAAAGATCAAAACGAGAGCATAAAAAAACCAACTTGAAACTTCGAAAGCTCTCAGAGTCACTTCTTTCGTATGCTCCTGCAGATTTTGAAAGCCTCTAGTCGCTGATTATTGTGGTGTTGTTGAGCTGAAAGTAAATTGGCACCTGGGCTGGCCGATCTCTCTGGGAAACAAGGATTTGCCCATCACACTACATGCTTTGGGACCGCCCGTCTCAGCCGAAGCGGCTAGCAAATACAAGTGGGTGGACAGAACATAAAGTTCCAGCGTACCTTGTCGCTAAAACGCCACATGACAGGGGGGAGCCGCAATTTCGAAAATTCCCATGCAAAGGGATAAATTAACGCCCCAAACGATCGAGTACGGGGCCTAAGTTTTAGGGATTACAATGAGACTTACAGTTATTTTCACCGACTTAGATTCTGTAATTTTCATGATTTTCGCTGGCAAAAAAGTACTTTTACGAGTAGTTTTGGTAAGTGTCAAATTTTCACCAAAATAAACGAGAAAATCAGCCATCATTTCTTAAACCTCTAGCTGCACAACGTAGAAAATTATTTAAATACTTTTTATCTTAAATAAAAACAATTTTAGCTTAGTCTTATTATTTGCTTAGCTGAGAAGTCAGTAGTGGTGGATTTATCACGATGCAAAAGTATGAAATTTCGCCATTTTTGGTGGGGTTTTTCGGTTTAGACTCGGATTTATGTTCACATAATGTAAATCGCTAGAATTTTAGGCTGCAGGGAACCGATAGCTTCTGCTTCGGCGAACCATTCCCCAGATACCCTTTGATCCACGGAGCCTCACGTTCTATCCCCCTTAAAACGGCAGTCGCCATTCCAGCACACACTCTAGCCGGGGCTTGTGACCAACCAAACCACTTCAAGCTTCTCAATGGACTAGTACATCTTTATCAGGAGGCGTTGACAAGATTAGGTGTGCTATAAATCTCTCCACCTGACAAAGTAAACCGGGACGCGTGGAGGCGGGGAGAGTACTACTGTATCCCTCGTCTTGAATAAACGTTAGCGTACTACAAACACTACACCTCACAGACTCTAGCCGCTGTGGATGATTGATAGCATCCTGGGATCATCACCCTCGTGCAAGCTCACCTCGTTCCCTGCAAAGGCGGCACAAGATAACAATCCCTGTGAACGAATCAGTGATTTATTTTAGGCGCACCTCAAGGTCCCTAACCCGAGGAACTTGCTAAGAAGCCTTCACAACTCTACTTCGTGAATTGCCTCCCTCTGCTTCTCAGGCCGTAAAACGTCATCCGCGCATTCCGCAATACCTACTCGCGTCTACCTGCCAGCACAGGAACAAGCCCCTCTCTACCTGCCTAGCACCTATGATGGCCTTTGAACAGTCTCATCCGACCATCGCAGCGGGTGACCATAAGGGATACATGGAGTATGCCCTCGAGCAGGCCCGTCACTCCCCTCCAGCACCCAATAAATTTTGTGTGGGAGCAGTCCTCGTCGATGCAGATAAGAACGAAATCTTGTCGACTGGATGGTCGTTGGAACTGCCGGACAATAACCCGGCGGACCCCGGAAAGACGCATGCAGAGCAGTGCTGCTTTATCAAACTGTCTCAAAAGTACAATCTTCCAGAGGAGCGACTCGGCGAAGTGTTGCCGAAAAATACAGTCCTATATACGACTATGGAGCCGTGTAACAAGAGGTTGAGTGGAAACAAGCCTTGTGTGGATAGAATATTGAGGCTCAGCGGGTCAATCAAAGTCGTCTATATCGGGATCAAAGAGCCAGAGAATTTCATTGACCAGAGTGTGCTCATAGTGGGCAGGAAGAGACTTCAGGACGCAGGGATTGAGGTTACGTTTGTAGAAGGGATGGAGGATCGCATTTTGGAGGTCTCTACCGCAGGGCATGAAAAGTAGAGTAAATGTAGAGCCTTCCAAGTGTATCTCTGTCGCAAAGATTGCCGCAAAGCGTTAAAAAGGATGAAGTGTCATTAGATTTTCAAATGCAAGTAGTCATTTGCCCCGTGATGCTCTGATAGTTTTGTTGACACGGTTTCCGTTCAACATGCTGCTGGTTCAAGACATTTGCAAGTTAAAGGAAAGGACACAACTGCGTGAATTTCACCCCATCACGTATTTTCAAAGACACTTTTACACTTAAATTTTGACCTTTCCACATAAGACTATGTCCTCCCCAAATTGCTGCCACGCGACATGATCAAGCCTTGCGGCAGCGATGGGCTTACCGTCATTAAGTCGTCTCTGTGGTGATACGACAACACCACCTTGGCCCAGCCAAGTTGGAGCGATGGTGACAATTACAGAGCTGATAATAGAGAAATGCTCTGGTACGAGCAAAGAATTGATGACATCGCCACCACCTTCGATCATCACGCTCTTTAGTCCCTCGGCGCTGAGAGCCTTGAGAATATCCTTCCAGTCCAATCTATGTTGACTAATATCCGTGGAGGCTATGAATTTGAGCGTGATGAACTTGCCCCCATAGCTATCCAGAATGGCTCTCTGTGCAGCAGGCGGAGTCTCCAATCCCGTAATGATATATGGCGCTCTGCCCTTGCCCTCCTTCGCGAGTTGGAATAGCTTGTGATTCTCGGTGAAGTCCCAGCGTGCTGTCGGATCGATGATGATCGGTCTCGGCTGGGCTTCTAGTCCTTCGCCACCGTATCCCCCAACACCTTCAATCTCGCAGTTCAAGCTTGGATCATCAGCCACGGCAGTTCCTACGCCGATGAGAATCGCGTCGTATCGGGATCGAAGATAGTGAGTCATGGCCATTGACTGGGGGCCGGAAAGAAGAGTTGGAGCTCCTGGAGAAAGAGCAAGTTGGGAATCGAGAGAGGTTGCAAAGGTCACCGTTGTGAAGAAGGCATCATCAGGCTTTCGGTCTTTGGGTGGTAGGTAGGGTTCGAGGAAAGGTTGGCTTCCCGCCGGAAACTGGACAGGAGAGGACATTTTCGCTGAAGTTGCAGATAGAATTTGCGGTCGATATGAACAGTTTCGAAGAAAGTAATTCGTGGACCGTTGTGATTATATATTAGAACATCCACGGCTATAGACTGCGACCAGGCTGGTAATGAATGTGGAAAGGTAAGCAAGGCCCCAAGTGAGATGACTTACCAGTTGAGCAGTCTGCCTATGGCATTGCTGCCTTCTCCTACAATCGCTGGAAGAATGGGCCACAGTATGCGGGTAAGGACAATGCGGCACATACTAGCTCTTTCGAAGGATGCAGCCTGCAGAGAATGGCGCCATCTTGATCGGCCAAAGGTCTCAAAATGCCTACAAGTACACGAAAGGGCAAGGCGTCTCTGGAGCGAGTGCTCGTTTGTAAGAGACAAGACCGGTAGCTAGCCACTTTAAGACAGAATTCCAAGATTTGTGGACAATATGGCCTGAAGAGAACGTACAATCAAAGGTCATTTGAGACCTTGAGACCCTTGGACGATAAGCATTTGGAACCTTTGGTCCTGTACGAATGGCGGCGCAAAAAGTATCTGGCTTCTTTTTAGCGAGACGGGAATTAGAGCTTCGCATCACTAAATTATCTTCTTTAGGCTCTGCAACCACTACAACTTAGGGCTTTAATCACTTAATCACAGCGCTCGCACGGGCCGGTCGCTCTTTTCTGACCAACTTTGAGTAAGCTGAATATTGCCACTCTACAACAGCACAACACAATATACTACGACATGAAATTCGATACAATGATTATTAATATGGTCTTCGTGTCTGAAAATTAATATAAGCTGTTTAGCATTGTAGTTGTGCTGCTATTCTATTTATTTAGATGTTTCAAAAATGGCCCGGATACTCCTTTGCCGCCGCCTTCGTATTGCTAGGGAACTGATCATCTGGGTTCTGAGTGGTTAGTGAGGCGACGCTGTTGTCAATCTTATGCAACGAATCGACGATCGACCTCCTGAAAAGTTTGACACGGGCCAGGGCCCCTGTCGTAAGGTTATTCTGCTGTTGCCTGCTCTTTTTGAGGCTTTAATATCTAGTGATGCCAACGCGAAAAGATCCCATTAGTATTTGGGCATTGAAATTCGCACTAAGTGGTATAAGTCTCTTTTTTCATCGTTTGTATTACCTACTTCAGATAGTGAATAGTGAATGTGTCTAACATCTTAGTAATAAGTGTGTGCCGTAAGCGAAGAACCGCACCGATAGACGCCAAGCGAGTACTGTCAAATCATATAAAGTATCCCGTCGAGCCCGTTCAAGAGCTACGGTAGTGAACATTAGTGTCCCATTACAAACAAACGACACCCCACATCAATGAACTACGGCGGTGCTGAGGGTTTGGAACTAGGTGGAGGGAATACCAAGATTGATCCAAGTGTCCTCGCAAGTTAGTTGAAATACCTACTGAAGTAGATACTCCCGTGCTAAGAAACAAGAACTACCGGAAGGCAGCCGAGTGATATCAACGGAAGGCCATGGAGTCAGTTTCTGGGCTAATACCGGCCGAATTGACGTCGAGTTGGTTGATGGGACACCGAAGACCTTTTTCATAAAAGTGTTATCAAAAGACCTGGGCAAAAATATGGTGCACGGAGAGTTTGAGTCTATGAAGGCTATACATACGCTCTTACCCGACTTCGCACCAAAACCGATTGCCTGGGGAACGTACCAGACTATACCAGACACACACTTTTTCTTATGCGACTATCGAGACATGATAGAAGAGATGCCAGACCCCCATAAATTTACCGCTCGTCTAGCAGCGCTCCACCAAAACAGCAAGTCTCCGAATGGCAAATTCGGCTTCCACATAACCACTTATAGTGGCAATTTGCCCCAGATGAACGAGTGGGAAAAAAGCTGGGAGACCTACTTTACCAAGAGTATGAGGTGGGCTCTCAAACTCGAACTCGAAGCAAAGGGACATGACCCCGAGTTCGATGTGCTTATCCCAATTCTCTTTGATAAGGTGATTCCTCGTCTTCTTCGCCCGCTCGAGAGCGAGGGTCGATCCGTCAAACCCTCGCTCGTGCACGGAGATCTTTGGTATGCAAATTCCGGAATCGATGTGGATACGGATGAATCTCTTATCTTCGACGCTTGCTGCTTCTATGCTCATAACGAGTGTAAGTCATATGATCACCTAGAGCCGATAGAATTACCATGCTCACATATATACGCTTAATGAAGATGAGTTTGGTCAATGGCGGCCAGTCTGCAATAGATTCGGCGCCGAATACCTGGCTGCATACCACTCCTATGTTCAGATTTCTCCACCTGAAGAGGACTACGATGGCCGCCTTGATCTTTACAAGCTGTAAGAATGCGACTCCTAAGCTACCTTAAATGTCAATTATCAACTAACGTTAGAACAGGAGATTTAACACGCATGTGTCTGCTTTGTTCACCCAAAATCAGACACTCAGGGAGCAGTATGAATGAGTCTCTTTGTATTCTTGCCGCTAGTACTGTCGCTAATAGACCGCTATAGAATGCTGGATGATATGAGGGACTTAGCCAAGAGATACGGTTAATTGAAGAAGAAAGATACCCATTCTTTCCATCTTACGATCTATCATCTTAAATCCTCTTCCTTCCACTCTCATCATCTCATGACTGGGAGACAAAGTCCAATGAAAATATACAAAGTTAATGTGCCACTTGGCTTGAATCTTTCCGTTCAGCGTATCCTAATTTCTTAAAGCCCAAACATGCAACCACAGATAGACTTTGACTATTCCTCTCTCTTGGCCTTTGCTTTAGAAAGGAAGAATAATAGAAGTTATCAGACAGCAAACCTTAAGTCAGGAATTTTAACAATTTTGCCTAACAAACGGGTAGTGACCTTAGAAAGAAGACTAAGTAACTTAGAAACAGCTTCAGATTTCAAGGGGCATAGGTTAGATATATTGAAAACTTTAGGGTGTATTCCAGATATTTGCCGTAAACTTAAAACCCTTCATAAGCTCTACCAAATTTCCTATATAGACTGGGTCATCGATGAAGACAACAGCGAGAATGACGAGTGTCTAGACCTACTTTACCGCCCATCCTCCCTTGAAGCCGCTATTGCAAAGTACCCTAACCAAGCTGTACGTGTCCTATTCATCCACCTTAGACTAATCTACTCAAAATTCGAAGAGCAAGCTAAGAGACTCAAGCTATGAATCAGGACTCAGGGGAGGCTGTTGAGAAGCGATGACCACCAAGCCGAGCTCTACCTTTAGAGGCCCCAAAGAGTAAGGCTAGGAGGCAGAACCCTTCAAGTGGGTCAGTAACAGAACCCCATACAAGGAGCAGTACTCAGTCGCATGACCCCTGACTAGTAATCTCCGTCTCTACAGCGAGAGCAGGGCCACAAGCTACTTATGGACGCTCTCGCTAAGCTTATTGATGGTGGTCTTAAGAGTTGGACGCCATTCTAGGTCACTTACGGATGAGAAGCGGTCCTTCCGATCGAGTTGAAGTTTCAGACCTGGTTCGGGACTAGGAAGTTGCTAAGTTAGAATAAAGATCTGGAACAGGCCTTACCGCAGCAGCCAACCTATCCGCCAACTAGTCTGTACAGACGATATCCTCGTTATATGAGCTAGTAACCGTCTGTAGATCCTTAGACTTTATTTGAGTTTTTCAGCTTTTTTTTGAGTTAAAGAGTTTAAGAGTTGTTTATCTGCTTGCCTTATGAATTTCCTATCCTACAAATCGTCTTGCAAATTGCCTTCATTTAAGTTGTTGCTGTCTCAATATCCTTGATCAAAATGAGTTGTTCGTTTTTGTACTGCATTTATAGAGGTCTGTTACTTGCAAAGACTGTCGTCTACATCGGATATTTGGCTATCACACTACACATTGGTATCATTTTGCAGTTTTAAGTTTATAGGATACGGAAGACCAGTTGCAACCAAGAGCGACTCTGAGCTAGTAGAGGATTTGATGATTTTACGCATCCGAGGCGATATAAGGAATATTGTGTTGCAAGAGAACGTCCGGACCCTAGTTTCGAGGACAGAGCAATTCTGGCTAGGCTTTTTAGTTCTGGATACCATTGTGGTTTTCAGAAGTTTTCGATGTTAAGGCTATGGAAATCGAGAGAATAGGAATTTGGGGAATGCGGTGGATTTCAGTGTGTGTGCAATTGGTTGGGAGTTGGGTACGATGAAGAGCAGCGAGGGCAGTAGCTGTCCAGAAGAGTCCGAAAGTGGTGATAACGAAGGTCGCGTCACCGACTGAAGCCCCTATTCGAAGGAGTGCCCGGATCTAGCAAAACGCCTGACGACAGCAAGTCGATACAGACGCACCCGGGTTGGGAAGATTCGTCATTGTGCCTCCTAAGTTGGCCGAAGAGCAGAGAAGAGAGTACGTCCGGTACGAAGAGGACGATGAGGGCAATCTGTTATAAGGACTGGTGATTGCTAAGATTACCATGAAAAATCGCTACACTTCCTAGTGAGACTACAGATCGGTTACGGACGTCTGCGAGAGACTCTCAGGTCTTCTTTCTTTCTTTTAGGCGCGGTAGTTGTGATCAGGGGACGATCACTAAGTTGGGGGGACGCATGCGGTGGGATTGAGTGGTCCATATTATTTAAACGGGCTGATAGTCTAGCAAAAACACATGCATCAAAAGGTCAATTAAACGAATAACTGGTTATTCGTTTACTATCAGTAGTTAAATAGACGAAGTTAGTCATTAGAAGGATGGCGGGTGATCACTCGGTTATGCGCCCTAGCCGATAATCGGCTTCCAACATCACTGGGCGAGCGTGGGTCGACAATCCATGATTTGCATCTGTTTGATTTTGCGCCACTCTGAATAATTCACTCTTCAAAATGACCGAAGTAGCTCAATCTTCTTGTATTCAATTAGAGAGCTCATTATTGTTTGATTTATTAATACAGCACGAGTCTACACAGAGGTATCGTAAGCTGTCACGTTTGGCTTGTTCTCCGCAGAATTGGATCTTATCGTAGCCGGCTTTGCTCTTGCCAATACCTTCCATGAGGTCTCTAAAAGTGACCTCCCTGGTAGCCGCTCCCCATTTGTGCAAAAGTATAGCATATTTAGGAACATTAATCGTTGTGTAGGTCTTCCGCCGAGCAGAACTCGCCATCGTCGCGGTGTTTGCAGGAGGCGCATATTGTCAGATCAGATTTGGGGAAAAAAATCCAAGCTGGCCATGATAGTACTGGCGTGTTTGAGAAATGTGGGTCAACATTGAAATCATTGAGTGTTCGACTGAAGCCGAATTCGCTTTCGACTGTACCATCGACTTAGCTATTTCTTCCCTTGATATTACCTTTAAACTGTCGACTTAGGGCATAAGGTTTATTATTGGCTAGTTATGGCTCGCGAAGCTGACGTTTCTGGCGACCTATCTTGTGATAACACAGGAGTGGACAGCTGTGTCCACCTTAGGCTGCCAGCGCGCTAAGTCATGATCTGCAGAGGTGGCGCTTTAACGACCTGACCCTACTTATAATGACACAGGATGGGACAACAGGTGCCAGCGTGTTTCCTAGTGCCGGACCCCTCGGCTCCAGAAGGCGGTTCTTCAAAAGGCAACCATGAGCAGTCCTGACCCACGATTCATTTGCATCCGGTCAATATAACGACAAATGGGATCCGTACAAAGATTCCAATCAGCGATAGACATAGCCACAGAAGAATAGTAAGAGGCTAAACGAAGGCGGGCGGCCTGGTGAGCGCTGAAATTGAGGTGTTGACGGCTGCGCCTCCACGCCGCGGGAATGCTGCCTGCCCAACAAGCTTCGATCATCGATTGTCGATCATCAACCATTGATTGCTGCTCGTGGTGAGTTCTCTCCCTAGCGTCCCATCTCCCTTTTGAACCTACAATACGCGAATTTACATATACGTATACATACCTTCACGCTCATA
>Ga0335074_10005581_pt1 | contig 17420 bp, 12 predicted proteins | sample Lox_Sample_23_FD_206715 | JGI IMG/M metagenome (GOLD analysis project Ga0335074, IMG submission 206715) | Soil microbial communities from Loxahatchee National Wildlife Refuge, Florida, United States - Lox_Sample_2.3 | ecosystem: Environmental > Terrestrial > Soil > Wetlands | place: USA... | reverse complement strand
CAACCCCAGGCATCCCAGGTGGAGTCATGCTGCTGATGCACCCTCCTGTTCTGTTGATGATAGATCGATGATAGGCATGAAGCCGCCTCGCGTCAAGGGTACGTCGTGCTGTTTGGTGCGACGCATTCGGCCGCCTGGCGATCACAATCCGCCGTACTCTTCAATCGCCGCTTCGATGTCGTTGGCAGCGGCTGTGACTCCGGCTGGTTCAGAACGAAACCTTGCGTCCCCGCCCTGAATTCCGGTTGCCCGCGCATTGCCGCCGCCTTACCGTCCGTTGCGGAAGGATTCGCTGCGAAATCCTGATCTGGGGGAGGAGTTGGGGCCATGAAACCTGGGAGGTTGGCCGCCGCCATGTTGGCGATCGCGGTCCTGGCGTCGGCAAGCGCTGTGGCGCAAACCGTGAAGCTTGGGGTCGTCGATTCCTATTCCGGGCCGATGGCCGGGGTTGGTGAGCAACTCGACCGCGGTATCCGTCTCTATATGAGAGAACATGAGAAGGACCTGCCCCCCGGCGTCAAGCTGGAGATCATCCGCCGTGATGACACCGGTCCCAATCCGGCAGTGGCAAAGCGGCTGGCACAGGAACTGATCACGCGCGACCACGTGCAGCTTCTGGCAGGTGCCGTCTTCACCCCGAACGCGCTGGCCATTGCTCCGCTGGCGACCGAAGCCAAAGTGCCGTTCATCATCATGAATGCCGGTACGTCGATGATCACGACGAAATCGCCCTACATCGCCCGCGTGTCATTCACGCTGTGGCAGTCGAGCTATCCGCTCGCGGAATGGGCGGCGAAGCACGGGATCAAGAAGGTGTATTCCGTGGTTTCCGACTACGGTCCCGGCATCGATGCCGAACAAGCCTTTACCAAGGGCTTCAGCGCCGGTGGCGGAGAGATGGTCGGCGCGGTGCGCGTGCCGTTGGAAAATCCGGATTTCGTGCCGTTCCTGCAGCGGGCGAAGGATGCAAAGCCGGACGCGGTATTTTCCTTCGTTCCCGCCGGCAAGCAGGCGACCGCGCTGATGAAGGCGTTTGGCGACCTGGGGATGCCGGCGGCCGGGATCAGGCTGATCGGTACCGGCGACATCACGACGGATGAAGAGTTGCAGAACATGGGCGACGTCGCGTTGGGCGTCACCACGATGTTCCACTACTCGGCTGCCGGAGACCGGCCGGCGAATGTGGCTTTCGTAAAAGCGTACAAGGCGATGTTCGGAGAGAACCAGGAGCCGAGTTTCGAAGTGGTCGGCGGGTATGACGGGATGGCGGCGATCTTTCACGTGATCCGCGCGCAGGATGGCAAGATCGATCCGGACAAGACAATGTCGCTGTTGAAGGGCTGGCGGGATGACGCGAGCCCGCGCGGGCCGATCTATATCGATCCGGACACTCGCGACATCGTGCAGAACGAATATCTGCGACGCGTGGAAAAGGTGAATGGGCAGTTAGAGAACGTGGAGCTGGAGACCATTCCGATGGTGAAGGATCCGTGGAAGGCGCTGAACGGACACTGACGTTTCGCGCGCCGGGCGTGGGGTCGCGGCATGGGTCGAAGCGCCGGGCGGCGGTCGGTGGGTGAGGGCGCCGCGCTGTCCGGCGAAATGCTTCCTGGATGCAGCAGAATGATTATATGCCTCACGCTTCACCCTCACCCGGCGCTGCGCGCCGACCACCGGATCAAGCCCGGTGGCATGCCTCTCTCCCGCCGCGCGGGAGAGGTTTAGCATGGACGCAATCATCAGCATCCTGTTCCTTGGCCTCGCCTATGCGATGATCCTGTACCTCATCTCGGTGGGACTGTCCGTGACGATGGGGTTGATGGGGTTCGTCAACCTGGCGCATGGCGTGTTCGCCATGGCAGGTGGCTATATCACCGTCACGCTGATGAACCGGTATGGCGTTTCGTTCGGCATGGCGCTGCTGGTGGCGTGTGTTGGCGTTGCATTGCTTTCCATCGTGCTGGAGCGTTCCTTGTACGCGCGGCTGTACGGTGCGGGCGAATTAGAGCAAGTGCTGTTTACGATAGGACTGGTGTTCATGGCGGTGGCGGTGGTGCGCAAGATTTGGGGCCCGCTGCCGCAGCCGATCGCAGTGCCGGCGCTGTTGAGCGGTCAGATCAACCTTGGGTTTCGATCCTTTCCTACCTATCGTACGTTCCTGATCGCGGTCAGCCTGGCGCTGACATTGGCACTGTGGCTCGGCATCGAACGCACCAAATTCGGCGCGCGCCTGCGTGCCGCAGTGGACAACCGCCGCATGGCGGAATCGCTCGGTATCAACACAGGCCAGTTGTTTACGTTGAGCTTTGCGCTCGGATCCGGCCTTGCCGCGCTGGGCGGCGGCCTGGGTGCCGACATCCTGGCGATCGATCCGGGCTATGCGATGGAATACCTGGTGTATTTTTTGATGGTGGTGGCGGTCGGTGGCCTGGGCTCGATCCGCGGCCCATTCGTCGCGGCGCTGCTGTTGGGAATTGGCGATACGGCCTGCAAATACCTGGTGCCGCAGCTTGGGGCGTTCTTCATCTATCTTGCGATGATTGCCCTGCTGCTGTGGCGGCCTGCCGGTTTGTTCGGGCGCGCCTGAATGGCGGTTGACTCCCCGGTTGCCCAACTGATCCACGCACACCGTCTGCGGCCGATCGAGCTGCTGCCGTGGGTGATCGGCGCCGCGGGGTATTTCCTGGCCAGCGGCTATCTCCCGCTCGGCAGCCAGATCATGATCATGATTTTGTTCGCGCTGTCGCTGGATCTGGTACTGGGCTATGCGGGGATTGTCACGCTCGGCCAGGCGGCGTTCTTCGGTGTGGGCGCCTACGCCGCTGGCATTTACGCCGTGCATGTCAGCGGTGAGCCGATATCGGGTTTGCTGGTTGGCGCGGCGGCCGCGGCCATCGTCGGGGTTGTGTCTGGTGCAATCATCCTGCGCACCGGCGGCCTGACCCTGCTGATGCTGACACTGGCGATCACCTCGCTGCTGGAGGCCGCCGCGAACGACGCTACTGCCCTGACGGGCGGCAATGACGGATTGCAAGGCGTCGCCATCAATCCGGTGCTTGGCTTGTTCGACTTCGACCTGTACGGCCGCACCGCGTATCTGTATTGCCTGGCGGTACTGTTCTTTGCCTGGTTGTTTGTGCGCCGGTTGGTGCATTCACCGTTCGGCCGCTCGCTGGTGGGCATTCGCGAGAACGTGGTGCGCATGCACGCCATTGGCACGCCGGTACGGCGCCGGCTGCTGACCGCCTATACGATTTCAGCCGCGCTCGCCGGCATTGCCGGTGCGCTGCTGACCCAGACGACGCAGTTTGTAGGACTGACGGTACTGAGCTTCGAACGCTCCGGAGAGATCGTCATCATGCTGGTGCTCGGTGGCACGGGACGGATCTACGGCGCATTTATCGGCGCGGCGATTTACATGATCGCACAAGATCAGCTTGCGGAAGCCGATCCGATCTTCTGGGATTTCTGGATCGGTCTGCTGCTGGTGCTGATCGTGTTGTTTGCGCGCGGCGGGGTCCTGGGCCTGACCGACCGTCTGTTTCTGATGATGCCGCGGCGCCGATGACGATTGTACTGGAAACCATTGGCCTGGCCAAGCAGTTCGGGGCGTTGCGGGTCGCGCACGACATCGATTTCCGCCTGGAGGCCGGCGCGCGCCATGCGCTGATCGGACCGAACGGCGCCGGCAAGACGACGTTCGTCAACCTGCTTTCGGGGCGGCTGGCGCCCTCGGCGGGGCGGATTCTGCTGAATGGGACTGACGTCACAGGATTGCCGCAGGCGGAACGAGTCAAACGCGGGCTGGGTCGTACGTTCCAGATCAACGCTTTGTTCAAGGGGCTGCCGGTGCTGGAAAACGTGGCGCTGGCAACGGCAGAGCATGCGGGGTTCGGGGGGGAAATGTTCCGCGGCATCGGCGCCCGGCGCGACACGATCGAGCAAGCGTTCGGATTGCTGGAGTTGCTCGGCATCGCCGATGTGGCGATGCGGCCAGTGAAGGAGCTGCCCTATGGCCAGCAGCGCCTGGTGGAAATCGCCATCGCGCTGGCGCTGCAACCGAGCGTGCTGCTGTTGGACGAGCCGGCGGCCGGTGTGCCTTCCGCGGAGAACCGAATCATTCTGGACGTGATCGCGCAACTGCCGGAAGCGGTCGCGGTGCTGATCATCGAACATGACATGGAGCTGGTGTTCCGCTTTGCCGAAAGGATCACGGTGCTGGTGCAAGGCGCGGTACTGGTGGAGGGCACGCCAGCCGAAATCGCCGCTGATGCGCGCGTGCGGGAGGTGTATCTCGGCGAGCGGCATTCGTAGTGCGGGGAAGGCTGTCAAAGGTGCTGACGCCTTTTCGTACTACACGATGATTGACCGACGGCCAAGCGGGCGCGTCACGGCGGGCGAGTGCATGCCTCTTGCCTGGTGCTGCAGTTCGCGATTCGCACAGGGGCTGTACGGTTCGATTCAGTGTTGAAGATCCACCACGAAGGCGCGAAGGCACAACAATCTGGAGAATACCGACGCGGGCTTCCGCAGTGGGACAGCAAATTCCAGGTTCCGTTTTGGGCAGTCTTCGTGCCTTCGTGTCTTCGTGGTGAAACACCTCTTTACTCTTAAACGGACCGCCCGACGGATCAAACGGTGGCACGGACGATCATGGGCCAGCGTGACCGAGGTTGCTTCGGCCCTTTGGGCCTCGCAATGACATGGTTCTTTCTACCGCCGCCACCAGCCGCGCTTTTTCTCCGCCGGTGCCTCCTCGGTGCCGATCAGGATCGGGCGGATCGCCGGCTCCGGCACGACATCGTTGGCCACCTCGGGTGGGGATGTCGGTGGCTCGGATTGAGCAATCGTTTCGGGGGCAGGCGGTGCGGCGGGTTCGCTCAAGACCGGCTCCGGGGCGCCGGTGTTGACGATCTCGGGCATCGGCGCTTCGGCAGGTCCCGCTTCAGTCGGCACGGCTTCCGCAGTCGCCGCGACTTCCATTTGCGGGGAAGCGTTGACTGGCACCCGAGGCTCCGATGACGGCACATCAGCTTCGGCTGGCCCCGTGCCCTCCATTCCCGCGCCCTCCATTCCCGTGCCCGCCATCGGCGCCTCAGCTCCGGTCAGCCGGACGGGTTCTTCGCCGATTCGCTCAGGTGCCGCTGGCGTTTCCAGCGCCCCGATTGCGGGGGCATGTTCTGCTGGTGCCGGCTCGAACTGCTGCACCATGGGCTCGGCCGGGCCCTGCCTCACCGCGGCAGCGTTGGCCTCCGCTTGCTCCAACACATCGAAGATGTCGAAAGCCTGACCGCCGAACGGGTTGGCTGGGGTCGGGCCGATATAGACCGGTTGCAGGTCCGGTTGTTCCGCCCCTGGGGTCGCGAATGGGGAACCCTCGCCCTCACCCTCACGCCGGCGGCGGCGCCCGCCACGACGGCCACGGCGGCGGCGGCTGTCGTCCTCGCCGAATGGCTCCGCATGCTCTGGCACGCCCTCGATATTCTCGGCTTCCGGGGCCTGCGGCGTTTCTGCGGCCGCGTCTTGCTCTACGGCTGGCGCCGCGCTGGACGGGGTTTCGCCCTCCTCCGGCATGCCGGTGACGACCGGCACATCTTCTGCCGCCGCCTGACCGCCCTCCTCGCGGCGTCCCCGCCGGCGGCGGCGACGGCGGCGACGGCGGTCGCCTTGCTCGCCACGCTCGCCCGAATCGGTGTGCGCCTCGTCGCTGCCGGCTTCCTCTTCCTCGCCCGCGTCTTCCGCTTCGGTGTCTTCCTCGGCGGTAAGATCCTCGGCTTCTTCCGGCTCCGGCTCGGGCGGCGTCCAGGCCGGCTGCGGCGCGTCCGGGGTGACGGCGGCGGGCACGGTTTCGCGCGCCGTCTGCGGCCGCACACGATCGATGCGGAACTGTGACACCACCTGCGTGTCGTCTCCCAGCACCGTCACGTGCATGGCGTGGCGCAGCTCGATCTCGCGCAGCCGGTCGCGCTTGTGGTTGAGGATATACAGCGCGGTCGGCGTCGCCACGTGCACCGTGATCTCGGCGGAACGGCGCTTGCCGCCTTCCTCCTCGATGCCGCGCAGCACATGGATCGCGGCGCTCTCAGTGCTGCGCACATGGCCGGTGCCGCCGCAATGCGGGCACAGGATGAAGCTGGTTTCCGCGAGTGACGGACGCAGCCGCTGGCGGCTCATTTCCAGCAGGCCGAAATGGCTGATGTGGCCGACCTGGATGCGGGCCCGGTCGTTCTTCAGCGCCTCCTTGATGCGGCGCTCGACCATGGCGTTGTGCTTCTTCGACTCCATGTCGATGAAGTCGATCACGATCAGCCCGGCGAGGTCGCGCAGGCGCAACTGGCGCGCCACCTCGTCGGCGGCCTCCAGGTTGGTGCGCAGCGCCATTTCCTCAACGTTGCGCTCGCGGGTGGCACGGCCGGAGTTGACGTCGATCGCGACCAACGCCTCGGCCTGGTTGATCACCAGGTAGCCGCCGGAACGCAACTGCACGGTGGGCTGCAGCATCCCGTCGAGCTGCGCTTCCACCTGGTAGCGGGCGAACAAAGGCTGGGCGGGGTCGCGCCAGAGCTGCACCTTCTTGGCGTGGCTCGGCATCAGCATGCGCATGAATTCGTGCGCGGCGCGCCAGCCGTCTTCGCCGTCCACCTGGATCTCGTCGATGTCGCGCGAATAGACGTCGCGGATGGCGCGCTTGATCAGGCTGGCTTCTTCGTAGATCAGCGCGGGGGCGACGGATTTCATCGTGTGGTCGCGGATGTCGTCCCACAGGCGCAGCAGGTATTCGCAGTCGCGCTTGATCTCGGGCTTGGGGCGGTTGGCGCCGGCGGTGCGGACGATCAGGCCCATGCCCTTCGGCATGTCGAGCTCGGAAATGATGTCCTTCAGGCGGCGGCGGTCGGTGGCGGAGGTGATCTTGCGCGAGATGCCGCCGCCGCGCGGCGAATTGGGCATCAGCACGCTGAAGCGGCCGGCGAGCGACAGGTAAGTGGTCAGGGCGGCGCCTTTGGTGCCGCGCTCCTCTTTCACCACCTGCACGAGCAGGATCTGGCGGCGGCGGATCACCTCCTGGATCTTGTAGTTGCGGAGGAAGCGCGGGGGGATGCGGCGCTCGCGTTGCTCCTCGCCGTTCTCCGGTTCGCCACCGATGGTCTCGGGCGGAAGGGGTTCGGGGATCACGTCCTGATCGGGCGCGAAGTCGTGGTCGGCTTCGATGTCCGTGTCGGTGACGGGCGGCAGTTCGGTGTCTTCGTCGGACGCTTCGGTGTCGGCCGGACCGGTGATCGTTTCCGTTTCGATGATCAGCGGCTGGGCGCGGCGGGAGCGTGGATCGGGATCGTGGTCCGGGTCGGCGTCGTCACCGTCGGCCTTCTCGGCCGCCATTTCGGTGGGCTGGGCTTCCGCGACCACGGTTTCGCCAACGGCTGAACCGACGGAGACGTCGGCTTCGGCAGTGCCTGCGTCGGGCGCTTTGGCGACAGGTCTTGCGGCGTCCTCGGCCGATGGCGCGACCGGGGTGGCCGCGAGAGCACCGGACACACCAGAATTGCTCGAGGTGGTTTCGGCGACCGGCGACGCCGCGGCCCCGGTGATGCTGTCGCCTGGTTCGGAGATGTTTTGGCCCGGCTCGGCAATGTTGGCGGCTGGGCCGGTCGCGAGGGCGGCCGCCCGTGGGGCTATGTCGCCATGCGGCGCCACGGCCGCGCCTGATTCGTCACCCGTGTCCGCCAGGGGAGAATCGAACTTGGATGCGCCCTGGGAATCCGCCGGCTCCGGGGAAACCTCGCGCAGTGTCTCGGCAGTGGCACCGGCTTCGTCGGCGGTCGCGTCCGCAGCCGGCCCCACCCAAGGGGGCACCGCTTCGGAGGTTACGGCTGGCGGTGCGTCCTCGGACCAGGCTTCCGACTCGGCCAGGGTTTCCGGCAGGGCGCCTGTTTCATCGATCGTCTCGGCGGGAGCGACTCTGGCCGGTGGCGCGGGCGGGATGTAGGGCTCGGATGAGCCTTCCATTTCGCGGTCGGCTTCTTCCTCTTCCCGCCGCGCCTCCTCTTCCTCCATCTCGATCAGGCGCTGCCGGTCGGCGACGGGGATCTGATAATAGTCGGGGTGGATCTCGCTGAAGGCGAGGAAGCCGTGGCGGTTGCCGCCATACTCGACGAAGCACGCCTGGAGGCTTGGCTCCACGCGGACCACCTTGGCGAGGTAGATGTTGCCCTTGAGTTGCCGCTTGGTGGATGTCTCGACGTCGAAGTCCTCGAGACGGTTACCGTCCAGCACCACCACGCGGGTCTCTTCCGCGTGGGTGGCGTCGATCAGCATGCGCTTGGTCATTCAGTCCTGAACTCCGGTGCGCCGCCCGGATTGGGGCCGCGGCCATGGCTGAGGCGCGCGGTGTGGGGCGGCGGGATAGGCTTGCGGGATAGGGCCCGGCCATCCGGAGATAGGCTGTAACAACATGCGTTCCAGCCGCGCCGCTGATGGCGATGCGCGGGTCTTCCGTTGCGGGAAGGGCTGGCACGATGAACAAATCTCCGGCGTGGGCGCGGTGCGTTCGGGGGAACGCCGCCCCGTGTGAAATCGAATGCCGGCTGCGCCGCGGCCCGGATTGGCTCCGGGATAGCCCGTGGTTCAGCCCCGGCGCGCCTGAGCAAAACGGCGCGCGACGGGCGGTGACGCGGCTTCGGCGGACGCGGACCCCTTGGGCGGGACCCAAGGACGTGCCTTCCCCCAGTCGGCAACAACGCCAGGCGGTGCCTGGCTGGCCGACGGATCACGGCGCCCACCGGTTCGGCCCCCTCGGCTGCCCGCACCTGATGGCGGACGTTCCGCGGGGATGACGGGGAGCAGCAGTGCGGTTGCCCTCGCCCGATCGCATCACCGGAGCGAGGGGACCATGAAGCAAACCGCGCGGCGGTGCAAGATAAACGGAGGGGTGCGGGTGGGCAGGGGCTCGGATGGGCAGGGGCTCGGGTAGACGGGAACCGCCCCGGGCTGCTTCCCATCGGGCACGAAGCCTGCGATGCGTGGTACCCCGCGGGGCAGCCCGCGGATCGCGGTGGACCGGTACGGAGGCGTCGTGACGCCATGCAGGTGAGAAAGACCGAAGTCGCCGTCGTCGGCCTGGGCGCCATGGGGGCGGCGGCGCTGTATCAGCTCGCGCGGCGCGGGGTCAGCGCGATCGGCATCGATCGTTTCGATCCGCCGCACGACCAGGGTTCCACGCATGGCGAGACGCGCGTCACGCGCCAGGCGGTTGGCGAGGGCGCGCAGTTCGTGCCCCTGGCCCGCCGCTCGCATGAGATCTGGCGTGAGATCGAGCGCACGACCGGGGCGACACTGCTGGTGACGTGCGGCGAACTGCTGATCGGGCCGGAGGATTCGCCGGCTGGCCTGCATCAGAAGCCCGGCTTCTTTCGCCAGACCCGCGCGGTGGCCGAGCAATTCGGCATCGCCCATGAGATGATGGACCGCAGCGCCCTGGCCGCCCGGTTTCCGCAGTTCACCAGCCTGAGCGCGGACGATGCCGGGTTCTTCGAACCGGGCGGCGGATTTGTCCATGTGGAACGCTGCGTCGAGGTGCAGCTTGCGGAGGCGCGGCGGCTAGGCGCCGAGGTTCTGGCGAACACCGTTGCGACAAGCGTTGCGCGGGCGAATGGCGGCGTGCGCATTTCGACGGCCGACGGGGAGATCCTGGCGGACCAGGCGATTGTCGCCGCCGGGGCCTGGACGGCGCCCCTGCTCGGTTCGCCGTTCGATCGGTTGCTGCGGGTGACGCGGCAGGTGCTGTACTGGTTCGAGGCGGATGAACCGGCATTGTACGGGCCGGATATGTGTCCTGCCTTTATCCGGATGACAGGGCCCGGCAACGAGGACATGTTTTATGGTGTTCCGACGCCCGCTGGTGCGGCCGGTATCAAGCTCGGAACCGAGCAATTCACCGATGTCACCGTTGCCGACCGTGTCGTGCGCGAGGTGGCCGAGCCGGAGATCCGCACGTTTTATGCCCGGCATGTCGCGCCGTTCCTGCGATCCATCAGTCCGCGGCTGATCCGGGCAAAAACCTGTCTGTACACGGAAACGGCGGATGCCAATTTCATCATCGACCGGGTGCCGGGGAACGACCGCGTCCATGTGATCTCGGCTTGCTCTGGTCACGGATTCAAACATTCCGCCGCGATTGGCGAGGCGGTGGCCGCGCGCGTTGTTGGCGACCGGACGGACGTGGCCGAGATGCTGGCGCCGTTTGCGCTCCGTTGGTGACTTTGGCCGCGAGGCGCGGCGTGCGCGCCTGTGGCAGCGATGCTGCAAGCGATGGATGGAAGGATTCGCCGCTCGTCTTGCGGACGACTCGTCTCTGTGGCCGCAACCAAAGTGCGGAGACGAGGACAAAGCCGGTTCAATTCTTGAGAGTTTGAGGAAGCCGCAACAGATCGGGTCGGCACGCGACATCCGCGTGGATCTGCGGCAGACCTTTCTTGGCCGCGAGACCCGATCACTTCAGAGGTACCGGAACCGGTCGTGCCGTGGGCGGCAGAGAAAGAAATTTTCGCCGCAAATGAACGCAGATTCACGCAGAGACTCCAGTGCTGTTGGCAGCCTCGCGGCCGTCTCAAGAGCCGCCGGGGACGGGCGATCGACCCCCATGTGCCTGCGGACGCACCAGGTGTTCTGCAACGTGCTGCAATCGCCTCGCAATCATCCGACCGGCGCGACCGAACCATTGGCACCGTGCTGCCAACAGCCCGCAACGCCAATACCAAGCAGTTGGCGACGATGGGGCAAGGAGGATCTGCGCGGATTGCAGCGATTGGTAGCGTTAGCGATGCAGCGATTATTAGCGTTAGCGATGCAGAGGGGACGGACGCCGCCGTCCTGCGAACGGCGGCGTCCTGGATTCAAATGGTCCGCAGCAGTCCGAGTTGGGTCAATGCGGTGACCCCATCATCGAGACCTTTTTCCTCGATGATCCTGCCGTCCTTGAGCGTGAGGACCGTGACGCCGGTGAAGTGCATCTTCCGGCCCGTGTTGGCGGGCAGGCTGCCGGCGAGAAAGTCGGTGAAGGCAGGGCCGGTATGGGTGCCACCACCTTCCCATTGGCCGACGACATAGTCCCCCGCGGCAATGAGGTCAGCCGTGCCCCAGAAGTTCAGGTCCGGGAATGCAGCACGGAAATTGGTCATGAACGCCTTGATGTCGTCGCGGCCCTTCCGCGGTTCATGCAGCGAGTATTTCAGCAGCATGTCGGGTGCGGCGATTTCGTCGATCACGCCAAGGTTGCAGGTCCTGCCCCAGAATTCGGTGAACCAGCGGCCGACAACGGCCTTGTTGTCATCTTGCAAGCTCATGAAGCGCCTCTTGGTTGCTGGGTTAAAGGTCACCGGTTGGATCGGATGGCCTTGGCGCTCATGTAACTTGGTTTGGGAGCCTGCGAACTCCGGTTCTTGCTCCCGTATCAAAACTCACCGTCGGCGGCCATCCTGCCTCTAACGCGGCTACGGTGCCACCGTCGAGGGCGCCATTATCGCGACCGGTAATCCGGCGCATTTCGACCAGATCCATGAGGTGCTCCCATTGCCGGGTCTCTATGATCCGTTCAAGGGCAACTGGGTCGTGCGACCAAGCTGAGACCGCCGCTACAGGGTGTGGCGTGACTGCATCCTGAGCTCGGCCCTGACGTTATTCCGGCATCCGCGCGGTTAGGTGAGCTCCGGCCGGCCCACTCCACGCGTATCCCTCACGCCAGGCGTTGTTTGCGGGCCGCCTGATCGCCGTGATGACCGCAACGCCGAACGCAATCACACCGCCGACAGCGGTGGCGCCACATCCTCGAGCGCGCGGCGTTCGGCGTTCACTCCCAGCCAGGCCGCAACCGCCCCCGCCGCCATCATCAGCCCGCCGCCCAGCAAATAGCCCCACAGAATCGAAATTCTCGAACCAGTATCGATCAGTGCGCCGAACAACGCCGGGCCGGCCACGCCGCCTACGCCGGTGCCAAACGCGTAGAACACCGCGATCGCGATCGCCCGCACTTCCAAAGGAAAGCTCTCGCCCACCGTCAGATACGCCGAACTCGCCGCCGCCGAGGCAACAAAGAAAATAACCGTCCAAGCCGCAGTCTGCTGTACCGCGTCCAGCAGGCCGATCGCGAACAACCAGCCGGTGATCGCCATCAGCAGGCCGGACAGCGCGTAGGTCGCGGTGATCATCACCCGCCGCCCGAGCGTATCGAACAACCGGCCCAGCAACAGCGGGCCCAAAAAATTGCCCAGCGCGAAGGGCAGCATGAACAATCCGACGCTGCCGGCCTGCACGTGGTAGAATTGCGTCAGGATCAGCGCATAGGTGAAGAACACCGCGTTGTAGCAGAACGCCTGTGCGGCCATCAGCACCGTGCCGAGGACCGTACGGCGGCGATACGCGGTCAGCAACGCGCGCACGCCGGCGCCGAACCAGGACTGCACATCGGTCCGCAGGGTTAGCGACTGATGCGGCGGTGGCGGCAAGGGCTGGCTGGTTTCGTGGGCGACGCGTTGCTCGATCTCGCGCACCACGCGTTCGGCTTCCTCGGGCTGGCCATGCGTCATCAGCCAGCGTGGGCTTTCCGGCAGGAAGCTGCGCAGGAACAAGACGATGCCGCCGAGAATGCCGCCGATCACGAAGGCGGCACGCCAGCCGATCTCGGGCGGGATGATCGCCGGGTCCAACACCACCAGCGCGCCCAAAGCGCCCAGGGCCGCGCCGAGCCAGAAGCTGCCGTTCACCACCAGGTCGGTGAAGCCGCGGCGCCGCGCCGGGATCAGTTCCTGGATCGTAGCATTCACCGCCGCATATTCGCCGCCGATGCCCGCGCCGGTAATCAACCGGAACAAGGCAAACGAGAAAAAGTTCCAGGACAGGCCGCAGGCGATCGTTGCCAGCAGATAGACCAGCACGGTGATGGAAAACAATTTCTTGCGGCCCAACCGGTCGGTCAGCCAGCCGAAGAACAAGGCGCCGCCGACCGCGCCCACCAGATAGGCGCTGGCGGCCTCACCGACCTGCTGCGCCGAAAGATGCAGCGTGTGGCTCTGCGACAAGGCCCCGGCGAGCGAGCCGACAATGGTCACCTCCAGCCCGTCCAGGATCCAGGCGATGCCCAAAGCGAAGATCACCAGCCAGTGGAATCTGCTCCATGGCAGGCGATCGAGCCGGGCGGGAATGTCTGTCGTAAAGGTGGCGGTTGCGTGATCCACGAGTCCTGCTGCCATACTGTGCCGGTCTGAAACGCACGGAGGCGCAACATGGACCCGTTCCTGGCGGAGATTGAGCAAACGATCGCGCGATGGCACGGCATCGCCGCCCCCAACGACCCGGCCCAGCGCATGGCCGCCGACCTTGCCGAAACGATCCGTGCGTTCGAAGCGCAGCGCGGTGCGTTGGCGTTCGAGGACGAGCCGGCCAGCTTCGAGGCCGCCCTGCGCCAGACGATGGAGCGCTGAGATGACCGATCTGGCTGACCTGTCGCTGGTGGAGGCGGCGGAGGCGGTGCGCAGCGGCGACGTGCGGTCGGTGGAGCTGCTGGATGCAATCTGGGCCAACCTGGACGCGGCCAATCCGAAACTGAACGCAACGATCTGGCTCGATCGCGAGGGCGCGGAAGCAGCGGCGCGCGCCGCGGACCAGGCGGTGCGCGACGGGGCCACGCAAGACGGGGCTCCGCTGGGGCCGCTACACGGCGTGCCGATGGCGCACAAGGACATGTACTATCAGGCCGGCAAGCTCAGCACCTGCGGCTCGGCGGTCCGCCAGGACTGGCGCCCGGCCGTCACCGCGACCGTGATCGAGAGGCTGGCGGCAGCCGGCGCCTATACGTTCGGTGGGCTGAACATGGCGGAGTTCGCGCAGAACCCGACAGGACATAACAAGACGTTCGGCGATTGCCACAACCCGTGGAACCTGCCTTTCATCACCGGCGGGTCATCGTCCGGGTCCGGCGTGTCGGTGGCGGCGCGGTACAACTACATGGCGCTAGGGTCGGATACCGGGGGATCGATCCGCTTACCGGCCTCGGCCTGCGGCGTGACGGGGATCAAGCCAACGCAGACCCGCGTGTCGCGCTACGGCGTGATGCCGCTGTCCTTCACCTGCGACAATGTCGGGCCGCTGTGCCGCACCGCGCGGGACTGCGCGCGCGTGATGCGGGTGATCGCCGGGCGTGACCCGCGCGATCCGACCAGCGCGGATGTGCCGGTGCCAGATTACGAAGCGGCGCTCGACGGCGATCTGCGCGGACTGCGGATCGGCGTGCCCGGCAACTGGTTCTTCGATGGCGCCGACGACGCGGTGGCGGCGGCAGTTGACCTGGCGACAGACGTGCTGGAGGCGCGGGGCGCGGTTGTGCAGGAAATCGACCTGCCGCTGATGGACGCCATTGCGGCCTGCGGCGGCATTGTCTCGCGGGTGGAAGGTGCGACGATCCACGCGCAGTGGATGCGTGACCGCCCGCAGGCCTATGGCGCGCATATCAGCGGCCGGATGTATCCGGCCTATGCCATTCCCGCGACCTACTATGTCGAGGCGCTCAGCCGCCGCGGCCCGATCCTGCAGGCTTTTGCTGACGAGGTCTTCTCCAAGGTGGATGTTCTGGCGACGCCGACCATCCGCACCAACCTGCCGACCCTGGCAGAGACCGATATCGACCATGGCCCGGCGGGGACAGAGCACCGGTTCCTGGCGGTGTCGGCCAATACGCGGCCGTTCAACTATCTGGGGCTGCCGGCGGTCAGTGTGCCGTGCGGGTTCGATCCGAACGGCTGCCCCATCGGATTGCAGATCGCCGGCCGGCCCTTCGCCGAGGCACGCATCCTGCGCGTCGCCGACGCGTATCAGCGTGACACGGACTGGCATCGCCGCCGGCCGCCCGTCCTAGACGCTGTCACCGCGGATGGGGCGGTTGCCGCATGAGCAAGCCGAAAGTCGCGTTCATCGGCACCGGCGGGACGATCGCCTCGTTGGGCGCGGGGCCCCTGGACCTGCAGAACTACGGCGCCGCCGGCAACGTCATGCATGCGGACGCGATCCTGGCCCGCTGGCCGGAGACCGCCTTGGTGGCGGACGTCATCGCCGTGCCGTACCGCAACATCCCCAGCACCGGTATCGGCTACGGCGACTGGCGGGCGCTGGTCACTCTGTGTGACCGGCTGGTGGCGGAGCATGCGGATCTGGCAGGCATCGTCATCGGCCACGGCACGGCGACGCTGGAGGAGACGGCGTATTTCCTGAACCTGACGCTGAAGGTCCAGGTGCCCGTGGTCCTGGTGGGAGCGCAACGGCCGTCCAGTGCGTTGTCCTCCGATGCTGGCCTGAATTTGGTGAACGCGATCCGGGTCGCCGCTTCGTCCGAGGCACGCGGCATGGGCGTGCTGGTCGTGCTGAACGACGAAATCCACGCCGCGCGGGAAGTGACCAAAACGTCCACGCTGCGGCTGCAAACGTTCCGTACCCCGGATTTCGGCGTGCTGGGTCACGCCGACGGCGATGCGGTGGTGTTCTATCGCCGGCCGCTGCGCCGCAGTGCGCCGGACACCGAGTTCGACATCAGGGGTCTCGAAACATTGCCGCGCGTGGACATTGCCTATGCCTATGCTGGCGGCGATGGCACCGCAGTGCGGGCATTCGTGGCCGTGGGGGCGCAGGGGATTGTCTCGGCCGGATTCGCGCCCGGATTCTCGCCGCCGGGCGAATTCGCGGCACTGAAAGAGGCGGTGGCTCAGGGTGTCGTGGCGGTGCAGTCCACACGGGCCGGCTCCGGCCGCACGTTCCGCGGCACGCGGCTGCGGGAAGGCGGCATTCTGATCGCCGACAACCTCAATCCGCAAAAGGCGCGCATCCTGCTGTCGCTGGCACTGACAGTGACGCGGCAGGAGGCGGAGATCGAGCGGATTTTTCGGACGTACTGACTGCTGCTCCCATGTCATTGCGAGGAGCGCAGCGACGAAGCAACCCCGGTCATGTGGCGCACGGAAGCTAGACACGCTGTTCTGAACGAGGTTGATTCGTGGCTTTGCTCCTCGCAATGACATGGGGCTGGCAGTGCGGCCCTTGCAGTGACACGTACGGTCAATGCACAGGGCCGCCGATATGGCAGTGGTCGCGCGACTAACGCGCCTGTGACAGGGGGGCTATGACAGTGAGTTCTTAGGCGCGAACCACGGTGGGTTCGCCGAGCTGGTATCGGCGCATCACCGCCATATCCGGATCGCGTCCCAGGCCCGGCCCATCGGGGACACGCACCCGCCCATTCTCCGCCCCCACCATCTCATGCAGTGGACTGGCTTCCAGATCGATGAACAATCGCTCGAAGGGTGCATCGGGGGCGATGGCGGCGTTGACATGCAGCGAGGCCAGGAAGCCCGGCCCGAAATACGCATTGTGCGGCACCACGCGCACGCCGAACGCCCTGGCCAGTGCTGCGATCTCCAGCATCGCGGACGGGCCGCCGATCTTGATCACGCTCGGCTGCGCCACATCCAGCGCGCCGGCTTCGAACGCGGCGCGGAAGTCGTGCAGGCCGGCCGCGTTCTCACCGGCAGCGATCGGCACGCCACCCTCGCGCCGCACCTGCGCCAGTCCGGCGTGATCGCCGGGCGGAAACACCGGTTCCTCCAGCCAGGTCAGGTCGCAGTCGCGCATCCGGCGCGCCATCTCGATGCCCTGGCCCACCGTCCAGGGACAGTTGGTATCGACCATCAACCGCGTCTCTGGTCCGATCGCCTGCCGTGCGGCACGCACCTCCGGCACCGTGGTCTCGTGCAGCTTGATGTCGCGGTAGCCGCGCGCCGTGGCGCGTTCGCAGGCGGCGGCGACCATGCCCGCCTCGCCATAGCGCAACAGGCTGGCGTAGCTGGTCAGGTGCTGCGCCGGTGTCGCGCCGAGCAAGCGCCATAGCGGCAGGCCGGCCGCCTTCCCGGCAATATCCCACAACGCGATGTCGAGCGCGGATAGTGCGAAAACATGCGCGCCGTTGCGGCCGAATGAGTGGAACGCCTTGCCCAGGCGTGCCCGCAATCCGGCGATGTCGCTTGCATCCTGGCCCAGCACCGCCGGGGCAAGCTGCGTATCCAGCACCGTCCTGGTCGCGGCAGCCGAGGCATGGCCGAAGCCTTCGCCCCAGCCCTCCAGGCCCTGGTCGGTGATGATGCGCAGCCACACCGTGTTCATCGACTGCCAACCCAGCCCCCCCGCCACGGCCGGCTTGCCGCCCATGTCGAACGGGATGCGGGTCCACGTGGTCTCGACCGCGGTAATCTTCATCTGGCGTCTCCTCGGGTTGGCCGGGGCGATTGTGCGGCGCGCTGCCGTGCTTGCTCAAGATTTCGTCGCCGGGGCGTGTTTTTGTGGTTGACAGGCTGTTAGTTTTAGTTTAGTGTGTCAAACGTCATCGCGCT
>Ga0335074_10005580_pt1 | contig 17420 bp, 11 predicted proteins | sample Lox_Sample_23_FD_206715 | JGI IMG/M metagenome (GOLD analysis project Ga0335074, IMG submission 206715) | Soil microbial communities from Loxahatchee National Wildlife Refuge, Florida, United States - Lox_Sample_2.3 | ecosystem: Environmental > Terrestrial > Soil > Wetlands | place: USA... | reverse complement strand
TGGCCGCGGCGGCGGCCACGCTGGATTTCAGCCAGCCGGTCGCGATCATGCTGATCGCGGTCATGCACTTCATCGGGTATGACGCGCAGGCCAGCGAGATCATCAGCCGGCTGACGGCGGCGGTCGTGCCCGGCAGCTACGTGGTGATCTCCCACGTCGGCGGCGACATCGACGCCGCGCAGCAGGGCGAGATGGTGCGCCGGCTCAACCAGTCCGTGGCGGAGAAGGCGACGATGCGCGACCGGGCGGGCGTGACCCGCCTGTTCGACGGGCTCGAGCTGCTCCCGCCCGGCGTGGTGCGGGTCTCGGACTGGCGCCCCGACTCCGACCTCGAGGCGGCCCGGCCCACCGGCCTGTGGGGCGGCGTGGCCCGCAAGCCCTAGGGAGCCGCGCCGGCGGCCAGGCGGCCGGACTGCCAGACGGCGGCGATGAGCGGGACGCCGGGGCGGTAGGCCAGGTAGGCGTGTGACGGGGCGTCGAGCAGGATCAGGTCGGCGCGCGCGCCCGGGCCGAGGTGGCCGACGTCGGTGCGGCGCAGGGCCCGGGCCCCGCCGGCCGTGGCGGCCCAGACCGCCTCCTGGGTCGTCATCCGCATGTCGCGGACGGCCAGCGCGATGCAGAAGGCCATGCTCGAGGTGAACGAGGAGCCCGGGTTGCAGTCGGTGGCCAGCGCCACCGTGGCCCCGGCGTCCAGCAGCCGCCGGGCGTCCGGGTACGGGTGCCGGGTACCGAACTCCGCCCCGGGCAGCAGCGTCGCGACCAGTGGGGCGGACACGATCGCGTCCAGGTCTTCGTCGGTCACATAGGTGCAGTGGTCCGCAGACGCCGCGCCGGCCTCGGCCGCCACCCGGATGCCGGGCCCCGGGCCGAGCTGGTTGGCGTGGATGCGCGCGCCGAGCCCGCGGGCCCGCCCCGCGGCGAGCACCGCGGCGGCCTCGTCCGCGCCGAACGCCCCGTCCTCGCAGAACACGTCGATCCACCGGGCGTGCGGAGCGCACGCGTCCAGCATCGGCCCGCGGACCAGGTCCACGTAGCCGGTCACGTCGCCGGCGAACTCGGGCGGCACGACGTGCGCGCCGAGGTAGGTAACCTCGGGCGTGGCCTCCGCGGCGATGGCGAGCCCGCGCGCCTCGTCGGCCACGGTGAGGCCGTACCCGGACTTGCACTCGAACGTGGTCGTCCCCTGCCGGAGCATCTCGGCCGCCAGCCGCCGCAGGTTCGCGCGCAGCGCGGTGCCGGACGCGGCCCGGGTCGCCGCCACGGTGGTGAGGATGCCGCCCGCCTGGTACGGCTGGCCGGCCATCCGGGCCGCGAACTCGGCGCTGCGCTCCCCCGCGAAGACCAGGTGCGCGTGCGAGTCCACGAATCCGGGCAGCACCACCCGGCCCCCGGCGTCGACGACGGAATCCGCGGCGGGCGCCTGCCCTGCCGGTCCTGTCCAGGCCACCGCCCCGTCCTCGATGACCAGCGCCGCGTCCGTAATCGCCGCGAAGCCGCCTCCATCGTTGGTAACCAGTTCGCTGATCTGCGTGATCAGCGTGCTGCCCGGGATTGCCACAGGACAAGCTTGCCCCACCCTCACGGGGCCGTCTGCGTCAGGTCGTCGAGGCGACTGAGGGTGCATTCAAGCGCGTCGGTGAGCCGCTTACGGTGACCGGTGGCCAGCAGGTCAAGCACCAGGCCGGTGAACGTGGCCTTGACCAGCGACGCCTCGCGTTCGGCGTCCTCGGGCTTGATGCCGTCAGCGATCAGGCCGTCGGCGATGTCCTCGCGCCAGAACGAGATCTGCTCCGCGCGCACGTCACCGGGCAGGCCGCTGACCGTGGCGTCCAGCGTGGCGGCTTCGAGACCCAGTCGCACCAGCGCCAAGTGCTCCGGGCTGCGGTTGATCCACCGCCACCAGCGCCGCTGCAGCTCCGCGGTGGAGATGCGAGGGACCTGCCGCCGCCACGGCCCTTCGACTCCTCGCTGAATCTCAGCGGCCCGCCGCAATGCGGCGACCACCAGTTCGTCCTTGCTGCCGAAGTGATGTACCAGCGCGTTGACCGACACGCCCAGGGCGCGGGCAACTGGCCGCAGCGACACTCCGGCGACGCCGTTCCGGCCGAGGTAGCGGACCACGTCGTCCAGCAACTCGGCCCGTCGTTCGGGGTCAGGATGGCGTCCCATCAGTGCCGTCCCATCAGTGTCGTCCCATTAGGCGCGCATGCGCTGGCCCGCCGGGTCGAGCACCGGTTCGGGTAGCAATCTCGCCGGACGGCGCTGGCCGATGATCTCGACCTCGAACATCGTGCCGGGCACCGCGAGCTCGCTCGGCACGTAGCCGAACGCTAGCGAGCGGGCGCTGTAATGCGCATACGCGCCGGACGTCACCCAGCCCACCACCGTCCCGTCGTGCCAGATCGGCTCGTCGCCGACCACGTCGGCCGGTTCCGCCGGATCGGGGCTGACCTCGAAGTAGCCGAGCGTGCGAGCCGGGCCGCGCGCCAGCTCCGCCTCCACCGCGGCGCGGCCGATGAAGTCATGATCGAGCTTGAGCGACCGGTGCATTCGCGCCTGCACCGGCGTGTAGATCGGACGGTACTCGCGCGCCCACGTACCGAACATCTTCTCCATGCGCAGCGACATCAACGCCCGGAACCCGAACAGGCCGATGCCGTATGGCTGCCCGGCCTGCCACAGCAGATCGAACAGTGCTCGCTGGTACTCCGGTGCGACCCAGATCTCGTAGCCAAGATCCCCGGTGTAGGTCATCCGGCCGACGTAGGCGGGGATCATGCCGACGTCGATCCGGCGGAACGTCATGAACGGGTAATCCTCGGTGGCCAGAGAAGCGCCGGTGACCGATTGCAGCACGTCGCGGGCGCCTGGGCCGGCCAGCGAGAGGCCCACCAGGGACAAGCCCAGCACGTCGAACCGCACACCATCAGCGAGGTGGCCACCGAACCAGCGCGAGTGATGCGCTTCGGCGATCTGCGAGCCGAACAGGAAAAAGTCGTCGGCACCGACGCGCGCCACGGAAAACTCCCCGACGATGTGACCGCTGGGATCCAGGGCGGCGGTGAGGTTGATCCGGCCGGCGCGCGGCAGCCGGTTGGTGAACAGCCGTTGCAGCCAGTCGGCGCTGCCGGCGCCGGTCACGCGGTACTTGGCGAAGTTGGAGCACTCGGTGAGCCCGACGCGTTCCCGCACCGTGGTGCACTCGTCAGCCACGACCGGGTGGGCGTTCGAGCGACGGAACGTCACGTCCTCGCGCGGCTCGGACCCCGGCCGCTGGAACCACAGGGGATGCTCGAGCCCGAAGCCCGCGCCCCATACCGCGTTGTGGGCGGTGAGCCGGTCATAGACCGGCGTGGTGTGCAGGGGCCGGCCGGCCGGGAGCTCCTCGTTGGGGAAGGTGATACGGAACCGGCGGCTGTAGTTCTCGCGCACCTTGGCATTGGTGTAGGCCAGGCTCGCCCAGCTGCCGAAGCGGGCCACGTCCATGGCCCAGATGTCTTCACCCGGATCGCCGTCGACCATCCAGTGCGCGAGGGTGAGGCCGACCCCGCCGCCTTGGGAGAAACCGGCCATCACCGCGCAGGCCATCCAGCAGTTGCGCACGCCGGGCACCGGGCCGACCAGCGGATTGCCGTCCGGCGCAAAGGTGAACGGCCCGTTGATCACCGTCTTGATCCCCACCTCAGCCAGCGCCGGATAGTGCTTGAACGCGATCTCCAGCGACGGGGCGATCCGGTCCAGATCGGGGGTCAGCAACTGCTGGTCGAAGGTCCACGGCGTCTCGCGCGGCGACCAGGGCACGCACGCCTGCTCGTACGTGCCGAGCAGCATCCCGCCGCCCTCCTGGCGGATGTAGAGCTCGCCGTCGAAGTCCATGCCCATCGGCAGCTCGTGCCCGGTGGCCGCGTTGTACTCGGCCACCTCGGCCATGTCTTCGGTGATCAAGTACATGTGCTCCATCGCGAGCACAGGCAGTTCCAGGCCGATCATCCGGCCCACCTCGCGGGCCCATAGCCCGCCGGCGTTCACGATGTGCTCGGCGTGGATCTCGCCGCCCTCGGTGATGACGTCCCAGGTGCCGTCGGGACGCTGGCGAAGGTCGCTCACCCGGGTGTGCTGGTAGATCTCGGCGCCGGCCTGCCGCGCGCAGGCGGCATAGGCCCGGGTGACCCCGGATGGGTCGACGTGACCCTCGGCCCGGTCGAACAGCGCGCCGATGAAGTACTGCTCCTCCAGCAGCGGGAACATCCGCTTGGCCTCGGCCGCCGAGATGGTCTCCATGTCCATGCCGAGGTAACGGCCGCGGGCCTGGGCCATCCGCAGCCAGTCCATCCGCTCCCGGTCGCCGGCCAGCGTCAGTCCGCCATTCATGTGGATGCCGCAGTTCTGGCCGGAGCGCCGCTCGATCTCGCGGTACAGCCCGACCGTGTACTGCTGCAGCTTCGCGACATTGGGGTCACCGTTGAGCGTGTGCATGCCGCCCGCGGCGTGCCAGGTCGAGCCGGCGGTGAGCTCCTTGCGCTCGACGAGCACGACATCGGTCCAGCCCAGCTCGGTGAGATGGAACAGGACCGAGGCGCCCACCACGCCACCGCCGATGACGACCACCTGCGCGGAAGATTTCATCGAGGCATCCCTACGTCCGAATTTTCCCGGTACAGTCGTTCCGACTATAGAACCCTGGAGGTGTCGTGCATGGGTAGGCTGCTCGATCGGCTCGCTGCCGGACCGGTGATCTGCGCCGAGGGGTATCTGTTCGAGTTCGAGCGCCGCGGCTACCTGCAGGCCGGGGCGTTCGTACCAGAGGTGGTGCTCGAGGAGCCCGAGATGGTGGCCGGGCTGCACCGGGAATACGTGCACGCCGGATCGGACGTGGTGGAGGCGTTCACCTACTACGCCCACCGCGAGAAGCTGGCGGTGATCGGCCGCGAGGGCGACCTCGAGCCACTGAACCGGCAGGCGCTGCGGATCGCCAAGCAGGTCGGCGCCGAGCACGACTCCCTGGTGGCCGGCAATATCTGCAATACCAACGTTTATGAACCGGATGATCCCGCGACGCACAAGGTCGTCCGGGACATGTTCACCGAGCAGGTCGGGTGGGCCGCCGAGGCGGGCGTCGACTTCGTGATCGCCGAGACCATCGACTATCCCGGCGAGGCGTTGCTCGCGCTGGAAGCGATCAAGGCGCACGGCCTCGATGCGGTGGTCACCCTCACCATCCATCGCGAGCCCGTCGTCCGCGGGGGCGAGCCGATCGGCGCGGCCTGCCGTCGGCTGCAAGACGCCGGGGCCGATGTGGTCGGGCTGAACTGCATCCGCGGGCCCGCGACCATGCTGCCGCTCCTCGGTGAAATCCGCGCCGCGTGCGACGGCTACATCGCCGCCCTGCCGGTGCCGTACCGCACCACCGCGGCCGAGCCGACGTTCCAGTCGCTCACCGACCCGCATTGCGACCTGATCCCGGAGGGGCGGCCCTTCCCGACCGCGCTCGACCCGTTCCTGGCCAACCGCTACGAGCTGGGCGCGTTCACCACGGCGGCGGCGGCGCACGGCGTCAACTACTTCGGCATCTGCTGCGGCTGCGCACCCCACCACGTCCGCGCGATGGCCGAGGCGCTCGGCCGCACGCCGCCGGCCAGCCGGTTCAGCGCGGATATGAGCCGGCACGCCTACTACGGCACCAGCGAACGGATCAGCCGGCATTACCAGGAGTTCGCCAAGGAACTGTAGGAACCCGGCGCCCCGCGGGCTACGCGGTGCGGGCGTAGCGGGCGACGGCCGGGTGGTTGATCGTGGCGCCCAGGCCGGGGGCGTCGGGGACGGTCAGGCAGCCGTCGGCGTCGATGCGGATCGGTTCGGCTAGGAAGAAGTCGCGGCGGGCTTCGGTCCAGCCCGGGGGATCGTACGGGAACTCGACGTAGGGGCCCCCGCCGACGCCCGCCACCACGTGCAGGTTGGCCAGCAGGCCGAGCCCGTTGGTCCAGGTGTGCGGGGTGAACCAGCGGCCGCGCAGCAGGGCCAGCTCACCGATGCTCCGGGCCCGCAGCATGCCGACGGCCAGGACCGCGGCCTGGTCGAGCGCGGGCGAGGTGTCGCCGGCCATCCGCCACCACTGGTTGAGGTCGGCCATGAGCGTGAAGTCGTCGCCGACGGCAGCCCGGGTGGCACGCACGGACTGGAGGCTGGTACCGATGTCCGTTCGGTCAATTCTTAGTTTTGCCGCCCGGAAGCCGACCGCCTTTGCGGCCAGGGCGGCCTCGGCGCGGGCCTGCGGCGGGCGGGCCTCACCGAACGAAGCGTAGGCGGGCAGGCGCCGGGCGGCGCCGCCGAACAGCACGCTGACGGGCTGCCCGGTCACCTGGCCGATGATGTCCCAGAGCGCGGCCTCCAGCGGCCAGTAGCGGCCGGCGTGGAAGCCGATCGACTCGATGACCCGCACGTGGTTGGCCATGAAGAGGAATGGGGAGGTGGGTGGGGGGTCGCGCCCGGTGAACAGGGGCTCGAAGGGCTCGAAGCCGTCCATCGTGTCGCCCGAGCCGTACCCGGTGACGCCCTCGTCGGTTTCCACCGTGACCAGGGTGGCGTCGAAGTGACGGCGCGGGAGCGGGTCCCAGGCCGCGTTGAACGGGGGGTCCAGCGGCAGCCGCATCCGGTCGAGCCGGATGGCGCCGATCTTCACGCTAGGTCACCGTGGGTCAGCAGGTCGACAAGCGGCTCCAGGTCGGCCGGGAGGGTGCCGTCGGCCTGGGTGAACGGGACCAGCTCCCGGATCAGCCGGTAGGCGCCGCCGGTGCCCAGGCCGAGCTGGCGCTTGTCGTGCGGCTCGCCGCGTCCGTCAGGTCCGCCCTGTCCTCTAAGTCCGCTGAGCCCGCGCAGGTCGATGGCCTGGGCCGCGACGACCATCTCGATGGCCGCGACCCGGGTGCACAGGGCGATCATGTCGGCCAGGCGGCGGGCCGACAGTGGCGCCATCGTGGCCCGGTCCTCGATCCCCTCGCCCTTGACCGAGCTGGCCAGCTCGTAGGAGACCGGGTGGGCCAGCGTGCGGGCCTCCACGGTGATGGCCTGGCCGGAGGTGGCCAGCTCGGACAGCGCGTCGTCGGCGGTGGCGGCCGCGGCGGCCAGGCCGGCCGCCAGGCCCGAGAACGGAGTCTGCAGCAGCTTGACCGCTCGCTCGTTGGCGCTGGTCACCACCGGGGCGAGCGCGATCCGGGCGAAATCCAGGGCGGCGGCGAGCGGGCCGATGTCGAAGTTCCCCACCGACACGATCCGCTGCTCGGCGGTGACCACCACCGGGTTGGACTGGGAGGAATTGAGCTCGAGGGTGAGGATGGTCTTGGCGTAGGCCAGCGCGTCGCGCGCCGCGCCGTGAATGTGCGGCAGGCAGCGGAAGGTCAACGGGTCCTGCAGGAACCGGGCCGCGCCGGGCTGCCACAGGTAGCTGCCGGCGAGCAGCGCGCGCAGCGCGCGCAGGGTGGCGGCCAGGCCGGGGAAGGGCCGGGTCTGCTCGATGACCGGGTGCAGGCAGGTCAGGTTGGCCCCGAACGCCTCCAGGTCCAGCGCGCCGGCCACGTCGAACACCGACATCAGGCGGTCCGCGTCGGCGACGGCCACGCAGGCCCAGGCGGTGGTGAACGCGTTGCTGCTGACCAGGGCGAGTCCTTCGTTCTCGGCCACCTCGAAGCCGCTGCGGGTGATGAGCCCGTGCGCGAGGTCGGCCATCGGCCCCAGGTCTCCCTGGCCGACCGAGCCGAGCCGGCGCACCTGCGGCGCGTACCCCTCGTTGAGCAGCGTGACGATCATCTCGGCTAGCTCGGGCCGGACCCCGGTAACGCCCTTGGCGTAGCTGTTGGCCAGGCATACCATCGCGCCCCGGACCACATCGGCAGGGGCCACGTCGCCCTGGGCGATGCGGTGGTTGAGCACCAGGCGCTGGTTGAACCGCTGCCGTTCGGCCGCCTCGAGCAGGAACGACTTGCGCTCGCCGACGCCGGTGGTGAGGCCGTAGACCGGCGTCCCGGCCCGCAACGCTCCGGCCACCACCTCGCGCGCCTGGCGCATGCTTTCGAGCGCCTCGGGCGCCAGCGCGACGGTTTCACCCTGCCGGGCGACCGCGATCACCTCCGTAACAGTCAGGTCACTTCCACAGAGCATGATCGTCATTGATTGCTCACCCATCTATAACTGAGCTAGGCTCGGCTGCTCTGGAACGTTCCGCGCGAGCGGCCCGGCAACGAGGAGGCCAGCGATGGCAACGTTCCTGCTGCGACGGCTCGGGCTGATGGTGCTCACCCTGTTCATCCTCAGCTTGATCGTATTCCTGGCCGGGCAGGTCCTCCCCGGCGATCCCGGCCGCGCCATCCTCGGCAATCTGGCGTCGCAGAGCGCGGTGAAATCCCTCGACCATCAGCTCGGGGTGGACCGGCCGCTGATCACCCAGTATCTGGGCTGGGTCGGCGGGGTGCTGCACGGCAACCTGGGTAAGTCCTACACCTACCAGGCCGCGGTCGAGCCCTTCGTCCGGGCCGCGCTGATCAATTCGGTCAAGCTGGCGGTGCTGGCGTTCGTCGTCGTGGTGCCGCTCGGCATCCTCGGCGGCGTGGTCGCCGCGCTGAACCAGGGCCACTGGGTGGACCGGTTCATCTCGGTGACCGGGCTGTCGCTGGCCACCGTGCCCGAGTTCGTGTCCGGGATCGTGCTCATCGTGGTGTTCGGCGTCGAGCTGAAGGTGCTGCCGGTCACGGCCTCGGCCGGGGCGGGCGCGAGCCCGGGGAGCCAGTTCCGGCACCTGATATTGCCGGCTATACCACTCGTCTTTGTTCTGTTCGGGTACATTGCCCGTATGGCCAGGGCGGGGACCATCGAGTCGCTCAACTCGGACTACACGCGGACCGCGGTGCTGAAGGGACTGCCGCGGGCCACCGTGATCCGGCGGCACGTGCTGCGGAACTCGCTGCTGCCCACCATCACCGTCATCGCGACCCAGACCGGGTACCTGATCGGCGGCCTGGTGGTGGTGGAGACGCTGTTCAACTACCAGGGGATCGGGAACCTCATCTTCAAGGCCGCCCAGGCCAAGGACTTTCCGATGCTGGAGGCGGGGATCCTGGTCATCGGCGTGGTCTACGTGCTGGCTACGCTGGCCGCGGACCTGCTGCTGATCGCGCTCAACCCGCGGCTCCGGGTAGGGGGCGACAGTGACTGACCTCACCGCGGATCCGACGGACCCGACCGGCACGACGCTCGGCCCGACCTCGGCCGTGGCGGTCGCGGTGGCGGCCCGGGCCACGCCGGCTCAGTGGCGGCTGCTGGTACGCAAGGCGACGTTCCTGGCGGGTGCGGCCATCATCGTGTTCTGGATCGTCTGCGCGATCTTCGGGCACCAGATCGCGCCCTACAACCCGCTGGCGCAGCAACTGCTGCTGACCAACACCGCGCCGTCGGGGGCGCACTGGTTCGGCACCGATCCGCTCGGCCGGGACGTGCTGTCCCGGGTCATCGTCGGCGCCCGGAGCATCCTGATCATCGCTCCGCTGGCCACCATCCTCGGCACGATCCTCGGCACCGCCCTCGGGCTGGCCATGGGCTACTTCGGCGGTACGTTCGACCTGATCTCCTCGCGGTTCGTGGAGGCGGTGCTGGCCCTGCCGAGCTTCATCATCGCCTTCCTGTTCCTGGTCGCGGTGGGCCCGTCCACGACAAACCTGATCATCGTCGTCGGCTTCGTGTTCACGCCGCTGATCGCGCGCACGGTCCGGGCGGCCGTGCTGGCCGAGCGGAATCTGGACTACCTGTCCGCCGCCCGGCTGCTGGGCGAGAATCCGGCGCGGGTCATGTTCAGCGAGATCCTGCCCAACGTCCTGCCCGCCATCCTGGTCGAGTTCACCGTCCGGCTGGGCTACGCGGTATTCACCGTGGCCACGCTGTCGTTCCTGGGCTTCGGCGTGCAGCCGCCCACCCCGGACTGGGGCGCGGACATCGCGGCCAGCTACGGCAACCTGGTATCGGGCTACTGGTGGCAGGTCTTGTTCCCCGCGCTGGCCATCGCCTCGCTGGTGATCGCGGTCATCTTGATCACGGACTCGATTGAGCAGGTGCTCACCTCATGAGCTCGCCGTCTGACGCTGCGCCGTCCGCGGCCTTGCCGTCCGCGGACGCGCCGCTGGCCCTGTCGGTGCAGCACATGGACGTGACCTACCGGGTGCGGGGGCAGGACCGGCTCGCGCTGCGGGACGTGTCGTTCAGTGTCGGGCGCGGTGAGTCCTACGGGCTGGTCGGCGAGTCCGGGTCGGGCAAGTCCACGGTCGCGCTGGCCCTGGTGCGGTACCTGCCCAGCAACGGCCGGGTCAGCGGCGGGGCGATCAGCATCAACGGGCTGGATCCGCTGTCGATGGGCAAGTCCGCGCTGCGGGATCTGCGGGCCCGCACCGTCTCGATGGTGTACCAGGAGCCCGGGCGGGCGCTGAACCCGTCGCTGCGGGTCGGCCGGCAGATCGCGGAGGTATTTGAGATCGCCGGCCAGTCGTCCGGCGACGCGCAGGCTTCGGCCGAGAACATGCTGCGCAAGGTGCAGATCTCCGACCCGGGCCGGGTCATGCGGCGGTACCCGTACGAGCTGTCCGGCGGGATGGCGCAGCGGGCCGTGATCGCGATGGCGCTGGCCGTCTCGCCCTCGCTGCTGATCCTGGACGAGCCGACCACCGCGCTGGACGCGACCGTCGAGGCCGAAGTGCTGGACCTGGTCGCGGCGCTGCGTTCGGAGTTCAACACGTCCGTCCTGTTCATCAGCCACAACCTGGCCGTGATCGCCAAGATGTGCGACCGGGTCGGGGTGCTCTACGCCGGCGAACTGCTCGAGCAGGGCCCCGCCCGGGAGGTGTTCGAGAACCCCCGGCACCCGTACACGGTCGGGCTGCTGCGCTGCATCCCGCGGCGCGGGCAGCGCAAGGACAACGACCGGCTGGACACCATCCCCGGCTTCCTGCCCACGCCCGGGCACAACATGACCGGCTGCGTCTTCGCCCCGCGGTGCGCGCTGGTGCAGGATAAGTGCCGGACGGCGGAGCCGCCGTTCTTCAGGGTTAGCGACCTGCGGACCTCGCGGTGCTACTTCCACGAGCAGGCCCCGGACCTGCCCCGGGCCACTCCCGCCTCGGTTCCGTCTCGTGGCGCTAACGGGGCTGACGGTGTTGGCGGTGCTGATGGGGCCGGTGGGCCGATCGTGATGGTCGAGGGGCTGTCCAAGACGTTCGGTGGCAGCGTCCAGGCCCTGGCCGGGGTGGACCTGTCCATCCAGCGCGGCGAGACGCTCGGGCTGGTCGGCGAATCGGGCAGCGGCAAGACCACGCTCGCCCGCGTCCTGCTCGGGCTGACGGCTCCGGACCAGGGCTCGGTGGTGACCCTGAACGGCACGCCGCTCAACCCGGACGCACGGCGGCGGCCGCGGTCGGTCCTGCGTGCGCTGCAGATCGTGTTCCAGAACCCGGACTCGGCGCTCAACCGCAGGCACACGGTGCGCAGCCTGATCAGCCGTCCGCTGCACCGGCTGGCCGGGCTGTCGGGTTCCCGGCTTCGCGACAGGCTGGAAGAGCTGATCACCTCGGTGCGGCTTGAGGACCGGCACCTGCCGCTGCGCCCGAGCCAGCTGTCCGGCGGGCTCAAGCAGCGGGTCGCGATCGCGCGCGCGTTCGCCGGCGGCCCCGAGGTGGTGGTCTGCGACGAGCCGACCTCGGCGCTCGACGTGTCGGTGCAGGCGGCCATCCTCAACCTGCTGGCCGACCTGCAGACCACCGAGCGCGTCACCTACCTGTTCATCTCGCACGACCTGGGTCTGGTCCGGTACCTATCGGACCGGATCGTGGTGCTCTACCTGGGCCGCGTGATGGAGGTCGGGCCGTCCGAGACGGTGTTCGCCGGACCGCACCACCCCTACACCGAGGCACTGTTCTCGGCCGTGCCCTCGCTCGACGGTGAGCGCCCGTCCCGGATCCGCCTGACCGGCGAGATCCCGTCGGCGGCCGATCCGCCGAGCGGCTGCGTCTTCCACACCCGGTGCCCGCGCCGGCTGACCACCGGCGTGTGCGAATCCACCGAGCCGCCGCTGTTCGAGGGCGAGCCCGGTCATCTGATCCGCTGCCACATCCCGCTGTCCGAATTGCGCATCATCCAGCGAAATGAAACCGCCCCGTCCCAGGGAGGGTCCTCGTGACACGTAATATCGACCACCGTCGGCTCGGGCGCCTGCGCCAGGACCAGGGTGAGATCGCGAACCACATCATCGACGAGTTCGCCGCGGGGCGGCTGTCCCGCCGCGACTTCATCCGCCGGGCCACGGTGGTCGGCGTATCCACGCCGCTGCTCGGGTCGATCCTCGCCGCCTGCGCCAGCTCGTCGTCGTCGAGCACGTCGTCGACCTCGTCGAGCTCGGCCACTGGCGCGCCCGGCGCGGTGATCCGGGTCGGCATCGTCACGCCGACCGCCTCGATCAACCCGGTGACCGTGGCCGACCAGGGCGGGCTCGACATGCTCGCGCAGACCGGTGAGTACCTGTGCCTGTCCACCCAGACCCTGAGCCTGACGCCGGTGCTGGCCACCAGCTGGACGCCGAACTCGACCGCCGACGTGTGGACGTTCAAGATCCGCCAGGGGGTCAAGTTCCACAACGGCGCCGCACTGACCGCCGACGACGTGGTGTACACCTACAAGCTGCAGACCAACCCCTCGAGCAGCTCGAACGCGCTGTCCGCGTTCGGCGGCGTGCTCATGCCCGACGGGGTGGTCAAGGTCGACGACTACACCGTCGCCTTCCACCTGGAGGCGCCGAACGGGAACTTCCCGTACCTGACCTCCTCCGACAACTACAACATGATCATCCTCCCGAACAACTACAACCCGGCTGACTGGCAGAGCACGTTCGTCGGCACCGGCCCGTTCGTGCTCAGCTCCTACACGCCGAAGGTGGGCGCCAGCTTCACCCGCAACCAGTCGTACTGGGGCACCAAGGCGCTGCCCTCGCAGACCATGTTCACCTTCTACGACACCCCGGCCGCATCGATCCTCGCGCTGACCGGCGGGAGCATCGACGTGCTCGGACAGTTCTCGGTGAGCGGCGGCGAGGCGCTGCTGAGCGGCAGCTACAACGTGATCAAGCTGAAGTCCAGCGCGCACCGCGAGCTGTCGATGCGCTGCGACCAGGCCCCGTTCACCGACCCGCGGGTCCGCCAGGCCATCGCGCTCAGCCTCAACCGCCCGGAAATCATCACCGCCTTGTGGAAGGGCTACGCCGACGTCGGCAACGACAGCCCGTTCGCGCCCGTCTTCCCGTCGACGAACACCAGCGTCGCGCAGCGCACGCAGAACATCGCCCAGGCCAAGTCGCTGCTGGCCGCCGCGGGACACTCCTCGGGTTTCTCCACCAAGCTCATCACCGAGAACTTCCTGGAGATCCCGGAATACGCCCAGATCATCGTGCAGTCCGCGGCGGCCATCGGAGTCAAGATCAACCTGACCGTGGAGAGCTCGACGCAGTACTACGGCAAGGCCACCTTCGGGAACTCCGACTGGCTCGACGGCACGATGAGCCTGGTCGACTACGGGCACCGCAGCGTGCCGAACGTGTTCCTGACCTCCCCGCTCGAGACGTACAACGCCAAGACCGGCACGGGCACGTGGAACGCGGCCCACTTCAACAACGCCCAGTACGACAAGCTGGTCGGGCAGTACATCGCGGCCACCGACGTGTCCAGCCAGCGCACCCTCGCCGGGCAGATCGAGACGCTGCTGCTGGCCCAGACGCCGGTCATCTACGGGTACTTCTACAACTACCTGTCCGCGACCGCGCAGGGCATCACCGGTGCGTACCCGACCGCGATCGGGCATATCTTCCTGTACAACACGGCGAAGAGCTAGCCCGCAGGCACTCGTGCACGAGCACGAGGGCGGGCATCATCACCGCGACGTGTCGGGCGGCTGGCTGCGCCCGGCCGTGTTCGGCGCGATGGACGGGCTGGTGACCAACGTGTCGCTGATCGCCGGGGTCGGCGGCGGCGGCGGGAGCTCGCACACCATCGTCCTGACCGGCCTGGCCGGCCTGGCCGCCGGCGCCTGCTCCATGGCGGCCGGGGAGTTCGTGTCGGTGTCCTCTCAGAACGAGCTCATCCAGGCCGAGGTCGACAAGGAGCGGCTGGAACTCGAGCACAACGCGGCCGCGGAGCAGGCCGAGCTGGCCGGCATGCTCCGTGCCCGCGGCGTCAGCGCGGCCACCGCGCGGCAGGCGGCCGCGGAGATCTCGGCGCATCCGGAGAAGGCGCTGGCCGTGCACGCGCTGGAGGAACTCGGCATCGACCCCGGCGAGCTGCCGTCACCGCTGGTGGCGGCGGGCGCGTCGCTGGCCTCGTTCGCCGTCGGGGCGCTGATCCCGCTGATCCCCTACCTGGCCGGGCTGGACGTGCTCGGCCTGGCGCTCGGGCTGGCCGCGGTGGCCGCGGTGGTGGGCGGCGGGCTGGTGGCGCGGCTGACCGCCCGGCCGTTCTGGCGCGGGGCGCTACGGCAGCTGCTACTGGGCGCCTGCGCCGTCGCGATCACCTACCTGATCGGCATCGCGGTCGGTCACGTCACTGGGTAGACCGACTGCGCGCCGCCCAGCCGTCCATGTCGGCTGGCCTGGGTCCCGCAGGCCGATCCGCCCGCGTGAACTCGGCTGCGAGGGCGGGGTTGGCGAGCAGCCGCCCAGCCACCGGCACGCCCAGCTGCAGGACGAGCCAGATCCGGTCCGGGTCGTTGAGCAGGTGCGGCTCGGCTAGCGGGTCGCCGTCGACGACGATCAGGTCGGCGAGCTTGCCTTCGGCGACGGTCCCGACGTGCTCCGCCAGCCCCAGCGCCTCAGCCGCGGTCTTCGTCGCGGCGACCAGGGTCTCGGCCGGGGTGAGGCCGTGGTGGATCATCCGCTGGATCTCCAGGCCGACGGCCAGGCTGGTATCGCTGCCGAGCGCGATCTTGACCCCGGCGCTGCGGGCGGCCCGCATGCTGGCCGCCCCCTGGTTCAGGTTGTGCTGGGCCAGTTCCACCAGCACCGGCGGCATGTCCGGCTCAGCTTCTGCGCCAGCGGGGTCGATGACGTCCTCGCCCAGGCCGGACATCCAGTAGTATCCGGACAGCGTGGGGACCAGCACCTGGCCCGCGGCGGCCATGGCGTCCAGCAGGTCGGGCCGCTGGTTAAGGTACATGCCGTGCTCGATGGTGTCGACGCCGTGCCGGATCGCCGCCGCGCAGCCGTCCAGGCCCTCGGCGTGGGCCGAGACCAGGTAGCCCAGCCGGTGCGCCTCGTCGGTGACGGCCGCGAGCTCGGCGTCGGTGAACTGGAGCGGATCGGGATCTTCCAGCTCGTTGGACCGGGCGCCGGTGGTCATCACCTTGACCAGGTCCGCCCCGGCTCGGATCTGCTCGCGGACCGCGCGCCGCACGTCGTCCTGGCCGTCGGCCTCGCGGTACATGTCACCGTAGAAGCGCCCGCCCGGTGCCGTGGCCGAGATGATCTTGCCGCAGGTCAGCAGCCGGGGGCCGCGGAACGCGCCGTAGCGCATGGCCTGCCGGGCCTGCTGTGGCAGCAGCCCCTGCGAGCCGACCACCCGGATGGTGGTCACCCCGGAGCGCAGGTAGTCGCGCAGTTCGGCCTGCATGAAGTGCGCGTCCACGCCGGGCAGCGGTTCCTCGGCGCCCTTAGCGACCTTCGGGATGGAGCCGGAGGCATGGGTGTGGGCGTCGGTCAGCCCGGGCATGAGGACCCGCTGGCCCAGGTCCAGCGCGCGGGCGCCGTCGGGGCACGGCTCGGCGGCGTCGCCGACCCGGCGGATGATCCCGTCCTCGACCAGGACCGCCGCGTTCTCGCGCAGCGGCGCCCCGGTGCCGTCGAACAGCCGGGCTCCGGTCAGCCACACCCGCCCCTGGGCCGCAGGGGGCGCCGCGATGAGCGCGGGGAACCTGTGCGTCAATGGTCCTCCTTCGTTGCCTCGTGATGAGCGCGCCCTGATCTTCTCACGCGGGGCGCCCAGCGCCGTCTCAGGGATTTACCGTGACTGCGTTACCGGCTTCCCGGCTAGGTGTGTGAGCATCGGGGCATGGCTGTTCCCCGGCCGGGGCGGTCCCTCGGCGCCGTTACGTGCGCCGTTACGTGCGCGAGCCTGGCGGCCTGCGCCATGCTGGCGGCCTGCACCACGTCGTCCTCCCCGTCATCTCCGGGGGTGGAGCGGGTCATCGGCGGGCCGTCCGGCTCTTACGTCGTGCCGCCCGGGATCCACAAGATCAAGCACGTGATCATCGTGATGCAGGAGAACCGGTCGTTCGACTCCTACTTCGGCACCTATCCCGGCGCGGACGGGATCCCGATGCGAGACGGCACGCCGACGGTATGCGTCCCGAACCCGGGTGGGGGCTGCACCCGGCCCTACCACGACACCGCGGACGTGAACGGGGGCGGCCCGCACGGCGAGGCGAATGCCGTGGCGGACGTGGACGGCGGCCGGATGGACGGGTTCATCGAGCAGCGCGACCAGGCCAAGTCGACCTGTACCAATCCCGACGACCCGGCGTGCAGCGCCGGCGGCCAGCCGGACGTGATGGGTTACCACACCGCGGCCGAGATCCCCAACTACTGGACCTACGCCCGCGACTTCGTGCTCGACGACCACATGTTCGAGCCGGTCAAGTCGTGGTCGCTGCCCGATCACCTGTACCTGGTCTCCGGCTGGTCGGCCAAGTGCAAGAACGCCTCGCCGATGAGCTGCGTGAACAACATCGTCGGGCCGTACGGCGCGGCGCAGTTCGACCGGGCCGTGGATCAGGAACTGCGGACCGGGACGACCTCGATCGACCTGGCCTGGACCGATGTCACCTGGCTGCTGTTCGCCCACCATGTGAGCTGGTCCTACTACGTCCAGACCGGCACCCAGCCCGACTGCGACGACGATTCGGCCGAGACCTGCGCCCCGGTCGCGCAGAGCGCCACGACGCCCGGCATCTGGAACCCGCTCCCGCTGTTCGGGGACGTCCGCGCCGATCACCAGCTGGACAACGTGCAATCCCTGGACTCCTACTTCGCGGCGGCCAAGGCGGGCACGCTGCCCTCGGTCAGCTGGATCACGCCCTCCCAGCCCGACAGCGAGCATCCCCCGGCCAGCGTGCACCAGGGCCAGGCCTACGTCACCTCGATCATCAACGCCGCCATGGAGAGCCCGGACTGGGACTCGACCGCCATCTTCCTGTCCTGGGACGACTGGGGCGGCTTCTACGATCACGTGGTGCCGCCCGCAGTGGACCAGAACGGCTACGGCCTGCGCGTCCCCAGCCTGGTCATCTCGCCCTACGCCAGGCGCGGTTACATCGACCACCAGATCCTGTCCAGCGACGCCTACCTGAAGTTCATC
>Ga0335074_10005579_pt1 | contig 17420 bp, 19 predicted proteins | sample Lox_Sample_23_FD_206715 | JGI IMG/M metagenome (GOLD analysis project Ga0335074, IMG submission 206715) | Soil microbial communities from Loxahatchee National Wildlife Refuge, Florida, United States - Lox_Sample_2.3 | ecosystem: Environmental > Terrestrial > Soil > Wetlands | place: USA... | reverse complement strand
CGACGACCCGGACCAGCATCGTGCCTTCCAGGGCTTCGGGCATTATCACGAGGAGTACCGGCGGGACGGGGACGGTCAATGGCGCATATCGCGGCTCCGGCTGAGCCGCCTGCGCGTCGACGAGGTCGCCCCCAGCTCCGGCGGGGTGTCCCGGTCGACGCCCGCACCGAAGTGAGCGGCGCGCCCGTCCCGGGCCGCGTGGCCCTGGTCACCGGCGGGACACGGGGTATCGGGGCCGCCGTCACCCGGCAGCTGGCCGCCGACGGGATCCGCGTCGCCGCCGTGTACGCGCGCGATGACGACCGGGCCGCGCAGCTGATGGCGGAGCTGAATACCGCGGGCGCCGCGCCCGTCTCGGCGCACAGATGTGACATCACCGACCAGGCGGCCTCTTGCGACCTGGTCAAGCGGGTGGTCAGCGAACACGGCAGCCTTGACTTCCTGGTAAACAACGCCGGCCTGCTAGAGGAGCAGCGGGTGGACCGGATCGAGCCCGCGAACTGGCACCGCGCGCTCGAGGTGAACCTGTCCGGGCCGTTCTACCTGGCTCAGGCGGCGTGGGGGCACATGGTCGCACGCGGGTTCGGCCGCATCGTCAACATCAGTTCGGTCACCGCGTTTATGGGAAATCCGCGGGAAGCTGCCTACGGCGCGGCCAAGGCGGGCCTGCTCGGCCTGACCCGCTCGCTGGCGCTGGCCGGCGCCCGGCGGGGTATCACCGCCAACTGCGTGGTCCCGGGTGTCTTCGCCACGGACATGACAGCCTCCATGAGCGAGCGGGACCAGCAGATGGTCCTCGGCATGATTCCGCTGGGCCGGCACGGTCGCCCCGGCGAGCTCGCGCACGCGGTCCGGTTCCTGCTGGACGACCGGTCCGGGTACATCACCGGCGCCGTGCTCGTGGTGGACGGCGGTCTGAGCATGGGCACCTAGGGCAGGCCCGCCGCCACTTCGCGCCATCGCCGCCGGTCCTCGGCTGATCGCAGCACGGCACCGTACGGCGCGACCCGGTCCACCAGGCCGCTGTACCGACGGCTCAGCTCTGCGGCCAGGTCCTTCCAGGCCGCGGTGACGCTGAACGCGTCGACCATCTCCGCCGTCACCAGCGAGGGCATCGCCGCGGTGTCACCGCGGGCCATCAGGTGGTGAAGTTCGCCGCACACATCGCCCCAGCCGTGCGTATCGAAGACGGGACGGTAGGTCCGGGTCGAGCCGTAGAACGCGATCTGACGCGCGATGGCGGCCCGCTGCGGCCGGAGTTCCTCCTCGGTGTCGCCGACGGCGACGAAGACCGGGCAGCAGAGCGTGACCTGGTCTCGGTTCCGCCCGGCCGAGACGGCCCCGGCGGTGACGGCCGGCAGCACGGTGGCGCGGAGGAAATCCGCCGAGTGCAGGGGATGGAGGAACACGCCGTCGCAGCACTCGCCCGCCATCCGCAGCATGGCCGGGCCTACGGCGGCCACCCAGACCGGGACATCGGGGTGGGCGATCGGGCCGGGGTTGAAGAAGTCGGTCAGCAGCGAGAAGCCGTAGCAGTCGCCGGCAAAGCGCAGCCCGGTGCCGTTCTGGAAGGCGGCGAAGATGGCGCGCACCGCGCCCACGTATTCACGCAGCCGCGGCACCGGCCGGTCGAAGGCGGTGGAGAACCTGCGCTCGATATGCGCCTTGACCTGGCTGCCCAGACCGAGCACGAACCGTCCACCGCTAGCCTCGGCGAGATCCCAGGCCAGCTGGGCGGTGACCATCGGGCTGCGCGGGAAGGCCACCGCGATCCCTGACCCGGCCCGGATCCGTTCGGCGGCGGCGAGGCCGACGCCGCAGGCCAGGAACGGATTGTGCCGGGTCTCGGTGACCCACATCGCGGCGAAGCCCGCGTCCTGGACCGAGCGCGCGGCCGTGGCCGCCTCCGAAAGCCGCACGCCGTCGGGAAAGTAGCAATCGAGCTCCATGTCGAAGCCTCCGTCGTACGACCTGGCCTGCCGGGCCAGATGCCGCTAGACTCGCTTAATAGTTGTACTATTTGTTCATATCACCCCGGGAGCGCAGATGGCAGATGATCTGGTGCTGTGTACCGTCGAGCGGGGGGTCGCGCTGCTGACCCTCAACCGGCCCGAACGGAAGAACGCCTGGACCGTCGCCATGGAGGAAGAGTATTTCGATCTGCTCCGGGCGTGCGAGCGCAACCCCGACGTGCGGACCGTGGTGGTGACCGGAGCCGGCACGGCGTTCTGCCCGGGCCTGGACGCCCATGACCTGGAAGACATCGCGGCCGGGAGCAGCCGACCCCCTTCCAGGGACCGCCGCCCGGCGACCTACCCGGCCACCATCGGCAAGCCGATCATCGCGGCGTTGAACGGCGCGTGCGCGGGCATAGGCCTGATCCAGGCCCTGGTCTGCGACGTCCGTTTCGCCGCTGCGGGCATCAAGATCACCACGGCCTTCGCCCGCCGCGGGATCATGGCCGAGCACGGCATCGCGTGGCTGCTGCCTCGCATCGTGGGCACCGGCCGGGCCATGGACCTGCTGCTGTCCGGGCGGATCCTGCTGGCGGAGGAGGCGCTGGCGCTAGGCCTGGTGAACCGGGTCGTCCCGGCCGAAGACCTGCTGGCCCAGACCCTGGACTACGCGCGAGACATCGCCGTCAACTGCTCGCCCGTCGCCACGGCCAGCATGAAGGCCCAGGTCTACGCGGCCGCCGAATCGTCGCTCGAGGCGGCCCGGCTACAGGCGCTGGGCCTGTGGGCGGACCGGCACAAGGGGCATCCGGACTTCGGCGAGGGGATACGGAGTTTCGTCGAGAAGCGCCCGCCCAAGTTCGAAGCCTTCGCCCGGCCGTAGTAGCGATCGGACACCTTGGCGCAATCCTTTACGTGGGGAGTCGTCGATGACACTGACGCCGGAGGCCTTGGAAGCCCGGCGGGAGTGGTTCCGCGAGCACTGGAAGAGCCATATCGCCTTCAACCAGCTGATAGGCATCGAGATCCTCGACTGGGAGCCCGGCCTGGTCCGCGCCCGGGTGCCCTTCGCCGACCGGTTGTCCGCGCACAACGGCATCTTCCACGGCGGAGTCGTCGCCACGCTCATCGACACCACGGGCACCGGCGCGGTCATCTCGGGCCACGACTTCAACCGCGGCAGCCGGCTCACCACCGTGTCGATGAACGTGCAGTACATGTCGGTGGCGCCCGGCGAAGACCTGATCGCCGAGGGGACCTGCACCCGGCGCGGACGGGCACTCAGCTTCGCCCGGGTTTCGGTCACCAGCGCCGCCGGGAAACTCCTGGCGGAGGGCATGCTCACGGTTAGCATCGCGGGCGAGCGAACAGGAGCCGCCGGGACCGGGAACGGAGATGCTGGCCAGCCCCGGGGCTGACCGCGGCGAAACTGCACCGGCATCACGCTAGCGCCGGTTGACCATCTAGTAGTTAAATGATTAAACATGACTGACTAAGTGCCCGGGCACGGAGACGCCCTCGGCACGGCGGGCGGACGGAGCGAAGCATGGCACGCGGGATCCTGTTGGTGTTGAGCGAACCCGTCAGCACAGCTGACGACGACGCCTACAACAAGTGGTACGACGACATCCACCTGCCCGAGGTGCTCGCCCTTTCCGGTTTTACCTCGGCCCGGCGCTTCCGGATGAGCGAGGTACAACTGCCCAGCCAGGGCGGCTTCGAATCGGTGAGCAGCCGGTTCCCTAACCGGTACGTGGCCACCTACGAGGTGGAAGGACCGGACCTCGCGGTCGCGGCCAAGGCGTTGACCGAGGCGTCGTCCGCGCTCACCGTCAGCCCTGCGATGGCCTACGACCGCACCATCGCGGTGCTGTTCGAGGAGATCAGCAGCCGTTGAGCAGCGAGTCCCCCGAGGCCCCGGCAGAAGCCCTGGGCGTCCTAGCCGTCCTGGCCGCGGAGCGGGAAATCACCCGGGTGCTCCACCGGTACTGCCACGCCGTCGACCGCCACGACATGCAGGAACTGCTGTCGGTCTACCATCCGGACGCGGCGGACGAGCACGGTACCTACTCCGGGGAGGCCAAGGGCTTCGTCGCCTACCTGGACGAGCGGATGCCGCGCGTATACCAGGCCACGATGCACGTGCTGAGCAATATCAGCATCGACGTACGAGACGATGTCGCGTTCACCGAAAGCTATGTGACCGCGAGTCACCTGATCCGGCCCGAACTCGGCGGCGGCCTGTTCTGGTTCGCGGGACGCTACATCGACCGGTTCGAGAAGCGGTCGGGCGAATGGCGGATCGCCCACCGCAAGCTGCTGCGGTCATGGGAGAAGGTCGAGCCGGCGGCACGGGCGCTGGACGGGGGCGTGGCGCTGCCCGATCCGTCACCGCACGCGGACGGCCTGCGCACGCGCGAGGATCTGTCCTACGTCAAGGGTTGAGGCGCCAGGGGCCGCGGCCCGGTCACCTGCGCCCGGCCCGGTCTCAGCCGAAGTCGTCGCCGCGGATCAGCCGCACCGGGTTGTATTCCATGACCGGCTCACTGCGCTGATTGCGGACCAGGTTCCTGGTTGCTACCACGCCCCGGCCCGGCCGGCTCGACGCCCGCGACTCGGTGACCTCGACCGTGACGTGAATGGTGTCGCCCACGTACACCGGCTTGCGGATATCGAGGTCGGAGTGCATGAAGGCCAGCCCGGTACCGTGAAGCACATTGGTCTGCTGCACCAGTCCCTCCGCCACGATGAAGGTCAGCCCGCCAGGTATGAGGCGACCGGTGTAGCCGCCCTCGGCCGCGTGGTCGGCTTCTAGGAACAACGGCTCGGTGTAGAGCGACAGCCCGAGGAAGCTGATGAGGTCGGTTTCGGTCATCGTGCGCCCCGGCGTACGGAACGCCAGCCCGACGGGCATCTCCTGCCAGGTACGCCCCGTGGCGAGCAGCGGCGGTTCTGTTGTATCCAGCATGAAGCTTCCTCCCGGTAAGTTGGGCCGCCGACCACAGGCGGCGGCAGGCATGCGTCCTCTATATAGTTATATTACTAAACCTAGATACCTTTTTGGAGTGAGTAGTGCCCGCGGATCAGCCGATGACCTTTTGCGATCGCAGCATCTCGATCCTGGCTGGAGTAAACCCGTAGTCCCGCAGCACCGATACGGTGTCCTCACCTGGCGCCGGCGGGGGCCTGCCTATCCGGATCGCCGAGGCGCTGAAGCGAGGAGCCGGAGCCGGCTGGACCACGCCGTCGACCTGGACAAAGCTCGAGCGGGCGCGGTTGTGAGGATGGCGTGGCGCCTCCTCCATGCTGAGCACGGGCGTCACGCAGGCGTCGGTGTTCTCGAAGTAGTCGGCCCATTCATCCCGGGTGCGGGTGCGGAAGATCTCAGCGAACCGGCGCTTGGTCTCGGGCCAGTGGCTCCGGTCGTTCTGGGTAACCTCGGCCTCCGGCTCCAGGCCGAGCTTGCCGATCAGCGTGGCGTAAAACCGCGGCTCGATGGCGCCCACGGCCACGTGCTTGCCGTCTGCCGTCTCGTAGACCTCGTAGTACGGCGCCCCGGTATCCGCGAAGTTCGTGCCCGGTGTCGTCGACCAGCGCCCCTGCGCCACCAGGCCGTAGAGCATCGCCGTCAGCAGCGCCGAGCCGTCGGTGATCGCCGCGTCCACGACCTGACCGCTTCCGCCGCGCGCCACGGCGAGCAGGGCGCAGACGATGCCGTACGCGAGGATCAGCCCGCCGCCGCCCATGTCGCCGACGAAGTTAACCGGCGGCAGCGGTCGCTCGCCCGCCCTGGCCACTTGGTCGAGGGCCCCGGACAGGGCGATGTAGTTGATGTCGTGTCCGGCCGTCGCCGCCAGCGGGCCATCCTGCCCCCAGCCGGTCATCCGGCCGTAGATCAGCCGCGGGTTACGCGCGAGGCAGGCATCGGGCCCCAGGCCGAGGCGTTCCATGACCCCGGGCCGGAATCCCTCGATGAGGGCATCGGCCTGCGCGGCCATGTCCAGGAGCAGTTCGGTCGCCCCCGGCGCCTTGAGGTCGACCCCGAGGGAACGCCGCCCCCGGTGGAGCACATACCGAGTCGGGTCGGTCCCGCGGACCCTGCGCTCGGTGTCCGGCAGGTCACCGGAATCCGACCACCGGTCCACGCGGGTGACGTCGGCGCCGAGGTCGGCCAGCAACATGGCCGTGAAGGGACCGGGCCCCATCCCCGCCATCTCGATAACCCGAATACCGTCCAGCGGTCCCAAGGCTGCCTCCAGGCCTCGCGAGCTACGAGAACAGGGCGGCTGTGCCCGGTCGCCGAAACTCTTCCTTCAATCTACTTGTCTCACCCAGATAAACAAGTCATATTATTAATCTGTTAACCCTCGACAGTCGCTCACGGTCGGCAGCGGCCCGTGACTGCAGATCTGACCGTCACAGGCGGTCCGCCTACCGGGAGGTCTGCCGTGGATTTCGGCCTATCGGACGAGCAGCGCATGCTGAAGGAGGTAGCCCAGGCGTTCGTCGCGGAGGTCTGCCCGCCCGAGCGGGCCAAGGAGTGGGACGAGGCCGAGACCGTTCCCGAGGAGCTGTTCAAGGGCCTGGCCGACATGGGATGGCTCGCCCTGCCGTTCCCGGCCGAGGACGGCGGCGGGGACGGCGGCGCGATCGAGCTCACCGTGCTGGCCGAGGAACTCGGCCGGGCCAGCCTTGACATCGCCATGTGCTACGTCGGCGGCGTGGTCATCGGCTTGACCATCCACCGGTGGGGCAGCCGGCAGCAGCGAGAGACGCTCCGCGAGCGGATGTTCACCGGCCAGCTCCGCTACGCGGTCTCCATGAGCGAACCCGACAGCGGCTCCGACACCGCCGCCTTGCGGACCCGCGCCGTCCTGGACGGCGACCGGTTCGTCGTCAACGGCCAGAAGACGTGGTGTACCGGCGCGGGCGTGCCCGGTACCCACATCGCCATGTACGTGCGCACCGGCGCCAGCAAGCCCAAGCACGAGGGCATCAGCCTGCTGCTAGTCGACCCCGGCCTGCCCGGCGTCCAGCTGCGCCGGACCCCCACCCTGGCCCGGCGCGTGCTGGGCACCTATGAGGTCTACCTCACCGGGGTCGCCGTCCCAGCCGACGGGCTCGTCGGCCCGCTGCACGGCGGCTGGCCGGTCATGCTGTCCAACCTCGAGCTCGAGCGTGCGCTGATGAGCGGCGCCTACGTCGGCGTCGCCCAGGCCACCCTGGACGAGATGCTGGCCTACGCCAAGCAGCGGATCCAATTCGACCGCCCGATCGGCACCTTCCAGGCTCTCGCCCACAAGATGGCCGCCCTGCAAACCGAGATCGACGCCGCCCGGATGCTCGCCTACCGCGCCGCGTGGCTCGTCTCCCGCCGCCAGCCCGCCGCCCGTGAAGCGGCCATGGCCAAGCTCAAGGGCTCGGAAACCTATGTCGCCGCGACTCGTCTCGGCATGCAGATCCTCGCCGGGCACGGCTTCTCCACCGAGAGCATCATGAGCTTTCGCTGGCGTGAATCCATCGTCGCCACCATCTCCGGCGGCACCAGCGAGATCCAGCTCAACGCCATCGCGCGCGCGATGGGCCTGCGTACCTATTAACTAACCCGTAGGAGACCAGCCCTACCTGGGCAGGCCCAGTGCTCGTTCGGCCAGTATGTTCAGCTGGATCTGGGTGGTCCCGCCGTAGATCGACTCGGCCAGCGCGGCCAGCGACGTCCGCTGCAGCTCGCCGAGCCCGTAGCCGGGTTCCACTAGCTGCCCGGCGGCGCCGAGGGCATCGAAGGCCAGGGCACCCAGGCGCTGGTGGAACGAGGACGCGAATACCTTCGCGGCCGAGGGAAGGTGACCGACCGGCCCGTCGGCCATCGCGTGCTCCATCAGCCGCAGCGCCTGCCAGTGCGCCACCTTGGCGCACGCCCACACGTCAGCGAGCTGACGCCGAAGCACCGGCCCGGTCGCCGGCCCGTCACCCAGCGCCTGGGCCAGCCGCTCCACCTCGTGAACGAAGCGCATCTGCTGGGACGCCAGGCTCGCGCCACGCTCGGTGCCGAGCGCGCCTATCGTGACCCGCCAGCCATCGCCCGGCTCGCCGACCACGAGGTCGGCGTCGGTTCGTGCCTGGTCGAGGAACGTCTGGCAGAACTCGCCGCTGCCGCACAGGTTCGGGATCGGCTGGATGGTCACACCGCCCTGAGCCACCGGGACGAGCAGCATTGAGAGCCCTCTATGCCGCTCGCTGGCCGGGTCGGACCGGGCCAGGACGTAGAGCCAGTCGGCGCGAGCACCGATGCTGGTCCAGATCTTCTGCCCGTCCAGGATCCACTGGCCGCCGTCCAGGCGGGCTCGGGTGCGCACCGCGGCGATGTCGGAACCGGCTCCCGGCTCGCTGAAACCCTGGGCCCAGGACTCCTCGACGGCCAGGATCCGGGGCAGGAAACGGCGCTTCTGCGCCTCTGAGCCGAAGGCGAGCAGCATCGGGCCGAGCAGCTCCAGGCCCTGTACCGAAGCCCGGTACGGCGGGTTCAGCCGGGCGGCCTCGAGCGCGAAGATGATCTCCTGGCGGAGCGTGCCGCCACGCCCGCCGTATTCGGCCGGCCAGCTGATGCCGAGCCAGCCGCCGGCCGCGAGCTCCCGCTCCCAGGCGATGCGGACGTCCCACGCCTCGTCGTCGGCCGGCCCTCCCACGCCGCGGCATTGCGCGAACTCGCCCACCAGGTGCTCGTTGAGCCAGGTGCGCGCTTGGTCCGCGAAGGACTCTTCCTCGCGGCTCAGGGCAAGCTTCATCGGCTTCCAGCTACTTCGTCGGCCTCCAGCTAAAGGAAGTCGTAGAGCATCAGCTCGTTCGTTACCACGAGCGCCGAGCGTTCGTCGTCGATCCACGGTCGACCGAGGGAATGCGGGCCGGTCCCCGAGAAGTATTCGGACAGCGCTGCACCCGACTCGAACCAGTACTCGTCGTAGGCGTCGAACTCCAGGCGGCTATCGCGCCTGACGCCGATTACTTCGTTTTTCGTGTACCGCGCCACCAGGCGGGCGCGCGGTCCGTGATCGATATCGTGCTCAAGCCACCGTGCCATGAACTCGTCCCGGGTGAGATCACGGTGGCGCGCCAGGAAATGATTGGCCTTGACGGGACCCTGGCCGTCCCGGCTGGCCCGTTCGTTCAGGAGCAGTGCGATCTCATCCACGTACGTCGAAAACGTCTCACGCTCATCCGCCCGCATCCGCTCACGGTCGGCGCGGGAGCCGGGGTTCGCGTCGGTGAACCAGATGATGCCGATGCCGTCGTACTCCTGCGACGCACGGCTCAGCCCGGCCGGAACAGGCAGGCAATCGCACTGGGCGTAGCGTCCGATGGAATCCCATCGGGCCAGGCCCATGGCGAGGGCGCCGTGCTGTCGCCAGCGCCTGATGAACTGCTCCCGGCTCAGGGCCGGATTCCGCTGGGCCAGATAGGCCATCTTCCCGTGCGCTTTCATTCGAACTCCCGGATGCTCTCGCCGCGATCTCAGCTCGCCGGCTTCACCAGCCCGTCGACGGTCGGGCCGATCGGCACGTAGACGAAGTCGGACGGGGCGAAGTTCGGGAAGTGCGCGTCACCGCCATAGAGCGTGCCCTGGCCGACGAAGTTCGGTACCTGCGAGGAGTTGGTCAGCCTCTCGATCGCGGCCGCGACCTTCTGCGGGTCCACGGACTTCGCCTCGTTCGCTGCGGCGGCCCAGACCAGTAGGGGGTCGTAAGGGTTCACGTAGAGGGCCATGCCCTGGGTGACCTGCGGGACATACTTCGACAGCGCGGCTGAGAACGTCTTGAACTGCGGCGTCTGAGTTTCGGGGTTGCCGTAGACCAGGAAGCTCTGGGCCTGCAGGTAAACGTTCTTCCAGTCCGCGGGAGGGACCTGCGCCCCGACGTTGAACGAGGTTCCCGCAGTGTTGGTGTAAAACGGCACGTTCCATCCGAGCGTGGCCCGGGAGCGCAGCAGCACGCCGTTCGAGGCGCCGTCCATCACGAAGATCACCACCTGCGGCTTGGCCGCCATGAGCTGCTCAAGCTGCGGGGTCGCGTCGACGGCGGTCAGGCTAAGCTGTGCGGCCGTATAAGTCATGCCCGCTGCCTTGGCGTCAGCCTCGAGGTAGGACTCGGTAGACACGGAGGCCTCGTCATCGGTCACGGCGATCCCGAGCTTGGTGTACCCCTTGGACTTCATCTCCGCGATAAGTGCTGCCGCGGTCGACGAGCCAAGCGGCGTGCAGCTGAAGTGCAAGGGGTACTTTGCGGGATCGTCGAGTGATTGGGCATCTCCAGGCGCCACGGTGAGGATTCCCGCCTTGGTCGTAATCGGGACCAGCGGAACGGTTTCGGTACTGAACAGGCCTGGCACCACGAGATTGGGCTTCGTGGACCCGGCCAGCTCGGACTCCAGCAGCGTCACCGCCGTGGTCGGGTCGCCGGCGTCGTCCTTCATCGTCAGCACCACCTTGTGACCCAGCACGCCGCCCGAGTTGTTGATCACGTCGACCGCGGCTTTCACCGCGTCGCCGGCCGCCTGGCCATAGGCGGCGTCCGGGCCGCTCAGGGCCTCGACGGCGAAGACGTTGTACGTTCCTGCGGCCGACGAGCCGGACGAAGAGGCCGAGGAGCCTGATGAGGCGGCGCCTGCCGACGATCCGCTCGAGCTGCATGCTGCCACCGACATCACGATCGCGGAGCAGACCCCGGCGATCACACTCAACCTACCGCTGCCGCGCATCGCGTCTCCTTGTCTTCAGGTGGTGAGCGCCCAGCTCGGCGCTTGCTTGACACGGACCTTCTTCAGCCTAAACCGTCTTCTTAGGTTTCTTGTAATAATCATCTAAATCTTTTATCAAATATTACTCATTGTGGCCGGGCTGGACATCAGTTGAGGGCCGGGTCCAGCCCGGTGGACAACGCCCTGGGCTGCACGGATGGCGGCCAGACGGATATCAGGGGGGCGCGAGGCGCGCTGGGTCGAACGTCAGCTGCGGCGGGGCGACCAGTTCCTCGGCGATGCGTGGACGTTGTCCCGGCAGGTAGTGCCTTCCGTCGACGGGCCAGTCGTAGCCTTCGAGCTCGTCGGTGTTCTTGCCCAGGATCTGCCCGCTGGCCTGGTACTCCGCGAGCACCGCGTCGAGGCCGAACTTCTGCACCGGGCAGACCTTCATACAGATCGCGCACCCAGCCACCTGAGTGACGATGGGGAAGCAGCGCTTGGTGTTGAGCTTGGCCTTGGTCACCCCGCGGTACTCCCGCCGCACGGCCGGAATCGCGCCGACGGGGCAGCGCCGCACGCAGACCTGGCACCGGTCGCAGATCCCCTCGATTCCGTAGTCCTTTGGCGAATCGGACACCAGGGGCGCGTCGGTCGTGATGCCGGCCAGCCGGCACCGAGAGCCTGCCTGCGGGGTGAGCAGCTGCCCGTTCAGTCCGAGCTGGCCCAGGCCGGCCTGCACGCCGTAGTGGATGTAGATCGACTCACCTTCGTAGTCCTCCGCGCGGGCCCGGAACCCCTGCTCTTGCAGCCAGCTGGCCAGTCTCACCATTCGCTCGAGCAGGCTGGCATAGGTCCGCAGCGCCGCCTTCTCGGTGCCGGCGTACGGAAGTTCCTGGGTCGCCGCCCAGGGCTGCTCGAGCACGCAGACGATCATGCGGTCGCCGGCATTACGGCCCGCGTACTCGGCGAAGGTGAACCGCGGGTCATACGGCGCGACCCCGACCGCGCTGATCCCCAGCCGCCGGGCCTCCTCCCTGAGCCGGAGCGTGAGCTGCTCCGGATCGATGCCGACCGGGCGTGACGCGGGGGGCGGCGGGTTGTGCCTCTCGGTGTGGTGGATGGCACGCCGGGCTCGGAGCAGGCGACGGGAGACGGGCAGGAACGACCGCCAGTAGTGCGGCGCCATCCACCGCACCGCCTCGGGGTGCGTCCTGAACCAGTCGTGCAGTGGACGCTCGGCGAAGGCCCTGGTCTCGGCGTCGTCATCGCGGCGGATGCCGGGGACGGTGGCCAGCTCCGGTGGTGGGTCGGCTGACGGCGCGGCCCACTGCGGGGGCGCCTTGAGCGGCGGGATGAGGTTCGGTCCGGGCAGGTCACGGATCCGACGGAGCCGCTGCGGCGTCATCAGCCAGCGCATCGGCGGGATCAGCCAGTGGTCCAGATCGTGCCCCAGCCGCAGCGCGGCGCGGCGGGCCGGGCCCCGGCGACGCGGCCGATGGCCGCGGCTCATGTCCGGGCCGTCCGCGGTAGGGTGGCGGGCGCGGCGCGGGCAGCCCCGTCCGCGATCAGGCGGACCTCGGGCATCGGCTGGTTCCGCAGCTCCAGTTGCTCCTCTAGGCGGGCGAGCAGGATCTTCCTGGCCTGTGGCGATGTGCCGGGTAGCAATTTGTTGCCGGACAGCGGAAGGTTTCCCACCAGGCGGTCTACCGTGAAGATCGCCTGGGCCGCGGAATGCCGCACCGTCCCGAGGAAGGTCGCACTGACCGCGAACGTCAGGCACGCGGGCCCGTCCGGCGACCAGGGCAGCCTGCCCGGCAGGCTGAGCTCGAAGCCTTCGTCCGTGATCCGGGCCCCCGTGGTGGGGAACGGCAGCGGGTAGCCGTCAGCGTCGATGACGGTGAGGGTCGGGACGGGAATATCCGCCAGCACGGCCATGGCACTGTCCCGCCACGGGGACGCAGGCCATTCCTTTCGTCCCGCGCCGCGGCTGGCCGGGGCCGGATCTGAGGGACGGGCCTGCCACTGCGGCGGCGGCTCCCAGATGACCGGTGCCGCCCCGCCCGAGGCGCCCGCCGGCCAGAACAGAACGCGCCGCGGAGTGCACTCGATATAGATCCGCGCGTAGTACCAGACTCGCTCCCGGTCCTGCTCCCACGGCACGCGCAGCGGGTGGTCGCGAAGGAAGTCGCGCACATACCTATCGGTGTTGGCCTGAATGTCGGAGTCCCGCACCGAGGCGGTGGCGCAGATGACCACGACCGGCCGGTCGCCAGGTGGCACGGCCGCGGTTCCCTCCATGCTGACCTGGCCGGGCAGCGAACCCTTCACCACCGGGTCCTGCGCCGCTATGCCCGGTGCGAAGAGCAGGCCGACTCTGGGGTTGCGCCGGGCCCGGTCGGCCTTGGCCGGGTAGGCCACACCGGTCGCCACGTCGATGGTCGTCCCGGCGGGCCCGTAGTAGTGGAACAGCGGGTTGTTGACCGGGACGCCGCGGGCCGAGATCGTCGCGAACTCGACCTCCCGGGCCTCGGCCAGCACGGCGCGGATCTGCTCGGGCATCTCCTGGAGCACCCCGTCGGGGAGCTGGGCATGGATCACGGATCCGCTCCAATCGCAGGCGTTCGGTAAAATTATTATACTAAGAGTATTGATACCTCGTCGAGGTCCGCCAGACCTGCCGGTGCTGAACAGGGACCGGCCGACGGCTTGTCTGGAGGACTCGCGTCCCCGCGTGACGTACCTCACGTCCCATCCGCTGATCGGCATTGGCGTTGGGGTGCCTGGGTGGTCGTGAACAACGCCCCTCTCTATGGCGGACAAGCCCTTTGAAGATGTCGGGGATCTAGGGCCGCTTTAGCTCGATGCAGGCCACGTCCTTTGCCGCACGATGGCGGCATTCGCCCAGGTCAAGGTCGGAGGACATCAACCCGCACAATTTCCGGTTACGGATCGGCGGGTAGGATGCCTATGTAGATGATCTGACGTGATTAACTACGTTGATACATGTCCGGCTATCAGGTAGGCGCGTTTATGACCGAGGCTTTGCGGGACGGAGAGCAGTCGACGGTTGGCTCCCAGGTGCGGGTACCCAAGATGGGTGAGCTGGTGGCCAGCAGCCTGCGCCGCCAGATCGTGAGGGGAGACCTCGCGGAGGGCGACGCGCTCCCGTCCGAGTCGGAACTAATGCAGCAGTTCGGCGTGTCCCGGCCCACGCTCCGGGAGGCCTTCCGGGTTCTGGAATCGGAATCCCTGATAAGCGTCCGCCGCGGCGCGCACGGCGGTGCCGTGGTCCACGTCCCGAACGGGGATGTCGCCGCACGCTACGCCGCTCTGGTGCTCGAGCACCGCGGCGCGACGTTGCGGGACGTCTATGAAGCACGCGGCGTCATCGAGCCGGCGTGTGTCGCTCAGGTCGCGCGCTCCCGGACCCGGAAGCAGGTCACTACGCTGCGCCAGGCCCTGGAGACCTCGCGCGCGCTGCAGGACAACCCGGTCAAGCAGATGGCCGAGCAGAGCCGGTTCCATCAGCTCCTGGTGGAGATGACGGGAAACCAGACGCTGGTCGTGCTCTCCGGCATGCTGCGCCACATCGTCGACATCGTGAACCTGTCCCATGCGCGCGAGGACGCCGGCACCCCGGCGGGCGAGCGGGCCATGCGCAAGGGTTTCCGTGCTCACGAGCGGCTGATCACGCTGATCGAGGAGCGGAACGCCGTCGAGGCCGAGAGCCTGTGGCGCAGGCATCTGCTCGCGGCCGACGAGTACATTCTTGAAGGATCAGCCAGCCTCACCGTCTACGACCTGATGGGCTGAGCCCGCATCCCTTGACAGATCATCACGTTTAATAATCTAATTAATTTGCCGAGGTGGACGTCGCCCGGTTATGCCCCCCAGCGCACGGGAGAAGACGCCATGACGTTCTCCGGATTCGGGCTCCCCGATGAACTCGGTGCGCTGCGTGATCTGGTGGGCCGATTCGTCCGCGAGCAGTTGCGGCCCGCGGAAGACGCGCTCGGGCCGGAAGCCACCGGCATCCCGCCGGACGTGCTCACGGGCCTGCGCCAGCGGGCCAGGTCGCTGGGCCTGTGGTGCCTTGACGCGCCGGCCGAATACGGCGGGGCTGGCCTGTCGGCCTTCGAACTCGTCGTGGTGCTCGAGGAAGCCTGCAAGCACAAGTTCTGCTTTCCGCACGCCGGGGGCGGATCGTTCGGCCAGAGCCCGCCGGTGGTGCTCTACCAGGGCGGGCCGGACATCATCGATCGTTTCGTCCGCCCGACGATCGAGCACGGCTGGACCTCGTTCACCGCGATCGCGGAGGAGTCGGGCGGATCCGATCCCGCGCGCGCCATCCGGACCGCGGCGAAGCGGGACGGCGACCACTACGTGCTGTCCGGCCGCAAGATGTGGATCACGAACGCCGAACGGGCCGACTACGGGGTCGTCTATGCCCGTACCGACGCGGGGATCAGCGCCTTCATCGTCGAGACCAGCCGCCCGGGGGTGTCCACGTCGCGCATCCCGGTGATCCGGAACCACGCTCCCACCGAGCTGATCCTCGACGACGTGCGCATCCCGGCCGGCAACCTGGTGGACCGGGAGGGACAGGGTCTGACCCTGGCGGCGAGCTGGCTGGTCCGGGGCAGGCTGACCTATGCGGCCCGGGCCATAGGCATCGCCGACGAGGCGGTACGGCTGGCGGTGGAGTGGATGGGGACCCGCAGCACCTTCGGGGCGCCGCTGGCCACCCGGCAGGGGCTGCAGTGGAGCATCGCCGACGCCGCGGTGGAGATCAGGGCCGGGCGCTGGCTCACCTGGCAGGCCGCGTGGAAAGCCGATACCGGCCAGGACGCCAGGCTCGAAGCCGCGATGGCCAAGCTCTACTGCACCGAAGTGGGCTTCCGCGTGGTGGACAGCGTCATGCAGATCCTGGGCGCGATGGGCATGGCCCGGGAGATGCCCCTGGAAAGCTGGTTCCGCGATCTGCGGGTGGCCCGGCTGGTCGAGGGGACCAGCGAGATGCTGCGCTCACAGATCGCCCGCCAGGTCATCGGCCCCGCCGTCAAGGCGAAGAACTGAGGAGTCGGTCTCATGCTGACCACCGACCTGCGGGCTCAGCGGGAGCAGATCCTGCTCGAGCACGTCGAAGCCGAGAACAACAACGACGTGGACGCGGTCATCGCCACGTTCGCCCGGCCGCGATACGAACTGGTCCCGACGGAGGAGATCTTCGACGGCGACGCCGAGGTCCGCCGGTACTACCGGGAAAAGGAGGCACGGGGCCGCCGGCGGTATGAGCTCGTCCGGCTCTACCATTCGGACAACGCCGTGATCGTCGAGATCAGGACGCTGTCGATGGAGCCGGCACCGCCATACCGGGTGGACCTGCCCAGCATCGCGGTGTTCGAATTCGACGGCCCGAGGTTGATGTGTGAGCGGGTCTATTACGACCTGGCCAGCTTCATGCGCGTCGCCGGCGACTGACCGGCGCGGGTTGTCACGGCGGCGCAGTGAGCCGGGCGATCTGCGCGACGTCCTCAAGCTCGTCCGGATGGGCGGACGCGTCGACGAGCGGGCAGGCGACGTCGTTGCCGAGCGTGACCGCGTCCACGAAGCGCCGGCCGCTGATCCCGCCGGACTGTTCGGCCACGGCCAGAGCGACGGGCACAGTGGTCGCGGTGGCGTGGACGAGGGCCTTCTCGTGTACGTCGTCGAGTTCCATCGCCCGGGTCAGAGCGGAGTTGACCAGGGCCGCGTGGTGCGCCGGCACCCGCGCCGGGGTTCCGATCACGGCGGCGTCCGGCCGGCCGCCCCGATCGCGTCCAGGACGAGCTCGGCGGTCCGCTTCCGGCTGGTCTCGGGCAGGGAGCTAGCCTGCGCGGCGAGCATGTGGTCGGCCAGGATCACCCCCGCGTCCGGGTTCATGAGGCCTGGATCCCGGCGGGCCGCAGCGCCGGGTAGGACCGGTACAGCAGGTCGCTGACGTGGCGCACGCCGCGGGTCACCGCCTGGCGCGCGCCCTCCGCGTCGATACGGGGCCCGAGCAGTTCGACGTCGAAGTAGCCCCGGTATCCGGCCGCCGCGACCTGTTCCACCAGCCAGCCGAGCGGTATCGTCCCGTCGCCGGGGACGACCCGGTCGGGCATGCTCACGGTGGTCGGGACGGCGTCGGCCAGTTGGACCAGCCCGGTGTGCGGGCCGCAGGCCCGGAGCGATGCACTCAGCGCGCGCTCGCGCCAGGACCAGAACATGTCCAGGCACAGCGAGACGCCCGAGGCCTCGGCCAGGAGCGCCAGATCGGGGAGCGTGGACACGAAGCTGATGTCTTGGCGCAGCACGTTGGTCTGCTCCACGCACACCCGGACCCCGAGCGCCTCGGCCCGGTCCGCCAGCGGCTGGTACGCCGCGGTGAACGCGGCCAGCGCCTGCTCCCAGGTCCGCAGCGACCCGGCCGGACCGGTGACGGCCAGGATGGCGGGGGCACGGATCTGGTGGGCCAGCTCCAGCGTCCGGGTGAGCGCGGCCCGCTCGGCCGGCCAGGCCGACTCGTCGTCGAGGGTGAACAGCCGGGAGTGATGCACGTAGGCGATCCGGTCGGCCAGGCTGGTCAGGTGACCGTCCCATCTGGCCAGCTTCTTCAGGCTGAGGCCGTACTTGGCCCCGCCGAGCTCGGCGCACAGCTCGAGTTCGGCCTCCAGCGGGGCACCCATGTCGGCCAGCGGGTTCACCACCGCG
>Ga0335074_10005578_pt1 | contig 17422 bp, 15 predicted proteins | sample Lox_Sample_23_FD_206715 | JGI IMG/M metagenome (GOLD analysis project Ga0335074, IMG submission 206715) | Soil microbial communities from Loxahatchee National Wildlife Refuge, Florida, United States - Lox_Sample_2.3 | ecosystem: Environmental > Terrestrial > Soil > Wetlands | place: USA... | reverse complement strand
GTTTTTTGCTGGTGAATGCTCCAATCGACCGGGCTGCCTTCATAGAGTATTGGCGCGCGGGGGGCAGAAGGTTCCAGAATGTTTGGGCCTCTTCGCGGGTATGCTTACATCATGGCGGATTCGCATGGGAGAGTCGAAGAGCCGGCTCCGCTTCCGGACTACAGCGAAGACGGCGTGGATCTCACGCTTATTCGGTGGATGCTTTCGCTCACGCCTGTGGAGCGGATGCAGGTTTTGGAAGAGTGGGTGGATGGCATGTTGACGATTCGCGAATTGAATGGCGCGTAGGGCTTGTGGAAGTTTACTAGTTGCACTACTATCAATTAATGAATAATTTTTAAGGCACCCGTTTAGGAGACGCAAGCGGTCACGCACCGCAAATGCGCGAATAGGTGTGAAAAAGAGTGGAACAAATGAATATCTCTCACTGGCAGCGAACCAAAGTGCAAGATACGGCACTCATTGTGCATTTTCGGAGGCAGGAGCGCGAGGCAATGAAGAATTTCCTTTCCGATGCCGATTATCACGTGCTATCTGCCAATTCGAGCGATGAGGCGATGGAGCTTTGCCGCAATTACGAAGGGGCGATTCATTTGCTGGTCGCGGATGTCGAGCAAGCCAGTCCGTCGGGCTGGGATCTGGCTGAGACGGCCGCCCGGATCCGGCCGGGATTGATTGTGCTGTTTCTTTCGAAAGACACGGTGGAGAGGGGCGAGATGCCGCGGGGTCTCAAGGAGCCATTCCATCCTAAAGTATTGCTTCAAGTGACGCAGGCGCTGGCTCGCAAGGCGCAGCAAAGCAAGCGCTGCAACTGAATACGCGCGGCCTGCGCGAGTGTGATTATCCCTGCGGCAGTTTGGAGACGTCCCACCCGCCACCCAAGGCTTTGATCAAGGTGACACTTGCGTCCATGCGCCGGCGCAGGATGTCGGCTTCGGTACGCTCATTGCTGAGTGCGATGCTCTGGGCGGTGATGACCTCAAGATAGGTTACGAGACCGCCTTTGTAGCGATTGAGGGAAAGCTGCAGGGAGTTTTCGGCGGCGGCGGTGGCCTCGTGCTGCTTGGCGGATTCCTGCTCCAGGATGCGAAGGGTGGATAGGTTGTCCTCAACTTCCTGGAATGCGGTGAGCGCGGTTTGCCGGTAATTTGCGACCTGGGCGTTGTAGGCGGCTTCGGTGATTTCGACTTGCGCGCGGCGGCGCCCGAAATCGAAAATCGTTTGAGCGAGTTGAGGGCCGACGGACCAGAAGCGGCTGGGCCAGGTGAACCAATTTACGATGCTGCCGCTTTGGAGGCCGCCCTCGGCGGTGATCATAAGATCCGGGAAGAAGGCGGCTTTGGCGATTCCGATTTGTTCGTTAGCGGCGGCGATTTGCCGCTCCGCCGAGGCGATATCGGGGCGGCGTTCGAGTAACTGCGAGGGAAGACCGACGGGGATGCCGGGCGGATTTTCCGCGAGCGGATCGATGGGCAGCTTAAAGCCTTCCGGAGGCTTGCCCATCAGGACGGCGATCGCGTGCTCGAACTGAGCGCGCGCGACGGCAACATCGATGTCCTGAGCCTGAGTGGTGTCGAGTTGAGTTTGGGCTTGAGCAACTTCGGCTTTTGAGGCGACGCCGCCTTCATAACGATTCCGGGTGAGTTGCAATGCTTTCTGGTAGGCGATGACGGTGTCGTCCAGAATGCGCTTTTGCAGATCGGCGCTACGGGCTTCGAAATAGTCGACGGCGAGATCGCTTTCGAGCTCCAGTTTGGCGTTGGCGAGATCGGCCGCGGAACCTTGGAATTGAGCGCGCGCAGTGGCGATGCTGCGGCGAATGCGGCCCCAGAAATCGGCGTCGTAGGAGACGGAAATGGGAAGGACGAAGTTGCCGTATTGGTAGCCGTTGAGGCCGGTGGGGCTGTTGCCGGAGACGCGGTTATAGGTAATTTGCGGGGCAGCACCGATGGTTGGAAATAATCCGGCGCGGTTCAAGGCAATGACGGCGCGCGCCTGGCTGAAATTCGCCTCGGCGACTTTCAAGGTCTGATTGGCCGGGCCGACCTGTTGTTCGAGGGCGTTCAACTGCGGATCGTTGAACAGCTCCCACCAGTTGCCGCGGATGACGGCATCGCTCGGCTGCGCCTGCTTCCATCCGCCGGTCTCCTGGAAGCTGGCAGGCGGCTGCTCGCTGTAGGCCGGGGCGGCAGGAACGGATGGCTTTGAGTATTTCGGACCAACGGTGCAACTGGCGAGCAGCAACGATATTCCGACCAGAACGATCGCGACCTTCGAATTCATGACGTGAGTTTCTTCTTTCAAGCTACCCTGTCGGGCGCTCGGAACCTGAGCTTGGCGTGGGGAACTGGCGCGATCGCAGTGTGCCTGTCAGGGTGCAAAGGCCGCTAGAATTCTACCCGCGCTTGGAAGGCGATCATGCGCGGCGAATTGTCGCCGCCAAGCCCGACGCCCAACAGTCCAGTGGGTGGTGACGTGGTTGCGGTGAGCGCTCCGAAGCCGGTCTGCGTGGCCGCATTACCTGGAATTCCGGCGTACACCATACTGGGCAGAGCAAAATTCGGATGATTGAAGACATTGAAGAATTGCCCTTCGATCTTGAGGTTCACGCGCTCGGTCAGCTGGAACGTTTTCGTGAGGTAGAGATCGCTCCAAAAGAATGCGGGGCCACGGAGGGCATTGCGGCCGAGATCGCCGAATTGACAGGTTTGCGGCGAGTCGCCGCCGGTGCATGCCCCGGTGCTTGGGTCAACTGCCGATAGGAAGGCGTTCGGGTTCAGCCATTGGATGGTCCCAGGCTGCGTCACACCGGTAATTGCAGTGTGGGCGTAAACCGGAACGCCCTGAACCAAGCTGGCAAATTGAGGGCCGCTGCCCTGGATGATTCCATTTCCGTTTGCCGAGTACGGTGTGCTCAAGACCGAGAACGGCAGACCGCTATGCCAGAAAAACGTCCCGGAAATCTGCCAGCCATTCAGCACGTAACCGAGGATATGGTTTTGTACCTTGAAGGGCAACCGGTAGGTGTAATTTGCGGTAACGTTATGCCGGATATCGTAGTCGCACGGGCCATAATCTCTTCGAAGATCGCCCGGTAGCGGCGACAAAATGCCTGCCGATGAGAACTGCAAAAACCCACCATTCGAGACTTCATCCATGCAGTGGCTCCAGGTATAGTTTGCCTGCACCTGAAGTCCGTGGGCCATGCGCTTTTCGGCGGTTAGCTGAAGACCGTTGTAGTGGCTGTTTGCTCCTGTGCTGAGTTGCGTTACGGCGCCAAACCTTGGATCGGCTGGCTGGTCATAAGGAAATGGCGCAAAGCAACCGGCACATACAGTTTGGTAACCGTTTACTTGAGTTAGATAGGGCTGATTCACCGCACGCGTTCCTACGTATTGAGCACGGAAATTTGCGTTTCCCATCTGGTGTTCCAGCGCGAAGCTCCATTGCATGAAGTAGGGCGCGTGCAGTTTGCCATCCGGCACAGCAGTAATGGCCACCGGCTGCAGGCAATTGGCAACGTTCGCAAGCGGCGATGCGCACGAAAGCTGGCCTTGTGCGAAGCCTGTGTCGAAGGTCTGATTTGCGGCGCGAGTTGCATCTATCGCGCTCGCCGGCACACCGGGCGCGATTGCGGTTCCTCCGGCAGTGCCCAACAATCCGCCCTGAAATGTTTTGGAGTACGGTGGGTTCGTGCCGACCAGATCCGCGACGCTGCCCGGTAACAGATCGCTGAAAAGACCGAACCCCGCGCGCAAGACTGTGTTGGGCCGGAGCTGCCATGCAAGGGCGGTTCTGGGTTGCAAGAGGGCCAGCGGAGTGGATTGGAATATGTTGCCCAAGCCCGTCCGGATGCTTTCGCTCAAAGGTTGATTCACATCATGGTCGATCGAATTGAATGAACCGGAGAGCCGCGCGACGGCGTCATGCGGATTCAGAGGATTGGAATTATAGGTGTCGCGAAGGCCGAAGGTCCACGTCAGCTTGCGTGTCAGCTTCCAGGTGTCCTGCGCATACAGGTCCACGTTCAGAAAGTTGTAGGGCTGCGAATCAGCCAGGGGAAATGTCTCGGAAGCGGTGGAAGCAACACCATAAATCAGCTCCGGCAGATCGGTATAGGTAACGGTGGGAACCGTTCCCTCGCCAAAGTCGTAGTCGTTCAGGCGAAAGATGCGCGTGTTCGTTCCGAAGCGAAATTCGTGAGATGCAACATCCCAAGCCAGATTGTCGTTAAAGAAGAAACGGCTAGCGCGGCGCCCTTGAATCCATGTATTGTCGAGCCCTCCCAACGTGGTGAACGGCGCGTTTGCGCCAACGCCCTGGAGGACGATGGGAAACGCCGCTAGCGTTTTCTGAAAATCGGCGGGGCCGAAAAGGCTCTCGTACCAGGAAAACGCGGGATTGAAGTAGTTCACCAGGCGCTGCGAGAACACGTGCGTGTACCCGGAGGCGAATGAATACAAGGGCTGCGGCGAGATGGAATCGAACAGCGGATTGATTGGATCGGTGTAGGCCGCCTGCAGGCCTCCGTCGTATTGAAAGCGATACCAGGAGGTGTTCTTTTCCGAGATGTTGTAATCTACGCGGGCGGTCTGTACCTGTTCGTGATCGTCGCTCGATTGCGATACGCTCTGGCGATTCGCGCAGCCGTTTCCGTTGGGAGGCGAGCCTGGCGAAGCGCTTCCATCGTTGTTGAATGGGCAGCCGAGTATGGGCAGCGGAGTTCCTGCCGTGTTCCGGTATAGCGAAAACATCTGCTTGTAAAAGGGAACAAGCTGCGGGTTAGCCGGATACGCGGAGCCCGTGATGGAATCTACGCCGCCCTTGGGAAGCTGCTGCAGGATGTAATTCTGGAAGGCCGGTGTGGGTACCGTGGTCTCCGTGACGATAGGCAGAGCGATACGCACCCACTCACTATCGAAAAAGAAGAACAGTTTATCGCGGATGATCGGTCCTCCTAAACTGCCGCCGAAGTGGTTCACGGTGGAGCGAGGCTTGTGATTGCCGGGCGTGGCGTTGGTAAAGAAATCAGCGGCATTGAATAACGAGCCATTCCAGATTTCGTAAAGATCGCCGTGAAACTGATTGCTGCCTGATTTCGTGACGTAGTTGATCTGTGATGCTCCGTAGCGGCCCTGATCCACCGCGTAGGAGAGAGTATTCACAGTAACCTCGGCGATCGAGTTCAAACCCAGTACAAGATTCGTGGACAATCCGCTGTTCAGATTTGTCAGCGGGTCGTTTGTCTCCAGGCCATCGACGATATAGCCATTCGAAAGCGCTGGCAGGCCGTTGAACTCAACATTCCCGTAACCGTTCTGGCTGCCGACGAAATCATTTCCGCTACCGGCTGTGTTGATCAACGCACCGGCCGCGAACTGCACTGGATAGGTTAGATCGCCGCCGGGGTTCGGCAGACTTTCCAAAGTCCTGGCATTCATGGTTGCGGCGGTGTTCGGATTTTCCGGGTTGATGAGCGGCGGCGTCTCGGTCACGGTTATAGTTTGCTTAGCTGCCGCTACTTGCAGCATGATGTCGACGGATTGCTTCTGACCGAGGCTAGAGAACACGGAGCGTTGCTGTGGCTCAAATCCCTTGGACTCCACCCGTACCGAGTAATAACCGGGCTTGAGCTGGGGAAAATCGAAGCGGCCTGCGCTGTCGGTTTGCGCGACACGCTTGGCGCCGGTATCAGTGCTCGTAATGGTAATGATGGCGCTCGGCACGGCCGAGCCGGTGGGATCGGAAACGCGCCCTATGATAGCGCTGGTGGTTTCGCCTTGTGCGTATATGAGAGACGAACATGCCAACAACATCAGGAGCAAGCCAACGCCATTTTTAGGCATACCTAAAACATATAATACTGGATCGAGACTTCATCGGGCCAGCAGGCCATGATATGGCGATTCGTTAGAATATGACCATTAGTGAAGCCTAAACAATCTGCTCCCTCTACATCCGAGTCGGTCGACGATTACCTGAAGGCCATTCTCGAATTAGGAGGATCGGAAGAAGAGAGAGTCAGCAGCAACGCGCTGGCAGAACGCCTCAACGTGCGTGCCGCGTCCGTTACGGGAATGCTACAGAAGTTAGCAGCGCAGCGTCCCGCGCTGGTTCTCTATGAGCGTCATCATGGCGTTCGGCTGACCGTCACCGGGAAGCGGCGAGCGTGGGAGCTGGTTCGCCATCATCGACTTCTCGAGCTATTTCTTCACGATGTTCTGAAGTATTCCTGGGATGAGGTACACGAGGAAGCGGAGCGACTGGAACATTTCATCTCGGAGCGATTCGAAGACCGGGTGGCGGCGATGCTGGGCGATCCTGAGATCGACCCGCACGGTCACGCGATCCCGCAGAAGAACGAGACCGGGTCCTTTCAGAGCGACGTGCCGCTGAATGAATTGCCTCTCAAAACACCCGCGACGATCAGCAGCGTGTACGATCGTGATGCCGCGGCGCTTCGCGAGATTGAGCGCCTGGGGATTCGCTTAGGGGTTCCGATTGTGGTCGAGCGCAGGAACGCCAATACGTCTATGACGGCTCACATTCAGGGACATCGGAGGCAGGTTCGCATCGCGAAGGATCTAGCCGAAAACATTTTTGTCCGGCCGCGTTTTATGCGCTCCCCGAGGTAGTGCCCGGCTAGCGAGCGTTTCAAGAGAGCAGACGATGGAATTGCCAGAAATGCTCGTCGCGAACATAGCCGAGGATGCGATACAGCGCCTGGGCGGCGTGATTGTCATGAGCGGTGGATAACGTGAGGCGCTCGGCTTGGTTTTCGCGAGCAAATTGCTCAGCGCGCAGCATGAGAGCACGCGCCACACCCTGACGGCGCGCAGAGGGAACGACGAACAGATCCTCGAGGTACCAAATGGGCCGCATGGCGAGGGTGCCGAGCGACGGAATAAGATGGACGAAGCCCAGAGCGGCGGCGCCGGTTGTGTCTCTCGCGATGAAGAAGCGCGTGACGCCCTTTTCGAGCTGCTCCGCGACGAAGGCTTCGGCGCCGGCAAGATTGGAAGGCTGTTTGTAAAAGATGCGGTAATCGTCGAACAAGCTAGCGAGCTCAGCCACATCGCCTGAGGCTGCGGGACGAATCGAGAAGCGTGTCATAACGGTGATTGCGCAGTGTTCATCGCGGCGAGATCCTCCGGGCGGCCCACATCGCGCCAGTCACCGGCGATCGGCGAGATGCGAAGATCAAGTCCATCTTCGAGCATAAGGTCGAGCGCCGAAGTCAGCTCATATTCATTTCGCGTCGAGGGCCGGATGCGATCGAGATACTCAAACAACACAGGCCGGAAGGCATAAAACCCGGCGCTGTTCCAGCGCGTTGTGGAGGCGCCTATGGGCGGCTTCTCGATAATTTCGCGAATGCGCCCGTTCTCTTCGTACACGGCTGCGCCTTGCCAAGGATCGTCGACCCCCTTCACCGCAAGCACGGCGGCTGCGGCGCCCTGCTCCTGCAAGATGCGCGAGCAGCGCGTGTATTCGGCGGCATCGCACAGAATGTCGGCATAGGTCAGTAGAAACGGCTCCCTATCCGCGAAATCTTTTGCGAGGCGCGTGGCCGAACCCGTGCCGTTCACGGGATCTTGTACGCGGAACTCAATCGGCAGCGGCCAGTTCTGAAAATGCTGCTCGATCACTTCGTGACGATAGCCGACTACGATCAGGAAGCGATCGAAACCGGCTGCTGCGAGCCGCTCGAGGATGTGCTCGAGCATGGGCTTACCGAGGATCGGGAGCATGGGCTTGGGCGTCTCGTGCGCGATAGCGCCCATGCGTGTTCCCTTCCCCGCTGCCAGGATCACCGCGCGACGAATGAACGCGCCGCCGTTCATAACTTTGCTCCGCTCACCGGTAGCGAGGCCGCGGTGGAAGTATCGTATAGGGCTCCAGCGGAAGGCTCGGCGACGATCAGATGATTGTCGGGATTGAAGCCGGGGCGCTGCGCGTAGTATTCGTCAACGAGCTGGTTTCGAATCCGATCGCAATCGGCGGACCCGCAAAGGATGATGGCGCAGCCGCCGAAGCCGGCGCCAGTGAGCCGCGCGCCGAGGGCACCCGCAGTCATGGCGCTCGAAACCAATTCGTCCAGTGCGGGCGAGCTAACGCGGAGATTATCCCGTAGGCTGGCATGCGATCGCGAAAGTACCTGCCCGAAGGCGTGCGCGTCGCCTTGGCGCATAGCGTTCACTGCTTCGTCCACGCGGCGCGCTTCGCCGGTTACGTGGACGAAGGCGCGGAATTCATCCTCCGCGATGCGGTGCTCAAACCGGGCGCGCACCACCATGGCACGGAGCTTCGAATGCGAGTGTTGTTCGAGCGCGGTTCGGTAGGAGGGCAGCCCGAGAGCCGCGAGCGCGCGCGTGCCCGCAGTACGCCTGGCGTTGTATTCGGAGCGCACTGCGCCTGATTTTTCCGCCATGGTCAAGCTATGTGCGATCAGGAAGCGCCAGTCCGGCGGCACGGGGATGGTAGTTAATTCGAGCGGCGCAAACTTGGCCAGTAATGCGCAACCGGCGCGCGAGGCCAGCACGGCCGCATGATCCATGCCGCCGCCGTGTGTACCTACAAACTGCTCGCCATCGGGCAAGATCTCCATGAGCTCGCCGACGTCGGGCCGAATGCAATTCGCCTGTAGAAGCGCGAGCGTGAAGCCGACCAGCAAAGCGGACGAAGACGCGAGCCCTGCGGCGGCCGGCAAATCTGACAACACCACTGCGTCGATGCCAAGCTTGAGCGGCCATCGGCTGGTGGCGCTCTTCGCAGCCGCTTTGATGTAGTTGACCCAGTCGCCGGTCGGGCCAGGCTCAAGGTTTTTCGAAAGATCGAATTCGCGATCGCCGTACCCGCTTGAGCTGATGGCGCGCACCCTAGCGTCCGCACGTGGGCAAAACGCGATCCGGATGCGGCGCTGAATCGCCATGGGGAGCACCGGAAGGTCGTGATAGTCGATGTGCTCGCCGATAAGGTTCACGCGTCCAGGTACGGAAACCAGCGACACCGTGGCGCCCGGCTCGAAACAATCGCTCAGGAGGCGAATCGGATTGTCGGCCACAGTACAAGGAGTCAAATTTCCGAAGTCGATATTCACCAAACCCAAGTTAAGCAAACCTGAGATCGGCATTCACCCTTGCAAATGACGTATACCCCCAGGCATTACCCTTACATCCAGTACCTTGGTTTGCGTGCTCGGATTGCTCCGGGAAGCATCCAATGATCGCTATGCGGTGGGGAATCCTCTGCCTTCTTGTGCCGACGCTCGGCGGACCTGTGTTCGCCGACGCGCTTCTTTCGGTCAGCGCCACCGCCGGCGCGCAGAGCTGTTCTCAGACTGCGACTTCATCTGCTTCATGCAGCGTGAGTTCCAGCATGTATGGGGCCGCAGGACAGTTCTATTCCCCGGTGTCTGCGGGAGGGAGTATCGAGTTCGGATCGACCGATTTGGCTACTCTTTCTCTGGGACCCCCAACGGTAGGTCCGCTCGACTACTCCCTTGAGGGCGACTGGTCTATGGGCCAGGGAATTGGACTCAGCGGCCAGGCCGGGGTCACGCTCACCGCATCTCTCGATCTTCCTTCCGATTCAGGCAACTGGACCTTCTACGGAACCAGCTACGATGCGACCGACGATCAGGGTGGTGGGATCGGGCCGATCGAAATTTTCACCACCGATGGAAATGGATGGATCCAGGGCGGCTCGCCTTCGTCATTCACCGTTTCACACACTCCCGGCACGCCTTTCTCGGTTTTCATCGACGTGTCGAATGTCGTCCAGGCGGCGGACAGTTCGAACAATCTCGATTTCCAACTGCGCATGGTCGACCCGATCTCGTCGCCTGAACCGGCTACTTGGATGCTCGTAGGCGGCGTGCTGCTACTCGGGTTTGCAGCAAGAATAATCCGCTCCACCATCTGAGAGAAATACCGCCAACTCCAAACTGACACCTTTGTACTAGCTTCTATAAACGGATTGCTGTACACTGGTCCAAAAAAAGGATAGGTGCGGCTTTGGCTAATAGCACTATAGGTATTTTTGTATGTGGACTCATTTTGACCTCGCTCACAAGTGTAGGCGAGGGCACATTGACGGCTGCTACGCCGTCTGTCGGGCCGACTGTTTATGTGGCTCCCTGGGGGAATGACAGCAACTCCGGCTCGGTTCAGGCGCCATGGGCGACGCTCCATTACGCCTCCTTCTTGTTGCAAGCGGGAGAGACGATCGTTCTGCGAGGGGGGCTTTACCCGAACGATTACCTAATTGTTCCTTCGGGCGTGGCGACGGAGCAGCAGCCGATTACGGTGACTGCTTATCCGGGCGAAGTTCCGATGCTGACGGGGGGAGCGCCGTTCGGTACGGTAATCGCTATTTATTCGCCCACCTTGGTGGATGGGCTCACTTTCCTTCGGCCGGACGTAAGCGATGTAGTTGATATCTGGTCCTCCTACGTGACCGTGCAAAACTGCACTTTCAGGGAAACAGGAGGACAATTCGTCCGCATCAACGGCACCAGCAATGTTACGGTTCAAAACAATGTATTCGACAGTAACGGCTACATCGATACTGACGGCGAGAACGACGCTATCGTCATGTTAGGCGCGAGCAATATCTTAATTCAGAATAACTACGGCACGCGAAACGGTCATTACTTCGCGGACGCCATTTACAATCCAGCTTGGGGGCCGAGCAAGAATATTATTTTACGCGACAACACAATCGAGCAGCACTGGGGTGGAGGCATTGGCGAAACCGGCCAAGGCTCACTGAACATGTTGATAGAAAACAACCGTATTTCTCACGTGGGGGAGGGCGTGCCTTACATCAAGACTAATTTGCTATTGAATGCGAGCGACAACATAGTGCGCAACAATATTCTCTCGAACGAAGCTGGCTGGTATGAGGACAATGGATTGCTGCTAACCGGCCAATATAACGAGATCAACTCGAACGCGGAGAACAATCGCATTTACAATAACGTGTTCTATAACATCGGCTACGTTCCTATATTTTTATCTCAGCGGCAGACGAGCGATACAGTATTCAATTATGTGATGAAGAACAAGATTGTGAACAACATACTGTATCAGGATGAGACACAAGGAGCGCTTTTCAATTCGACGCCAACAACAGATTATATTTTCCTTGAGACCTTTCATTCTCCCAATAATCCGTGGCCGTTTTTTCCTTATTACAATTATGTGTTTAGTAATATTATCGGCGACGATCCGGGAAACAATGACGTCATTCAATACTCGACTCCTTCGACTTACGACGAGTGGACACTGAACGCGGCGCAGGCGAATTACTCCAGCTATATTTCCGGCAACATTCAAGCCAATCCCGAGTTTGTCAATGCAGACGGCAGCGATTTTCAGCTTATGAGCTCGTCGCCTGCGATTGGCGCCGGCACGCATTTAGCCCACACGACGGCGGCCGGGACGTCGAGCAGCGTTCCGGTCGATGACCCCTATTTTTTTGCGAATGGCTTTGGACTGATTCCGGGCGACGTAGTTAAGATCGGCCACAACGGCCCGGTTGCCGTGACGGCCGTGAATTATCAGAGCGGAGTTCTCACGGTTGGCTCCGAGGTGACCTTCAACCACGGGGATGCGGTGGATCTGGCGAACTTTGATGGTTCTGCGCCAGACATGGGGGCGTTTGAGTACAGCTCGTCTGCGCCCGACGTGTTCAACTTGGCCGCGACAATCCAAAACGCTACATCGGCGGAGATTTCGTGGACCACGAGCGGCGGGACCACCGGCCAGGTGGAATATGGAACGACGACGTCCTATGGACAGACGTCCCTCGTCAACTCCAGTCTCACGACAACTCACGCGACTACGCTCTTGGGTTTGCAGCCGAATACGACATATCATTACGCGGTGATCGGCATGAATGCAGCGGGGGGCAGAACTGTGTCGCCGGACCGAACCTTTAGGACGCCTGGCGCTGCAGGCCCTGCGATCGGCAGCCCCTCGGTTTCCAATGTCGCGCTGGTGGGGAGCGGCAGCTCAGCAACCGCAAAGGCCACCATTAGCTGGACGACCAGCGAGCCGGCTACGACTCAGGTCGTGTACAGCTCCGGCCTATGGCACTGCACATATTTCAGTTCAACGCCGGTGACGAATGCATCGGGTTCTACTTCGCACACCGTCACGCTTGCCGGGCTGCAGCCGAATGCGACTTATCATTACGCGGTGCAGAGTACCGATCAATCAGGCCGTACAGCTTACTCGAGCGATTTAGTTTTCACCACACCCGCCGCAGCCGCGCCGGGGCCGGTTCTTTCAGCAATCAGCGTAAATGCGACTTCAGGCGCTACGGGTTGGTTTGCGGCGCCGGGGGGCCATGGTTACGCACCTTCCGGGAAGACTTGTTGCGGTTACTCGTTCGCGCAAGCCACCATCTCCTGGAAAACCAATGTCGCCGCGCATGCGAATACGGTTCTGCTGATGCCGATCACAATCGGCGGAAATGTCGAGACCGTGGAACTGAATGGCTCGACTCAAGGCGCAGTCTCGGGGAATCCCGCGGAAACGAATGCGCCATCGCTTACCATTTATCAACTGGCTCCGAATACGACGTATGAATATCGCGTGGAGAGCACGGACTCGTCGGGGCATACCACGACGTCGCCGACGCTGCAATTTACGACGCCCGCGATAAATTGAACGGCCAGGCGCGTCTCAAGGCGGTGCTCGCGAGCGTCTGCAAGAGTATGGATCAGACACGCAGAAATCTAACCCTGCTGCTGCCCGCGCTCTTTGCGGCGGGCGCGAGCGCCGATACTGACGTTTTGGCTTCGAAGTGTTACGCCTTCGATACTCTAGCCGTAAAGACGAACCCTGCAAACCACATGGAAATCCGGGAGGTGTTCAAGGGCAGGACACAGACCGGGTGCCCGCTCGCGCTTCACATCAGCACGCTGCCCCCTGGGCAGATGCCGCATCCGCCACATCATCATGTGCACGAAGAGCTGATGCTGATCAAGGAAGGGCGCCTGCAATTTACCATCGCAGGCCAGACGAGCACTGTGGGACCGGGCTCCGCAGTTTACATCAACTCCAACGAGCAGCATGGCATGAAAAACGTGGGCGAAACGCCCGCGCAATATTTCGTGGTGGAGATTGGAGCGGAGAGCGCCTGAGTAAATGGTGGGCGGCGCGCACCGGAATGGGCTACGGCCTGTTACCGGTTGCAGTCTTATCGACCCAGACGATGTCGTATTTCTGGTTGAGTGAGACGAAGACGGCCCGCTCATATAAAGGCTTGCGCCATAGCGAGTATTGAAGTCGTGGAAGGAAGCTAGAACCGTGCCTGGACGAACAATCTTCGTCCTAGGCCATCGCGCAGCCTTGCCGCGTTCTTGCGCCATCGGTGATCACCAGCCTCGGCCTCAATAAAACAGTTCGGGCCAAACCACCAAGACGCGCAAAGATTTGAAGGGCCTAGGCGGCGAAGAGGCTCGCAGGCCAGAGCGTGCGCTGTGGCGCTCCAGACCTTCGGTCCCGATGACTTCGAGGGAGCGGAAGCACAAATGGGAGAGGGTAGCAGGCGACCGCACGCACGCGCGTCAGGTCAAGCAGCGCATCGCAGACTTTGGTAAAACAGCATAAGCGCGACGCACGGGTAAGCCAATGAAAGCCACTCCTAGCTCAAAACCTATAGAGACGCTGCTCAAGTGGAAGTTTAATAACATGTTGTATGCCAATCCTGAATATCAGCGGGGGAAAGTGTGGAAACCTGCTCAAAAAAAACGTCTAGTCGACTCCGTGCTTCGAGGGTATCCGATCCCGCTGATCTATTTGCATCACATTTCGAAAGAGGTGGACGGCGCAAGGCGCGAGGATTTCGAAGTGATCGATGGTCAGCAACGCATCAATGCACTTCACGAATTCAAAGAGGGCGCGTTCAAGCTGTTCGATCCAGTAGTGGATGAGGAGGAGGCACAGTTTCCAAGCTTCATTACTCAGCAACCTTGCGAATGGGGCGGAAAGCTCTTTGAGGAGCTAAGCCCAGCGTTACAGACCCAGATGCTGAAAACGGAGCTTTCCGTGATGTTGATTCAGACAGACGCGCCAAATGAAGCCCGCGACCTGTTCATTCGTCTGCAGGCCGGGATGCCTCTCAACTCACAGGAGAAGCGTGACGCTTGGCCCGGTTATTTCACTGACTTCGTGCTCAAGGTCGCTGGCAAGCCGGAAATAACGAAGTATCCCGGGCATGCATTTTTCAACGTGGTCATGAAAGCGAAGGAGCAGGATCGAGGAGAATTTCGGCAGCTGGCCGCTCAAATGATAATGCTTTACCTCGCACGACGTCAAAGCGGGCGTCTGTGTGAGATCGGTGGCATGCGATCGATTCTTTTTACCACAAGAATCTGGACTTTGATCCGGGCACGCTAGATACCAAACGATTCATCCGAATCCTCGACACCTTAACAGAATTGTTGCGTGACGGTAAGCGGAAGAAAGTCCAGCGGCACGAGGCGATTAGCCTAGTGTTGCTTGTGGACTCCCTATTTGAGGACTACACTCAGTCCTGGACGGAAAAATTCGCGACGGCTTTCGACAGCTTCAGAAACAAGTTAGCGAACGCCGCCAAAACTAAGTACGACGAGACGCCCGACGAGTACTGGTCGAGGTACGGCCTATTCACTCGTTCTAATACCGACAGGCCAGACACCATCGAACGACGACACCAGTTCTTTGTCGAGAAGATGTACGAATCAATACAGCCCCGCCTGAAGGACTCATTGCGTGCGTTCGGTGAACTTGAGAAAGAACTAATCTACTACCGGGACAAGAAGGTTTGCCAACTGTCGAATTGCAGTTCCCAGGTACTCTGGGCCGACGCCGAGATTCACCACGTCGAGCCACACTCAAAAGGGGGGCCGACGTCCATAGCTAATGGTGCTCTGGTCCACAAGGCCTGTCATCCGAAGAGCGCAAAGGCCGTGGAGGACTTTGCTGAGCATTGGCGAATGAACATCGAGAAACAGCGAACGTCCCGCCATATCGACCTCGGTAGGTCTGCCGTAGCGGCAAACGAAAAGGTCCGTGTGCGACGGGGCAGACCCAAAATACCAATTGAGGAGAAACTGGTAAACCACCTGATCAAGTGCGGCCTTTCGCCAGAAGCCGCACGCGAAAGCTACCGCCAGATGACCGAGCAACTTGCCGGCACCCCAAAGGAGAGCGGTAAATGAAGGCTATGGACGAATGGCTAATGCGACACTTTAGTGCGCTGGGCAACGAGCCCGTGGGGCGTACCATCCCTGGGAAATGGTGGGCCCTAGAGAACTCGAATCTCTGACCTCTACCGTGTCAAGGTAGCGCTCTAACCAACTGAGCTAAGGGCCCGGGCAATTTCAACGATAACACGGGCTCGAGCTATCCACGCGGCGGCAGAAGCGCGTGCATTCAGCCGTTGAAACGCTGCGGTATGAGCGATAAAGCGACCGCGCCTACCAGATATAGTCTTTGGCTTGCTCTCTGCGCTCGTAACCATCCAAGACATGAAGCACGCGAATTTTCTTGAGCTTTGCCGGCGATAGCTGCCCGAGCGGAATGTAGACGATCTTCCGATTTACGCGAGCGGCTAGTTGCCGAAACATGCTCCGCGGCGGTTTTGCCGCTACATAAATAACATGCCGTTCCATGGAGTAATCGAGAGCCGCCATCAGCAACCGTTCGGCTTTTGTCTCCGCGGTATCGTAATCGCTGTCTCTCCATACGTCATAGAGCCGGCGCGGCGGCAGGGTCATCAACAGGCCGCCATATTCCGCCCTTCCGATGCCGGGCCCTACCACGTGCTCGAATGGATGCGTCGAATAGAACGCCATGTCCGATTCGTTCTGGTGCTCTCCGAGCCAGGTGGTTAGATATCCGAAGCGGTCGGCTCTGTCTTCGTCGAAGACGATGACTACGGCTCCCACTTCCCCCGAAAATTTGCCCAGCTCGCGAACGTAGAGTCGTCTTTCGTGCCAATTACGAATGGTTTCGCGCAAGTCTATGCCGTCGAGCACGGAGGTTGTAAACGGCTCGACCCGCGACCGCTCTTCCGACACCAGAGACTTCGCGTATCGCTTTATAAACTGCCCGTAACCTTCTATAACTAAATCTTCTGGCGGGTAGGAGCAGATGGACGCTCCGGTTGTCTGGCGCGCCCACTCGCCTTTCACTTTTTCGCGCTTGCGAGGCTTGAGCCCGGACGGCTTCAGCATCTGCTTCATGCGCGGCAGCCGTCTGCGAATCCTCAGTTTGCGGGTCCGCAGCCACACTTCGTCGCCGGAAAGATTCAGCGTCTCGAGCGGCGGATCTTCACTAGCTTGCACTGAGAAACGGTTCCCCATCTGCCAAACTTCATACGCATAGTTGTCATCGACAATGGAGCGCGCGCCGAGCGCCAGATCGTAAAGTCCCGCCACGAGCCGACCGTCCAGCATGGCGAGATTGCGCGTGAATTTGGCCAGACTGAGCCGCTGCCAAGGCTGCATTTGCTCACCCGTATTGATGGAATACTCTTTCTCGGCTTCGCGCAGCAGGGCAAGCTGCCAGTGCCGGCGGTCGAGTTGAAAGTCCATGATGCGGGCACGGCTCGCTTCGTACTTCTCTTGAAAATAGGGCGCTTCGCTGGTTATTTCGGCCAGGCAATCGGGGTGCAAGTTGAAGAGCTCGGCGCGGTGAAACAGCCGCGTGCGCGGGGCCGGCGGGTCCTCTTGCGGAACTTCCATCGCATCCAGCAGCGGATCCAGCAGATTCAGAGAGACGATGACACAGATTGACGCGAGCGGGTCTGCACCTTGCAGTTTCCATGCCATGGCGGCCGCATGGGCCTCCAACTCCGGCGTCCGCAATTGTGGATACACGCGGTAGGCCTCCACATAACGTTGAATGCCTATGAGCTCTACTGAATACGGTTCCGGATACGTGTCATTCAGATGCGGCTTTTCGTGCGTGGCGGGTTCCAGAAAGATTGCGTCGGCGCAGATTTCTTCGGCTGTCCGTAGCGCTTCTACAAAAGGGTCAGCCGGTTCGACTGGAATATATGTTGCGCGGTCCTCATCGCCGTCCGCGTCTTCCGGAATCAGAATCACCGACATTCTCGGCAGCCGATCCAGAGCCGCGCGATAAACCCGCTCGAGCGAGGACGGCAACTCGACGGCGACAACACGCGGGCGCTGCTCAATGAGATAGCGCCGCACACGGGAGGAAAACTCCAAGCGCCCGGGAACTACGGGTAGATACGTGATATTGCCGCGATTGATGGTCCCTGCCGTGATCGAACCTTGTGGCATGCGTATTCAGCGGCGCAAGCTGTAGCGGGCGGCTTCGTCCCCAAGCACCGAGCGGACGGCGGCCTGCAACAACAACCGGTGCGGCTGCCCGGTCTCAGCATTTAACTTCAGGGCGTA
>Ga0335074_10005577_pt1 | contig 17423 bp, 15 predicted proteins | sample Lox_Sample_23_FD_206715 | JGI IMG/M metagenome (GOLD analysis project Ga0335074, IMG submission 206715) | Soil microbial communities from Loxahatchee National Wildlife Refuge, Florida, United States - Lox_Sample_2.3 | ecosystem: Environmental > Terrestrial > Soil > Wetlands | place: USA... | reverse complement strand
TGGTCATCTTGTTTAGCTGGGTCCTCTCTCGCCCTGTGGGATGGTCGGGTGCGAAAGGTGTCTCACATCAGCCTGACAGACAGGGGATCGATCCGAACCAGTTGTTGGCCAGTGCCGCGAAGTTCTTGATTGACGGAGGCGAGGAGGACGCGGCCAGCGTGTTGCTCGCGTGCACCCTGAGCGTCTGGACGTCAGGCGACAGTTGGTACGTCGGTGACGAAACGCACTATGCCGTTCACCTCGAAGTCACTGGGCCGCGAGCCGCCTATGACGCTCTCACATCTGCTGGTCCGGTGGGGCAGGCGATCAACCGGGCATTGGACGCGACGCTCCCGACTGGCTTTTATGTCAAGCACCGGGACGTCAAGGCAGCACTGATTGATCTGGACCCTGACTGGCGCTCAGAGCTATTGGAGATAGCCCGCGGCCGCGGCGTGCACAACCAGGCTCTTGGTGTCGAGCGTGGACGGCTGTGGAGGGGACTACGATTCCGCTCTCAAAGCGAGATCCGCATCGCCGAAGCGCTGGAACGTGCCGACGTAATGTTCTTGCCGAACTGTCGCGCCAGGGTAATTACATCTGAGGGTAGGGCGAATCGCGAGGCGGACTTCCTGGTATGCAGCGACGGGCGATGGGGGATCCTGGAAGTGGATGGTGAGCCCTTTCACCCGCCTTCGCGTACGGCCGCGGACCACACGCGAGATCGAATCTTCAGGAGCCACGGCATAATGCTCGTCGAGCACTTTGATGCAACTCGGTGCTTCAACGACGCCGACGGTGTGGTCCGCGAGTTCCTTCGCCTCCTCCACGCCTAAGAGCTTCGTGGGAGAGAGGGAGAACGGCAGGAGCGCGGACAAAGAGCAGGCCAGGGCAGGGGTGCGAGACGGCAGGAACGCGAACAAGGAAGAGGGCTGGAGGGAGCCGGGACCGGGACAGGGGACCCGGCGTGGACCGCGAGACGAGGGGCGGGGCGGGAGCGCCGGGAGACGGGGCGGCCGCGGGTGGAGGCGAGAAGGGCGGAGAAGGGCGCTAGGCGGAGCGGCCGCAGGGGCGCCCTGACTAAGCAATCTCACCGCTCATCTGGTTGATCCCCGGCGGGCGGCGCCTGGGCGTCGCCGGCCTGTCGTTGCAGACCGATCCACGTCCGACCATGACTGAGGTCGGGGGACCAGTCAGGGACCCGGAGCCGCCCGGCCACGCGCTCGCAACGAGCGCGCCAGCCTAAAGGCCAGTCACGAGATAATGGAGGGCCATGGAGCCGCGACAGTTCCACCAGCTGGCTGGCCAGTCCTCCGAGCGCTACCACGCACTCCTCTCTGGCGGTCTTTCGGCTGTCGCTGAAAACGGTCTCGCCCTTGAGGCCTCTGCCGTAACCTTGGCGAAGGCCGGGCAATGGCGCGCCGCGCAAGTCCTTCGGACCGTCGCTGAGGAGGAGGCTGGAAAGTTCCTCATACTCGTGGACGCCGCCAGGCTCGGGCGACATAGCCAACGAAAGTTGCGTGATCAGCTGAAGCGTGCCGGCGACCATCTCGCGAAGGGCCTATATGCCAAAGCTACTGAAATCCGACCGGCGGACTTCAAGGAGCTACTGGGATTCCTAGAACGAGAAAGAGCAACTCTTTACCTCGACGGTCCAAACGACGTTGACTGGATCTTTCGCAACGAGATCCTGTCGAGCCGAGAAGAAACCCTCTACGTTGACCTGATCCGTGCAGAGACTGAGCTCCTCTGGCTTAGTCCGGCGCGATTCGACACCGCCTGGCTCGGTCCCGATCCTCCCGCGGCTGTGCGTCTCATGGCATCCTTAGCCTCGCTGGGTTGCTGCCGTCCGGGTGCTCCGCGCGTCCTCTGGGATGTTTGGCGCGGCTTCACTCCAGAAGCGGATACTCACTGGCACGAGGTTGAACAACTCGTCGAACAGACCATCGAGCAGTTCAAGGCCCGCGGCCTGGTTGAAGACTCCTTCAACCAGCACGATTACCGCGTCATCCTCGCGAGCTGGACGTTCCCCCTATACGGTGTCGAAATCAAACAAATCGACATCGACCCCACAAGCTTGGCCGAGCGTCGACGGCTTATACTTGAGGGTCTCCGTGCGCAAGATTATGGCTTCGAGGGGTAGGTCATGAGTCCGTGGCTAGACAATCTCCACGAGAGCCTCGGGTAATGGGTGCCAGCGCAGCCGGAAATCCCGAACAAAACTGAGGTTGACGGCGAACTAAACAGGTCGCGCGGAGAGCGGGCTCCACGAATACCGGGTCGTTTGACTCGCGACCTCAAAACCCAGGCGCTTGAGGTTGCGTTCACTCTCGCTCCAAAGGGGCACGCCCCCACAGCACTCGTAATCGTCCCACTGCGGCTTGTCACCACCGCTGGATGAACATTGAGTTCAAGCTCCGGGCCGGCCCGCGGGACTCCACGCCCTGTGGCCAGATGCCCGTAGCCTAGGTACGACGTTCGTCATCGGCCAGCATTTGAACTTCCCCTGGTACTCTTCCCGTCCTCACCGGAGGCGTAGTCGCGGCATTGCCAGAAGACCCTCCCAGCAACACAATGAAAACAGGGAGTCCGTAGGAGATCCTCGGCCAAGCTTTGGGAAAGGCGAGAAGAGGCACCGCTAAGATACGGGCGAGAGCTCTCGATGGCGTGGCGCAGACTAGATCTTCGGCAGCCCGCCCTATTTGTAAGTTAGGCGCATTTGTTCTCGGTCTTGATCCGCCCAGGACAGAGGACCGGAACAGCACGGGGTCGCGAGGGCTCGGGCCTCGTGGGTGTGGCACAGGGTAGTCCGTGAGGACGAGCGCAGGTTGGGGGCGGGAGGACACGAGCAGGCACCGGCCAGCCGGTCCGGTATTGGACATGGGTCCTGCCGCGCATGCGCCGTCGGACACGGGGCCACGGTTCGCCGTATGAAATCCTCGAATACGGCAACAAGGAGTTGAAATGTCAGACCTGACGACCACTCAGACCCCACAGCTCATCCACCCACCGATCCCGATCGTGATCGATCGGCGTTCCTACGACGCACCCCGTAACCCGATGACGGGTGCCGAGCTTCGCCAACTCGCTGAGCCGCACATCGGACCCGATCGCGACCTCTATTTGGACAGGCCCGGCACTCGGGGCGTCCTCATTCTCAACGAAGAGCGCGTCGAGCTGCACCCTGGGATGCATTTCTTCAGCGTACCAAAGCATATCCACGAGGGTTGATGCTGAGACCACAGGACATTAGGGAATTGGACCGGCGAGGGTATCGCTACCTCCTCCTGGAGTGGCCCGGCGAGACGCTCATCATCCTGAAGGAGTACGTGTTACCGGAGGGGCTCTCACCGCGATGCGCCGACCTTCTTGTGCGCGTGCCTTCGCTTTTCCCAGTGGTGAAGCCGGACATGTTCTGGATGGCCCCAGCCGCAACTAGGTGCGATGGGCTCGTGATACCCGCCACTCAGGTCACGGAGACTATCGCGGAGCGCCAGTGGCAGCGATGGTCACGGCACCTCCAGGCTTCCCAGTGGCGTGCAGATCGCGATGATCTCGGCACCTATCTCGACATCATCGACCACTGCCTCCAGGCGGCGGCATGACAAGAGAAAGGGTGGTTATCGCTCTCCGAGGTAGCGACCTCGTCGACGGCAAGGCCGTCATACCGGTATCAGTTGTGAGACGTGAGAGTGACATCCTCGCCCTGGCGTCGCGGCGAGAGAACCGGTCGTCCGTTGTGCTTGACACGAGGGCTGGCGTGGTCGTCTCGGCCGTCTTGCACGATGGAGAGCCATTGGAAGTTGACCATGTCCGCCTTGTTGGGCCGGGGCTCCAGCTTGCGTCCCTGACAGGGACGTATTCCGAGATGGGACGGTACGACCGCCAGGAGCGGGTGTTCGGCCGTGCTGGCCAACGCATTCTCTCGGCCCTACATGTAGGCGTCGTTGGCGCCGGCGGCACCGGAAGCGCGATCGTCGAGCAACTAACGCGGCTGGGGGTTGGCCGCCTCACGGTGTTGGACGATGACATCGTCACGGAGACAAACCTGACGAGGATCCACCAGTCTGAACCGAGAGACGTGGGGAGGGCGAAGTGTGAGATCGCTGGTCGTCTCGCAGGCGATTTCGGTGTAGCTTTCCATGCCGTCCAGGGTCGCGTCACTGACCAGGCCATCGCCCGGGAACTCGCGGTCTGCGACATCGTCTTCGGTTGCACGGACGATCACGCGGGCCGAATCGTGCTCGCCCGCATGGCGCCTAGGTACCTTCAGATGCTCGTCGACGTGGGCGTCACAATAGACGTGGTCGGCGGCCAGGTCGTCGGGGCGCCGTGCCGGATCACGACCCAGGAGCCAGGAGACGTGTGCTTGACGTGCCGTGGGCACGTGGACCTGGCAACTGCCGCCGCCGAACTACTTACTGATGAGGAAAGGTGCTCGCGCTCTGTCGAAGGGTACGTCCCGGGGCTCGGAGAACCGGATCCTTCTGTCGTTTCGTACACGACGCTGGCGGCGTCGATAGCTGTCTCGGTGATGATCTCGCGCCTGTTCGGGTTCTCTCATCTAACCTCTAGCGACCTTCTAGTCGACCCGGTCACGGGCAGGTGGTCGTCGCTTGAACGGCCCTCGTGTCCCAACGACGGGTGCACTTCCACGGAGATCATCGGGAGCGGAGACTTGGAGCCGTTCCTCGGGTTGGCATGGTAAGAAGCCGCCGCTCAGGCGAATTTGTCGAGTGGTGGCGTCGACGTCGCTGGACGCGCCCGAGGTTCGTCCTGACCGTTCGTTGCGCGAGCCACGCCGAATTGCCCGAAAGCTTGAGCGCGCGACGAGTCTATTCAGTGGGGCCCGGCCCCGACTGGGTGCTCCTGCGATGTCCCTGCGGACGGGGCCACGAGCTAACCATTGACGTGTCAAACCGCTGGCATTTCGTCGCGGAACGACCGACTCTCGACCCGTCAGTATGGGACCGCAGTGAGTGGGGATGCCATTTCTGGTTGAGATGCGGTCAGGTCGAGTGGTGCCCGAACCTCCTCGACGCTCGCCCCGGAGAATAATTAGGCTACTCGGGGAGCGACGCCGTCACATAGACGATGTGTGCGTCCTCAATGGTGTCCGCGATCCTGCGGGCGAGCGGCTCTTCGTAGGTCGTTACGAAGATCTGCCTGAGGTTCAACGTCCGCCTCCCTGAAGCAGTCCCGGGCTGAGCCAGCATCCCGCCGACCAGCCGACGTGAAGTAGGGTCGAGGTGCTCGAGCGGCTCGTCCACCCAACACATGCCCGTCCGCGTGGTGGCCTCTACCAGGACGAGCCGCAACAAGAGCTGAGCAGCTGCACGCTCACCAGTGCTGAAAGCGCCGAAAGGCAGGTTGACATCGCCAACCGTCCGAGAGAAGTTTCCGTCTACATCGAGTTGCAGGTTGGGCCGGTCCGGAAAGAGCGTCTTCCAGCGCCGGCGCACTACGGACAGTAGCGGCTCGACGCGCTCGAGGAGTACACGCCTCACCGTGGATTCCACGGCCGTGCGGCTCGCTTCAACCAGCGCCAGCTCCCGATAGAGGCGCTGGAGCTCCTTAAGACGTCGACGGTCGGCGTCCAATTCGGCCAGCCGTGCTCTCGCGCGGTCGAACTCGGCTTGAGCGACCGCTGCGACCTCGACTGCAGCCTGCCATTTAGCCCGCGCCGTCTCCGAATCGGTTTCCACGCCCGCCGCCTCGAGTGCAACCTCTTCCTCCTCTGGCTCGGGGCCAAGCGCGACAAGGCGGTCGGCGAGGCGTCTGATTAACGATGTTCTGCTGACGAAATCCTCCTCGCTCATCGTCGCTAGCGTCGCCCGCAATTCCCCGATCTCTGATCGGTGCGCTGCTGCGGCTGCGGCGTGCGCCTGGTCGTCGAGTGGGCGCCGGCACACTGGGCAAGTGGCACCGGCGCTGGATAGCTCGTCTGCGGCCGCCTCGACAATCGATATCCGGGTCCTGATAGCTGTTATCTCGGCCCTGATCGAGGTGAGCTCATCTTGCGCTTGCCGATCAAGGAGGCCGATCGTTGAAGACAACTCCGCTGGTTGCACCTCGTGGCCCGTTAGGGCAATGACATCGCGGAGGAGCGCACCTCTTTTCGTGGTCCAGGCGAGGCGGCCCTCGGCCTCTTGTCGCGCCACAAGGGCCTTCCGTTCGGACACTTCCGCCGCGTTCAGCAAGTCCTTAGCGACATCCTTGGCGGAGAGCGCCTTGGCGAGGGCGGCCTGCGCTTCATTGGAGTTGGTGGCTAGCTGGTCGCGGTCGGCGTTCTCTTCGCGTAAGCCACGGTCTTCTGAGGTAGTCCGCTTCGTGAGCTCCTCATGGGCCGCGTCCAGTGTGCGCAGTGTGTTCTGAAGTTCAGCAACCCCAAACGCACGGGCCAGCTGATCACGTATCCCTTCCACCTGCGTCGCGTGGAGGCTCTGGTGCACAAACGCGCACCGGGCTACGAAGGGGAGGGGCGCCTTCCACGCGTTCTCCAGTAGCACTCGCATATCAGGCACCGCTGCGCCATCGACAGTTGCGAAGGACGATATTTCTGGCTTCCGTCCTTTCAAATCGAGCTGCCTGGTCACCGCGAGTAATGATCCATCTGGCAAGCGGATCTGAGCCTCAACCTCGGCGTCTTGTGAGCCTGCGCGGACGACTGGGCCCGGCCCGATGACACCAGTGACGGCAAAGGCCGCTGCCTCGACAAGCGAAGTCTTCCCTAGACCGTTCCTGGCGACGAGGAAGGTCGTTCCTGGTTCGAGGGAGATCTCAAGATGCTGATAGGCCTTCCAGCGTTCGACTCTGAGATACTCGATCATCTGAGGTACTCGATCATTGGTCGCGCGCGTATGCGCGGAGCGCATCGACTACCGGCTCGCCCGATGCACCGGCCATAACGATGGTGGCTATGAAGGTGGCATCTTTGCCGCTTAGAGCCTTGAAGGCGTCTCCCTTCAGCCGCTGGTAGCGGCGGCTTCTTGCGGTATCCACCGCGGCCTTTGCCTCCGAAGAAACGATCTCAGCGATGTCCTCTGATGAGCCGTCCCCCTCTGGGATTAGGTCAACTTCATCGGCGAAGATTGCCGTCGCGTCGAAGTACTTGAACAGAGCATCGACGAGATCAAGTGTTAATACCGGGGTGCCCGAGTCCAAGCGGTCCCCGGACGGCACCGTGTACCGGAGCTCGGCCAGGTCCCCTGGCTCGTATACACGGGTTTCGTAATCCTCCAGATCCTCGGTGAAGGCCACCGCTGTCGCTGAAGCGAGATCGAGGATCTCCCGTGCTGCCGAGACGGACGTCGAATCAAGCGAACCTAGGAGCACCACGACAGCGGAACCGATCTCTCTGATGGTCGCCAGCGCACGCCAGCCCGCGGTTTCCGCCTTGTCGGTGACAACCTCACCACACGGCAGGGCACGACAATGGGGCCGCCGGGTGCGGAGATGTTCGATCTTGCCCTCAAAATCTGCTAGGTCCGAGCCCAGGTTTGGATCGTCTTCCTGGGCCGCGAGGCTCGCTATGCGGTCAGCCACGATCTGTCGGAACTCGTGGCGCTCGTCGGAAACCTCCTCAACGGGCGGCCCGACTGTGACGTCGGGAGGGGTGGTGGTGCCCGACTTGCGGGCGGCACGGAGGGTTTCCACCGAAGCTCCTATAGAAAGCGTGAAGAGTTGACGGTCGAGCTTGTCAAGATCTACCTGCGCGTCGAACGAGCAGATGACGGCAAGCGGAACACCGAAAGGGCTCCCCTTGGCAGGTAGGACCAGTGTGTGCTCGTCTGCCATCTCGACGTCGAACACGACCGGCTGGACCAGCGCCGACCTCTCGATGACCCGCCTGATCCATACCATCGAGACCTGCGGGCCGACGGTCAACCAGACCTGCTCGGGTGCAGGGATCACGTGGCTCCCGGCGCCGAGGACATCGATGACCCCAGCGGGTACCCGAGGCGGGGGCGGAAGTGCGCGAGCGATCTCGTCGACATCTACCTGCGCTTCAGCGCTCGCCAAGAGCCGGCGGTAACGGATGCGGCAATAAGGACAGGCAGCGACGTGGTTGGCCGCCTCTGCCGGTCCAGCGCCACCCGCGAGTTCGTCAAGGGCCATGTCTAAGACGTGGCCCTCCTCGTCGAAGGTCATCGCGCGCTCATTACGGCGAAACATCGCGCGTTGTCCGGTCTGAATACCAATCTTTTGCCAAGTCAATAACCTCCAGTGCGATCGCCTCTGCGTCTGGGTCGTCGATGAGTTCTTCTTTTAGGATGGAGACGGCTTGTGAGCGCGTGAGCGCTGCCTGGGTATGGTTCACGCCGATGAGCGGCTTCATCATCCGCGAGGACAGGTCGAGGTTCGCGACGACCAGTCTTTGCCGGTTGGAAAGACGCTCGAAGATCTCCCATGCGCGCCGCGTTCGCGTCGCGAGGTCCGCGGGATCGACTCCTAAAGTCACAGGCTCAGGCACCGCTCCACTGTCCAAGGAGACGGTAAGCGGCGCCAAACGGAGGTGAAGCCGCGGCGCCATCGCACGGGCAAGTTGTGCCGTCGTCAGGCTGCCCCCGGCTGCCGTCAGTACCCGCTGTGCTAAGCGGGCGATCGTGGGCCGGTCAGCGACCGGGGGGTTCCGACGTGTGCCTGAACACCAGGCGGGAGCGATCACCTCACCTTCCCGGTTAGCCGCCCCCTCAAGCGCCAACGGGCCGGCCTCGCTTGGTAGCTCCGGAGCGTCCGAGAGACGCCATCGGTCTTCCCCGGCACTGACGATGCCATGGATGTCCGGCAGGACGTCCCGCAGGCGTCGGATGAACCGCCCCAGCTCGGTCTGGCGCCCTGCATCTCGCAGGAAGTTGATCACCGCGCCTTGGAGGCGCGCGCGGAGCGCCGGCTCGTCTACACAGTGGACAGCAAGGTCCGCGAGACGACGAGGGGTCTGCTCGGCACCCAGGAACGCCGAGGTCACCTCGAGGACAGCATCCTGGCTCCAGCCAATGTGGCCCTCGGGCCCCGGGAACCCTCGCGCCTTGCCGACTGAGGCGATCGTCCGCGCTAGTAATTTGACGAACTCCTCGCCCGGAGAGCCAGCGCGCAGCTCGCTGAGCGCAGTCACGAGAACATCTCCAGCACGGCTTCGAGGGTGGCTTCGTCGAGCTCACCGAGCCACTCCACACGGGGCCGCTTCCAAAGTACGGCTGAGGCTGACCTCAGGTAGGAGAAAACGCCGGGGTGCCGCAGGTGCTCGGTCGGGGTTGCCGCATGCGGTACTCCCGGTCGCGTGAGGTCGGTGGTGCGCGTGACGATCTCGATGAAGCCGTTCGGGTCGGTCGGGACCTCGATCACGACGGCGGGACGCTTCGGGTGCACGTCGATCTCGTTGAGGATCTCCTTGCCGACGAGGTACAGCTCTCCCACTTTCGGCAAGTACGGGTCATCGAGGCCTTCGAGCCCCTCGAAGCCGCTCCCTTTCATAGGCGTCGCATCGCCTCAATCGCGGAGCCCAGGAGCTATGGCCCACCGCAGGTGCGCGACTTGACGTCGGCCCGCGAGGCGGCTCATCCTGTGCCCTCGCTCGCAGTCGTGCATCGGACCATGGTCGGGATCCTGACTCGTCCAACTCGACCTACGGCGAACCTGCCGCCCATGTCCGGACAGTCCCACCGCGGTGGGCGAACCTGGTGATCGGGACCTGACCACTGGTCGAAACGTTCTCACCTCAGATCAGCCTTCCGACTTGGTTGGCGAAGCGGGGCAGGCCTGCTCGCGCGAGCCTGGCTATCAGGTCGACGGGGGTGAGGCGAGGCTGGCGGGTGTGGGCGGCTTGCTCTTGTAGGACGTCGAGGACGACCCGAGGGGCCAGGTCCAACTGGTCGAGGAGGAAGTCGTCCGGGTGAATGACGTCCAGGTGGAGCTGCTCGAGCACATCAAGGTCATAGTCGCCGACGTTGTAGGTGACGATGGCGTCAGCCCGGCCACGGACAGCGGCGGCGACGACATGGCGGTCGTCAGGGTCGGCGAGGACCACCGTCGCCTCGAGTGCCTCCCATCCGCTCACCCGGGCGTCCTCGAACGTCTCGTCCATGGCAACGAACCGCTTGGCAACCAGCTCAGGCGGGATATCGGGGTGGATCTCCACGATCGCATCGGTGGCCTCGGCAATTATCCGGTCGGACCACAAGGGCCGGTACAGCTCGCGCTCGGCTAGACGCAGCAGCGTGTCAACGACGGCGATCGGGACCAGGACGCACGCGTCGAGTACCACCGAGTAGCGGGCCAACCGGTCAGTCCTCGATGTCTCGTCGCGACCGCCGACGCCGCGCCGAGCGGAGGGCGCCTGCGTAGTCCTGAGAGGTGCCGTCGTAGAGGCCGAGCTCGCCAGCTTCCTCGGTGAGCTCGTTCAGGGCGGCTCGTCGTTCCGCCCGACGCCGCTGCTGGAAGTCGATGAGGTCCTGGAGGCGGACTCGGCGGTGACGATTGGGCTTGTCGAACGGGATGGCGCCGTCTTCCAGGAGTTTGACCAGGGTAGGGCGGCTCACGCCGAGAAAGTCGCCCGCTTCTTGAGTGGTGAGCAGGAGCCCTTGGGGCGCGACGAGGGCGGCCATGCCTTGGCGCATGACCTCGACCACTTGGCGGAGCACCCGGTAGACCTCAGAGGGGAGGGGGACCTGTTCACCGTCTGGGCCGAGAAGCAGGCCGGGCTCGGTGTGACCCTCGACGAACCGGGCCAAGTCAAGCAACTGGCCTAGATCTTCAGGCGGGAAAACGACGTCCTCCTCCCGACCAAGAGTGGCGGTCCGGGCGGGGTTCGTGGGTTGGCCGGCTTCGGTCATGACCTCACGATAGCACAGAATCGAAAAAATCGAAAGGCCGATCGGTGTAGCCGTGGTCCAATCTGGGTTTCGGCCACAAGGTCGAGCCTCTCTCGCCAGCCCTCACCGCCCTACGTGCCGGGATTGAGCACGACCAGAAACGCGGAGCAGCCCTGTACTCATGACCAAGCTCCTACGATCAAGTCTCCTCACTACTGCCAGGCCCGGAGTGGGTGGCACCCTCGCTCTTCACCTGCGTGACAAGGCTCGCCGTCGTAATGGAGCCGAACTCCCAATGCATCAATTTCGGTCGCAGGAGCGGCCTCGCGGAGCCAATCGCGGAGTCATAGAACGCTTACGGCCGTCAACAGCAACGAACGCCCCTGAACGAAGAACCCAGAAACTACGGGACGTTTTGAACATATACGGACGCCGACGAACTGCGGACGCAGACTCCGCAGGTTCTGGGTTCGAATCCCAGGGGGCGCACGTTCCCGCAGGTCAGAGGCTACTTTGGATCCCGAGGAGGCCCTTCGCGGAGCCAAACGCGGAGCCATAGCGCCCTCCATGGCTCCGCGCCAGGTCAGGCGTACGACCTCGTTGGCCACCCGTCCCGTCCAGCCGCCGGGGCCGTAGGGCGCGCAGGACCGCCAGCCGGTGGCGTAGCAGGAGGATCTCAGCGTCCTTGGCGACGTCTTCCATCCGATGGACGAGCACGAAGTCGACGACGCGACGGACCAGGCGGTAGACGAAGCTGACTGCCACAGCGGAGAGCTTGACTGCATCGCTCCTGGTCAAACCAAGGATCGGGTTGTTGGACCCTACGCCCTGCCAATACCTTCAGCTCCGTGCCGCTCGACGTCACGTCGCAGCCGCCATGTTCACCCTGGACAAGTTTTGGACCCCCACGCCAGCTTTCTTGTCACAAGCGCGGGAGACGGCCTCCCGTTGGCACTCCACAGCGAGCCCTGGGAGCCGAGGTTGCATCACTGAGACAAGTGCAACGTCCCCGGCGCCACGCTCTCGGTAGGGCGTCGGCACCAGCGCGACGTCGGTGAAACGTTGGTGAAATGCAGGTGAGAGAAGCTGGCTAGAGCCGGCTTGTCGGTCGGACGGTGAGTAGATCCACTGCCAAGAGCGCACTACCACTAAGGAGGGGTGCAAACAAAGTGAACAAGGCACGACGATGGGCCACCGGCGCGGCCGGGGTCCTGTGCGTAGTCGTGAGCACCTCATCTGTCGCCCAAGGCACGACGACGCCACTGCCGGTCGATGCAATTAGGGGGAAGGTTACTAATTCGACCCTCGAGTACTACAACTTCAAAGGCACGACGGACCAGACCTGGCAGGGTCGTACGCTCGCTTTCGAGCTGGTTCTTGAAAAAACGCCAGCCCATCCTTACCAAGCCACCTTTCAGTACGAAGCCGTTTACTCGGGAGGGGCCCTGTGCCGGTCGTTCCAGGGGAGGCCGGCCAAGGTAACGACGAGCGTGCTGCACGTCTACGACCAACAGTTCGTCGTCGGCCCGCTCCACGCAGTCCATTACAGCAAAACCTGGGATGACGTCATGGACAATCTCAAAGGCGAATTTTCGGGGCGCCTGTTGAGTGGCTCGTTCAGCGAGACGTTTATCGCTGGAGCGGCAAGCGGCGAAAGATGTGACTCAGGGACGGTTACGTTCCACGGGCAACGGGTTTGAGCGGTGGGGCGGTCGACCCACGTGACACACGTGTAGCGCCTTCCCTTCATCGTGGTTGTGACCAGCTCCGCTCCACGAGACCCCGTGGACAACACTTGAAAGGAGCCGTCGAATGTACCAACCGAGATCTCTGTCCGCCATATCCACCCTTGTCCTTTCCGCTCTTTTGCTGCCTTCCTTGGTAACCTTCGGCGGCCCTGCCGGTGCGACCGCAGCTCGCCTTACCGCCCAAGACGTTGTCATTGGGGTGGACAACCTTTACGCCATCGCCTGCCCCTCGGCGAGCCGCTGTATTGCCGTTGGGGCCGGCAATGGAGCCGATGGCGGCGACGGTCGCACCGTAGTCATCACCGCGGCAACGGGAGCGCCGACCCTATGGCCGGGGAGCACTGAGTACCCTTTGGAGTCGATCTCCTGCGCCGGGTCTACCAATTGCGTGGCGATCAGCGAGTTCTCCACGCAAGCGGTGGCAACGACTAATGGCGCGGCGATGGTAACGCACCAGTTCAGGTTCAGCGGCGGTCTGTTTGTACTGAGCTCGGTCTCCTGTACAGCTACGGCCGGCTGTTATGCCGGTGGATGGGAAGGCTCGTCTCGCACCGGAAAGGCCGTTATCGTGCATCTTTCGGCCACGGGCCAGTTGCTCAGCCAGGTGCCCCTGGACGGCACCGGGGTCGCGAGCATCGCCTGTCCAACGTCTTCGGATTGCCTGTTCACGTTGGTGACCTCGGCCGGCCAGTCGGTCGAGCAGTTGGACCATGGACAACCGGGGCCTAAAGCTGAACTCCCCGCGGACCTTCACCTCGGAAAGCTCAGCTGTTACGGCGACGAGACCTGCTACGCGCTGGCGTCCGATGTCAAGGACAACCGCCAAGCACTGTTGGCCGTCGACCCTGCGACGGGCAAAGTGGGGGCTCCAGTGCCGATCCCGGGGTTGACCGCCATAGGGCTCAACTGTGTGAGCACCGGCCGCTGTTTGATCACCGGTACGGTCAACGGCTCGGCAGCGGTGTCCGCCGTCACCGACGGGCACGTCGGCACCCCGGTCGCGTACCCCGGCAACAGTCTTTCGGCGGCAGCATGCGCATCGTCCGACTTGTGCTACGCAGTCGGCAACAATAGCGCGGGTAGGGCCGTCATCGATCGATTGGCCGGTTAGGGACCGCGGGAAGCGAGCCGTCTACCTTTTGCTGTTTTTTAGCTCAGCAGTTCTGCATCGGGAGCGGGCGCCGAGGCCGCACCCTCGGCCGGTACCAGTGCGCGGCGTGCGGCTCGGTAGAGTTCGGCCAGGATGCGCCGGTTGCCGCCCTACCACGTCCCCCGGGAGCGCATCACTGACGTGTGCTCAGGCCACCGGGTCGTGGTCATCGAAGCGGCAGGTGGGTACGGCAAAACGGTCCTTGGGACAGAGCTGGTTAGGAGCTGGCGGTCGGTAGGCATCGAGGTCGAACTCGACTACGCCGGGATGCACGCCAACCTCCTGGCTGCCCGGCTACGCGCAGCCGTGGCTCAGGCAGGTTTCACGGACGCGGCGACGGTGGCGGGAGAAGGCCGCGATGCCACGGCGACCGCGGACGCGATCACGAGCGCCCTCGCCGCAGAGAGGTGCGCCATTGTCGTAGACGACGCCCACAATGCAGCCCCGGACGCTGCCGCGCTCATCGAGCACATCGCCAGCCGGCTCGAGGCGGACCAGAGAATGCTCGTCCTGGGGCGCGAGCTGCCAAAGGGCGCCGAGCGCCTTCGCCGTGCCGAGTACTTCCATCTCGCCGCAAGGGACATCGCGTTCAGCCTCGAAGAAACTTTAGAGCTTTGCCGGTCGGGTTTCGGCATCCCTACTAGCGCGGAAGGGGCGAGGGCCCTGACGAGCCTCACCGGAGGATGGACGGCCGCAACCGTCCTCGCCGTCGCCAGGGCAGCGCGCACCGGGGAATCGGCTGAGGTCGTGGCAGCCTCGGTCACGGCTCAGGGCCGCGCCGTCGACGCCTTGGCGGCGATCCTGGAGGAGCCCCTTTCGTCGCTCGGTCCGCGGGGGCGGGAGCAGTTGGCGCAGGTCGCCCGGCTCCCGCTCCTTGATCGCGAGGTTGTCGACTTCGTCGCTGGTGAAGATGGGTTTTTCGACCGCGCTCTTAGCGCGGGGGTGCCGTTCAGCCCGTCACAAGGCACATGGTGGGAACTTCCAGGGCCGGTCCGAGATCACTTGGCACGTTTCGCTTCGAGCGGCGGGGAGGCGATGCGGCCGGTCGCCGACCACTACAAGAGCCGGGGAGAGCTGGGGGCGGCGCTGCAGTTACTGATCGCCTCCGGTGACCCGGGCGAAGCCGCCGCGGTACTTGCCGCGACCGGGCCAGAAGAAGCGGAGGGGATCGACGGGCTCGAGCTGCAGGCGGTCTTCGAGCAGCTGCCCGACGAGGAGGTCAACGCCCACCCAAACGTCTTGTTGTTGGTAGCCAGGGGCCACGCAATCGCGTTCCGGCACGACAAGCGCGCTCCGCTTGTGAGGCGCGCGGCCAACCTCGCGGCCCGGACGGGTGACGCGGTGCTGGCAAGGGCGGCGGCCGCCGAGGAGGTGAACGACATGGAGCGGCGCTTCGCGTACGAAGAATGCGAGCGTGTCGCCCGCGAAGTCCTTGCGACAGCGCCGGCGGGGGAGCAGTACACGCGCGCCCGCTGCTATTACGCTCTGTCTCGCGCTCTCCGCTCGAAGGTTTATTTCGCGGGCCGGCGCGATGACGCTGCTTTGTCCGAGAGCGAAGAGTGCCTAGGCCGGGCTGCAGACTTGTACCAGCGACTGGGTATGCGCTCAGAACGGGCGAAGGTCCTCTGCGAGATCGCCACGTTGACCGACTTTGCAGACGGGCGCGCCGCCGCTGCCCTGGCGCGTCTTGACGAGTCGCTGACGCTCGTGGCAAACCGGCCGCGGCGGTGGGGGTACCTACTTTGGTTCCGCGCCCGTGTCGCTGCGGAACTTGGCCTGGGGGAGCTGAGCAGGGCGAGCGCCCAGGAGATGATGCGGATGGCAGAGCAGTTCGATGATGACGTCCTCCGCGCCTACGCGAATTGGTGCCTGGCGATCCTTGCGTCCTACGGCGGGGACGCAGAGGCGACTTTGCGCCACGTCCGGGAGGCGGAGGTCCACAGGGCCGACGCCTGGTGGGGGCAAGCGTCGTCTGCTTTCCTGGCGGATGCTGCTGACGCCTTGGACCGGGTCGGCCACACGGCATTGGCCTGGGACTACCTGGGACGGGCGAGGTCGGAGCCCAAGGACGCGGGCTACCTCGTGGCACTCGCGGGGGCGGCCCTCGAGGCGAGGCACGGCGACCCCGCTCAGGCCGAAGCCGACCTGGTGGCGGCTTCCGAACAGCCGATCGACAAACGGGAGCACTGGCGGGTCACGCTTCTCCGCGCCTTCGCAGCATTGCGCCGCGGGGACCACGTCTCAGCTGGCGCGCTTGCCGCCCGTTCGTTCGAGGAAGCAGCGAGAATGGGCCAGCCACAACTTCCACTGGTGGTAGAGCGTCCGGTAGCTGAGCAACTGATCGGCCTGGCAGTCGAAACTGGCCAGCCGGCCGCGAGCGCCCTCAAGGCCAGCAGTCTCCCCCGTTCACTGGCGGTCCTCGGGTGCTTCGCGCTGAGCGAGGCAGGACGGAGCGTGCCATTGGGCTCCGGCCAAGAGGCGAAACTGCTCAAGTTCGTCGCCGTAAACGGAGGTCGAGTACATGCCGAACAGGCCATCGAGGCGCTGTGGCCCGAGGCGGGCCGGGCTGCCGGGCGCAACCGGCTCCGTATAGTGATGAGCCGCTTGCGCTCGAAAGCAGGCGACGCTGTGGTACGGGAAAGCGAGGTCCTGAAGTTGCACGATGCCGTACGGCTCGATCTGAACGATTTCCTGGCTGAGGGCCGCCGCGCGCGAGCCTTGGCACCTACGGACCTCGTGGTCGCAGCGGCCGTGGCGCGGGGCGCGATGGCCCGGTATCAAGGCGACGTGTTGCCCGATGACCTTTACGAGGACTGGGCAGAAAAGCCTCGCCAGAACGCCAAACAAACGATGCTCGACCTTCTCGACTTGTGCGCGACCGATGCAGCGCGCAGAGGTGACCTCGACGCACTGAGACGAGTTGTCGAGCGAACTATCGAGTTTGACCCTTACGACGACACGAGGTACCTGAGCGTGGCTGCCGCTCTCCTCCGGCAAGGCCGACGCGGGGAGGCGCTCACTGTTGTAAAACGGGCACGTTCGGCTCTTGCGGAACTCGGCTTGGAACCATCGCGCCAGTTGGTCGACCTCGAACGCTCCATCGTTGCTTAGGAGCTTGCTTAGCCCGCGCCAACCGTCTATGGCCGGCGTACAGCGGCGCCGGCCACCGCGAACGACGCGGCGATAGCGGCGTCCGTCCCGGCTGGACATCTCCAGTGCGGATCACGGCCCGCAAACGCTGCCGCGCTTGCCGCGTGTAGGGAGTCGACGAGCGAGCCGATGCGGCGGCCTTTCGGCCACAAAGCCACCTCGGCGACGCCCTGGACGAGGTGTCGGGCACCAAGGATCCGTCCGACGAAGCGGCTCTGTCTCGTGTCCTCACCGCCGAGCAGCACGATCACCCGCTGAGGCGAGATCAGCAATGCCGCGGCCCACAGCAGCCGGAGCACGCCCAAGGTCCTTCCGACGCGGATGTCGCCGGTACGTCGACGTCCCCTAGCTCGCTTCAATCTCTCGTTTCCCTTGCGATGTGGCGTGTTCTGCGCGCCGGATGGTGTGGACCGCGTTGATGAGTGCCAGATGCGAGAGCGCCTGCGGTAGGTTGCCGAGCGCGCTACCGCTCGCCGGATCGATCTCCTCGGCGAGGATGCCGACGTCGTTCGCCAGCACCCACGCCTCGTCCATGAGACGCCGAGCAGCTTCCATTCGACCGCAGTACACGAGTGCCTCGACCAT
>Ga0335074_10005576_pt1 | contig 17425 bp, 9 predicted proteins | sample Lox_Sample_23_FD_206715 | JGI IMG/M metagenome (GOLD analysis project Ga0335074, IMG submission 206715) | Soil microbial communities from Loxahatchee National Wildlife Refuge, Florida, United States - Lox_Sample_2.3 | ecosystem: Environmental > Terrestrial > Soil > Wetlands | place: USA: Florida... | reverse complement strand
CCTGGTGCTGGCGCTCAATAGCAACTTCGGCGCCCTGGGCTACTTCATCATCGGCATCTTCGCTCTCAGCTGGATCGTCTCCATCGCCATTTACAAATGGCGCCGCCTCGACGAGCTCGAACCGGGCGGGTGAAGCGGCGCCCTGAGCCCTAGCTCTGCTTCCCATCCTTCAGTCCGCGCACCCACAGCGCGTTCACATCTTTGCTGTCGTGCATAACCAGAACGGGCGTGGATTCGGGCGTCTTGATGTGGAACAGGTCCGCACCGTCAACGTCCTCGAACACGAATGCGGGACGGGCGTCGCCGGCCATCGCGGCAATTTCGATGTCGCTGAGTTCGATGTTCTTGACATGGCGAAGATAGAAGCCCTGCGAAGGCATATGGCCGAACATGCCTGGCTCCGGATATTTCGATTCGTCCTCCGGCGGTTGAATTGCCGCATCCTCCTTGGTGCCTCCGCCGCGGTGCTGAATGTAGATGTGGTGCAGCTTCACGTCGCGAATTTCGAATCCAGGCACGCCGCTGATGATGCACCCCAGGTACGAAGCCGAATTGGAGCAGACGATATTGCTCACGGTCACGCGCTGCAGAGTGCCTGTTTTCGTTGAATCCTTCGGCCCGCGCAACCGGCTGCCGAGCCGCATGAAGATGGGAGCGGAAACAATATCGCGCATGGTGATATTCGTGATCGCGATGTCTTCAAGCAGCGCGCCGTCCACGGTTTCCAGCGCCAGTCCCTGGCAGCCGTCGAACACGCAGTTGCTGACGGCGATGTTTTTAAAGCCGCCGTTCGACTCCGTGCCCAGCTTAATGCGCCCCGTGTGCGGAACTCTGGCCGAAGGATCGAACTTTTTCCACGTTCCGTCGAGCACGGTTCCTTCCATGTAGGCGCCAGTCACATAACAATTTGTGATTTCCAGATTCTCCGTGGCGCGCGCGTAGCCCAGCGCAAAACTGCTCTTGGGAACGATGCCGTCGTCCCAGGGCGAGTTCACCGCGCAGTTCGAGACGCGCACGTTGCGGCAGCAATCAATGTCCATTCCGTCGCGATTGGTGTCGATGGTCAATCCGTCGATCACCAGATTGTCCACGCCCGTGGCGAGGATGCCGAACCAGCCGCCTTTCAGAATCTGGAAGTCTTTCAGCACCACGTTATGACAGTTTTTGAGGCTAATGGACTTGTTGCCGACACCCTGAATTCTCTTGCTCGCAGGGTTGCGGCTGTCTGGACTGTTGTTGCGCGTCAGTCCGCGCCCCCAGATGCGCCCAGGGCCGTAGATGGAGATATCGTGCAAATCCTCGCCCCAGATGAGGCTGTTGTGCCAGTGGTTGTGCCCGAAGTCCTGGTAGGCCTCCCAGGGCTGTGTGGGCTCGGGATCGTCGTACCCTCCGGGCTGGCCCTCAGGCAACGGATCGGCCGCGATGATTACCGCGCCTTGCTCCAGAAAAAGAGCCACGTTGCTCTTGAGGTGGATGGAGTAGCACAGGTACTGGCCAGCCGGAAAGCGCACCGTGCCGCCGCCGGCCGCGGCCGCAGCTTCAATCGCCTGATTGATTGCGGGCGTGTCGATCGTGGTTCCGTCGCCTTTGGCTCCAAAAGCCGTCACCACAAAATCGCCCTGCGCGGAGCGCTTTGTACCCGCAGTCTCGCTCTGCCCGCGTGCGCTCGCTGCCATCGCAGGCGTAAACGCGGCTACGGCGCCCGCACCTGCAAACTTCAAGAAATCTCTGCGTGCCGTTGTTTCATTCTGTTCATTACGCATTTGCCTGAAAGTCTCCTTTGGCCTTTGCCGTGCAGTGTCCCTGAACCGCCTTGTTTGAAATCGTATACAAAATGCAGCCCATCGCATTCATACTTATAGCGCCGGCCGCAGAGTGTTTTCACAACCCTCGCGCCGGATCGAGCGGATGCTAACTGAGATTACGCAGCTTGACGGCCTTCTCCGTCGCGCCGTTCTTGAAGGCAACCACCGACGTCGCCTTGGACAGGTCTCCGCCCTCCACGATGATTCCGTCGTTGCCTTCCCCATCGAGTTGCAGAAACGCCGCCGCCGGAGTAAGTACGCGCGACGCCGTAAGCAACGCATCCTTTGAATCGATAAACCGCAGCACAGATTCGGCTGCCGTGTTGCCCATCGCATTCAAGCCGTAGATCGCGGCGTCTTCAACATGATCGAAGATGACCGCCGGGCGCAGGTCCGGCGTGCTCACCTCAAAGCGCACATTTTCGAGCGTGATGCTGCGTGCGTTGCGCGCATACAAGCCGTAAGCCGGAATCGGCCCCAGCTCGAAATACTCGCCGAAGACCTTGGGAACATCGCGCTGCGCCTGTTCCGCCGTGCCTCCGCCGCCGAAGGTGAGATGCACGTTGCTGAACGAAATGTTTTCCAGAACCGAATCGTTCACACTGTTCAGCACGATTGCGGAGCGGATCTCGCCCGGCCGAGAACCCACGCCGAGCGTGCCCTCAGAGAGCTGCGGCGGCGCCTGGGAGGTCACGTTGCCGTGAATGTTGCTGAAGGAAATGTTGCGCACCACCACCGGCGTCTTGTCATCGGGCGGCCGCAGCCTTCCGCCGATGCTGATGCTGATGGGGCCGGTAACATCATCGAGAACCAGATCGGAAAACGAAATGTTCTCAAAACGCGAGCCCGGATCGCCCTGGAACTTGATCGGGCAGCCGTACACCTCTTTGAGCACGCAATTCGACACCGAGATGTCCTGCACGCTGCCGCCGCCAAAGCGAAAGACCGACCAGCGCGTGCTGAAGTAGGAGTTGGTGACGGTAATGTATTTGCACGAGCCAAACATGGCGCAGGCGTCGTCGCCGCACTTGATGGTGCAGTTGCTCAGGCGCACCTGCTCGGCGCTGATAAAGTGAAAGCCGTCGTTGTTGCCGTTTACGCGATTGTGAATATAAATTGCGTCGAGAACAATGCGCTGGCTCTGAATGATGCGAATGCTGTGATAGGCGCAATCGACGAGAGAAATGTTGCGGATGGCCAGGTTCTCGCAGTGATACGCCAGCACGTGGTAGGGTCGCTTGTTTCCGCCGAGGCCGCTGGGCGGCGGCGTGCCGCGCACCGCCGAATGAAACTGCGCGCCCTGGCCGTCGATGGTGCCCGGACCTTCGATGGTCACATTCTTAGCGTTTACGGCAAAAAGCAGCGCCCAGTTTCCGTCGTTGAGCGTGGTGTCGCCGTGCAGCGGAATCGCGTCCACGGCGTGGTACTGCTTTCCATCCGCGCTGCCCAGCAGCGTACCTCCTGCCGCAACGTGCAGCGTCACGTTGCTCTTGAGCTCGGTGGTTCCGATGACGAACGTTCCCGCCGGAACCAGCACCGTGCCGCCGCCGTCGCCGGCGCAGGCATCGATCGCCGCCTGCACCGCAGCCGTATCGACAGTGGTCTTGTCGCCCTTGGCGCCGTAGGCGCGAATGTTGTAGACGCGCGCGCCCAGATCGTCGTTGTTGACTGCCGGTTTGGTGCGCGCAGATGCAAGAGTTCCTCCATCCAGAAGGCCGGCCGCGATCACAGCTCCCGTGGCCGGAAGCGCATTACAAAGCTCGCGGCGGGTCAGAGTTTTCATGCGGAAATGGTAACACCGACGCGGCATGCGAAGGCAGTTCCCCGGCCAGTCAGTTTGAAAGCGTCCCGTGGGACTTGCGATGCATTATCTATAATTGCGGGCAGGCGGGCCCTGCGCGTCGCGCCTGCCATCAACGGAGAAATTGAGTCCAATTTGAAAGCGAGCCACCTCATGGATGCAAAATCCGCAGCACAAGGGCGTTTCAACAGCACCCGCGACGAGTTGATCGAGCTCAGCCATCGCATCCACGCCCAGCCGGAACTGGGCTTCGAGGAAGTGAAGGCCTCCACCTGGCTTTGCGAGTTATTAGACCAAGCCGGCTTTGCCGTGGAACAAGGCATTTGCGACTTGCCCACAGCTTTCCGCGCCCGCGCGGGCTCCGGCCCTCTGCATATTGCGATCTGCGCTGAATACGATTCCCTCCCGGGCATCGGCCACGCCTGCGGTCACAACATCATCGCCGCATCCGCGGTTGGCGCGGCGTTTGCGGCAGCTAAGGTGGCGGACGAGTTCGGTCTGACCATCAGCGTCATCGGCACCCCGGCCGAGGAAGTTGGGAACGCAAGCGGAAAGATTCTGCTGCTGGAGCGGGGCGCGTTCGAGGGCATCCACGCATCGATGATGGTGCACCCCGCGCCGTTCGATATGCTGCGGGCGAAGATTATCGCTGCGTCAATGTTTGAAGTGCACTGCACGGGAAAGGAATCGCACGCATCGGCTTTTCCTGAACTCGGCGTGAACGCGGCGGACGCGCTGACCATCGCGCAAACTGCCATCGGCCTGCTTCGCCAGCACATCCGCTCAACCGACCGGATTCACGGCATTATTACGAACGGCGGCGCTGCTCCCAACGTGGTTCCAGCGCACACTTCTGCCAAATACATCGTTCGCTCTGAGACGCTGGATCAACTTGAAGAATTGCGGCCGAAGGTTCTCCGGTGCTTTGAGGCAGGAGCTCTCGCCACCGGTGCGAAAGTGACGATCGAAGGCGGCGACAAGCCTTATGCCGAGATGCATCACGACGACGACATGGCCGCGCTTTACCGCGCGAATTCCGAGGCTCTGGGGCGCCCATTCCCCAACCTGGGCGAGTGGGAGACGCGGCCCACCGGTTCCACCGACATGGGCAACATCTCTCGCGCCATGCCCTCTATCCATCCGATGATCGGAATCAACTCGCTGCCTGCCGTGAACCACCAGCCCGAGTTCACCGCGCACTGCATCACCGAAGACGCAGATAAGGCGCTCGTGGATGGTGCGCTCTCGATGGCGTGGACTTGCATCGACATGGCGACGATTCCCACGGTGCGGGATCGTCTGCTGGCCAGGAGTTGAGATTCGGACCTGAAATCTACTGATGTTTGCTGAGCTGGCGATAGTATTCGGCGACGGAGTCCTGATACCCGGCAGGAACCGTATCGGGTTTGCCCGTGCGTGCCTCGGCCGAAGCGCCGTTGCGTTCGAGTTCGAGTTCGAGCTTGTCGACGGAGCTAAGCACCTCTTGATGCATCTGCTCGACCATCGCCGGATTGCCGCGAAAACGGCTAGGATCGAGCTGTCGCATCTGCCGCGTGAGATCCGCCACGTCCTTTTGAGCCTGCGGATCGTCGCGAACCATCTGCCGGAGTTGATTCAATTCGCGCATACCCTGCTCAATTGCGCGCTCAGTGTCTGCAGGATTTCCCAAGGCATCGGCAGGTGCTGCTTGCTGTTGCCCGCGATATTGGGGCGTGTTGCTCCCGGTATCGACGTTGTTCCAGGCCGTGCCGTCGCCACCGCGCCCACCCGCGCGGGTGTCACCGCCCGCGCCGGCACGATTTCCGGGATTTCCTCCGATTTGTGCACCGTTTCCGCCAGCCTGGCCGTTGCGGCTGAGGCCACCATTGCCGTTCTGCTGGCCGCCTTGCCCACTTTGTCCGTTTCGTCCCTGGCCGCGCTGGGTTTGTCCGTCTTGTCCTGGCCGGCCATCGCTGCCATTCTGCGGCCGCCCCATCGCTTCAAGCTGGTTGCGCAAGCGCGCTAACCGATCGAGCGCCGCCGTCTCATCGCCCTGAGCGGCGTCGCGTTGCGAGGGTTTGCCCTGGCCCATCGCATTTTGTGCCTGCTGCAACTGCTGGCTCAGTTTCGCGAGTCCCTGCGCGATCTCGCTCTCAGTGCCATTGGAATTGGGATTGATTCCGCTTCGCAGCCAATCTGCCGTTCTCTGCACGTGGTTGTCGAGATCGGACTCATCCATCTCTGTCAAGGCATCGCGCAGTTTTTTCGCTGCGTCCGGTTCATTGGGCGCCATCTCGCGCGCGGCGTCGCGGACATTCGATTGGAGCTTTGATAAATCATTGGAAAGCTGCTGCCGCTCCTGCGCCAGTTGATCGCGCTCACGGAGCCGCTGCATCATGGTTTCAAGATCGGGCGTGCCCGATTCGCCTGAATTGGACTGGCCTGAGCCGGATTCAGCTGTCTTAGTGTCATTTGAACCGGATCCGCCCGACTTTGATTCGCCGGGCTTGGCCTCGCCCGCTGTGGAATTGCCATGCTGACTGGCGAGTTTGTCGATGCGTGCGGCTTGATCCCGCTCCTCTTGCGTGAGCCGGCCGGCCTCGCGCGCCAGCGAATCCACTTTGCCGGAGGCCAGTTGCTGCTGCGTCCCCGCGAGCAGATTGGCTGCATCGCGCAATCGATCGGCAGACTGCCGCGCGGAATCTGAATTCTGTTGTTCCGTCCCGTTGCGCCGCATCATATCTGTGGCCTGCTGCACTCGATCCAGCGCCTGCTGAACGCGCTGGTCCCCAGATTGATTTGTTGCTTGATTCGCCGGCGAACCGGAAGACTGACTATTGGCTTGCTGGCGCGACGATTGCGCTCCGCTCTGGCCTCCAGCGCTCTGCCCAGAGTTATTCTGTGACGATGCGCTTTGTTGCGCGCTGGGCTGACCTGATGACGATGCATTCGAATCAGGCGATTCTTGTTGGCTCTGCTGCCCACTGCGCGCCAATTGCTCCATTTGCCGTTGCAGCTCCTCGGCCTCGCGCCGCAGCATCTCCTGTTGCCAGCGCTGCTGAAAGCTCTGCTGAGGATCGTGTTGCTGGTTGGCCAAATCCTCCTGGCGTTTGGCCAGCGCGTCGAGCTTCTCCAGCGCGTCCTCGACATCTTTTTCATGCTGCTCGGCGGGAGAAGCGCTCTGCGCGGTCTCGTATTGGTTCTTTTCAGTGTCCAGCTCGAGATCGAAGAGGCTTGCCAGGTCGCGGCCGGCATTACCTCCGCCGCCACCGCCTCCGCCGCCGCGCTGTCCGAATGCGACTTCGATTTGCCGGAAAGTTGCTTCCGCGCGCAGCAGCGCCTGGAGCGCTTTTTGCTCCAGCGGAAGCGCGTCCTTCCACTGCATGCTATTCAGTTTGTCCGCCGACGGGTCCATGACCGCAGCCGCGGCCTGCATGTCCTTGTCGAAATCTGTGAACTCCTGATTTGCTTCAGAGATATCGCGGCTTTGGATGCGCACCGAAAGCGCGTTGACCTGGTCGCGCAGCTTCTTTTGCGCATCTGAAAGAAACTGCCCCTGCGCAGCGGAATCCTTCGGCGTAGCGGTCTTGTCATTCAACTGCTTCCACGTGGCGGCGATCAGTTCCTTCTCGCGTTTTGAGATTTCGGTCTGATTGTCGCCGTTGCCCCCACCCCCTCCGCCGCCTCCGCTCTGCTGCGACTGCGAAAACTCGCGCTCGAAGGGATCGATTTGAATGAAACTGATGTCGGTGCGAGCCTCGCTGTGGCCGTCGCGCGCCGTCGCATAGACGCTGATCAGATCGCCGGGCACGAGCTTGAAATCCTCGAGAGGCAGCATCGTGGACCCGTCTGCGGTTTTAGCGCCGGGCGTCTTCAACAGGCTCACATCATGGTCCGGACCGCCGTTCACCGAGTAATGCACGTGCACGTCATTCAGCCCAAACTCATCGGCTGCCTTCACGCCTACAGTGACCTCTTCAATCGGGCTGGCGCGATAGTCGCCGCCAGGACGGTCGATCGCGATTTCAGGCGGCATGGCCTTGTCGGTAGCGATAAAGTAGTCTTCGGAAATGCGCACCGGCTGGCCTTCGTCCGTCGCAGCAATGTGGTACGCGCCGTCCTTGTCCATGTGAATCGTGCCCTGGTATTTGTTTCCATCCCCGCCTTTGAGATGAATAGCCGCGCCGCCATCGAGCGCGAGTTGACCGTCGCGAAGCGGACGATCCATTTCCACTTCGATTTCTGCGTCCGTCCCTTCAATCGCGCGCAGATCGCCCGAGTGTTCCTCCTTCACCGGCTTCATTCCGGTCCACTGCGGATAGCGGTAGGTGACGTGAATCTCCTTCACCTGCGGCAGATCGGCCACGCGCACTTTGTAATGCGGCGAAACCAGCGGTCCTGCGGACACATAATATTCAAGGTTCTCCGGCAATCCGGCAAGAACAAATTGAAACGTCGCGCCGTCGCCAGAATCAGGCGCAGATTGCATAAGCACGGGTTCCCATCCTGCGGCGCTCTGGTAATGCGCAAAGAGTTGCGCTTTGCCGGGCTTCATGCCGGTCACATGCGCGGTAATCAGTTCGTCGCTGTTGCGCCGCACGGTTACATTGCCCGGCGTCACGGTGATTGTGTAATACGGGGCGGCGTTTTTCTTTGCCCCAATCCAGAGGAGCGACGCGCCGTATCCCAGAAATCCTGGGCCGGCAGCAACCATCCACAACAGAGCCGCGAGGCAGCCCAGAGCCGCGCCGCTGAACGCAAAGATGCGATTTTCGGGAACCAGCGTGGATGGCTCGGTCTCCAGCGCGTGTGGCAGTGTGTCCGCGGCCAACAGCTCAAGGAACGGATCGCCACCCTTCTCTGCGGATTCCTGGAAAGTCGTCAGCCGCTGCTCGATCTCGGGATTCGCAACTTCTGCCAGGCGCACAGCGCGTGCACGAGTCAGGCGCATCAGCGGCAAAGCAATGCCCAGAATCGCGGCTGCGGCAAGAGCAACCAGAATCACTACCCGTGCAATCGCCACACCGCGCAACGGAAATGCCAGTTGGTTGAGCACCAGCACCAGTGCGAGGGTCACGGCCAGGGCGGTGCCGGCAAAGATGGCAGCGCCGCGCAGCCACGCCCCAAGCCGCAATCGTTTCCGCAACTTAGAAATATAGGAATTGAGCTCGCTTGAGTGGCTCATACTTCCTCCCGCTGCGTGCCCATATACCCGCTGGCGAGCGCCGTCTCCGCCACTGCGGCGATCAATGCCAATAGCATAACGTACCACCATAGATTTACGTTGCGATACTTCGATTGGTCGGGCGCGGAGCTGGCTGTTTGCTCCGTTCCGCCTGCGGAACTGCCGCTCCAAAGCTGAAGCAAATCCGGCGCCATCGACTCAAGATCCGATTCGCGCCGGTCGGGATTGACGCCGATGACCGCATCACGTCCGTTGGCAAAGTGAATCTGGTAGAAGCCAGCTCGCGTAAGCCGGACAGATTGCGCTGAGCGCGCCTCGCTCAACGAAAGCGGACGCCGCCCATCGGGATCGATGACTTCAACACTTCCGGCAACGCCGGCTGACGCAGTTGCCGCGCGCAGTTGCACGAACGAATCCACGAGCCTCGCACCGCTGCGTTGCTCGCTGCCCGAAAGATAACGCGCCGTTCGGTCAACAAACGCAACAAAGACAGGATGCAGCGGCAGATCGTTGGTAAGGTTATCCAAGCCCGATGTAAGCAGCAGAATTCGCCCTTCGCCCACCTGTTTTTCCAGGAGCAACGGCGTGCCATCCGCAAGCCGTGCTGCTACGCGTGCCTGGGCCGGATCGACGGCGGTTGCGTAGAAAACTTTCACCGCGGCCCAGCCGCCGTTGTCGCGGCCCGGTTGCGCCTGCTCCAGCGCAGGATAGCTGAAGTCAACCTGGCCGACAGTTGCCGCGCCTTCATCACGCGCGTAGTCGTGCAGGTCGCGCGCATCGCCGCCCCATAATGGGATGCGCTCACGATGCGCCGCAGAAGTACCGAGCGCAATCAATACATTGCCGCCCTTGGCCACATAAGCCTCGAGCGCGTGCTCGAAGATCGAAGGCAGCGCCGTGGCGTCAGACAGTACTACAAACGCGAACTTCGATGGATCGAGATCCGTGGCCTGCTCCGCGGCCACCGATTGCAGCACGAACGAAGCATGCGCTGCGGAGTCCAGCGCTGCGCCGAAATAAAGCGCGGAACGCGTATCATTCGCGGCGTGAACGAAAAGAACGCGCTCGGGATCGGAACGCCTCACCGTAAAGACGCTGGCGTCGTCGGCAGGCAAAGCATCGCTGCCCCCATTGCCGCTATCGATACGCACCTCGCAACGATTGAATCCGTAGGCGACGTCGAGCGGCGCAAACTCAACCGTTGCGCGGCCATTCGCCGGAATGTCAACCTTTTTTGTCGCAATCGCTTTGCCGTTTACGACCAGCGAGACCGGCTTGGTTGCCGCAGGCGTTCCGAAGCCCGCTATGACAGCTTGAACATGCGATCGCCTGGGGTCCTTGGGATCGGAAAGTTCGGCGGGCGCATTCACGCTCTCCACCGTCCAGTTTGGAGGCGCGGCGCCTTGCGCGACGGGATGTAGCACGAGCTTAACACTGGCCGGCATCACCATGTCAGCAAAGTTCGCCGGCATCGCGGTGCGTTGCATATCGCCGAATAGGTGAAGATCAATTGGGGAGCGCACCGTCTCGGTCATGGTGCGGAGATACCGGCCCAGCTCTCCAAAATTCGCGTGGCCGTCGCCCGGCTCCACGCTCTGAAGCGCCGCATGCAGTTGCGATTCGTCAGCAGTCGGCTGCGTGAGAACCTCAAGCTGGCCGCCAAGAGCCATGATTTGCGCCTTCTGTGCAGGCGGCTTTGCGGCCAGCGTGGCAAGCGCCTGCTGTTTGGCATCGGCAAAGCGCGTGCCGGCACGCATGCTGAAAGAATTGTCGACAACAATCAGGAGCAGGCGCGCGTTCGCATCTGCTGAAGCGCGGCGTACAAACGGATTGGCGAACGCCACCACTGCCAGCAGCACCAATGCAAAACGCAACGCGAACAGGAGCAGATAACGCAGCCGCCGATGCCGCGTTGAGCTCTGCGTTCCACGCTCGAAAAACATGAGTGAACTCACCGGCCGGGGAGTTGTGACGTGTTTGCGCAGCAGGTGGACGAAGACCGGCACGCCCAGCGCCGCCAGGCCGCCGAGAAACCATGGTGATAAGAAACCCATCAGTTCCCCTCCTGCCGCAGCGTGAGATACTCGCGCAGCGCCGTGTCAAGAGGCTGATCCGTAACCAGCAGTTGATAGTCCATCCCCGCGGCTAATGTGCGCGAACGCAGCTCTTCAATATGCGCGTCCACCTTCACGCGATATGTCGTCTTCATGTAGTCGGGCACGACTTCAATCTTCTGATCGGTTTCGAGATCGATCAGGATTGCCGGTCCCTTCATCGCCGGGCGGATCTCCTGCGGGTCGAGAATGTGAAAGAGCACCACCTCATTGCCTTGAAAGCGCAGCGGCGCGATGGTGTGCACAATGGTTTCCGGGCTCTCATAAAAATCCGAAATCACGATCGCGATCCCGCGGCGATGCAGAAAGTTTTGAAAATGCCGCAGCGGTTTCGCAAAATCCGTGCGTGCCCGCGGCTCAGCGCGTTCCAGGCCCGCGAACAGACGCGCAAGCTGACCCGGCCGCGTGGAAGGCCGGATATAATCGCGCACTTCGTCGTCGAAGACAATCAGGCCCGCAGCATCGCGCTGATTGCGGATGGCGAGATAGAAAAGCGACGCCGCAATGAAGCGAGCGTAGTCCATCTTCATCGGCGGTCCCGATGTGAATTGCATGGAGTTGCTGGCGTCGAGCAACACGGTGAGCTGGCTGTTGGTTTCGCCGCGGTAGCGCTTCAGATAGCAGCGCTCGGTGCGCGCGAATAGATTCCAGTCCACGTGACGCAGATCGTCTCCGGGCGTGTAGGCCCGATATTCGGCAAACTCCTGGCTGAAGCCGAAATCGGGCGAGCGGTGCAGGCCGGCCACAAAGCCATCCACCACCGTTTTGGCCAGCAGGTCGAGCGACGAGATGCCTGCCAGCACTTCGGGATCGAGAAAGCGCTGCATCAATTCTCCCTGGGCCGCTGCATCTGCGAGATAAGCCGGTTGAGGATTTCGTCCGGCTCGATGCGGTCGGACTCAGCGTGAAAGTTGAGCAGAATACGATGGCGCAGCACCGGCGCCGCAATTGAAGTGATGTCATCGTAAGTGACGTGATAGCGCTTATGCGACAGCGCGCGCGCCTTTGCGGCCAGCACAATGAATTGTGCGGCGCGAACGCTGGCTCCGTAGTTCACGTATTTCTTCACAAAGTCGGGCGCGCTTTCGCTCTTGGGCCGCGTGGCCCGCACCAGCGTAACCACATAGCGCGCAACCGTGTCGGCGATGGGCACCATGCGCACCAATTGCTGGAAGTCGAGCAGGTCCTCGGCCGAGGTGACAGCTTTCACGTCTGTGACGCGAGTCGCTGTAGTACGGTCAATCACCTTTAATTCATCCTCGGCGTTCAAGTCGTCGAGGATGGCGTTGAACAAGAATCGGTCCAACTGCGCCTCGGGCAAAGGGTACGTGCCTTCAAGCTCGATGGGGTTCTGCGTGGCCAAGACAAAAAATGGAGCAGGCAACCGATAAAGGTGCCCGCGCACAGTGCAGGAGTGCTCCTGCATGGCTTCAAGCAGCGCAGACTGCGTCTTCGGAGGCGTGCGATTGATTTCGTCCGCCAGCAGGATGTTGCCGAAGATCGGGCCTTCAACAAACGTCCACTTGCGATGCCCGGTGGTCAGGTCTTCTTCAATAATGTCGGTGCCAGTGATGTCAGACGGCATAAGGTCAGGCGTGAACTGTATGCGGCGGAACTGGAGGCCGAGCGCATCGGCGATTGTTCTCACCATCAGCGTTTTCGCTGTGCCAGGCATGCCGGTTAGCAGGCAATGGCCGCCGACGAAGATCGCAATAAGGATCTGGTCGAGCACGTCTTCCTGGCCCACGATAACTTCGCGCACCTGGTTGAGGATCCCTTCGCGCACCGCGTGAAAGCGCTCGATGCGCTCCTGCAAAAGCGCTGCATCCTGGTTCAATCCGGTAAAAGAAACCATCGAATTCCTTCCTCTTCACTTCGATTTGGCGGGCGATTGTTGCAACTCCAGCAGCAATTTTTGCGCCGGCCGATAGCCAGGCGCGACTTCCAGCGCAGCCAGCACGCTGTCCTCGGCTTTGTCGCTTTGTCCCGCGTCGAAATAGGCCTGCGCCAGATTGAACTCCGCGCCAGCCTTATCTACCGGGCTTGATGCGACCACCGCGTTGTACTCGCGAATCGCGCCATCGTATTGCTTCTGGGCAAGCAGCAAATCGCCGAGCCGGTGATGCAAATCTTCGTCTTTGACCGGGTAAATGTAGTTCAGGCTCTCCAGCGTTGCGATGGCCTCATCCGGATGACCAGCGTCCTGCTGAAGCTGAGCAAGTCGCTTAAGCATGTCGGGAGACTGACCGCCAGCGTGCGCATATTCGGTGAGAACCCTGGCTTCGGATTTCGCATCCCCGGCAAGCGCATCCGCAGTGGCCATCAGCTCGTACCCGTTTGCATCGTCGACATATTCGGGATACATGGCCAGAACTACCGGCAACAGCTGCAACACCTTGTCGTATTGCTTTTGCTGCGCGGCCGCCACCGCCGCCTTTAACTTTTCGCGCCACTCATCGAAGTGCGCAGCCTCGGCGCCATATTGATGATCAATCCACGCCAGGTACTGCCGATCGAATTGATCTGCAGAAAGGCCGAGATTCTGCTCGATCGCCTGCGGCGTGGTCTCTAATCGTGCAAACGAGTGGACAATATCCAGCAGTTTGCCCTCGCCCCATTTTTCGCCTATGTAGTCGCAGATGGTGCCGGCCTGAAAGTAGGAGACGATCACCTGCGACGGGTAATCGGGAAAGACGAAGCCGCGATCGAGTTTGGCGACAGGCAACAGTTTCTTGTCGCGGATGGCGACGAGCACTTCAGGCGTTACGCGGTTTCGCCACTCCGACGAGCGCTGGCCCTCCTCATGCACGGCCAGGCCCTCAGTGAACCAGCGCGGCACGCGATGATTGGTGGCCGTGAGAATGAAGACGTGGCTCATCTCATGCCACAGCGTCGAGCCCCAGTTGAAGTCTCCCGGTTTTCGCGCTGAAGGGCTGTCCATTGCAACAACTTCACCGAAGGTAACGCCGAGCGCACCAAGCCCCGGCATGCCGGTGGTGCGGACGGCGAAATCTTCGTGGTCTGGATAGACCTCGACCTGCACCGGGCCAGGCAGCGTCATATGGTACTTCTTCTCGTAGGTCGCAATGATAGTGTGCAGCTCCGGCTGTATGTATGGAAGAAGAAGCGTGGATTCGCTCTTATTGAGCTTAATGATGGTCGTGTCATCCCGAAAGGTATCGAAGTTCTTGTAGCTGTCGAGCAGGCGCAGGCTGTTGACGGTTGCGGCGTCGCGATAATCATTGTTGTAAGCCAGCTCCAACTCCGCACGCGGCTCATCTTCCTTGCCCAGCCGCATCAAATCTATCCCGAGCTCCGAATGTGCGGACCAGAGTTGCGGATCGGATTCAATCGCCTTGCGGTAATATGTCACCGCGTCGTCATAGCGGTAATGAAGCTCAAGCTGCCGCGCGACCAGGGAGTAAGCGCGGCCGTAGCCGGGATTAATGGCTCGAATCTTTGCGAACCACGCATCGGGAGAACGGTCTGCAAGCAGTTCCAGCGCCGCATGGATCGCCATCGCGTCCAGCGCATCATTCTCCAGAGCGATGGCCTTGTCGGCCTCGGCCGCCGCCGCGTCGCGGTCATCGTTTGTCAGTGCCACATCTGCCAGAAGCTCGTGCGCTTCGGCGAGCTTTGGATCGAGCGCTATGGCCTTGGCCAGATATTCGCCGGCCTGGCCGTCAAAACTGTCCGCGGATACCATCGCGAGGCCGATATACGCGCTGGCATTCGATGGGTCTACTTGAAGCGCTTCATGAAAGAGATCGGTCGCATCGGAATTGTTGAAGCGCTCGTGCAACAGCATTCCCCAGCGCACCTTATAGATGGCCTTGCTGTCAGCCGATTGCGTGGCAAGGCGGAACTGAACATTCGCCTGCTCCCATTGTTCAAGCCCCCAGAACCCTTCCGCGCGCTCATACGCGTTGGCGCTGCGCGTAAGCGCGTCGAAGCAATCTTGCGCGCGCGCCGTTGCTCCATGCTTGCGCAAGGCCCAGCAGTCCGCCGGAGCCGCCGCGTGCGCCATCGCCGCGCAGGCAGCCAGCAACGCGAGGATAGGAGCACAAGGTCTCATTTACTCGCTCCCTGATCTAACTGCTCCTGCACTTTCGCAAGCGCCACCAATGCGTCGGTCAGTTGCTGCTTATAGTCCGCAGGGTCCATGGCCGCTTTTTGGTACTTCAACATGTCGATCTTTTGCTCCAGATCATCTTTCTGCTCGAGCAGAGCGCGCCTGGCCGGGTCATTGAACGCCTGCTGGTCTGCGCCGAGGCGCAGCAAAGTGAAACTTGAAAGAAGCATGCCCTGACCGCTTCCGGCTTCGCGTACCGGCTCGCCCGCGCCGGAATCGTTGAAAACCGCGTGCTCCGTCGCCAGACGCTTTTGCGAGTCATAAAACGCCGCAGTTTTTTTGCTCGCGTAGACGAAAGCCTCCATGGCGCTGATGGAGCCGCTCTTGTCGGTGTCGGCCGCGGGATCCTGGAATGCTTCAACCCAGTAACGCGCGAAGACCGTTGCATTTTTCTCCGTACCTGATTTCGTAGCTGCAATCACGGCGCGCCCCGGGCGCTCGAAGGCCTGCACCGCTCCGCCGCTGGAGCTGGTTGTGTCAACGATAAGCTGGCGCCGGGCCGCAATGTGGTTGCACAGCGCGGTAATCTCGGCCGCCGTCAAATCGGGTCCCACGAGATTGAATTTGTACTCCACGCCGTCGAATGAGCCATGGCCGATGAGGATCAGCACAAAGTCGTCGTCCGCTTTGGCATCGCGCGCAACTGCGCCCAGCGCCTCGCGCAATTGCATTGCCGTTGCATTCGCTCCGCTGAGCGTGGTTACGTGCGCCGACGGCCCCTCCGCCTTGAAAATGCCGTCCAAGTCTTTGGCCGCTGTGGTAAAGCGCTGCTCGTAATCCGGTTCGCCGCCAAGACCCGCGACAATTACGTAGTAGGTGGCGGCGTGCGCGCTGAAGGCGAAAACGCAAAGCATCAGCGAGACCGCGGCGCGCTTCATAGCACACCCCACTTGCGGCGCAGCAGCCACTCGATGAGAGGCAATCCCAGCAGAAGCAGGAAGACGATGGGCATATCCCACAGCTCTTTTGTGTTGCGCACTGAGATGCCGGCCTCAGAATAAGAAATGTCGCGTGGCAGATTCTTTACGTCTTCAGGCTTCCAATATGTCCCGCCGGTTGCTGTTGCAAGCTCCTCGAGCAATCGGCGGTTCTGCGCGGTGTGAAAATTTTCCGCAACTCCGTCCTCGCGCTGAAAAGTCACTACATCACTGCCCAGTTCCAGCGGTGGATTGGCTGCAGACTCCGCCGTTACCTCCGCGAGATACGTGCCTGGGTTTTCCGCGGTCCATTCGGTTTGATATTGGCCCGGCGTGTCCTGCGAAGGCGTCAAGTCGATGATCGCGTTCACGCCTTCCGGTCCGGAAATGTGCGCCGTAACATGCGCGTCGGCCGCAGGTTGAAACTGCCGATCGCGCACCTCCGCCGTAATCTGCATTTGTCCCTCATCCATCAACAGCCGCGACGGCATCGAGGCGGTCACGGGGCCGGGCGACTCGGCAACCAGCCAGCGCAAAAGCTGTTGCCAGAACAGATCGTGGGACGGATCGCCAAGCGCCTCGCTCATCTGCCAGCGCCAGGTGCCGCCTGTGGCCAGAATGGCAGTGCGGCCGTGACCATAACTCTCCGTGATGAGCAGCGGCAGCTTGCGATGGCCTGCGTTCATATCGGCCAGCACGGTAGCGCCGGGCTTGGGCGAGCCGGGATCTTCGTAGTCCGCGAGATATGTCAGCTTTTTCCATCGCTCGGCGTTCTTCTGCGGATCGTCGAGCAGGCGCGTAATCGGCGAGTCCACACCTTCCGCGGTAAGCTCCACCGTTGCCGAATTGCGGTGAAAGTTGTGATTACCCGAAGGCAGAAAAGTGGGCAGCAAATCGTTCAGGCTCGATGCCGCCCATCCACCGTCGCTGAGCGAATCACGCCCGCCAAGAAAAAGAATGCCGCCGCCGCGGCGATCGACGTACTCGCGCAGAAGCTCCTGCTGCAATGGCGTGAAGTAGTCGGCGGCAACGGAGCCGATGATGATGCCTGAATAGCCGAAGAGATCTTCGGCGCGCACCGGAAATCCCTCTGCCAGTTCGCTTGGGTCACTGATGCCCTGGCGGTAGATTTTATTTTCGCTGGTGCGCAGCATGGAGACGATCTGCACCGTCGCATCGTCGTCTTCGGCACGGCGAATGAACTTGTATTCCCAGCGCGGCTCACCCTCGACATACAGAATTCGCCGTTTCGCATCGCTGACCAGAATGGGCCGTGTCATGGCGTTGTTTTTCAGGTTCTCTTCGCCGGCAAGCGGCTCCACGCTGAACGTCAGGCTCTTTGCGCCGGCAGCGCCCACAGGGAAATACAGCACCTCAGTCTGGATTTGTCCGTCGCGAGCCAGCGTGATTTCACTTTCGGCGAGCGTTTTGTCCCCATCGCGCACCGTGAGCCTGGTTTTTTGGCCTGCGTAGCCGTGCTGCATCAAGCTCA
>Ga0335074_10005575_pt1 | contig 17426 bp, 17 predicted proteins | sample Lox_Sample_23_FD_206715 | JGI IMG/M metagenome (GOLD analysis project Ga0335074, IMG submission 206715) | Soil microbial communities from Loxahatchee National Wildlife Refuge, Florida, United States - Lox_Sample_2.3 | ecosystem: Environmental > Terrestrial > Soil > Wetlands | place: USA... | reverse complement strand
GGAGCTTTACGATGCGAACTCCGCCGAGATTCAGTCGGAACTGGGAGCGACACATCGGTGGCTTGTACGCTACAACGCCACACTCGATATGGCTCCGTCCCGAACGGCACGCGCTGCTGCTGGAGCGCCTCGGGGCTGTCGGAGAGGGCGCGGTTATCCGACCGCCGTTCCACTGCGACTACGGCTTCAACATCCGCCTGGGCGCGGGCGCATTCCTGAACTTCAACTGCGTGATCCTGGATGTGGTCGAGGTGACGATTGGCGAACGCACTCAGATCGGACCCGGTGTGCAAATCCTCGCCACTGATCATCCGCGCGACCCGGTTGGGCGGGCGTCCGGCCTTGAGTTTGGCCGTCCGGTTCGCATTGGGCGCAACGTCTGGGTCGGGGCGGGGGCGATCATTCTTCCGGGCGTCAAAATCGGGGACGACGCGCTGGTCGGCGCGGGCAGCGTGGTCACGCGAGATGTGCCGGATGGCGCGACCGCATTCGGCAACCCTGCACGCGTGCGGTCCGACGCATAGCAAAACGGCGTACCGTCAGGGCCAATCCGGGACGCCGCCGGCACCACTCCAAGAACGGCCGCAGGCAGCGGACCTCCCGGATCAGTCGGATGGTTCAGCACGTACTCGTATGCGTTCACCAGCGAATGGTTGCTATCATACGATCCGTATTGAGCGGTAAAGTATTGCTGGTGCGCTCCGCCTCTCAGGGCTTGCTGAATCGTCGCGGGTCGACGGCAGCGGCAACGTCCCGTGCCTCGCCGGGATCGCGCCCGACGATCAGGTTCGCCACCAGCTTCCCGGCAGCCGGCGATGTCTGGATGCCATAGCCGCCCTGCCCCACGCACCAGAAGAAGCCATCCGCCACGGCATCCCACCCGAAGGCAAAGCTGCCGTCGGGGGTAAAAGTTCGGAGCCCGGCCCAGCTATGCTCGACGCGGTGCACCTCGACTGCCAGCGCCGCTTGCATTCGATCGATGCCGAGCGCGACATCCAGCTCGTCGGGCCGCACATCGTGCGCGTGCATTGGTGTCTCGTCGGCAGGCGAGACCAGCAGCCGCGTGCGTGCCTCGGGCCGTGCGTACCAGGTGCTGGCGACGTCTCCCACGACCGGCCATTCGCTGGGATCCCAGGGGGACGGATCGACAATGATGCCGGTGCGGCGGCATGGAGTCAGGCCGAGCGGGCGAACGCCTGCAATGGCGGCGACCTCGTCGCCCCAGGCACCGGCGGCGTTGACCACGACAGGAGCACGGAAAATGGCGCCGGCGCTGGTATGGACCTCCCAGGTGTCGGCCCGGCGTGCGATCCGCCCGGCGCGATGGCGCAGCGTGAGCACGCCGTCATTGGCGCGAAGCTGGCGCAGGAAGCCTTGGTGGATCGCGGCGACATCCATGTCGAACGCGTCTTCCTCGACCGCCGCGGCAGCCGCGTAGTCGGGACGCAGCGCCGGCACCATCGCCCGCAACTCGTCAAGGGCAATGGGTCGCAGCCCTATGCCCTCGGCCAACAACTCGTCGAGCTGTCGCACCTGCGACGCCGGCGCGAGAAACACGCTCGGACGGCGCTTCATGAGCGGCACCCCGGCAAAGTCGGCCGGCGGGGACTCGAAGAAGGCGCGCGACAATCCGGTCAACCGTCGCACGTCCGGCGGGCCGTAGTTCTGGATCCACATCGCCGCCGACCGCCCGGTGGTGTGATAGCCCGCCTGCTCCTCGGCTTCGACCAGCGCCACGCGCCGGTCGGGCGAGACGGCGGCGGCGGTCGTGGCCCCGGCGATGCCGGCACCGATGATGATGATGTCGAAGTGCGTGTCCATGGGAAGTCAGCATCAGGGAGGCGATCGCCGCGAGCAAGTGCGTCGGGTGTGACTCGAGTCATACGGGGCGGGGCGGACGCCGCAGTAACTCGCACATGCAGCCCGTGATGCAGGAGAAACCCCGATGCCCAAGAAGATGACCCTCGACGACATTGTGAAGGAGCGTAAAGCGCTGGTGAAGGAGCTTGGCGATTACGAGAAGGACAAAAACCAGATCGAGTCGCGGATCAAGAAGGTGCAGACCGACTACGACACCATCAGGGACGGACTGGAAGAGGGCCTGAAAGAGATCAACGATCTCAAGTCGCAGGTGAAAGCGTCGTTCGACACCTGGGAGAAGATGTCCGGCAAGCTCGACACGATTAAAGGCAATTTCGGCGAAATCGCCAAGATCGTGAAGGCGACTACACCCAACGTCGAAAAGTTCAACGACGAAGCGACTGACCTCTCCAAGGCCCTGGCCGGCTGCGCCGGCGATATGAAGGACATCAAGGATGAAGAGGCCGAGCTGAAGAAGATCAAGCAGAACGCTGAACGCCTGCTATTCGAGTTCAACAACCTCTACCAAAACGCCAACTCGCCGCCCAAGGATCCGGCGAAGCCCGTCTTGGCGATCGCCTGACCGACGACGCACTTGCCCTGGCCGGATCGACGATGGACCATGCTCCGGCCAGGGCACGGGAGGGTGCGAATGGTCGATCTGGTGCTGCGCGGGGACACTGTGGTCACGCCGCATGGCGTCGGGGCCTTCGACCTGGCGATCAAGGCAGGCCGTATCGTCGCCCTCGCCTCCGGTGGCACGATGCCACTGCCCGAGGGGGCTAGGCTGATCGACGCCACCGGCAAGATTGTCATGCCAGGTGGCATCGACCCGCACGTGCACTGCAAGTGGTTCCTGCCGAATCCGGACGGCACCGCCGGATTGACCGATCCGCCCGATGTCGTCAGCCGCGCTGCCCTGCATGGTGGCACCACCACGATCATTGACTTTACCCGCTGCCGCGAAGGCGCCAGCGTACAGGACGCGATCGATCGGCGGGAGCAGGACTGGAAGGGGCACTGTGCCTGCGACTACGCGCAGCACCTGATGGTGGAAGGCGCCTTGCCGGTCGGGCTGTTCGGCGAACTGGCCGAAGCGGTCCAGGCGGGGTTTCCGACGGTGAAGATCTTCACCACCGACATCACGCCCTCGCGCAAGGGACGAATGGTGGATTTCGGCGACATCTGGGAAGTGTTCCAGGTGCTGGCGGCAGAAGGCGGCCTGGGGGTGATTCACTCCGAGGACAACGATATCGTGATGCACATGTACGGCAAGCTGATCCGCGAGGGTCGCGCCGGTTTTGCCAACCTGGCGGAGGTGCACAACACGCTGTCGGAGGATATCTCGTTTCGGCGGATTATTCGCTTGGCCGAGAGGATACGCGGCACGGCGCTTTATATGATGCACGTCTCGGCCGAGTCCGGCGTATCGGCGGTTCGCGAGGCGCGGGCTCGCGGCGTACCGATCTATGGCGAATCGTTGCATCAGTACATGCTCTACACCAGCGAGGACTATCGCCGGCCGAACGGGCAAATCTACCACACCTATCCGTCACTGAAGTCGACCGCGGACCAGACGGCGCTGTGGACCGGCACACTGGACGGATCGATCAACTGTATCGCAACGGACGAGATCTGTTGCACGTTGAAGCAGAAAATCCAGGGCGTGCGGATCGATGACACCACGGGCGGCAATGCCGGGGTCGAGCCACGCGTGGCGCTGATGTACACGGAAATGGTTGGGCGGCGCGGCTACTCGCTGGCGCGTTTCGTCGATCTGGTTTCGACCAGTGCAGCGAAGATCATGGGGCTTTATCCACGCAAGGGCGCGCTGGCGGTGGGCTCGGATGCTGATATCTGCGTGCTGGACCCGGCCGACAAGCGGGTGCTCCGCGCGACCGACCTGCACGAGGCGGACTACACGCCGTGGGAAGGCCGGCAGATGCTGGCTTGGCCATGTGTGACGCTGCTGCGCGGGAAAGTGGTTGTGGAGAATGGTCGGTTTCTCGGCAGCCTGGATGACGGGCGCTGGCAGCGCCGGAAGGTGGCGTCGGAAATCATTGCCGGGCCCTGCCTGTGACCGACGCCGAGTTGCGGGTGCTGCTGGTGGACTGCCTGCTGCTGTGGGGGGTGAGCGGGAGCGTCGCGGTGGCTCCCGGTGCAGCCGAGATCAGCACGCTGGCCGGGTGGTTCGTGCTACGCCATGCCGCGCCGACCGACAGACCGGTCCGCTGGTTTCTGCACACGCCGGACCGGGAAGCTAAGGGGCGCGGCCCCCGTGCTCTGCCTTCGATCGTCGCCGCCCTGAGTGCACTCAGGCGCGAAAGCGTCGATTGTTGACAGCCGATGGAGGGAGAAATGCCGGAAGTTCGCCAGGAAGTTGACAGTCTCGGCATGGTTGAGGTTCCCGCCGACAAGCTTTGGGGTGCGCAGACTCAGCGGTCGCTGCAACATTTCAGCATTGGCCACGATCTTATCCCTCGCGAGATGATCACGGCCTATGCCGTCCTGAAGCGGGCGGCGGCGGCGGCGAACCATGCGGGCGGCCGCCTGAACGACACGGTATACCGGCTGATCGTTCAGGTCTGCGACGAAATCCTTGCCGGACAGCATCACGACATGTTCCCGCTGCACGTGTGGATGACAGGCAGCGGCACGCAGTTCAACATGAACGTCAACGAGGTGATCTCGAACCGCTGCTGCCAGCTTGCCGGCACGCCGCTCGGCAGCAAGCAGCCGGTCCATCCCAACGACCACGTCAACATGTCGCAGTCGTCCAACGACACGTTTCCGTCGGCGATGTATATTGCCGCCGCCGTCAACGTCACCAGCCGCCTGGTCCCCGCCGTCACCGAGCTGCGCGACGCGATTGCTGCCAAGGCGGCGGAATGGGACAAGATCGTCAAGATCGGGCGGACGCATATGCAGGATGCGACGCCGCTCACGCTCGGTCAGGAATGGTCCGGCTATGCCGGGATGCTGTCGGACAACCTGGAGCGCATCGAGGACGCGCTGAAGGGCGTGTATCGGCTCGCCCTGGGCGGTACCGCGGTCGGCACTGGGATCAACGCTGCCCCTGGCTTCGCCGAGGCGGCCACCGCCGAGATCGCGCGCTATACGCACCTGCGCTTCGTCAGCGCCCCGAATAAATTCACCGTGCAGGGCGCGCACGATGCGCTGGTCCAGCTTTCCGGCACATTCCGCACCATCGCAGCGTCGCTCTACAAGATTGGCAATGACATCAGGCTGATGTCCTGCGGGCCACGCGCCGGTTTCGCCGAGCTGTTGATCCCCGAGAACGAGCCGGGCTCCTCTATCATGCCCGGCAAGGTCAATCCGACGCAGGCCGAGGCCCTGACGATGCTCGCGGTGCAGGTCATGGCGAACGATGTGGCGGTGGGGTTCGGCGGCGCGGGCGGCTACCTGGAGATGAATGTCTACAAACCGCTGATGATCGCGAATATCACCCAGTCGATCACCCTGATGACTGACGGCTGCACGAATTTCCGCAGATTCCTGGTCGAGGGAACTCGGCCGAACCTGAAGAAAATCGCCGAATACGTGGACCGCTCGCTGATGCTGGTAACGGCACTCGCGCCGGTCATCGGCTATGACAAGGCATCTAAGATCGCGCACCATGCGATGGATCATGATCTGACGCTCAGGGCTGCTGCCCTGCAACTCGGCTTTGTCAGCGAGGAGGAGTTCGACCGGGTAGTGGATCCGGCAAAGATGACCAAGCCGTACGTCGCCGCAGCGAGCTGACCATTATGCCCGGCGAAGGCCGGGCATCCACGACTGTCCCTGCGACATAAAGTCAAGACGTGGATGGCCGGCCTTCGTCGGCCATGACGCTCCACTCCTGCCAGCAGCCCTAGACCCTGCTAATCGCCAATCGCGGCACCAAGGGCTTGGTCAGGCTCAATTCCTTCATTGAGCAGTTCTCGGAAATGCCCGCCCGGATACCCGAACCGTCCTCGCTCGCGCTGCTGGGCGTCGGGCTTGCGGTGCTGCCATTCCGCCCGCGCAGGCATCCTGGGGGCTGACCGGTCCTTCCTGCCGCTTTACCCTGATTCTGGCACAAGCTGGGACATAGCGCATGGCATGGCGGGTCGGCGTCGATTCAGGCGGCACTTTCACCGATATCTGCCTGTTCGACGACGCAACCGGACGTCTGGAGGTGTGGAAGGTTGCTTCCACTCCCAACGATCCGTCAGCGGGCATCGCGGACGGCGTCGCCGAGGCCGCTGCCCGGCTCGACGCCGCCCTGGGCCGGATCGCCTATTTCGGCCACGGCACCACCGTTGCGACCAACGCACTGATCCAGGGCACGGGCGCCCGCACCGGCCTGATAACCACCGACGGGTTCCGCGACCTGCTCGAGATCGCCCGCCAGAAGCGTCCCGATCTCTACGACCTGCAAATCGACAAGCCGCCCGTCCTGGTTTCGCGTGACCTCCGGTTGGAGGTCCCGGAGCGGCTGCGCCACGACGGAACCGTCGAGACCCCGCTCGACATAACTGCCTTCCGCGCCGCCGTTCGGCACCTGCGGGAGGCCGGGGTCAAGGCTGTCGCTGTCTGCTTCCTCTACAGCTTCGTCCGACCGGACCATGAGACTGAGGCCGCCCGCATCCTCGCCGAGGAATTTCCCGACGCCTTTGCCTCGGTTTCGCATCAGGTCGCGCCCGAATTCCGCGAGTACGAACGCCTGTCCACGACCGTGGTTAACGCCACGCTCGGGCCGGTGATGCGACGCTACATCAACCGTCTCGAGGATCGGCTGGCGGGGATGGGCCTGACCACCCAGCCCCACCTGACGCAGTCGAACGGCGGCGTGATCGGCTTCGAGCAGGCTGCCCGCCTGCCGGTCCGCACGATCCTGTCCGGCCCCTCCACCGGCGTCGTGGCGGCACAGACGATCGGCAAGGCCGCGGGCTTCCCAGATCTGATCACCTTCGACATGGGTGGTACCAGCACCGACGTTGCGCTACTGCAAGGCGGCCACGCCCGCTTGGCCGGCGAAGCAACAGTTCAAGGCTATCCTATCAAGGCACCGATGCTGGACATCCACACGGTCGGCGCCGGCGGTGGCTCGATCGCCGCGATCGACAGCGGCGGGCTGCTGAAGGTCGGTCCGCTCAGCGCCGGCGCCGACCCGGGCCCGGTCTGCTACGGCCGAGGCAATGCGCAGCCAACGGTGACGGACGCCAACGTGGTGCTCCAGACACTGAACCCCACCCATCTGCTCGGCGGCCGCATGCCCATTCGCCGCGACCGCGCCGAGCAGGCGATCGGCGCGCTGGCCCGCCAGCTCGGGCTGGACACGATGGCGACCGCCCAAGGCGTCATCTCAGTCGTCACCGCCAACATGGCCCGAGCGATCCGCGTGATCAGCGTGCAGCGCGGGCACGACCCCCGCGACTACACGCTGGTGGCGTTCGGCGGTGCCGGCCCGCTGCACGCCGCGCGCCTCGCGCAGGAGTTGGAGATCAGCCGTGTGCTGGTTCCTCGCACGCCCGGCATCCTCTGTGCCGTCGGGTTGCTACTGACTGATCTGCGCGCCGATTTCGCGGCCACCCGCCTCGCCGCGCTCTGCCCAGCCGCTCTGCCCGGCATCGCCGAGGCGTTGGAAACGCTGCGTAGCCAGGCGGAGCACTGGTTCGATACAGAAGGCATCGCACCGAATAACCGTCGGATCAGTCGCACGATCGACATGCGTTATGCGGGCCAGAACTACGAGATCGCGGTACCCCTGCCGGAGGGGCCGATCGGGCCCGCAACCCTGGACGCGCTGGCCGCCGGGTTCTCGGCCTCGCACCAGCGGCTGTATGGCTTCACTGCGGACGAAGACCCGATGCAGCTCGTCACCTACCGATTGGAGGCTATCGGACTGGTCCCAAAGGCAACCATCACCGTACATCCCGATACCGAACCGGACGCGGCATCGGCACTGCTCGGCCGTCGGTATGTCTGGCTCGCAGAGGCGGGCGGTTTCACTGACTGTCCCATTTACGACCGCGCATTGCTCGCCGCAGGAAACCGCATCGATGGGCCGGCGGTGATCGAACAGATGGACGCGACCACGCTGCTGTTGCCCGGCATGCAGGCGCGCGTCGATTCCACGCTCAATCTGATCCTGGAGTGGCCATGAACGATGCAACTGCCGTCACCATCGATCCAATCACCGTTGAGGTGGTCGGCAGCGCATTGTCCTCAATCGTCGAGGAGATGGGTGAGGCGCTGATCCGCGCCAGCTACTCCACCAACATCAAGGAACGGCGGGACTGCTCCACGGCACTGTTCGATGTGCAGGGCGACACGCTCTGCCAGGCCGAGCACATCCCCATGCATCTTGGCAGCTTCATCGGATTGCTGCCGCAGATCATGAAGCGCCATTTGGTGGCGGAGATGCAGCCAGGCGACGTCTTCGTTGGCAACGACGCTTATGAGGGCGGGGGAACGCACCTGCCGGACATCGTGCTGGCGGAACCGATCTTTGTCGAAAGCCGGATCGTCGCCTGGGCGGTGAACCTGGCGCACCACGCGGATTTCGCCGATCGCGGCCACGCGCATATCTACCAGGAGGGGCTGCGGATCCCGCCGATCCGGCTCTACCGCGCCGGCGAGTTGGTGCAGGACGTGCTGGAGCTGATCCTGCTGAACTGTCAGGTGCCCCACGAGCGCCTGTCCGACCTGCGTGCCCAGATGGCAGCCAACCGGTTGGGGGTGCAGCGCATGACGACGCTCTGCGCCAAATACGGCCGCGCCCGAGTGCTGGCGGCCGGCGACGCCCTGCAGGATTACGCAGAGCGCAAGATGCGCGCCGGCATCGCGTCGATCCCCGACGGCACTTATCGCTTTGCCGACCGCTACGACTGTCCGGAGATCGACGGCGAGCTCGACATGTCCTGTGCGATCACCGTCGCCGGGGACGAGATGCACTTGCATTTCGACGGTGCTCCCCAGGTTCGGGCCGGGCTTAACATGACATGGACGGCCCTGCTTTCGACCGTCTATTACGCCGTCAAGACGGTGGTCGATCCGACCATCCTGCCGAATGCCGGGCTCGCCCGCCCGCTGCACGTAACCGCCCCGGCAGGCAGCATCGTGAACTGTGTGCATCCGGCGGCGGTCAACGGCCGGCTCGGCGCCTGCCAGCGGGTGGTCGATCTGATCCACGGCGCCCTCGCCGAGGCAGTGCCCGAGCGAGTCACCGCCGCCAGCAACGGCGCCTGCACCTCGGTCACTTTCGCCGGGCAGGTTGCAAGTGAAAGCGTCGCGGCGAGCAAGCTCTGGGTGTATCTGGAAACTATCGGCGGTGGCTTCGGCGCGCGGGCGACGAAGGACGGGCTCGACGGCGTGCATGTGCACATGACCAATACCTCGAACTTGCCCGTCGAGGCGCTGGAGATCGAGTATCCATTGACCTTGCTGCGCTACGAATTGGTGGACGGATCAGCCGGGGCCGGACGCCAGCGCGGCGGCATGGGGCTGCGACGGGTCTACCGCGCTGAGGCCGACTGCCGCGTGCGCGTCGATATCTCCCGCGTGCTCAGTGCACCATGGGGGCTACGAGGTGGCAGCGAAGGCGGCCGGGCAGCAGTGCGGCTGCACGGCGGCATCTCCCTCGACCACGGCAATGGCGCTATGCGGCCCGGAGATGTGCTGGAGATCGTCACCGCCGGCGCCGGCGGCTACGGAGTGCAAGCCGAGCGCGATCCAGCCGCCGTCGCGCGAGATATCGCGGAGCACCGCATAGCCCCCTGATCCCGGCTACTGCAGCCCCTGCGCCTGCATGTAGTGCAGCCCCGCATACAAGGCGCTGAGCAGCGTCGCAGTTGCGGCGATGACAATCGGCATCTGCCTCCAGCTCGGCAACTTGGCAACGATCTGCGTGGCGAGCAGATCCACCTTGGCGCTGACGGCAGAGAGCGTGGTTTCCACTGCCCGCAGCCGCCCATCCACTCCATCCATGTGGATGTCGAGCCGATCCATCCGGCTGTCCAGCCGGTCCATCCGCTGCTCCAGGATTGCCATGCGCGCTTCCATCCCTGGATCATGGGGTCCGCCGCCCGCACTTGCAAGGGTTTGTCGTTGCAGATGTACAATCGTAGGTTCGGCTCGGTTGCTCATGCCGTGACGGTAGAGTCGAGCCCTTACCGACCGGTGAACGTTGCTATGCCGCCAGCTTGTCCAGCTCGCGCAGGATCGATTCGCCCATCACGTTGGTGCCAACCCGAGCAGACCCCGGCGCCATGATATCGGCGGTGCGCAGACCACTCGCCAGCACATTCGTGCAGGCCGTCTCGATCAGCGCTGCATCTTCCTCTATTTCGAATGAATAGCGTAGCAGCATCGCGAAGCTCAGTATCTGCGCCAGCGGGTTGGCGATGCCCCTGCCAGCGATGTCGGGCGCACTGCCATGAATAGGTTCATAGAGTGCGCGCCGCTTGCCGTCGGGCTGCACCGCGCCGAGCGTCGCCGACGGCAACATCCCGAGGCTGCCGGTCAACATGGACGCAAGATCGGACAAGATGTCGCCAAACACATTGGAAGTGACGATCACATCAAACTGGCGCGGGTTGCGCACGAGCTGCATCGCGCAGTTGTCGGCATACATGTGCGTCAGCTCGATATCAGCGTAGTCACGCTGATGCAGCGCCGTGACGACCCGGCGCCAGAACAGCCCGGATTGCATCACGTTTGCCTTCTCCACGCTGGTCACGCGCCGCTTTCTGCGGCGCGCCAGCTCGAAGGCGACGCGGGCAACGCGCTCGATCTCGTTCGTGGTATAGGATTCGGTGTCGAAGCCGCGCTGCTGGCCGTCAGGCAATGTCTCGATCCCGCGCGGCTCGCCGAAATAGAGGCCACCGGTGCTTTCGCGCACGATCATGATATCGAGCCCGCGCACCACCTCGCGCTTCAAGGTCGAGGCATCGACCAATGGGGCAAGCACGCTTGCCGGGCGCAGATTGGCGAACAGGTCGAGTTCCTTGCGCAACCGCAGAATAGCAAGCTCCGGGCGCATGTCGAAGCCGAGCTGATCCCATTTGGGGCCGCCGACCGCGCCGAACAGGATGGCATCGGCATCTTTGGCGGCCTGCATGGTGGCTTCGGTGATCGGCGTGCCGCGTGCATCGATAGCTGCACCGCCCACCAGGTCATCGGAGATGTCGAACGAGACCATCCGCCGGCGGTCCATCCAGTCGATCACGCGACGCACTTCGCGCATGACCTCCGGACCGATGCCGTCGCCGGGCAGGATCAGCAGCTTCTTGTTGGCTGGCATGGCGTTCGCGGTCAGCCGGCCGTGATGGCGGGTGCCCAGGGCTGCTCGGCTCGCCGGCGTGTCTCGTACGCGGCGATCGCGCTGGCGTGTTGTAGCGTCTGTCCGATATCGTCGAGCCCGTTCAGCAGCAGGTGCTTTCTGAACGGGTCGATTTCGAATCGGATCTCTTCGCCGTTCGGCCGCACCACCACCTGACGTTCGAGATCAACGGTCAGTCGCGCATTGCCGCCGAGCTTCGCGTCTTCGATAAGGCGGTCGCAGGCGACGCGCGGCAAGCGCACCGGGAGGATGCCGTTCTTGAAGCAGTTGTTGAAGAAGATGTCGCCGAAATCGGGCGCGATCACGCAGCGGATGCCGAAGTCAAGCAGCGCCCAGGGCGCATGCTCACGCGAAGAGCCGCAGCCGAAATTCTCGTGCGCGATGATGATCTTCGCGTCGCGGTATGGTTCCCTGTTCAGTACGAAGTCCGGACGTTCGTTGCCCTGATTGTCGTAGCGGAGCGCGTGGAACAGATGCACGCCGAGGCCGGTGCGTTTGATGGTCTTCAAAAAGCCTGCAGGGATGATCTTGTCGGTATCGACATTCGCCATCGGCAACGGAGCTGCGACGGCGGTCAGCTTGGTGAACTTGTCCATCGCGGTTCTCCCCGGCTAAGCGTGGCCTTTGAGCATGTGCACCATTTCAGTCTGCTACCAGTTGCCGCACGTCGGCCAGCCGTCCGGTGACCGCCGCCGCCGCCGCCATCGCCGGTGACAGCAGATGCGTCCGCCCCCCCGGGCCCTGGCGGCCTTCGAAATTGCGGTTCGAGGTGCTGGCGCAGCGCTGGCCCGGCCGAAGTTTATCGGGATTCATGCCAAGACACATCGAGCAGCCCGGTTCGCGCCACTCGAAGCCCGCTTCCAGCAACACGCGGTCGAGACCCTCCTGTTCGGCCTGCTCCTTGACCAGCCCCGAACCCGGCACCACCAGTGCCTGCACCCCGACCGCCACCTTGCGGCCCTTTGCCACCGCGGCGGCGGCGCGGAGGTCCTCGATCCGGCCGTTGGTGCAACTGCCGATGAACACAACGTCGATCGGCACGTCCTGCATCCGGGTGCCCGGCGTCAGCGCCATGTAGTCCAGCATGCGCTGCATCTGGGCACGCCGGCCTTCGTCCGCCTCCTGCATCGGATCGGGGACCGTACCGGTGATCGGCACCACCGTGCCCGGATTGGTTCCCCAGGTCACCATCGGCGCGATCGTAGCGGCATCCAGTCGCACGGTCTTGTCGTAGTGCGCGCCCCGATCGGATGGCAGCGTGCGCCAGTAGGCGAGCGCCTGCTCGAATGCTTCACCCTTTGGGGCATACTCCCGGCCCTTGATATAGGCGAAAGTGGTTTCGTCCGGTGCGATCAGTCCGGCCCGGGCGCCTGCCTCGATCGACATATTCGACACCGTCATGCGTCCGGCCATGTCGAGCCCGCGGATCGCCTCGCCGGCGTATTCGATCACGTGCCCGACTCCGCCAGCGGTGCCGATCCGACCGATGATCGACAGCACGATGTCCTTCGCCGTGGCGCTGAAGCCGAGGGTGCCATCGACCTGCACCAGCATATTCTTCGCCGGCTGCTGCAGCAGCGTCTGGGTCGCCAGCACGTGCTCGACTTCGGACGTGCCGATGCCAAAGGCCAGCGCACCCACCGCGCCGTGGGTCGAGGTGTGCGAGTCACCGCAGACGATCGTCATGCCCGGCAGGCTGATCCCCAGCTCCGGGCCGATGATGTGAACGATGCCTTGCCGCACATCCAGGATCGGAACGTATGGGACGCCGAACTCCCTGACGTTGCGTTCCAGCGTTTCAACCTGGATACGGCTGTCTTCTTCTTTTATTCCGTTGCGCCGATCGGTGGTCGGAACATTGTGATCGGTCACCGCGACGGTTGCGTCGGGTCGGCGCACCTTACGACCAGCCAAACGCAAGCCCTCGAAGGCCTGTGGGCTGGTGACCTCGTGCACCAGGTGCCGGTCGATATAAAGGATGCAGGTTCCATCGGGCAGCCTCTCCACGACGTGGCTGTCCCAGATCTTGTCGAACAGCGTGCGCGGCTTCGTCGCCGACATCGGTTGCCTCCTGTTGTCCCGGCTACTCGGCTGTCCCGCCCTCGACCGCGGCGGCCGGTGATGTGGCAACTGCACTGCGTGCCCGCTCGGCGATGCGCGCCCGTTTGCCAGACCGGCCGCGAAGATAATAGAGCTTCGCCCGCCGCACGTCGCCGCGACGCACCACCGCGATCTCGGCGATCATCGGCGAATAGAGCGGAAACACGCGTTCCACCCCCTCGCCATAGCTGATCTTGCGCACGGTGAAATTGCTGTTCAGCCCCTTGTTGGAGCGGGCGATCACCACGCCCTCGAAGGCCTGGGTACGGGTGCGCTCCCCCTCGACCACGCGGACCGCAACGCGGACCGTGTCGCCCGGCGCGAAATCGGGGACCGGGCGACCGGCGGTCAGGCGGACGATCTCGGCGGCCTCGTAACGCTGGATGATGTTCATGGCGGGGTCCTTTCGTTCCTTATCGCTTACGGCGACGGGACGCGCGAGGCAATCGGCGCCGGCGTGATGGCTGCCACGTGCCGCGCCCACAGATCGGGGCGCCGCTCGCGGGTGGTGCGTTCGGCCTCGGCGCGACGCCATTCCGCCACCGCGGCGTGGTCACCGGACAGCAGCACGTCCGGCACTCGGCGGCCCTGCCAATTGGCTGGGCGGGTGTACTGCGGGTATTCCAGCAGCCCCTCGGAGAAGCTCTCTTCGGCCGCGCTCTCGGGCGTACCCATCACGCCGGGAAGCAGCCGAATAGCGGCATCCAGCACTGCCATCGCCGCCGTCTCGCCGCCGGAGAGCACGTAGTCGCCGATCGAAATCTCGTCGCACGCATGCCCGTCGATGACACGCTGATCGACCCCCTCGTAGCGGCCGCATAGAAGGATAATGCCGGGACCGACAGCCAGCCTCTGGGCGTCGTCCTGGGTGAACAACCGACCGCGCGGTGTCAGGAAGACCAACGGGCGTCCGCCGGCCACAGCGCGGATCGCGGCGTCCACCACATCCGGCCGCATTACCATGCCGGCGCCCCCGCCGAACGGCGTGTCATCGACGCTGCGATGCCGGTCGGTCGCGAACCCGCGGATGTCCACCGCGTCGAGTGACCAGAGGCCCGTTGCCAGCCCGCGGCCGGCAAGCGACTGCCCGAGCGGCCCAGGAAACATCGCAGGGAACAGCGTCAGCACGGAAGCGCGCCAAGTCATCGACTCCCCCTCCCCTTGTGGGAGGGGGGTGGGGGGAGGGGGCCGGGCGGCAAAACATCGACCTCCTCGGGGGGCGCGACCGTGATGCGCCCGGCGCCGATGTCCACCGCGGGCACCGCCGTGCGGGTGAACGGCACCAGCAGCGGGGCGCCGCCGTCATCCGCGATCTCCAGACTGGCACCGGCGCCGTAGTCATGGACGCCAACGACGGTGCCGATCTCAGTACCGCCCGCATCAACCGCCGCGAGGCCAACCAGATCGGCCAGATAGAACTCATCCGGCGCGGGCTGTGGCAGTGTGTCGCGCGCAATGTACAGCCGCCGATTGGTCAGTCGCTCCGCGGCGGTGCGGTCCGCAACCTTGACCAGCGCCTCGCCCACCATCTCCGCGATCTCGGCAAGCCCATCCCCCTGCCAGCGCAAGCTGAACCGGCGCCCCTGATCGTCGGACAACGGCCCATACGCCGCGATCGCCCCCGGCGGGTCGGCGTAGCTGGTGACGCGCACCATCCCACGCACGCCGTGCGGACGTCCGATCACACCAAGCAGGATGCGGCTCTCGGGCACCAGGAGTTCAGCCGGCTGCCGCGCCGGCGCGCTCCTGCGCCTTCTTCTTCGGTGCCGATTTCACCGGCTGCTCGCGGATCGCCGGCATCGGCGCCAATCCAGCCTTGCCGAGGAACCGCGCCACCCGTTCGGTCGCCACGGCGCCCTGGCCCATCCAGTGGCGAATGCGCTCGTCCTGCAACCGCACGCGGTCCTCGTGCTCGGCCGGCAGCATCGGATTGTAGCTGCCGAGCTTCTCGATGAACCGGCCATCGCGCGGACTGCGGCTGTCGGCCACCACGATGTGGTAGTAGGGACGCTTCTTCGCCCCGGCGCGCGCCAGGCGGATCTTCAAGCCCATGAGTGTGGTGTCTCCTTCAATAAGGTCGATTGGGTTGCATGCCCTTGGGCAGAATCGCGGACAGGCCGTGCCGCATCAGCCCCTTCTCTCCAAGCCGGTTCATCCGCTTCATCATCGTCCGCATGTCGTCGAACTGTTTCAGCAGCTTGTTGACCTCCTGCACCGAGGTGCCGGAGCCAGCAGCAATACGCCGCTTGCGTGATGCCTTGATGATGTCGGGAGTCCGGCGCTCCTTTCGTGTCATCGAGCCGATGATCGCTGCCTGGCGCTTCAGGATCGCGGTGTCCAGGTTTGCATCTTCGAGCTGCGCCTTGATCTTCCCCACCCCGGGCAACATGCCAAGGATGCCGGAGAGCGAGCCCATTTTGGTGATCTGACGGAGCTGCGAGGCATAGTCCTCGAGATCGAACTTGCCGCGGGCCATCTTCGCCGCAAGCTTCTCGGCTTCGTCGCGATCGATGGTCTCCGATGCCTTCTCGACAAGGCCGACGATGTCGCCCATGCCCAGAATGCGGCCGGCGACGCGTTCCGGGTGGAATTCGTCGATCCCGTCCAGCTTCTCGGAGATGCCGATCAGCTTGATCGGCGCGCCGGTGACCGCACGCATGGAGAGCGCAGCGCCGCCGCGGGCGTCGCCGTCCATGCGCGTCAGCACGATGCCGGTGACGCCGAGCGCATCGTTGAAGGCGCGCGCCGTGTTGACCGCGTCCTGGCCGGTCATCGCATCGACCACCAGCAGCGTCTCGGCCGGCTCGGTGGCGGCGCGCACCGCCCTCACTTCGTCCATCAGCTCCTGGTTGATCGAGAGCCGGCCGGCCGTATCCAGGATGACGATGTCGAAGCCTTCGCGCCGCCCGGTGTCCATGGCGCGCTGGGCGATCTCCACCGGCGTCTGGCCGGCGATGATCGGCAAACTTGGGACGCCAGCCTGCTCGGCGAGCTGGGCGAGCTGGAGCTGCGCGGCCGGGCGTTGGGTGTCGAGACTGGCCAGCAGCACCCGCCGGCGGGCCTTTTCGCGCAGCCGGAGGGCGAGCTTGCCGGCGGTGGTGGTCTTGCCGGAACCCTGCAGCCCGACCATCAACATCGGGATCGGCGCCGCAGCATTCAGGTTCAGCGGCACGGCGCCCTCGCCGCCCAGCTCTTCAATCATGACGTCGTTGACGATCTTCACGATCTGCTGGCCGGGGGTGACGCTGTCCAGCACCTCGGAGGCCAGGGCGCGGTCGCGCACCTTGGTGACGAACTCGCGGACGACCGGCAGCGCCACGTCGGCATCGAGCAGCGCGAGGCGCACTTCGCGCAGGGCCTCGGCGACATCGGTCTCGTTCAGCGCGCCGCGGCGGCGGAGGCCGTCGAACACCCCGGTCAGCTTGTCGGACAGCGCCTCGAACACGTCTGGTCCCCTTCGCGGTCACTCCAAAGCGAAAATCGCCGCTGCGCGAACCCTCGCGGAGCGGCGGAGCCCCCGCGACGGGCGGGGACCGGGATGGCGAATGACACCCGGAGGGCCGATTTATGGGGCGGGGAGGGTGGGGAAGTCAAGGTAAGCGCGGCGTACGGGTAATGTCTCAACCTATGTTACGGCTAATTCCGCCTCGCGGGGCACGCCCCTTGTTGACTACAGAGGCAACGATGAGCCATGAGAAGCGAACAAAGAGGGGGCAACCAGGCATGACGCTTCCGTGAGTCTAGCTTGACGTGAAAAGGTGTTGCCTTTGCCGTTCACACTGAATAGGTTGCTAGCCGAGGGGTTGTTTCGGCCTTGGTCGCCCGGAAGCGGTCGGATGCGCGAACGTCTGTTCTACTTCACAAGCGCCTGGGCGGCTGACCGGCTCAAGCTTCCTGCGCCGGCCCCGCGACGACAGGTGCAATGGTGGGACGAAGATGAAGAAGCGGCAAACAACAGACCGATCGAGGTCGATATAGACCCGAACCTTGGGCGCACTCCGCGCGAACAGTTAGATGGTTTCATCGAGACCTTCGTGATTGGTTGGCCGCGAGCCAAACTTATTCGTAAGCAGGGGTTCGGTAGCGAGCCGCCATTCAGGAGGATGTGGCCGCCGAGGTCTCCTGTAGTTGAGATGCG